>JFJP01002159.1_pt1 | contig 26833 bp, 24 predicted proteins | sample 431651 | NCBI WGS metagenome assembly JFJP01 (sample SAMN02602958, study PRJNA72255) | Microbial mat metagenome, whole genome shotgun sequencing project. | biome: fresh water; feature: sink hole; material: water; isolation source: purple microbial (photo- and chemosynthetic) mats found in...
AAGCAGCGCGAGGAAAAACCCTTTGCCGTGATGCTGGCCAATGTCGCGAGCCTTGCGCCCCATGCGGCAACCAGCGCGGCCGAACAGGCGCTGCTCGAGGCGGCCGAACGACCCGTCGTGCTATTGCGCAAGCAGCGACGCCTTAACACAGGCAATGCGTCAGGCAATGCGGCCGACCACGTAGCCGACAATGCGGCGGGCGATGATGCGCCATTCAGCGGCGTCGCGCCTGGGCTGGCCTGGCTTGGCGTCATGCTGCCCTACACGCCGCTGCACTGGCTACTGTTCCACGAAGCGGCGGGGCGCCCCGTTGGCACCGACTGGCTGCTCGCGCCGCAGTCGCTGGCACTAGTGATGACCAGCGCCAACCCTGGCGGCGAGCCTATTGTGCGTGACGACGATGAAGCCCGGCGACGGCTGGCCGGCATCGCCGATGCGATGCTTACGCACGACCGCGCCATCGTCACCCGTTGCGACGACAGCGTGATGCGGCTGGCGGGCAACGCGCCGCAATTCATCCGCCGTTCCCGGGGCTATACCCCGCGGGCGATCAAACTGGCGCGGGCGGGCCCGCCGGTGCTGGCCGTCGGCGGCTTTCTCAAGAACACGATTTGCGTTACGCGCGGCGACGAAGCGTTTATCTCGCAGCACATCGGCGATCTTGATAATGCGCCGACCCGGGCCATGCTCGAAGAAACCGTGGACCGCCTGCTCGATTTGCTGGAGGTCAAGCCGGAGATCGTCGCCCACGACCTGCATCCGGATTTTTTCAGCACGCGCTTTGCGACTGGCTTTGCCGCCGAACGCGGCTTGCGGACGGTCGCCGTGCAGCATCATCATGCCCATATCGCCGCCATCGCCGCCGAGCAGCGAATCGATGACCCCCTGCTCGGCCTCGCGCTTGATGGCGTCGGACTGGGAGAAACAGGCGGGGTGGCGGCCGGCATCTGGGGCGGTGAATTGCTGCGGCTCGATGACGCCGGATTTCAACGGCTTGGCCACCTGCGCGAGATTGCCCTGCCCGGTGGCGACCGCGCCGCGCGCGAACCCTGGCGCATGGCGGCGGCGGCACTGCACCTGCTGGGCCGTGGCGGCGAGATTGAAAGCAGGTTCCCCAAAAAGTCGGCGCTAGCGATACGGCAAATGCTGGAACGCGGGGTGAATTGTCCGCCGACATCGAGCTGTGGCCGCTGGTTCGACGCCGCCGCGGGCCTGCTCGGCGTACGCGAGGTGACGGCCTACGAAGGCCAGGCGGCGATACTGCTCGAAGGTCTGGCCGAAAACCACGGACCGGTTGCGCCGCTGGCCGCTGGCTATGTCATCGCCCCCGACGGCACGCTGGATCTCGCGCCATTGCTGAACCGGTTGGCCGACCAGAGTGATGCACGCGCCGCTGGTTTTGGCGCGGCGCTGTTTCATGCGACGTTGGCGCAAGCACTGGCTCAATGGGTACTGCTGGCGGCGGCGAAAACGGGCATACGCTGCGTGGCGTTGGGTGGCGGCTGCTTCCTCAACGCCATTCTTGCCGCCGCGCTGCGCCACGAACTCGAAAGCAAGGACATCGACGTACTGGAAGCCCGCCAGGTGCCACCCAACGACGGCGGCCTGGCGCTAGGGCAGGCCTGGGTCGCTCTCGCGAAGTGCGGGCGGGGCTGGCTGGGGTGCGCGCCGTAAAAAGTCGGCGCTAGCGGTACGGCACGACGGACGCAATTCCGGGCGAGATTCGGAATCCCGATGAATTGTGCGGCGGCTGTGTGAGTTCTTTCTACGCGGCGGCGATCGGGATGGCGGCGACCGGGGGCGACGTGCGACTGAGCACCGCCTTGAGGCCGGCGCTATCCAGAATGCGGATGTGCTTTTGCTGTACGCCGATCAGACCGCTGTCCTGAAAATGCGAAAAGGCGCGGCTGACGGTTTCAAGCTTGAGGCCGAGATAGGAGCCGATTTCCTCGCGGGTCATGCGCAGGTGGAACTCGGCGGACGAATAGCCGCGCGCCGTGAAGCGCTGCGACAGGTTGAGCAGGAAGGCGGCGAGGCGTTCCTCCGCGCGCATGGTGCCCAGCAGCATCATCACGCCATGGTCGCGCACGATTTCGCGGCTCATCACCTTGTGGAAATGGCGCTGCAAGGTGCGGATTTCGCTTGAAAGTTGCTCAAGCTGAGCGAAAGGAATGATACAAACCTCACTGTCTTCGAGCGCGACTGCGTTGCAGGAGTGCGCTTCGAGGCTGATGCCATCCATGCCGAGAATTTCCCCGGCCATCTGGAAACCCGTTACTTGATCGCGCCCGTCTTCCATCAAAACGTCGGTCTTGAAGAAACCGGTCTTGATGGCGTAAATCGCCTCAAAGGGGGCGCCGGTGCGGTAAAGATGGTGGCCACGCTTGAGTTTGCGGCGGGTGGACGCCAGCGTTTCGAGCCGTTGAATTTCGCCTTCCGTCAGACCGAGTGGCAGGCAAAGTTCCTGTAAATTGCACTGGGAACAGGCGGCCTTGAGGGCGTGAATGGGCATGGGCGTCCCATTGTTGGGTTCGTGGCCGCGCTCGCTTTCCGCGCCGCCGTTTGACCTGCCTTCAACCCCTTTGATCTGTGTCAACGCCGTTTTCCCGTGCTTCCGGCATCTTGGCCACCTGTTTCAAGGCGGCTCAGCCGTCAAGGTTGATCGGATGGCCAGCAACTACCAAGAACTCGTTTTCGACCCGCAGGTCATTCGTCGTTTCGACGTGAATGGACCGCGTTACACCTCGTATCCCACGGCCGACCGTTTTGTCGAAGCCTTTGGCTCCGACGCCTACAAAATGTGGCTGGCAAAACGAACGGTGGGTGGCATCAGCCGACCCCTTTCATTATACGTTCACATACCTTTCTGCAATACGATCTGCTACTACTGCGCCTGCAACAAGATCATCACCAAGGATCACGGCCGTTCCGCCAAGTACATCAAGTACCTCGGCAAGGAACTGGCAATGCAGGCGGCGGCGCTGGATGGCAGCCACGACGTGATCCAGTTGCACTGGGGTGGCGGTACGCCGACCTTCCTTGCGCACGACGAGATGCGGCGCCTGATGGAGCTGATCAACCACCACTTCAAGATGCTGCCCAACGGCGAATATTCCATCGAGGTCGATCCGCGCAAGGTTGATCGCGAAACCGTGAAACTGCTGGCCGAACTCGGCTTCAACCGCATGAGCGTCGGCGTGCAGGATTTCGAGCCGGCGGTGCAGCAGGCGGTGAACCGCATCCAGACCCTCGAAGAGACACGGGTGGTTATCGACGCGGCGCGCGAATTCGGCTTCAAGGGCATCTCGGTCGATCTCATCTACGGGCTGCCGAAACAGAGTGTCATCAGCTTCGATCATTCGCTCGACGAAGTGCTGAAGCTGTCGCCCGACCGGCTGTCGATCTACAACTATGCGCACCTGCCGGGGCTGGCCAAGCCGCAGCGACGCATCAACGAAAGCGAGTTGCCTTCGGCCGACACCAAGCTGCAAATCCTGCAACTGGCGATTCGCCGCCTGACCGATGCCGGTTACGTTTTCATCGGCATGGACCACTTCGCCAAGCCCGACGACGAACTGGCGGTAGCGCAGCGGCAAGGCCGGCTGCACCGCAATTTCCAGGGTTACTCGACCCACGCCGAAGCCGATCTGCTGGCGCTTGGCGTATCGGCCATCGGCAAGGTTGGTCCGACCTATTGCCAGAACTTCCGCACGCTTGACGAGTACTACGACGCGCTTGATCGCAATCAGTTACCGGTGATGCGCGGGCTGGAACTCACGGCCGATGATCTGCTGCGTCGTTCCATTATCCAGGCGCTGATGTGCCATTTCGAACTCTCGATCGAATCCATCGAGATCGCCCATTTGATCGATTTCAAGTCCTACTTCGCCGTTGAGCTTGCCGCCCTGCGCGAGATGGAAGAAGCCGGCCTGTTGTCCATCGACAGCCACTGGATCACCGTGCTGCCCAAGGGCCGCATGCTGGTGCGGGTGATCGCCATGGCTTTCGATCATTACCTGCGCACCGACCGCGAGCGCGCGCGTTACTCCAAGGTTATCTGAGCTTGCCGCGCCGCCGGGAAACAACACTTGCCTGAGTCGGGCCTCTTCGCCATGGCCCTGATCGGCCTGCTGGGCGGCGGCCACTGCATCGGCATGTGCGGCGGCATTGTCGGGGCGCTGGCCATGCAGCGCCCGGACTCAAAAGAACGCACGCAGCCGGGCTGGCTGCTGCATCTGGCCTACAACGGCGGCCGCATCGCCAGTTATGGCATGGCCGGCGCGTTGGTTGGCCTGCTCGGCAGCCTTGGCGCCGTGGCCGGCCCGGCGGCAGAACCGTTGCGTCTGACCCTCTATGTGCTGGCCAATCTCATGCTGGTCGCGATGGGTCTCTATCTTGCGGGCTTCTCCGTCGTGCTGGCCCCGATTGAACGGGCCGGGCAGGGATTGTGGCGGCGCATCCAGCCGCTCAGCGGGCGCTTTCTGCCAGCGCGCACCGTGGCGCAGGCTTTTCCCCTGGGTGTACTGTGGGGCTGGTTGCCCTGCGGGCTGGTGTATAGCGCACTGGTATCGGCCATGGCGGCCGGTTCGCCGTGGCGGGGCGCCGCGACGATGCTGGCCTTCGGTCTTGGCACCCTGCCCAACCTGTTGTTGGCGGGTTATGTGCTGGCACGATTCCGCGGTTTTGCCCAGTCGCGCCCGGTTCGATTGATTTCCGGCTTGCTGGTGCTGGGCTTCGGCGTGGTGGGACTCTGGTTCGCCCTTACCACCAGCATTGGCTGATTACCAGGCGGGAGTAGCCGCCGCAGGCGTTTCAGGCGGTGGCGCGGGCAGCCAGGCGCCCGATGCGCCCCAGACAACCGCTGCCGCGATGAGCAGCGCAATCACGAAGGCAATGAAGCCGCCACCGCTGGCGGAATCGGCCTCGCTGTCGCCACGTTCCTGCCAGCCGCGGATCATCGGTAATACCAGATTGACCTTCTTTACGCGAACATAGAAGGCGATGGCGCCGATGTGCAGGCCGATCAGCGCGCCGATCAGCCAGCCGTTGAGTTGATGGAGACTGGTCAGGGTACCGCTGCATTCGTTCGCCACCAGCGCGTAGAGCGGGCCGTTGAAGGCAATGTCGTCGTTGCTGAACAGTCCGGTGGCGACCTGAAATGCAAGCACGGCCAGCAGGCCCAGCACAGACAGCGCGCCGAGCGGATTGTGGCCGACGCCGTGCCAGCGGCCCGCCAGATAAGCGCGGATCGCTGCCGGGCCGCGCACGAACTGGCTGAAACGCGCGTAGGTGGAGCCGATGAAACCCCAGACGAGGCGGAAGGCCAGCAGCCCGGCGATGGCCAGGCCGGCCCGACCGTGCCAAACCATCGCGTTGCCGCCGACAAAGCCGGTAAGAAAGGCGAGCCCGACGAGCAGTGCGAGCGCCCAGTGGAAAGCGCGCGTCGGCAGATCCCAGATCCGCAGGCGGTTGCGCACCGGATTACCAGGGATGCCTACGCACATGGCCGTGGCTTAGACGCAGGCGCCATCGTCGGTCATGCCTTCGGGCTTGTCGGCCTGCTTCTTGATGAACTGTTCGCGCGAGACGCCCAGCCACATCACGAGGGGGCTGGCGACCAGCACCGAGGAATAGATGCCGAAGAGGATGCCGATGGTTAGCGCCATGGCGAAGTAATGCAATGCCGCGCCGCCGAAAACCAGCATCGAGGTTGCCATGGCCTGGGTACAGCCATGGGTGATGATGGTGCGCGAGATGGTGCTGGTGATGGCGTGGTCGAGCACCTGGGACGTGGACAGGCCGCGCTTCTTCTTGAAGGTTTCGCGCACGCGGTCGAAGACGATGACCGATTCGTTGACGGAGTAGCCGAGCACGGCCAGCACCGCCGCCAGCACTGGCAGCGAAAATTCCCACTGGAACAGGGCGAAGACGCCGAGGATGATGATGACGTCGTGCAGGTTGGCGATGATGGCCGAGACCGCGAAGCGCCATTCAAAGCGGAAGGCAAGGTAAAGCACGATGCCGATGATCACCAGCAGCAACGCCAGCGAGCCATCCTCGGCGAGTTCCTTGCCCACCTGCGGACCAACGAACTCGACGCGCTTGAGTGTGGGCGCATTGCTGGTGGTTGCCGTTGCCGTATCGCTAGCGCCGACTTTTTGCAATGACGCCATTACCCGCTCGCCAACTTTTGCCGATTCGGTGTCCTTGCCCTCATTTTTAGTCAAAGGCACGCGGATCAGCACATCGCGCGAAGAGCCAAAGTTTTGCACCTGCGGATCGGCAAAACCATCGGCTTCGAGTTTCTTGCGGATGCTGTCGAGATCGGGCGCCTGCGCGTAGGCGACTTCCAGCAGGGTGCCGCCGGTGAACTCGACCGAGAAATGCAGCCCGCGGGTAGCGAGGAAGAACACGGCCGCGAGGAAGGTGAGCAACGAAATGATGTTGAACACCAGCGCATGGCGCATGAAGGGGATGTCTTTTCTGATGCGGAAGAATTCCATTTTCGATCCCCTGGTTTATTTGGCTGCTGCGGTCGAACTGGCCGGGTCGGCAACGACGCCCGGCTTCCAGACCTGTCCGATGGACAGCCCGTCGAGCTTGCGGCGGCGGCCGTAGATTACATTCACCATGGCGCGCGAGACGACGACTGAACTGAAGATCGAGGTGAGAATGCCGAGGCAATGCACCACCGCAAAACCGCGCACCGGGCCGGAGCCGAAAATCAGCAGCGCAACGCCGGCGATCAGCGTGGTGACGTTGGAGTCGAGAATCGTTGCCCAGGCGCGTTCGTAGCCGGCGGTGATCGCCGCCTGCGGCGAAGAGCCAAAGCGCAGTTCCTCGCGCACCCGTTCGTTGATCAGCACGTTGGCGTCAATGGCCATGCCCAGCGTCAGCGCGATAGCGGCGATGCCGGGCAGCGTCAATGTCGCTTGCAGCAGCGAGAGCAGCGCGACCAGCAACAGCAGGTTGGCCGACAGCGCCAGCACCGAAACCAGGCCGAACAGCAGGTAGTAGCTCATCATGAACACCGCGATGGCCATGAAACCCCAACTGGTGGAGTGGAAGCCCTTGCTGATGTTGTCAGCGCCCAGCGAGGGGCCGATGGTGCGTTCCTCGATGATGTCCATCGGTGCGGCCAGCGAACCGGCGCGCAGCAGCAGCGCAACATCGCTTGCTTCAGTCGTGCTCATGCGGCCCGAAATCTGCACGCGACCGCCGCCGATTTCAGTGCGGATCACCGGCGCCGTAACGACCTCGCCCTTGCCCTTTTCGATCAGCAGGATGGCCATGCGCTTGCCGACGTTGTCGCGCGTCACATCCTTGAAGATGCGGGCGCCGGCAGAGTCGAGCATGAGATGCACCGCCGCTTCCTGGGTCTGACCATCGAAGCCGGCCTGGGCGTCGGTGAGCCGCTCGCCGGTCAGCACTACCTGCTTCTTCACCAGCAGGCCGTGGCCGCCGCGCTCGACGTAATATTCGGTGCCCACGGGCGGCTGGCCCTTGGCGGCCTGTTCCATCACCGCCGGGTTGCTGCTGTTCTCGTCGTCAACCATGCGCACTTCAAGCGTCGCCGTGCGGCCGAGAATGTCCTTGGCCTTGGCCGTGTCCTGCACGCCCGGCAACTGCACCACGATGCGGTCGGCGCCCTGCTGCTGGATCACCGGTTCGGCCACGCCGAGTTCGTTGATACGGTTGTGCAGGGTGGTGATGTTCTGCTTGATGGCGAATTCCTGGATGCGCTTTTCCGCCGGCAGTTTCAGGGTGGCAACCAGTTTCATGTCGGCGCCGTCGGCGGCTTCGACCAGCAACAGGTCGGGTTGACTGTCGGCGAGCGCGGTCTTGGCCTTCTCGCGCAGATCGGCCTCGCGGAACTTGATAACCAGCGACTGGCCCTCGCGGGTGATGCCGCCATGGCGGATGTTCTTGTCGCGCAGCAGCGAACGCAGGTCGGCGCCGGTCGAATCAAGCCGCTTGGTCAGCGCGCCTTTCATGTCCACCTGCAGCAGGAAGTGCACGCCGCCGCGCAGGTCAAGGCCCAGGTACATCGGCAACGCGTGCATGCCGGTCAGCCACGCCGGCGAGGCGGACAGCAGGTTCAGGGCCACGCTGTAGCTGGCATTGGTCGGGTCGGGGTTCAAGGCCCGCTCGATGGCATCCTTGGCCTTGAGCTGGGCGTCGGTGTCGGCCAGTCGCACGCGGATGCTGTTCTGGTCGGCGAATAGCCCGTTCTGGCTGATGCCGGCTTCCTTCAGCAGGTCTTCAATGCGGGAGATCAGTTTGGGCTCGATCTTGATCGTGGCCTTGACGCTCGACACCTGCACGGCCGGCACCTCGCCGAAGAAGTTCGGCAGGGTGTAGAGCAGGCCGAGCGCCAGGGCGACGACGACCAGGACATTCTTCCAGAGGGGGTAGCGATTCATGCGGGATTACCTGCAAGCGGCGGCAGTAAGTCTGCCGCGCCCAGTTGGAAAGTTACGGAGGAGGCTGGAACAGAGGTTCGGACGCGCCGCCTTACAGCGTTTTCAGCGTTCCCTTGGGCAACATGGCGCCAATGGCGTTTTTCTGGATGACGATTTCGATGGGGCCATCCTTGCCTTCGGCAACCGCGACGGTGATGAAATTTTCGCCGATCTTGCTGATGCGGCCGGCCATGCCGCCCTGGGTGACGATTTCATCGCCCTTTTGCATCTCGCCGACCATTTTCTGGTGATCCTTGGCCTTCTTCATTTGCGGACGGATCATCAGGAACCAGAAAATCGCGAACATGGCGATGATGGGCAGCAGGCTCATCAGGCCGCCGGTGGGGTCCTGCGAGGCGCCAGGGGCAGCCTGGGCAAAGGCATTGGAAATCAGCATGAGGGGGAAACTCCGGTCAATTCGTTGAAAAAGCGGCGAATTATAACAGCGCGCCCATTTCACCCTTGCCATTGCGCGTCCGTCGGAATTCGGCCGTGTAGCCGGCCAGTTCGTGGGTTTCGATGGCGGCGCGAAGTTCCGCCATCAGCGTCTGGTAATAGAAGAGATTGTGGATCGTGTTGAGCCGGGCGCCGAGAATTTCGCCGGTGCGATGCAGGTGGTGCAGATAGGCGCGGCTGAAGTTGCGGCAGCAGTAGCAGCCGCAGGTTTCGTCCAGCGGCCGTGTGTCGTTCTTGTGGCGTGCATTCTTGATGCGAATGTCGCCGTGACGGGTGAACAGGTGACCATTGCGGGCATTGCGTGTCGGCAGCACGCAGTCGAACATGTCGATGCCCTGCGTAACGGCATAAACGAGGTCCTCGGGCGTGCCGACGCCCATCAGGTAGCGCGGCCTGTCGGCCGGCAGCTTTGGCGCGGTATGGGCGAGGATGCGGGCAAAATCTTCCTTCGGCTCACCCACCGAGAGGCCGCCAATAGCGTAGCCGTCGAAGCCTATTCCCGTCAGCCCGGCCAGCGATTCATCGCGCAACGGCTCGAACATGCCACCCTGGACGATGCCGAAAAGGGCGTTGGGGTTCTCCAGTCGGTCATGCTCGTCGCGCGAGCGTTGCGCCCAGCGCAGGGACAGTCGCATCGAATCGCCCGCCTGCCGCTCGGTGGCCGGGAAGGGCGTGCATTCGTCGAAGATCATCGCGATGTCCGAATTCAGCGCCTGCTGAATCTGCATCGAGTCTTCCGGCCGCATGAAGAGCCGGTCGCCGTTGATGGGCGACTGGAACTTGACGCCTTCCTCGCTGATCTTGCGCAGTTCGCCAAGCGAAAACACCTGGAAGCCGCCGGAATCGGTGAGGATCGGCCCGTCCCAGCCCATGAAGCGATGCAGGCCGCCGTGGGCGCGAATAACCTCAAGCCCCGGCCGTAGCCAGAGGTGAAAGGTGTTGCCGAGCACGATCCTGGCGCCGATTTCACGCAGTTCGTTCGGCGCCATGGCCTTGACAGTACCGTAGGTGCCGACCGGCATGAATACCGGCGTTTCCACGGTGCCGTGGGCGAGGCTGAGCGTGGCGCGACGCGCGGCGCCATCCTGGGCAAGTAAATGGAATTTCATTTTTTGTGGATGAGCATGGCGTCGCCATAGCTGAAGAAGCGGTAACCGCCGGCGATGGCGTGGCGGTAGGCCAAGCGGATTTCGTCCATGCCACCAAAGGCAGCCACCAGCATCAGCAGCGTGGACTTGGGTAGGTGAAAATTGGTAATCAATACATCGACGACGCGGAAGTCAAAGCCGGGCGTGATGAAGATTGCCGTATCGCTAGCGCCGACTTTTACAGCGCCATCGGCGTCGACCGCTGATTCCAGCGTGCGCAGCGTGGTGGTGCCGACGGCGACGATACGGCCGCCTCTTGCCCTGGTGGCGACAATCGCGTCGGCCGTCGCCCGAGTCACGGCATAGCGTTCCCGGTGCATGTGGTGCTGGGCTAGGTCGTGCGTGCGCACCGGCTGGAAGGTGCCCGCCCCCACATGCAGCGTGACATGGACGAGGCCAATGCCGCCCGCCCGCAGGCGCTCAAGCAGGGGGGCGTCAAAATGGAGGCCGGCCGTGGGGGCGGCTACCGAGCCACGCTCGCGGGCGAATACCGTCTGGTAACGCGCCTCGTCGGCACTGGCCACGGCGCGTTCGATGTAGGGCGGTAGCGGCAGGCGACCGTGGCGCTCGATCAACTCCAGGGCATCGCCCGGAAAACGGAGGCGGTAAAACTCCCCCTCGCGTCCCATTACTTCGGCGTCGAAGGCGTCTTCCAGCCGGATCGAGGTTCCCGCTCGGAGCGACTTGCTCGCGCGTACCTGGGCCAGCACTTCGTTATCGGCCGTGATACGTTCGATCAGCACCTCGACCTGTCCGCCACTATCCTTGCGGCCGAGCAGGCGTGCATGCAGCACGCGCGTATCGTTCATCACCAGCAGATCGCCCGGCCGCAGAAAATCCGGCAGATCGGCAAAGGTGCGATCCTCGAACGCGCTTCCGCGCATGACCAGCAGGCGGCTGGCGGTACGTTCCGCCAAGGGCGACTGCGCGATGCACTCGGGCGGCAGGGGATAATCGAAGTCGTCGAGAGTCAGGTTCAAGATAAAAAGTCGGCGCTAGCGGTACGGCAGTTCGCTTTTTTGTAAATGTTCGGTTGAAGCCGAGGGGCGATTCGCGGATAATGCGCGCTTCTTCCCCGGGGCACGGATTCTACGCACCCCGGTCCCTGCCGGGATGGCGGAATCGGTAGACGCAGCGGATTCAAAATCCGCCGCCGCAAGGTGTGTGGGTTCGAGTCCCACTCCCGGTACCAGGTGGTTGCTTGGTTGCATGCAATTCATGCTCGTAATTCAGCTCGTGATTCTTCGTGGTCGCCCGTGATGAATTTCTGACTCGATCTTCGAGATGAATCGGCTAAACCGAACGAAAGGATTGACCGTGAGCCCCGCGAAAGTAAATGAACTTTTCGACATACTCCGCGCGGCGTGCGCTCGCCAATTTGGCTTCAATCCCCGGCGAGTCATGGCAATGCGCTATGTCGGCAAGGAGGGCCATGGTAATGATCAGGTTCACGTATTCAAGGATGCGAGCACGCATTCACAGATCGCACTGAAGAACACCTTCGTCACCTTGCGCGAAAAGCACGGTGAAAAACCGCATTGGTCCGACGCAGAGAAGGCTCACTACAAAAATACCGATGCCGAGATTGACGCGGAAATCGTGGCGAAGCAGGCTGAACTCGACTTTACCCGCAGTTGCCCGCTCTATCAGGATCACCGTGAGCAATTGCTGTCGCATTACAAGGATTGGCCGGGCTACCAGGCCGGCGGGCAAAGCCCGCGCGAAGCGGCCCGGGCCCTGATCGGCATCCTGGCCGACGCGAACGATCCGCGGCTGGCTGCATTTGCGGAATACATGCGGTCGAATGATCCTGAGCATCTGACCCATCAGCTACTGGCGCCTTGTCACCTTGAAGTCGAAGCCAGTCTGACCGTGGCAACCGTGTAAGTACTTTCAGTCCATCGCTACCGGCGCGCCCCAAGCTGATTGGTTGGAATGTCGGTGCCTGCCTTGGTGTTGAGTGCATGTCTGCTTCTTTCGCTTGCCGAGAGGACCGAATGCAATGGCTATTGGCAGTAGCTTTCAGTTCCGGCTAAAGATGACAAGGCGCTCAATGATCTGTATGAGGCAGCCAAGGACGCGCATTGCCTGAAACCCGAGCCATGATCGTTGTTATGCTCTTGTGATGGAACTTATCAATCCCCGCACCTTTCTCGTTGTCGCCAATCTGCTCGGCATGCTCTGCGCGTTGGTGCTTTGGGTGCAGGCAAGAAGTTTCCCCGACGATATCGAAGGTCTGCGCGACTGGGCGCTAGCCGTACTGTTGATCGGCTGGGCTGCCGGTCTCGCCTCGATGCGCAACATTCTGCCGGATGCCGTGTCCATCATCGCCGCAAACGGCATGCTCCTGTTCGGCCAGTTCCTGCTGGTCATCGGTCTGCAACGCTATTGCGGGCGGAAACCGTTCTGGCGGCCTACGCTCGATGCAATCGGTGCGGTGCTGATTGTCCTCGCCTGGCTGACCTACGGCTCCCACAGTTATCAGGGCCGGATATTCATCATGGCGCTGGCGCATATCGGGTTCTTTTCCTTCGGCGCCCTGCTGGCATGGCAAGCTGCGCCAAAGGGTTTTAGCAATCGATTCCTGACCGTGGTTTTCCTGTTGGGGGTCGCCGTCGCCATCTGGCGTGTTGTCACGCTTTCGGCCGCAGTTGACGCCGCTGACGAGATTTTCGATTACGATCTGATTCAGCAGGTTTATCTCGGCATGTTCTCGCTGGGCATACTCGGACTGTCGATAGGCTTCATCATGCTGGCCAACGAGCGTTTGCGCGTCGAACTGGAGTTCATGGCAACGCGCGACCCCATGACGAGTGCGTTAAACCGCCGGGCCTTCTTTAGTCGCGCCGCGATCGAATGGGCGCGTGGCGTACGTTCGCACCGGCCGCTGGCGGTGATTACGTCGGACATCGACTTTTTCAAGAAGGTGAACGACACGCACGGCCATCACATTGGCGACCTTGTTATCAAGGATTACGCCAATCGTTCGGCTCAAATGCTGCGTCTTCCCGACATCTTCGCCCGTTTCGGGGGGGAGGAATTTGTGGTCTTGCTGCCCGAAACGGGTCTTGACGAAGCTAAACAGGTGGCGGAACGTATACGGCAAGAAATCGAAATGCATCGTGAGAAGGCGCTGCCGCCCTATACGGTGAGCCTCGGCGTGGCGGTCGCGCAGGGCAATCCCGGCCAGGCGGCCGACATTGAAGCATTGATCGCCGAGGCCGACGCAGCGCTTTACCGGGCCAAGCAACGCGGCCGCAATCGCGTTGAGATCTAACAGACAGGTATCATTCTCCTCATGACATCCATTGACAGCCAAGACAACCCCGACTTCAACTATCAGGTGCGCTGGCTGCCCTTCTTCCTTAATCAGGATACCCCGCCCGAAGGGGAGCCTTACCTGCCGTTCCTCCTGAAGAAGTTCGGCGGACAAGAGCAGGTCAACGCCATTTTCGAGCGAGTTCGGGCTGCGGGCCATCCTTATGGGCTTGAGTATGCCTTTGAAAAAATACAGGTTCGCGCCAATACGGTGAAAGCGCATCGCCTCATCCACTGGGCGCAGGCACAGGGGGATGCGACTGCGCTGATAAAACGCCTTTTTGCCGCCCAATTCCAGCGGGGCGAGCATGTGGGCGATACCGTAGTCTTATCCGCCTGCGCGGCTGAATGCGGCTACGACCCGGTCGCCGTCACCCAATATCTGGATTCTGGCAAGGACGATGATGTCGTTCGCGCCCTCGAACAGGAAGTCCGGGACAAGGGCATTCGCCAAGTGCCGACATACATCATCGAAGGCAACCACATCATTGTCGGCGCTGAAGACCCGGCGATCCTGGCCAAAGGTATCCGGGCTGCAATTCACGCACCCTGATGTCGCACGCGTCGATAACGGAAGCGGGCATGATATTGGCGACCACAGTGCGTCGAAGATGCGCTCGGTCGGGGTGGGTCAAGCGCACCTGTGGATGACGGCACAGAGGCACAAAGGAAGGCATTCATCATCTGAATCACCACGATCGTCGCCGGGCGCCAGTTCGGTGGCAAGGTTGTGTATGTGCATACTTGTGCACGGCCATCTTTGCCGGCATGCGGGCGCTCGCCGTCAGTCCTTGTTGGCGAGCGCGACGCGAAAGGCCTCAAGCCGGGCCTCGTAGTCGGCGGCGTCGCCATAATCGAGGAATCCGGCGTGGCGCGAATGGGCGCCGAGGATCTTGCGCGCATGCTTGATCGGGCAAAAATACTGCTCGGTGCGCCCCACGATCTCGTAGACATAGGCAAGCAACCCGGCGCCGTAGGCACAATAGGTACAGTGGAATTTCTCGATCACATTGAGATATTCCAGATGCTGGCGGTCGAACACGATGTAGTCGCTTCGGCGAACTTTTGCCACCCGGTAAATCGGGAAACAAGTCACCTGATAGAAGCTGACGCAGAGATCAAGAATCAGCAGAGGGACGATCATGCTGTAAATGACCGGCCCGGTAACGAGGTTCAGGGGACGGTAGGTCATGAGCCAATGCAGCAGCCCCGTCTTCAGCCGGCGATGCGCCGATTTTATGGAATGCTCGAATTCAACGCGCTTTCCTTTGATCTGGAAGAGCACGCTGGTTTCCTGTTCGTGGAGCGCCACGCGCAGATCATCTTCGAGCACGGCCATTTGTTGCAGCAGTTGGCGAATTCGATCATTCATGGCGGTTTAACCCCGGCTGTCGCCGCTTTGTTGTTGGCTTGCTGTTCGATGAACATCAACTTCATCCTATCCATATTCGACCGTGGCCTCAAGTTGCCGCATCCGTTGCCGCAAACAGCCAATGGCCACTCCGGGCTTTGATTTTGCGGTTGCTATAATCGCCGGCGATGTTTCCTTCCCTGCCCACTTCTCCGTCCGTTCTTCCGCCCGCCAGCCACATCATCGACCTTGCGCGCAATGTACTGCGCATCGAGGCGGCCGCGATCATGGCGCTGGGTGATCACCTTGACCGCTCATTCGAGGTGGCCGTCGAACTGATCCTGGCCAGCCACGGTCGCGTCATCGTTTCCGGCATTGGCAAGTCGGGCCACATCGCGCGCAAAATCGCTGCGACCATGGCCAGCACGGGCACGCCGGCCTATTTCGTCCACGCCGCCGAAGCGGTGCATGGCGACCTCGGCATGATTACGCACGAAGACGTGCTGATCGCCATTTCCAATTCTGGCGCGAACGACGAATTGCTGACCATCGTGCCGCTAATCAAGCGCCAAGGCGCCAAGCTGATCGCGATCACCGGCAACGCGGCGTCATCGCTGGCGCTTGAGGCCGACGCCCATCTCGATGCATCTGTCACCGAGGAAGCCTGTCCGCTCAATCTGGCGCCCACGGCCAGCACCACGGCGGCGCTGGCACTGGGCGACGCGCTGGCGGTGGCGCTACTCGATGCCCGCGGCTTCGGCGCCGAGGATTTCGCCCGCTCGCATCCCGGTGGCGCGCTGGGCCGCAAACTGCTAACCCATGTCAGCGACGTGATGCGCACCGGCGTCGACCTGCCCATCGTGGCCGAGGATGCCTCGCTCGCCGCCGCGTTGCTCGAAATGACCCGCGCCGGCATGGGCATGGTCATCATTGCCGACGCCAAGCAGCGCATTGGCGGAATTTTCACCGACGGCGACCTCCGTCGCGCCATCGAGCGGGTTGGCGACCTGCGCGCCGTCATGGTCGCCGATGTCATGACCCGCAACCCGCGCAGCATCGCGCCCGACCGTCTTGCCGTCGAGGCGGTCGAGATGATGGAGCGGTTCAAAACCTACATGCTGCCCGTGACCGATACTTCCGGCGCGCTGATTGGCGCGCTCAACATGCACGATCTCTTCCGCGCCAAGGTGGTCTGATGACAATTGCACTGGAAAAAGCCCGTAATGTCCGCCTGATGGGTTTCGATGTCGATGGTGTTCTCACCGACGGGCGACTATATTTTTCGGCGGAAGGCGATTCGATCAAGGCCTTTCACAGCCGCGACGGTCTCGGCATGGCGATCCTGGGCAAGGCAGGCATTCGTCTGGCCATCATCACCGGCAGAAAGTCGGCGCTAGTGGAACGCCGCGCCGAAAATCTTGGCATCGATCTGGTGTTCCAGGGCGTCGAGGATAAACGCGCTGTCATGGCCGAGCTGCTTGCCCGCGAGGGCCTGAGCTTCGCCGAGGCCGGCTATATGGGCGACGACGTGGTCGACCTCTCCGTCATGCGCGCCTGTGGCTTTGCCGCAACCGTGCCCGACGCTCATCCGCTGGTCACGCGCCTGGCGCATTACGTCACCCGCCAACCGGCGGGAATGGGCGCCGCCCGCGAGATTTGCGAACTGATCCTGAGCGCCCAGGGCAAGCTGGATCAGGCATTTTCCCGCTATCTCGCATGAAACAGTCCGCTGCGCTGCTGCCGTTGCTGCTGGTCGGCTCACTGGCGGCGCTCAGCTTCTGGCTGCAAAGCATCACCGAACCGGGGGGCAAAGACCTCAGCGGACGCGGTCGCCACGATCCCGATTTCATTATCGACACCTTCACGCTACAACGCTTCAACCCGGAAGGCACGCTCCAGCACACGATCCACGCTCAACGCATGATGCATTACCCGGACGACGACTCCACCATGGTGCTGTCGCCCAATGTCGTCTTTCATGGCACGCCGCCCTCGCGGCTATCTTCGCGCGAGGCGTCGATTTCCAAGGACGCCAAGACCGTGCAAATGCGCGGCGATGTGCTGCTGCAGCGCAAGCCGACGGACGCCGTCGAAACGCAGGTGGCTACATCCAAACTCGACATCCTGCCCGACGATGAACTGGCCAGCACCGACCAGCCGGTCACCATCACCCAAGGCCTCACCGTCATCAACGGCACCGGTCTGACGGCCAATAACAAGACCCAGATCACCACCCTTTACGGCCCCGTGCGCGGCACCATCTATCGCAACCAAGGAAAGACGCCATGAAGAATCATGCCTCCGTGCCGACCCGCGCGGCGCTGCTTGCCAAACAGCTAACCGCACTGCTCTCTGTAACGCTGGCATCGCTGCTTGCCGCGCCGTCGGCCCTGGCCGAACGCGCCGACCGCGACAAACCGGTCAACCTCGAGTCCGACCGCATCTCGGTCGATGACGCACAGAAAGTCCAGATTTTCGAGGGCAACGTGCAACTCGTGCAGGGCACGCTGATCATTCGCACCGACAAGCTGGTGGTTACCCAGGATGCAGATGGCTTCCAGAAAGGCATCGCTTACGGCGGCGCCGGCGGCCTCGCCCGCTTTCGCCAGAAGCGCGAGGGCAGGGACGAGTACATCGATGGCGAAGGCGAGCGCATCGAATATGAAAGCAAGTCGGAACAGGCCAAGTTTTTCGTGCGGGCCGTTGTCAAGAGTGGCCTCGATGAAGTCCGCGGTCAGTATGTTTCCTACGATGGCAAGACAGAACGCTACATCGTGACCAGCGGCCCTGATGGCACCAGCGCGGCGGCCGCCGGCAAGCCGGATCGGGTGCGCGCCGTGATTCAGTCGCGTAGCGCCAAGCCGGAGGTGACACCCGCCAAGCCCGAGGTGACTGCGGCCAAACCCGCCAGAGCCGTTGCGATTCCGCTCGCGCCGGCCGAGCGCATCGCCAACCCCCGCGACGAGTAAATCCGGCAGCGGGTTCGCCCCGCCGCATCTCATTCCCGGGCCTCACCCCCACATCCTGCTGTTTTAATTGAATAAATTATTTAAAGTTTATTTTGGTGCACCGCAACAAATAATTCTTGACTTCCGGATCTTCGCCCATATAATTCAGGTTGTGGTGCACTGCAACAGAACGTCTGAAGTGGTAATCGACGTTGCCAGCAAGTGCGACAACGAATTTATATTTCACCTTAGGAGATTGATCATGTACACAACCCCCGAGCAAATGAGCGGTGCCAACAAAGCCAACGTCGAAACCATGCTGACGATCGCCAACACCACCTTCGCCAGCGCCGAGCGCCTCGCCGCCCTCAACCTCAATACCGCACGTGTCATGCTGGAAGACATCGTCGGCAACGCCAAGGCGCTAATGGGCGCCAAGGATGTGCAGGAACTGATGGCCCTGCAAACCTCGCTGGCTCAGCCCGCGCTGGAAAAAGCGGTTGCCTACTCGCGCAGCGTATATGAAATCACCACCCAGACCCAGGAAGAACTGGCCAAGCTGGCCGAGGCCCAATACGCCGAAGTGAACAAGAATGTGTCGACCGCGCTCGACAAGGCCGCCAAGAACGCCCCGGCTGGTTCCGACGTCGCCGTTGCCGCCGTCAAGTCGGCCATCGCCGCCGCCAACTCGGCCTACGACAGCATGAACAAAGCCGCCAAACAGGTCACTGAAATGGCCGAAGCCAATGTTGCCGCCGCAACCTCCGCCACAGTGAAGGCCGTTGGTTCCGCCGCACCGAAAGCCAAGCGCGCAGCCTGAGTCTTATGTATTAGCCGAGGAGTCGCCTGAACAAGGCAGCAAGCTCTCCTCCCCTGGCCGCTCGGCCAGGTCTGCCCCGACCTTTCCCCCGGTCGGGGTTTTTTATTTGCACGCTTCGATTTCAAGCCCACGCGCGTTCAGCGCCATGCGCAAGGCAGCGAAAGCATCCGCCGCATGTGCTGGCGCACCGCGCACACCCAGTTCGATGTGCCGCCGCACGGTGTCGCTGCCGAACGAGGGCAGGCTGAACACCGTCACGCCCGGGTAGTCGACCTCGATCAATCGCATCAAATCCACCAATTGCCCTTCCAGTCCCTCCCAGACGATGAGGGCGAATTCACTTTCCGCCTCGGCGGCAAAGTGGTCGCGATATGCGGTGTCGAGCACCCATTCCAGCATCGGCCACGCCATTTGTGGAAAACCCGGCAAGAAATGATGATGACCGAAGGAAAAACCGGGGATGCGGTTATAAGGATTGGGAATGATGCGGCTACCGAGGGGAAAAGTCCCCAACTCCAGTCGCGTCGGCGTTACCTCCTGCCCCATTTCCGCCATGCGGGCACGAATCTCGCGCTCGGCCTCCGGGTGCAGTTCCAGCGCCACGCCTGCCGCCAGCGCCGCCGCCTGGCGGGTGTGGTCGTCGGGCGTGACGCCGATGCCGCCGAAACTGAATACCACGTCGGTCGCTGCCAGTGTCGAACGCAGAAAAGAGGTCAGCCGCTCTCGATTGTCACCGAGGTAATGAACCCAGTCGAAATGCAGCCCCCGTGCCGCCAGAATTTCTATCGCCCGACCAAAGTGCTTGTCCTGCCGTTTGCCACGCATGATCTCGTCGCCGATGATCAGCGCGCCCCAGCCCGCATTACAACCCTTCAGTTCAAATTCACCCATACGCCCTCCTCCTGTCTGAGTACGACCAACCGTCCCAGGCACAAATGCACGAACACCAGGCCGGTCCACGCCGGCACCACCAGGTTTAGTACTGGCAGATGCAGCGCCGCCGCCGTCACCAGCCCCGCCAGCGTGATCTCGCTGCGCTGGTCCGTCACGATGCGCCGTCGCTCGTCCGCCGTCGCATGGTCGGCCAGCGCATCGTAGCGGAAGGTGCGCTGGTTGAGCCATGCAGTCCATGCCAACGGCAGAACCAGCAGCATGCCCGGGATCAGCAGCAGCGGCAGGCTCACGACCCAGCCGAACAGGTAGATCGCGCTCGCGGCGACCGTATTGCCGATACTGCCCCAGAAGACGCCCGCACCGTCACCACCCTGGCGCGACAGTTGCGGGTAGTCGCGCGCGGCGACGATGGTCATCATGCGCGGCAGGGCGAACGCCGCCAGCAACACCAGCGTCGTCACAAACACCAGCGGCGCCAGCAGCAGCAACAATACGATATGGGCCAGCCACGCACCCAGCCAGTCGAACCAGGACCACGCCGGCAGGTTCGCCAATAACCATGCGCTGGCTGGCTGCCAGGCCCATACCGCCACCAGGCTCCACAGGACAAACGCCGCCAGCGGGGGCCATAGCGCCTGCCACAAAATATCGCCGCGCAAAAGGTCGCGGCTGGCGCAACCGAGTGCGCGCAGCAGACCTACCGGCTTGTCACCCATGAATGCGGCCCTCCCACATTTTCTGCAAACGCTTGACGGAAACCGGCGACGGCGTGCGCAATTCCTGAGCGAACAGCGCCACCCGCAATTCCTCCAGCAACCAGCGAAACTCTTCCTGAAATGGATCGGCCACGCCCGACCGGGCCTGCTGTGCCCGTTCGCGTTCGAAGGGACGCGCCAGCGCTTGCCACTCGGCCATCAACCTGGCATCGCGCGCGGCATCGGCCCGCGCCTTGTCGAGCCGCAGCCCGGCCGCCTTCAGGTAACGCGGAAAATGGGCCAGGCGTTCCCACGGTGTCGCCGCGACGAAGCCCTTGGCCAGCAGCGCCGCCATCTGCGCGACGATATCGGCGCAAGCCTGCGGAAAAGCCTTTTGCATGCTCGCCAGCTTCTTTTGCAAGGCTGCGTGCTCGGCGAGAATGGTGCCAAGCAGGCGCGCGATTTCCTGCGCCACCAGCAATATCCGGCCGCGTGCCGCCTCTTGCCGTACTGCAAACGCCGACTTTTCAGCGGGCAGCGGCGCCATCAGGCAACTACGTTCCAGTGCCGCGGCGACCAGTTGATCCTTCAAGTCTTTTTCGCTGCCAAAGGGCATGAATTGCAGGGCCATGTCGCGCAGCCCCGGCAGCTTCTCGATGCTCTTCACCTGCGCACTCAGGGCCAGCGCGAACAACCGCGCCAGCCCGCGCCGATGCTGCTCGCGCGCCTTTTCCTCGGTATCGAAGGCGCGCAGGGAAACACTGTCGCCCTCGTCCACCAGCGCGGGGAAACCGATCGCCGTTCCCCCGGATGTCGCCGTACCGCTAGCGCCGACTTTTATTTCAAGCAATTCGGGCAGTTCGCCGAAACTCCATTCCTTCAGACCCGTCAGGGCGCTGCCAGGCGCACCCGCGACCGCCACCGACTTGAGCTCGGCGCGGGCAAAACTCTGTTCGACGCGGCTGCCGTGCAGCGCACGCAATTCGGCCAGGTTGCGCGACAGCGCCAACGTGCCGCCATGGTCGTCGATCAAGCGAAAATTCATCAGCAGATGCGACCGCAATTCGCCCGGACGGAAGGCGTCGAGCGGCAGTTTCATGGCGAGTTTTTCCTCGACGGCGCGGGTCAGCACCCGCACCAGCGGCTCGTCCTTCCCCGCTGCCGCATCGGCGCAAAAATCCTCGGCGAAACCATCGAGCGGTTGCAGGCGATGGCGATACTTTTGCGGCAGGGTCTTGAGCAGCGCGATCACTTTTTCCTTCAACAGGCCCGGCACCAGCCATTCGCAGCGCTCGGCCGGCGCCTGGTTGAGCGCCGCCAACGGCAACGCTAGCGTGATGCCGTCATCCATCGCGCCAGGATCGTGCTTGTAGGCGAGCGACCAACGCTGGCCGCGATGATCAAAAAAGGGCGGAAAAGCATCGGTGGTAATGCCGGCCGCCTCGTGCCGCATCAACTGCTCGCGTTCGAGGAACAGCAGCTTCGGCTCGCGCAATTCAGCGTCGCGCCGCCAGCGCTCGAAGGCGGCCAGACTGGTGCTGTCGGCGGGCAACCTGGCGTCGTAAAAGGCAAAGACCAGTTCGTCATCCACCAACACATCGGGCCGGCGCGATTTGTGTTCGAGGTGCTCGATTTCGCGCTTGAGCTTCTGGTTGTGCTGGAGAAAGCGCCACTTCTTCAGCCAGTCCTCGCCGACTTCGCCCTCGACCAGAGCAGTGCGGATCAGGATCTCGCGCGACAATTTCGGGTCCATCGGCCCGTAATTCACGCGGCGCTTGGCATGCAGCATCAAGCCGTGCAGCGTCACCCGTTCCCACGCCACCACCTGTCCCGCGCCCTTCTCCCAATGCGGTTCATAGACATGGCGGCGGATCAGGTGGGCGCCAACGCTTTCCAGCCACTCCGGCTCGATCCTGGCGATGCAGCGCGCAAACAGCCGCGAGGTTTCGACCAGTTCGGCGGCAACGATCCAGCGGCCGGCCTTCTTGACCAGACTGGAACCGGGATGGATGAAATACTTGATGCCGCGTGCGCCGAGGTAATGCGGCTCCGCCTCGTGCTTCAGGCCGATGTGACCGAGCAGGCCGGCCAGCAGGGCCTTGTGGATACCATCATAGGTCGCCGGTTCCTGATTTTCCTTCCAGCCATGTTCGTGACACATCGTACCCAACTGTCCATGCACGTCGCGCCATTCGCGCAGCCGCAGCCAGGAGACAAAATTCTGTTTGCACCACTGGCGCTGCTTGCTGGAACTTGCGTGTTTCCACACCTCATCGGCCGCACGCCACAGCTTGAGGTATGACAGGAATTCCGACTTCTCGTCCTTCCATTTAGCGTGGGCCTGATCCGCCGCGCCGGCGGCTTCCTGCGGCCGTTCGCGCGGGTCTTGCGCCGATAGCGCGGCCGCGATGATCAACATCTCGGCCAGGCACCCCTCCTGCCGCGCGGCGAGAATCATGCGGCCGATCTTGGGGTCGAGCGGCAGCTTGGCCAACTCGTGGCCCATCGGCGTCAGTTGCTTGCTGGTTTCGTCGATGGCGCCCAGCTCGGCCAGTAACTGGTAACCATCGGCCACCATGCGCGGCGGCGGTGCTTCAAGGAAGGGAAAATCCTCGACATCGCCCAGATGCAGCGACTTCATGCGCAGGATCACGCCGGCCAGAGAGGAACGCAGGATTTCCGGTTCGGTATAGGGCGGGCGCTTGTTGAAATCGTCTTCGTCGTAAAGTCGGAAACAGATACCCGCCGACACTCGTCCGCAGCGGCCCGCGCGCTGATTGGCTGCCGCGCGCGAAATCGCCTCGACCTGCAACTGTTCGACCTTGTTGCGATGCGAGTAACGCTTGACCCGCGCCAGGCCCGAGTCGATCACATAGCGAATTCCCGGCACCGTCAGCGAGGTTTCCGCAACGTTGGTCGCTAGCACCACGCGACGACCCTGATGGCCGGCAAACACCCGCGCCTGTTCCTGCGCCGACTGGCGGGCGAACAGGGCCAGCACCTCCAGCCCCGGTGGATGCGCTTTCCGCAAGGCTTCGGCCGCCTCGCGAATCTCGCGCTCGCCCGGCAGGAACACCAGCACGTCACCCGCGCCTTCGCGGTGCGCCTCGCTCACGACATCGACGATGGCGTCGTTGAGGTCGGCATCCTTGCGCTCGTCAAACGGACGGTAGCGCGTCTCGATGGGATAGAGCCGCCCCGACACCTCAATCACCGGCGCCCCGCCGAAATGCCTGCTGAAACGATCGGCATCCAGTGTCGCCGACGTGATGATCACCTTCAGGTCGGGCCGCTCATTTCTCCCACCTTGCAGCAATTGCTTCAGGTAACCGAGCAGGAAATCGATGTTGAGCGAGCGTTCGTGCGCCTCGTCGATCAGCAGCGTGTCGTACTGTCGCAAGAGCGGATCGGTCTGCGTTTCCGCCAGCAGGATGCCGTCGGTCATCAGTTTGATGTAGCTCTCGGGCGTGGTGCGGTCGGTAAATCGAATCTTGTAACCGACGTAACGCCCCAGTTCTGATTTCAACTCCGTCGCAATGCGGCTGGCGGTGGCCCGGGCGGCGATGCGGCGCGGCTGGGTGTGGCCGATGAGTCCGTGCGTGCCACGCCCGAGTTCGAGGCAGATCTTCGGCAACTGCGTCGTCTTGCCCGAACCCGTCTCGCCGCAAATCACCACTACCTGGTTTTCGCCGATGGCGCGGGCGATCTCCGCGCGGCGGGCATTGACTGGGAGTGCATCGTCATAGACGATGGCAGGCCGAGCGGCCAGGCGTGCGGCGGGATCGAACTTCATTGCCCAGCGTATGTCCCCGCCAGCCTCGACAAGGGCAGGAACAGGTACAACGCATTGTCCAGCATCGGCTCAAAATGCAGACGCCGGTAAAACTCGGCGGCAGGGACATCCTTGGCATCCACCACCACGGCATACAAGCCAACGCGCCCGGAAAATTCCAGCGCCAGACGGAGCGCAAACACCAACAAATCCCGGCCGATCCCCTTGCCCTGCTCCCGCTTATCAACCGCCAGACGTCCAATGCGCAATATCGGCACCGGGTGGCGCTGCAACTTCAGCTGCAAAGTCAGTGCCTGCGCCTCGACCTGTCCGACGCTGATGGTCACGAAACCGATAATGTCCATTCCGTTTTCGGCCAGGGCCACATACGTCTTGCCAAACCCACGACGCTGCTGCTGTCCTGCCAAATGACGCAGAAAGTCGTTCAGCGCTTCGTTGCCGCAATCGAAGACCTCGCGCCCATGCCGGTCGTCAAGCAATTCGATACCAAGGGTACAAGGGGCCATTCAGCGTCGTGCCATCAATGCGCGCAACGCCTCGTTAGGTTCCGATGGCTGTTCGCAGGCAGCAACGAAAGCATCAAAGGCCTTCTGGGAGAGTACCAAGGTATCGTTATCGACCACCACGCGCCGCGCCGCCTCGTAGGCGTTCTGCAACATGAAACCGGATACCGTCGTGCCCATCAGCGCGGCGGCACGCTCGATCAGCGCCTTGGCCTCGGGGCTGGTGCGCAGGTTGATGCGGGCGCTATCGCTGGAACGGGCGGGGCGGTCTTCAAGGGTCGCGGTCGTCATGGCGTGGCACCTGTTGCGGTATGCCACCAATTGTACGTCAGATTGCCACCAACCAAGAAACCCTGCGCCGGGCGCGCATTGAAGTAGCCATAAGGAAGTGAGCCTGGGAAGTGCGTCTGACGTCCGCTTCTGCGGCCAGTCGGCACCGACGATTACTGCGCCAGCTTGTGAACGCTGAAGATCCCCGCCCCCGTCATCAGTAGCGAACCGAACAGATGAAGCGAGGCCGCGCCCACGGCCCAGCCGTAGCGCGCGTTCTGGATGAGATGCACCACTTCGGCGGAGAAGGTGGAGAAGGTAGTGAGCGCACCGAGAAAACCGGTGATGAAGAAGAGCCGCAACTCGGGCGACAGTTCGACGTTGATGTGAAACACCGCCACCGCCGCCCCGACCAGATAGCCGCCGATCAGGTTGGCAGCCAGCGTGCCCAGCGGCATCGCTGCAAACAATGGATTGAGCCACAAACCAAGGCCATAACGCAGCCAGGCGCCGAGCACGGCGCCAATGGCAATGGCGGACAGGGCAGTCGCATTCATTCCGTTGATTCTACGCGAGGGTAGACCCACCATGCGCCAGATACCGGCATCCTTCGCCTATATCCAACTGCCCGGATTCTTGGAGACGGTGCCGGAGGTACTCTTCAGAGTTCAAACACTGCCCAACGGTACACAGGTTGGTTTCGTTAAGGTGATCGCTACCTGCAGCGGCCTGAGGCACCCTCATGCAGTTGCGCTTCACTTCGTTCGCTGTGATCAACTTACGGTGAGACTTCCACCCACAAGAGTGCGCCCGTGCCGGGCGCATATGAAAAAGCCCACCGAAGTGGGCTAGATCAAGACGGTGCCGCTTGCCGGAATCGAACTGGCGACCTTTTCATTACGAATGAACTGCTCTACCAACTGAGCTAAAGCGGCAAACCAAGGCGACGGATTGTACAGCACGAGAGCGATCCAGACAACGTGGCAATCTACAATCCACGGCAATCACACACACAAATGTCATGCAGCAACGGTCATCTATCCTTCGGAATCATGATACCGAGGAGTTCAACCCGATAATCTGGGCGATGATCGGCGAGTTTGCGTCGTCGTCGGAGGCTAGCGCCGACTTTCAAGAACTCGATGGTGGAGGGGTAACCATCCCCGACGGAAGATATGGGTATTTTGGGTCGGCGGGAAACCGCGCAGGAAGTACACTCCACTGGCGAGTTATCACCAACAAACGGGTTCTGTCCCCATTTCACTCATTTCACTGTATTTCACTGGAGCTATGTAGATGTGGTCACTATCAACTGTTGCGGGTCCCGCGTTTGCAATTTTTTGCGCATGCTTCACTTTGGTATTTCTGATTGAAGTTCATACGCGTCACAAAATGAATGAAGACAAACGGACGCGAATGTATGCTAAATCCCATCAACCTCTCAGCCTAAGAGGCCCATTGATATACGCCGCTATTTGCGCGATTGGCTTTGCCATTACTATTGCAAGAATCGGATTGAGTAGCCTAAAAGGCTGACCTTCGTGAGACTGCCCCATTGACTGCCATGACCCCACCCGAAGTCTCTATCGTCGTCCCCGTCTATAACGAAGAAGACGGCCTGACAGCACTGTTCGCACGCCTCTATCCGGCGCTCGACGCGCTGGGACGCAGCTATGAAATCATCTTCGTCAACGATGGTAGCCGCGACCGCTCGGCGGCCATGCTGCGCGAGCAGTATCAGGCACGGCCCGACGTCACCCGCGTCATCCTCTTCAATGGCAACTTCGGCCAGCACCGCGCCATCATGGCTGCCTTCGAGCATGTCCGCGGGGAAAAAATCGTCACCCTCGACGCCGACTTGCAAAATCCGCCAGAGGAAATCGGCAAGTTGCTGGCCAAGATGGACGAGGGCTACGACTACGTCGGGTCGATCCGCAAGCAGCGCAACGACAGCCTCTGGCGCCACCTTGCCTCGCGCGCCATGAACCGGCTACGCGAGCACATCACCCGTATCAAAATGACCGACCAGGGCTGCATGCTGCGTGCCTATAGCAAGAGCATCGTCGCCGCCATCAACGAATGTCGCGAGGTCAATACCTTCCTGCCAGCGTTGGGCTACACCTTTGCGAGCAATCCCGTCGAGGTGGTGGTGGAACACGACGAACGCGAGGCCGG
>JFJP01015290.1_pt1 | contig 26824 bp, 30 predicted proteins | sample 431651 | NCBI WGS metagenome assembly JFJP01 (sample SAMN02602958, study PRJNA72255) | Microbial mat metagenome, whole genome shotgun sequencing project. | biome: fresh water; feature: sink hole; material: water; isolation source: purple microbial (photo- and chemosynthetic) mats found in...
GCGATCGCTAATGACACAGGACTGCGATCGCACCTTTCACAACTTGGGCTTGCTAGAGCTACTCAATTTAGTTGGCAAAAAACGGGAAAAGCGACTGTAGAAGTTTTGAAAAGATTTTTATAGTTGAGTCAAAGCCCTATTTCGATAAATCATGAACCTGATCCAAAGTTAGCCCCGTCGCCACAGCCACCTGCTCAGGCGATATCCCTATTTTCAACATATTCGTAGCCACCCAACGCACAGCTTCCTGTAACCCCTCAGCCTTACCCTCAGCCTTACCCTCAAGCTTAGCCTCTTCCATAAATTCCTGAACCAGCCAAGCTTTTCTCATGTCCTCTTTCGTAAACATAACCATTAACTCCTGTTCTTTCTCTTTACCAAGCTTATAAACTAAAACTGCTTTTACCAAGTCTAACACTATTTGCTGAAAGCCCGAATCATCAGTCTGCTCATCAGTCTGCTCACGAGTTTGGGTGATTAAAGCTTTAGCCATAGCGATCGCCACATCAGCCCGAATCATCAGTCTGCTCATCAGTCTGCTCACGAGTTTGGGTGATTAAAGCTTTAGCCATAGCGATCGCCACATCCTCATTGGCAATCACCAACTCCGCAATATTTACCCCGATCGCCTGCTGCGGATCAATGCTCAACTCATCCAGATAAACACGATGAAGATGGGGCAACAAGCATCGGTATTGATAAGGAAAATCTGGCTCAATACTGCGTTTTGCAAAAACAATCACCGCTTGCCAATCTTGGATGGGCTGATATTGACGCAAATAAATGAATATTTCACAGAAGAAACGCCAATAGAAGCTAATATCTTTCTGAAACTGCACCTCCACAAAATAAATAGGATGCTCAGGTTGTGCCGATATAAATACACCATCAATCCGAAAAGCAAGCTCCTTTACTTCTACAGATTTGAACTCATAATCTTTGGCTAGTTCGGTCGGTTCGCCAATCAACGCAAATAAAGTATCAGGCAGAGTCTCAAATATTTTATAGAAGATGCTGTCAGTTCGCATAGCTTAAATTTATTAGTTAGCCATTTGCACCATGATACAAGACTGTGTTAGCTCAAAACATGGCAAAGGCGATCGCTGATATTTACTTGGCTTAGAGAAATGTAGACAAGCGATCGCCGAAAATTTAAATGCCATGTGTTATAACTTCTATAGAACCTATAGAAACTGTAAATCTATGACGGGAAAAACTCTCTCAGCCCACGTTGACCTAGAAACAACACAACGAATTAACACATTGTCAAAACTGGAAAATCGCTCAAAGTCGCAAATAGCCAGCGCTGCAATTAAGCTAGGATCTATATTGCCTCATAATGCTTGGTCGGCACTACTGCGATTAAATGCAGATGCTTCTGAAACTGAGTGGCAAGAAATTAGCCAAGAAATTACCAGAGTCTTATTACATCATCAATACAAATTAGCGCAATCAAACATCGCCCAAAATATAGATAAACAGTGGCTACATTCTCTAGAAACTGAAAATTCTCTGCTTACAGCCTCTATTGCATTAACCCATAATGTCTAGTCGATTGCGCCTATGTCTAGATCTAAATATTTGGTGTGCAGCCTTATTAGCTGACATTAAAGGAACCAAAAACTTAAATTCCAGACTGTTTATTTTGAGCTACAAAATATGGCAAAGGCGATCGCTGATATCTACATCACCCTAACGCGATAACTTTTGCACCTGCTCCAAAGTTAGCCCCGTCGCCACAGACACCTGCTGAGGCGATATCCCTATTTTCAACATATTACTAGCCACCCAACGCACAGCTTCCTGTAAACCCTCAGCCTTACCCTCAGCCTTACCCTCAGCCTTGCCCTCAGCCTTACCCTCAAGCTTAGCCTCTTCCATAAATTCCTGAACCAGCCAAGCTTTTCTCATGTCCTCTTTCGTAAACATAATCCTTAACTCCTGCTCTTTGTCCTTACCAAGTTTATAAATTAAAACTGCTTTTACCAAGTCTAACACTATTTGCTGAAAGCCCGAATCATCAATCTGTTGACGGGTTTGAGTAATTAAAGCTTTAGCCATAGCGATCGCCACATCATCACTAGCAATCACCAACTCCGCAATATTTACCCCGATCGCCTGCTGCGGATCAATGCTCACCAACTCCGCAATATTTACCCCGATCGCCTGCTGCGGATCAATGCTCAACTCATCCAGATACACACGATGCAGATGGGGCAGTAAACCTCGATATACAAGACTGTGTTAGCTCAAAACATGGCAAAGGCGATCGCTGTTATTTACTTGGCTTAGAGAAATGTAGACAAGCGATCATAGAAAACATCAAAGGTTTACTGTTCCCAATCTTGGCTAGTGTCACACATGAAATTTTCTGTCACAATATCTTCAAATTTATAGGGACAACTTTCTGGAAAAGCGCGTAAAGGTAAGTTTGTTTCTCGGAGTGCCAAATCAACACCTGATTCAAATCCATCTGCCAACGCCTCGACAATACGAGATTTTAAACTGGGATTGCGATGAAAATGTCGGTTAATCGCTCGGCGCTGTTCTCGAATTGTCAAGAACCAACTACGCGATCGCCGATCTGGTTGATATTCCCACTTAAGCAAGTGTCCCAACAAAACACCAAGATGACTAACTAACTCGCGATACTCCTGTCTGCCCAAGGCTTGAATTTCCTCCAGTAAATTTTGCCAGTCTAGAGCTGATACTTCGTGACGGGCTAGTGCTTGTTCTTGCCACTGCACCCAACCGTAAAAATCTTGATCGTATAGTTTGCTCATATAACTTAGTCATATAAATTAAAGCAATGTTAAAACACGATAATTCTAACAAATTCCCGAATGTTTTCTATTCAGAAGCGATAATGAAAATACCACAAGTATTTTTGCCATATACTGATAGCAAATTGCTAGACCAATACTTATCAAACCTATGGTTGTGCAAACTCTAATCCGTCGAAAGTCTATTGAAGAATACATTGCCGCCGAAGAAACTGCTGAACAGCGCAGCGAATATCGTAATGGAGAAATAATCGCAATGGCTGGCGGTTCAATTAACCACAATCGCATCATTCGCAATTTTAGTAGATTGCTAGAATCTCCAGACTATGAAGTTTTTATTAGTGACTTACGCTTGTGGATTCCTGCTTACAACGAATATACCTATCCAGATATTTTATTAATTAAAGGCGAGCCAATCTTTCAAGAAAACCGTACAGATACGGTGATTAATCCCAGTATCATTATCGAAGTTTTATCTAAATCCACCAGCGATCGCGATCGCGGTGACAGATTTGCATTTTACCGTTCGCTTAACACATTTCAAGAATATATTTTAGTTGATCAATATCGAGTTCACATCGAACAGTTTCGCAAAAATGACGATGGCAACTGGTTACTGAGCGAGTCTGAAGATCAAAATGGAATTCTGAGTTTAGCAAATGGGCTTTACCAAATTTCCCACCGTGACATCTACGCAAAAGTCAAATTTGATCAGGCATAAAAGTTTTTAACTCAAAACATAGCAAAGGCGATCGCGGATATTTATCCGATATGAGCGAAAATATTTGTATCTCTATGTAGCTATGTTTGAGTGGTCTTACAATTTACGTTGGATTGATTTTGACTTCCTCCGCCGTCTTCTTGTACCCCCTTTCACCTATTTACCCACATGAGTGTATTTTAATTGATCCTTAATTGCGCTGTTCTACTCCATTTTGGATTGTAGTTACATTCGCAGGAGGACGAGTCCAATTAAAGTCGCTGATTCTCAAAAGAAGTTCACCCAAGCCTTGATTAGGATTGTAACGGATCACGACCGCATAGGTGCGCCTTGCGTATTCTAAGGAATAGACAGAATCAAACACACTGCCATTGTCTAAACTAAAACTTTGTTGAATGCCAAAGCGAATTGGACCATAGATTTGTTGAATAATTCCTGCCGTCAGCGATCGCGTATCGGCTACCCGATCAAATAAGAAGGGCGATCGCCCAGTCGAAAAAGCTTGAGTGTAGCTCACGGTAAAGCCTGTATAGTCCAAAAAATCCTTAGCAAAACTACCAACTTCCCCAGAAAAGCCTAACGTTCCATAGAGAACTGCTTGATTGGCTCCATTAGAATAGAGAGAATTCACTCCTTGTAGTCCGACAAAAGCATCTAGCTTCGGGACAATCGGTTTTGGAGAGAATCGTAACCCCGTTTCTTTTTCGGCTGGGGCTGGCTCACCTCGGAAGAGGGGAAAGGCGCTACTTAGAGAAGCGGCACTCTGTAAACGGAGTAAGGAACTAACCGTATTTGGTTGCACATCATCACGCACAGCCCCCACAAATTGAGCAGAAACTTGATAATTAAAGGCAATTTTGGAATTCCCAAGAATATAGTTTGGCGAAATTAAAGTCGAGCCCACAATGTTATTCACATCCTGAAAGCCTAACGATCCATTGAAAACGCGATCGCGAAAAGCATATTGGGATAGCAAAGTATAATCACCAAAAACAGGCGTTTGGTAGGTAGCATTAAGCCGCAAAATCGAATCAATGTTATTGAAGTCTAAACCCGATAGACTCGCCCTTGCTGATAGTCTCTGACCACCATCCAAGGCTCCATTTAAAGTCGCAACCACACCCAAAATATTAAAGGCGGATAGACCAGTCTGACTCGAAAAAGCCCTTTGGATCAGGACTTGGGGCGATAGTTGAAAGCTTAAGTTAGACTGAGAAACAACATCAAAACTCTGTTGATAGAAGACTCCATCGCGATCGCGTTGATCGAAACCCACCAAAGCAGGTGTGAAACGCTGAAAACGGTCTAGGATAATGCTGTTTATAGGTACTGGTAACGAGAAACCTTGATCAAAGACTAGGGTGGGCGATTCCAGATCGACACGGCTTTGGGTGGGGGAAATCGGGGTTAGAGTGGCTTTGCTGGTTACTAGTTCCAGTTCGGGAGGAGTAAAGGGATCATTGGTAATGCGTAGATTTTCGGCTGTCCAAGCTTCCCCATCAAGGATTAAGCGATCGGCGATAAATCCAAAGCGGCGCACAGAACCATCGGCGGTAGTACCACCGCCTAGGGCAGATACCGTAACTGAGTTAGTAGCTATTTCCGCAGGCGATCGCGACACTTCAGAACTAACCAAATTGCCGAAATCAACGGAACCCGATGCTTTGATCAATTCGCCTTTAACGCTGTTGTAGTTGTAGGTTAGCTTTGTGCCACGAATCTTTTGATTACCGCGTGTAAAAAATACATTTCCTTCAGCAATTACTTCTTGAGTTTTAGTATTTAACTGCACGCGATCGGCTTGTAACTCAGATTTTTTGTACCTGATTAAGACATTACCTTCAGCCAAAAATATCTGCGTATTAGTGTCATATTCTTGGCGATCGCTAACTACCTTCAGCAAGTTAGTCAGCAATGGAGCCGTCTCCACCCCAGTGGGCTTATCCCCTGTATTTGGGATTGGCGGCTTTGGTGGCACAACTTGACGCGGCTTATCCGTAGGCTTCGGCTTCGGCAAACTATTGGGCTTAATCGGACCAACCTGAGCCGTTATCGCTGGGACAATCAGCTTATTGGCGATCGCTTCAGGATCGGGTAATGCTTCCAAAAAAAGCTTTAGCTGCTCCTGAACCTCAAGGGGCAACTCGACAGTTAATCTAGCAGCAACATGATTATTCAACGTTGGCGGAGATGTCAACGTCGGTTGCAGAGTTTCCTGTCGCACCTCTGCATAGTTGCTGGCTGACAGTTGTGGTGAAGGCGGTGGTAAAAAGTCCATACACAACTAAGTCTACAGGATTTTTCGCGGAGATGAAAAGGAGTAGATGGTTTAGCGGCTATAGACCCGCAATATTTTTTGAAAATTTTTTGAAAATTACTGATTTGGATAAGTTTGTGTAGCCCGCTATGCGGGCTACACAAACTATTAGTTACGAATTTGGACAGGCATCAGCAGATAAGTCATTTTAGTTGCGCCAATTGGCACAAGCACCGCAGGACTCGTAGGATTATTTAACTGAATTTGAATCTCATTGCTAGGCAAAGCCTTTAAACCGTCCAGTAAATATTTGACGTTAAAGGCAATTTCCACATCTTCACCCGATACTTGAGCAGGCAAAGACTCACGTCCTGCGGCAACATCTGGCGCTTCCACCGAGAGGGAAATTTCCTGCCCCGTTGAGTCAATTGTAATTTTGACAATGTTATTTTTTTGGTCAGCCAGTACCGCAATTCGTTCTAGGGCTGATAGAAACAATTTGCGTTCAAGGGTGACTTGGCGCTCAAAACGATTGGGGATCAACTGGCGATAGTTGGGATAAGTGCCATCTAGCAATCGTGAAATCAAGATTTGATTGGCACTTTGGAAAATCATGTTAGCGCGGTCAAACTTCACCGCGATCGCCCCTTCGGTTTGTTGATTGAGCATTCTTTCTAGTTCCCGCAAAGCTCTAGCAGGAATAGTTACTTCCAAGCTAGTGGTCACGGTGTCCTCGGTCACAGGTGGCTCATCGGCATCCAAAAAGCCCGTTTGCACCACCGACAAGCGATGTCCATCGGTAGCCGCAAACTCAAGGCGATCGGCTGTAGCCGTGAGGTGAACCCCAGTCAAAATCCGCTTAGTCTCATCCGCCGAAGTAGCAAACAACGTCGAAGCTAAACCACTGAGCATCGCATCCACTGGCAGGTAGGTAGTTTCGCCATCTTCACCAATTTGAGGCAGTTCGGGAAACTCTTCTACGGGCAAACCATGCATTTGGTAGCGCCCTGACCCACAGACGATCGAAACCATCGTATTGTCCTTGTCCACCGTGATGGTGATGTCCTCATCGGGTAGCCGTGACACGATGTCATTGAGCAGCTTTGCAGGCAAAGTAATCGATCCCGCCTCGACGACTTGGGCAGTGAAAGAGACTTGAATGGCTAAATTTAGATCAAAAGCAGTCATACCAAGACTTTGGCTAGAGCCATCGGCATCTAATCGAATATTTGCCAAAATCGGATGGGTAGGACGCGAAGCGACAGCACGACCGACAAGGGCAAGATTAGCAGCGAGTTGGTTTTGGGGGCAGACTAGTCGCATAGTTTGAAAAACGAAGTTTTAGGCTAAATGTGGATAACTAGATGAAGAAATAATGAATTTAGGATGGATTAAGACAAAGCTGAATTTTTAAAGGGCGGAAAGTTTTTAATCGTTGGCTTGTCATTTGAAAGTTTACAAGCAGCAGAGCAGTTGTGAAAAGCTTTTTGAGACTTGCTTTTGTGTATTTAGGATTTTTTAAGGAAAGTTTTTTAAGCAAAAATCTTAAAAACTTTAAAACAAAATTTTGGGCAAGCGATTTTTTAAATTTTTGTTTTTTAATTTGTGGAAGCTAATCATAGCATCGTTAGATTTTTTTACAACTACCAAAACAAATTAAAAAATTCTTGACTGAGGTTTTCATTAAATTTTCTTAATTTCGATCTTACTTGAATTTTATTCAATTTCGTTAAATTTTCACTCGATCTAATTATTACTATTCTAAGATCAAATAAATTATTAATAGTAGTAGTAGGGGCTGTGGAAAATGTGGATAACTCAAAGAAATATATATATAGTAACGACTCCAGCGTTTTTTGCCTGTGGAAAACCCTGTGGAAAAACTGGCTAGTTTTCCACAGGGTATAAATACTTATTAAAAGTTATCCACATTTATCCCCAAGTTATCCACAGATATTGCCAAGTTATCCACAGAAGTTTTAGAGTTATCCACAGGTTTTCCACAGGCAAAATGGCAATATTTTGATTTTCTTAGAGGTGAATTAGACAGAAATATTTGAAAATACGAAAAAATTAGATCCAAAATTAGACCCAAAATTAGCCTGAATGGCGATCTTGTATTTTTTAAATAACATTTAAGTATTATTTAAAATTCTTAAAAAATACTGATTCAAGTTAGCTTTTTAATGTGGGGCATAAGTTGGATTTGCTAACAAAAACTCGAATAAAACCTGAATAAATAAAATTAACGGATCGCCCCATCTTCGTTTATGTGGGGATCCAAATAAACGCTAAAATTATTAAAAATTGTAAAGATTTTTTGTGGTTAGTGCCTGTATTTGTTCTTCAAAATTTGTTCTTCCAACTCTGCTAAATCTATGACTGAATTTGCTACTAAAATCGCTGATTCCCTTCAGCCCATTGCCGATCAATTCAAATCTCTTAATGTTCCCGCACCAGTTACTCACTGGGGACATCCGTTTTTCATGGCGATCGTGATTTTCGCGATGGGTTCCTTTGTCGCAATTTCAGGATGGCGTGGTCGCACGGTTACGGATACTGATATTGCGATTAAAAATAAAGCCGATCATCGCAAGGTTGCCCCTTTGATGACCACTTTCTTAGCCTTGGGCTACAGTGGTGGGTTGCTTTCATTAATTATGCAGGGTAAGCCGATCTTGGAGAGTCCACACTTCATTACAGGCTCTGTAGTTCTGACTTTGCTGGCGGTTAATGCGGCGATTTCACTAACTGGATTTGGTGGTAATAAGCAATTGCTGCGTAATGCCCATGCTTATTTGGGTAGTGCGATCGTTCTATTGCTATTTGTCCATGCGGCTTTAGGTCTGAAATTAGGGCTTTCTATTTAGCCTGTAACACTTGTCGAGCAAACGAACCAAGGATTTTTTGAAAGTGTTGCTTTGCAACACTTTCAAAAAATCCTTGGTTCGGCTTTGAGGAAAAAGAGAGTGATGGCACAAAGCGCCATCACTCTCTTTTTCGTTTGATTGCTATACCAGCCCAGATGGGTTAGTATTTGCATCTAAACACACCTTACCGATTTAACTTGCGATCGCCGCCATGGAAAACTGGGAGTTTTTGTTACAACGCAAAGGTGACAAGTCCTGGTTGCCCCTAGAGTCTCCCACTGTTGAGATTTTGGAAGGGCAGTACAGACTCGCTGCACGCTCTGATTTAGCGAACGTGTCAGTTGGCATTGCGATCGCCTATCGTCCTCTTGCCGATGTGCGGCATCAACCTCTGCAACAAAAAATCGTTAAACGCCTCAGCCACGATGGTTTGTTGATCGTGATGCCCTATACCAGTTTTGTCCCTGGGCTATGGCAAATTGACTGTCTGTCTGTGACCTCTGATTCGCAAACTGATATTGAATCTGAATCTCAAAACGCGAATGATACTTCTCTGTGGAAAAGAACAGTTAAATTTGATGTAATTCCCATCTCTTCGGACTTTGGCTCAGAATGGCAATATAGCGATCCTGAAGATGATGTTGAAACCTATCCAGAATTTCCCACAGAGCTCCATACAAATGCGCTAGGAATAGAGCAAACGGAACCAACTCCTCTTCGTTATAGTTCTCCAATTTTAGATATTGCGGAACAGCGCTCCACTGAACTCGTTCAATCGATGTTTGAAGAGTTTGCGTTGTTTAATGACGAAATTGAGAATGAGAATGATGATTTAGAACTAGATAATCAGAAAGAACTAACTAGCGATCGCCGCAATCTTTCCGAGCTAGTAAGTCCAGAGCTTTTAAGTGCTGACGAGAAGGGTGATCAGCAAGATGAAGACCAGAGTGAATCCGCACTGCAACCGAGAATATTGCTGCGCTTACAACAGCCTCAGTATATTGTGAATGAAGATAATAGCTTTAATCTCGTTGGTGAGGCTTATACTAAAGGAGAGATTGAAGTTAGTCTTAAAGATCCGCAAACCCTCGAAGTAGTTCTAAATGAGCGCTATCCAATCGTTAGGCTAGGCGATCGCCATAATGCAACAGGTGCAATTCCCTTTGCTTATCAAGTTAATGTACCGCCACCATCGCAAATTCAAGTTTTGATTGGGGAAGTTCAGATTCATCCTCAAAAAGACTTTCAGCAGTATGGTGATTTGTTTGTGACTCAACAGGCGATCGCTGTTTCCTACCCTGCATCGCGAGTTCTATCTGAGATGCTCAAAGAAGCTCAGGAATACCAGAATTCAGATAGTTCTGATGTGGATGATTTACCTTCGGAAGAAGCGATCGACTCTGCTAGTTATCCACAATCTCCACAGAGTTTTCCACAGGCAGCACAACTAACAGAAAATGTTGTGACTGAACCAGCGCCGAAACCGAAATTAGCTCACGTTTTGAGTTTGCCACCTTTGCCTTCTAATAAGCCCAAATCCCCAGAGATAGCGGCTCAAGAAGTTCAACAGCACATTGTTGCTGTCTCTTTGCCACCTTTACCACCACTGAAAAAAAGGACGATTGATCCTGCTGTGAATCTGGAGAATCTTCCCATATCTGAGGATTACGCGCAGGGTTTTCCACAGGTAGAAGTGGATGAGCTTCAGCAAATAGAGGCGGAATTTGCGCTCACGGATCTCTTGGAATCCAATAGCAACGATGCTATTTTGTCTTCTAATTTAGCCAATGAAGACGAGCCAGAATTGTTCTATAGCTTTGAAGAAGAACTTCCTAATGATTATGAGGAATTGTTAGAGCAGCAAAAATTAGAAACTTTACGAGATCAACCATTGCCCACTTTCAATCAAGCTACTAAGAATGCCTCTGGTCAGAGCAATCGATTTCTTAATAAACTACAAACCCTATCATCTGAGGCGATCGCTGCTCAAAGGGCTAGTCAACGTAATGAGGAGTTATTACTCGATAATTTTGTTCCGAGTGATTCTTTAAGCGATCCTGAGGAATTATCTGGATTGTCAATTGATGTCGATTATCCAGAACAGCCACTGACGATCGCTGAAGAAAATAGCTTTGCGGAATTAGATCGCGAACTAGATCTGGAACTAGATCGTTTACTTGCCCCCAATCTTCCCGATCTCATTTTGAATGAATATGTTTGGGAAGATCCGATCGACCCGAATAGCTTTCCTATTTCAGGATTAACAGGATTAAACAGAAATATATCAGCTTCGGCTCTTTCGGAAACTGCCCAAACTATTCGCAATATTCAAGATTCTTCTCCTCAAGCTTTGTCAGAACAGGAGCCAGTTCCCATTCCTGAGCTAATTATTCCCTTCGGTGAGATTGTGTCAGGAACACCGATGATGGTAACAGTGCGCTTACCTGCGATCGCGCCTAAGTTCTTTGTGAAGTTCTGGATTAAGGACTTGCAAACCCGCACAATTATTGATGGACCCCGTTGGTTATTAGATTTTAGTGTTGTTCCCAATACCCAGTTGATTGAAACCCGTACCAATATTTCTATCCCCCTCAGCAGCATTGATGTTGCTTTTGAAGCGATCGCGATCGAAGCTCAGACTCAGCGAGAAAGCCATAAGGTGAGAGTGACTCGCGCTGTGACTCCTCCAAATTTAGTGCAGGATAGTTATGAGTAATAAAGGAGCGCTATGCGCTCCTTTATTTGTGATTTAGGGTTTGCCCTGCAACCAGTAATAGGTCGCCATCGGCAGCAACGTTGACAAAATCAGTAGCAAAATTACAACTAGATTAGAAGAACTTGCTTCAGTCTCTTCTTTAGTCGCATAATTACTCGTCTCCGATTCCTCCACCGCTAATAGCGGCGCACCTGGGTCGGGATTGCCGTTGAGAACTGCTTCTAAACGCGCCACACCTTCATTGACGGCTTGGTTATAGTTGGCTTTACGCGCAGGATAAAGCATTGTCTCATCGGCGATACTGGTGGCAATACTCTCTGGTACTAATTCTTTAACCTTTGCGCCAGTTTGAATCGCAGTGCGATGATCTTCAGTGGCGAGCAAGAGTAATACTTGATTCGCTTTATTTGAGTCTGTGGGGAACCATTTATCAAATAGCTCGGCGGCAAACTCTGACGCAGGCTGTCCCAAATCAATGCGTTGAATGGCGACCACATGAATTTCAACACTCTTTTGTTCGGCGATTTTTTCTGCTTTGCCCGCGATCGTACTTTTGGTTAAAGGACTCAGCACTTCCGAGTCATCAATCACCCAAGTCTGATTAGTCAAGGTTTTGATCTCAGCGAGATCGGGGATATCTGATACCTGTAAAGCCCATGCTGGGGCTGTAAATAAATTAAAGCTAAGTAGTAAGGCGATCGCGCCAAAACACGCACTCTTATATAGCGTTTTCCAGTCTAGTGAAGTATGGGATTGTTTCCCCGCCTTTGGCGGGGAAACAATCCTCTGCACCTCACTTGTATAAAAATCGAGGCGCAATGTTAGCAATAAGAGCCTTAGTCTACTTAGTCTATGTAATAAGTTTGTAATCACTATTTTTAAACCTGTTATTAAATCTTGAACTAACGTGAGTGGGAAGTCCCGCACTCTATTTGTTTACAAAATAAGTGTCGGGTATGTCACTATAAATCTATACATCGCTTTGCGCTGATTGAAAACCAAAATAATCAAAAAAAAAAGAAGCAGTAATTTTTGTGGCTCGCCACAAAAATTACTGCTTCTTTTTTCGACAAATAAAATCGACGCATCGCGTTGCCTTTATCTGTTTGCTCCCCCTCCCAAAATATAAGACTCGCATTGCGAGTCTTAATTAACTTTAGTAGCGGTGGTTGCGACGAGAGTTATTTCTTACTGGTATAGGAATCAACTCAGGTTGGGGCTGATTTTGTCCCAAAAGGGCTTCCAAAACGCGATTTAGAATCTCGCCGATCTCTTTCAGTGCTTTCTTGATCGCTTTCACTATGCTTGGCTCCCTATGATCATCTAGGTTTATTTACCCAATCATAACAAATCTTTTTATAAACAAATCTAAAGCTGAGCTTACAGTTGCCATTCTGATCCAATTTCTACCTCTAGAGGGACTAAAACGTAGCTCGATCGCCTCGACATTGCCCACAGGATCGGCGATCCCCACATAAACTAAGCCCACGGGTTTTGTCTCCGTGCCGCCCGTTGGTCCCGCGATCCCTGTAATGCTGATCCCCCAATCAGATTGGAGTTTTGCTTTGACTCCTCGCGCCATTTGTTCCGCCACGATCGCGCTGACGGCTCCATGCTGATCGAGAATTTGGCGATCGACATCTAATAAATTAGCTTTGACCTCGTTGCTATAGCTAATTACGCCGCCGAGAAAATAACTAGAACTGCCTGATGCTTCGGTGAGGGTTTGTCCTAACCATCCGCCTGTGCAGGACTCAGCAACAGCAAGGGTTTGACCTCTTGATAGTAATAGTTGACCTGCCACACTTGCTAAGGTGTCCTCATCAGTGCCGTAGCAAAACTCGCCTGTGAGTTCGCGGATTTCTGCTTCGACGGGGGCAATTAAGGCGATCGCCTCTTCTTGGGTATTTGCCCTCGCGGTGATTCTTAGTCTTGCCTGTCCGTAATTAGCATAGGGGGCAACCGTGGGATTTTTGAGATCAAATAAATGATTGACTTTAGTGGCTAGGGCTGATTCAGAGATCCCCCAGTACAGCAATACTTTAGAGTGAAATGTACCTTGTCCATAATTTCGGGATAGCAGTAAGGGTGCGGCAGTTTGCTGCCACATCGGATAAAGTTCATTGGGTACACCAGGAAAGGTGAGAATTAACAAATTTGGCTGTGGTTCCCAGATCATGCCAGGGGCAGTTCCGACGGGATTAGGTAAGATTTCTGCACCCTTGGGCAGTAAGGCTTGCTTACGATTGTTGGCAGTCAGTGTCTTGCCTGTTTCTGCTGCCATCTGCTGGATGCGTTCCCAAATTTCGGGACGCTCTTGCATCGGCGTATTGAAAAAGCTGGCGATCGCCTCAGTGGTCAGATCGTCGGGGGTTGGGCCTAGTCCACCCGTAGTAATAATTAGGTTAGAGCGACTAGCCGCAATTGCGAGAGCCTGATGAATGCGATCGGGGTTATCACCGACAACGGTTTGATAAAAATGTGGCACTCCTAACAAGGCAAGTTGCTGTGCTAAATACTGGGCATTGCTATTAAGGATTTCTCCTAGTAATAACTCTGTCCCGATGCAAAGAATTTCCGCGCCAACATTCATAGTTTTGATTCCACTTTAGCTATAAAAAATTTAGCCATAAAAAAGGGTCGCTTAGCGACCCTTTTTTATTTTAACTAATGATTTCCCGTCGTTTTGGTTTTTCAACATTGATCCGAGGACGCTCAACTTGAACTTGTGATCGCTCTTGCTCTGAATCTCGATCATTTTGATCGTAGTAATGATCGGAATTTGTGTTGGGGGTGGGATCAAAAACCTCAAACCTAGCGTTATGACCAACTTCTTGGGCTGCGGTCATCACAACTGTTCGCACCGATTGGATTGTCCTTCCCCCTCTACCAAAAATTCGCTCCCGATCGTCTGGATCGAAAGCAACTCTGATCCAGACGCGATCGCTATTGCTATTGGACTCAAAGTCTACCCGCAAGGCATCGGGATGAGTCAGTAATGGCTTTAGCAAAAAACTAATTAAGGCGTTGTAGTCAGGCATTATGGTCAGGTGTTGCAGTTAGGCAAAAAATTTAACTATTTTGAGTTAAGTGATTTAGGCGCTAACTAGTTCAAATACCTTGGCTTTTTCAAGGATGCGACGTACTGTGTCGGTAGGTTGAGCGCCTTTCTTGATGCGATCGACGATCGCAGGTACATCTAGTTGGGTTTCTTTGGTGCGTGGGTTGTAGAAACCAAGCTCAGCAAGGGGACGACCATCGCGACGGCTGGTGCTATTGACGACAACGATGCGATAGCTGGCTTCAAATTTCTTGCCAAATCGCTTTAATCTCAACTTAATCATGGGTTTATGGCTCTAAAATTCTGCGTGATTCGGTTCAATATTTTAGCAGAATTATGATTGTAGCACGATCATGATTTGTTTTATAACATACAAAAAGCTTCATCATAACTTCATTAAATTAATCAAAAATTAATCAAAAATTAATCAAATTTCTTAAACGGCGATCGCTCGGCATTTGCAACAAAATCCTAGTTTGAAGTCGCGGACACTAGAGGCTCTACAAGAAGGGTTTGCGGTTGGGGTTGATTTGGCTTTACGAGAAACTGACAACATTTAGCGCTCCCAAAATCTTCAGAAAGATGCTAGTTTTTATTGGCGTTTCTTTCGTGAAATATTCATCTATTTGAGGCAATATTTGAGGCAATATCAGCCAACTCAAGATTGGCAAGCTGTGATCGTTTTTGCAAAACGGAGTATTGAGCCAGATTTTCCTCATCAATATCGAGGCTTGCTGCCCCAGCTTCATCGCGTTTATCTGGATGAGTTGAGCATTGATCCTAATCAGGCGATCGGGATTAATGTTGCGGAGTTGGTGATTGCTAATGAGGATGTGGCGATCGCGGCTGCAAAATCATTAATCGCTCAAACCCGCCAACAGATTGATGATTCTAGCTTTCAGCAAATAGCGTTAGACTTTGTGAAAGCGGTTTTAGTTTATAAACTTGGTAAGGACAAAGAGCAGGGGTTAAAAATTATGTTGACTAAAGAAGACATGAAAAAGGCTTGGCTAGTTCAAGAGTTTATAGATATCACGTTGCCAGACTTCATCTGCTGTGGTTGCCATGTTGTAAGTACATCGGCATAATTAAAAACCAGATCTAAAACCTGCGGCGCACGCGCAGCCTGCGCCGCAGGTTTTAGGGTTTTATATTTAATTAAGCCTACATACTTATAAAGAAATTTTTAGTTACAATCTGATGTTACGTGGAAGTTTCTAAGACCCTCACCCCTAGCCCCTCTCCCAAAGGGCGAGGGGAACAAGAATTTCACGGATTTTGCTCCCCCTCTTCTGTCTGGGAGAGGGTGCTGGGGGGGTGAGGGCAATCTTCCTTCCACGTAACATCAGTTATAATCTTTGAAAGTGCATCACGGAGATTCCATACATGGCAGCAATTACCGCCCGTGAACTAGAAATGCAAATGCCTGATGCGAGTCAACTTTTGAGTGATGAGCCTGAGATGGAAAGTTCTTTGCATTATATGCAGTTGTTATTACTTGTAACCTGTCTCGAATGGACTTGGCAAGATCGTAATGACTTTTTTATTGGCGCAAATCTTACAATTTATTTTAGCCGTCAACAACTAAAAAATCATGACTTTCGCGGTCCCGACTTTTTTCTAGTCAAAAACACCACTAGATCGCCACGCAAATCATGGGTAGTTTGGGAAGAAGATGGACGTTATCCCGATCTGATTATTGAGCTTTTGTCTGATTCAACAGCAGATAATGATCGCACTTTAAAGCGCAACTTATATGCGGAAAGATTCCACACTCCCGAATACTTTTATTTTTCCCCTGACACATTAGAGTTTGCGGGTTTTAGATTAGATATCAATCGCTATCAGCCGATTACCCCTAATCCTCAAGGTTGGCTATGGAGTGAAGTATTAGGAATGTTTCTAGGATATCAATCGCTATCAGCCGATTACCCCTAATCCTCAAGGTTGGCTATGGAGTGAAGTATTAGGAATGTTTCTAGGAATTCATGATGGCGAACTACGCTATTTTTCCCTAGAAGGGATTTTATTACCTACGCCTCAAGAGTCAGCACAAAGAGAAATCCAAAAAGCTAATCAAGAGCGTATTAAGGCTGAGCAGGAGCGTATTAAGGCTGAGCAGGAGCGCGTTAAGGCTGAGCAGGAGCGTGTTAAGGCTGAACAGGAGCGTGTTAAGGCTCAAGAGCAGCTAAATCGTGCAGATTTAGCTGAGGCTAAGTTGCAAGCGTTGCAGGCAAAAATGCGATCGCTTGGTATTTCTGATCAATAAGAGCAGCTAAATCGTGCAGATTTAGCTGAGGCTAAGTTGCAAGCGTTGCAGGCAAAAATGCGATCGCTTGGTATTTCTGATCAATAAATGAAATAATTGGCAGCGCATCGCCCTACAAGATTTTTTGATAAACATCTGCGGTCATCTCGGCAATTCTATTCCATGTAAATTTTGCATGAAGCTTGTGATTGCCATTTTGTCCCATTTTTAGGGCTTGGCTTGGGTTCATCAGGATCTGACAAATTGCATCGGCAATTTCTAAAGGATTTTGACTGACGAGATAGCCGTTAGTACCATGCTCAATCACTTCAGAGACGGCGGGAATATTACAACCAATCACAGGTTTATCGAAGTGCCACGCTTCGGTATAAACACCACCAAAACTTTCTTGGCTTGATGGCACACAAAGCAGGGTACAGGCGGCTAAAGCGTTAGTTTTGTCCTGAAATGATAAAGCGCCGAGACGATGAATTCTAGGGTCTTGATTTTTAAAATATTTTTCTGAGTTAGCGATCGCGGGGCCCGCAAATACAAACTGAGCTTCGGGAAACCTTTTCCAAACGATCGGGGCAGATTGGAGTAGTTGTTGATAACCCTTGTATGGATAATGTTGGGCTAAAAAAAGAATGATAGGATCGGCGATTTTATAAGTCTCTTTGAAAGCTTGACTATCGGCATTTTCGGCTAAGACTGGTCCTATGCCCGTGACTGAGATGCGATCGCGGTCAACGCCTAAGTTAATCAGGGTTTGTTTTTCGGTTTCGGTGAGGGCAATTACGGCATCGGCAAGTTGGTAGAGTTTGATGTAGGCGCGATAACGCCAGCCGACCCACCTTGGATGATGCACGGGGGTGAAAATAAAGGGAATATCGTATTTCTTGGCTATTTGGTAAGATGCATAGCTTAATCCTTCTCGACCAATGCGAACATTATGGATTAGGTCAGCAGATTGGGCATATTGATCGAGATAGCGACTGATGCAATTGGCGATCGGTGGTAACGCGAGATCCATCCACGGATAATAAAGGGGTAAATAGGGAAATAACCGAGCTTTGTCAATAAGGTTCATGCCCATACAATGCACGGGAATATCATCAATGATGTAATCCTTGCTTTGGGATGGTGCGTTAATAGTAGTCCCCATTAGCCAGTCAGTGCGATTTTGATGCCAATGGGTAAAGACTTGAATTTGATGATGTTGTTTGAGTTGTTGGGCGATTAAATGTTGATGTAGTTGTCCGCCACCGATCGCGGGGGGATAAGTTGTGAGAGTGTAAAGAAGTTGCATAATTTAAGAATTTAAAGAGATTATTAATTATGACATCATATAAAATTTTAGATATAAAGCAATTTAATTACTGTTTGTTCGATGGAAATACAATAGCTTGTAAAGCTGTACCCATGCCAAAAATAGGAGTGATCTTGTAGATAAATCTTGCAACCATTTGTAATGGTTCGCTCCAATTTGAGACAGATTCAATTTTGTAAGGAGCATTTGTAAATAATTTAAAATTATCAAAACCTGCAATTGTCAAGCTGTTAGCTAGTGACTGAGAACTATAGTAATTTATATGTTCGGGAGGGACAATATTTGACCAGTTTTTGCCTCTGATTTTTGATCCTAAACTATCTAAGTTTGGAGTTTCAATAAATAAGATCCCTTCAGGGCTGAGTAGTTTTTGTAGTTTTTTGAGAGTGGGAATAGGGTCGATCAAATGTTCAATTACATGGTAGATCGTAATTAAATCAAAATGAGCTTCTGGTAGATCCAAAGATAAAATATCCCCAACTAAAATCTGCTCACGAATATTTTCCTGAGCTTGTAGGACAGCTTTGGGAGATATCTCTGTTCCATAGACCTGCCATCCATCTGCGATCGCGAATTGTAATAAATCTCCTAAACCGCAGCCAACATCAAGAAATGTTTTATGTGGTTTATTGAATAAATTAGGTTGCTGCTTAGAGACGATTTTTTTTAATTCTTGATATCTATTTTTCGTGAAATTGTGACTAGACATTACACTTTGAGCATAGTCCTGTCGATAGGATTGTTGATCGTAAAAAGTGGTTAGTTCATCTTGTGTAGGTCGTGGCACATAAAACACTAGTTGGCAATTTTGGCAAGTTAAGAGTTTTCCTTGGTCAATTGTGTAAAGGTGTTTATGTTGGGCATGTTCACACACTGGGCATATATACATAGCTGAATCCATGGCTATAAATACTCTCTCAGCTTACGATTAAGTCGTGACCAGAGGCTAAATAACTTTTTATAGGTAATGTCGTCCGCTTGGCGATCGCGGATAACAAAAGGTGGATGCTTTAGGGGAAATTGCATCATCTCTGTGGGCATATTCGCAAAAGGACTATTTCTATTTTTTGTATGTGTACTTAATTGCTGGTCAAAACCAATATTAGATACTAAATTCTGATTTGGCAGAATAGTCAATCCACTTTGCAGCCAACAGCTTAAAGTCCATTGATAGTCCCATGTATCAAATTTCCCCATATATGTCTGTTGAAATTTGTGTTTCCAATATTTTGCTGCTGCCTTATTTTGCAAGATATCGTCTAGCCAATCACCATCGCGAATAGTTTCCCATAATTTCATTTCCACATCATAATGTTGCCAAGCTCGCCGCCATGTAGCCCAGCCCCAGCAATGATTGTATAGGGAATAATAGTAGCTATAGTTTGTGCGAGATTTACCATCTTGAAAGTTATCACCTGATATGGCAAAAATACGCCGATCATCTTGATATTTCTCTAATAATTCTTCACAGAATGGAAAGAAAGAGCGATCGGGTAAACAGTCATCCTCAAGAATAATCGCTGATTCAACCTGACTAAACACCCAATCTAATCCAGTTGATATTCTTTTTTTACAGCCTAAATTAATATCTGAATAATTAGTCAATACTTCGCATTCCCAATCAATTGAATTAATGATTTTTTTAACTTGCTGGCATTTTTCAGCCTCTCCTTGCTTATTGTTTCTTGCACCATCAGCAATTATAAAAAGTTGACATGGCTTAACCATTCTGATTTTATCAAACACCTGTTGTGTGGTATCTGGACGGTTGAAGATAAAGAAAACAACAGGAACTTTTAATTCTTTTTTTGTGTTCATGAGATATTTAGATGAAATACTCACGGCGCTATTTCTGGTAATGGCTAACTTTTGATTTTGTGTACACTCTATCACTTCAGTACAAACTGATTAATCCATTGGTATAATTCTTGATATAGAGTTCAGGATACTATAGTCAAAATTGATAAACAAAACGATCATACTTGTAGATCCACGTTGGCAGGGACATCATCTGACTTATATCAAGCTATTTACGCAAATTATTTTGCAACACAACTATTGTGTAATCGTCTTGTGTCCTAAACCTAATGAAGTATACTCACTCATTGAGAAAACAATGCCAGATAAAGTTTCTCAACTCAGAGTTGAATTACTAAAAGAAGCTAGGTCATTCCCTATAAAAGTTTTAGGAATGGGAGCGCTATATCCTACCTTATCTAGATGGTGGTTAACTACGATCGCCATAAAAAAGGCAAAGAAGAAATTTGGCGTTAATCCCAATCTAATATTCTTTAGTTGGTTAGATGGATATATTTATTTAGGCTACTCGGCATGGGTTTGCAGTCTAGTCTATAAGATAGTAGAACTAATCTTTCCATATCAATGGAGTGGCTTAATCTTCCATATAGAAGCAGGAAGTAGAGATATCCAAAATTCTATTAATAAACCTGATGCATACAAAATATTAAGGTCAACAAAATGTAAAGCGATCGCTGTTCTTGATGAAGTACGCGCAATTAATTTAAAATATTTAGGTAAGAAAATTGTTGTATTTCCTGATGTAGCAGATGATGCAACTGTGGATGTAACTTGCGATATTGTTCAAAAAGTTAGAAAAGCCGCAGATGGTAAAAAGGTCATCGGTTTACTGGGATACTTAGAAAAGCGTAAGGGTATTCTGTCTTTAATTGAAATCGCGAAGAAGACTACCCAAGAGCCTTGGTTTTTCATCTTTGCTGGAGTGCTTGCTAAGGATACATTCTCACTTGATGAAATCAAAATAATTACTCATTTTGTCAACTCTAACCCATTAAACTGCTTTTTCTATTTTGATAGAATATCTGAAGAGTCACAGTTTAACGCTCTAGTTAAACAATGTGATGTGTTATATGCAGTTTACAAAAAATTTCCTAGCAGTAGCAACATTTTAACTAAAGCTGCTATATTCAAAAAGAAAATATTAGTCGCATCAGGTTATTGTATGGCTAGTAGGGTTGACAAATTTAATCTAGGGGCAAGTGTAGACGAAGATAATGTAGTGCAGCATATTAGTTCCTTAAAACTTCTACTTGACCAAGAAGATATTTATCAATATTCAGAAAACCGAGGATTTGAAGAGTATAAAAAGCTACATTCAGTTGATAGACTCAGGCAAGTCTTTTTTAGCATTTTATCAGAAAACAATGAAATCTAAATCCGATCCTTTCGTAATTTTAAGTACATATTCTAGGAGACATCCTATTAGGCTTATATTTTTACTACAGCTTAAGATTATCGAGTATATATCTAAAATAAATTTTGATAAATATGCATTACCTCAAAAACTAATTGTTAATTTGTCTCCTGTTCCGCAAGCTGACTATCTAAATACAGCAGTCACACCTATCCAAATGCAGTATTTACTGGCTGGGATAGAAATCACCGAAAAATTCCAAGACAGTGTTGTAGTTGAAATTGGTTGCTATCGTGGTGCTACTACTCAAGTAATTGCAAAAAATACATCACGTAATGTGATTGCTATTGATCCATATATTGGTTATGGTGGAGAAAAGCAAGATTTTAATATTTTTGTAGAAGTAACAAAAGGACATAAAAATATCATTCACAAATCTTGTTCTTCAGGAGAGGCAATAAAGAATTGGCAACACAAAAATATTAGCTTTATATTTATTGATGCAGTACATGATTATTTAAATACATCATTTGATATTCAAACTTGGCTACCTAAACTTTTAGATGGAGGGATTTTAGCTTTGCACGACACAGATCAATTGTGTTTTGCTGGAACAAGAAAAGCTGTATTTGAAATCAAAGATCATCTTTATTTATTTGCTCATATTGATAATTTAGTAATGTTTCAAAAAGCAAGTAATGTCATAGAAAAATAAAATATTAAAATACTTATAAAATCATGGAAATCAATAAATTTATAAAAATATTCTTCTCCGAGATAGGCACATTGTTACTTGCCTACGATCTTCCAAGAAATATATTTAATAATATTTATGTTCATTTAGGAGGTAAATTTATAAATTTATTTGTTAAATTGTTTGATAGTTCTAGAATCACTAAAACTTTTTTGTGGAAGGATATATACTTAAACAAAGAAATTTTAATGCCTGTTTCATCCTCATATCCATTGGTCTCATGGCAAGTAGCTTTGAGTTCTCGTTGGGCAGAGCCTCAAATTAGGCAATTCTCAGAATTTTATATTAAACATAATCAAGGGAATAAAATATTTTTTGATATTGGTGCTAATCATGGATTGAGGTCTTATGCGTTTCTTTTGCATGGTTATCATTGTATTTTATTTGAACCTCAAGCTAGTTGTAATCAATTTGTACGAGAAGTTGCATTAATTAATCATTTAGATAATCTAGTTATTGAAGAATGTGTTTTATCGGATGAAGATACAACGATAGATTTTTTTATATCCAGTTCAACTTACTTGAGTAGCCTTTCTCAAGTTAATGCAGAAAAAGATGAGCCAGCATTAAAAACATCAGTGAGATCTAAAAAATTAGATGATTATTGTGCAACAAATAACTTACATCCTAGCCTTGTTAAAATTGATGTTGAAGGTCATGAGTGGGCTGTGATCATGGGAGGACGAGATTTAATATCTAAACAAAAACCGACCTTAATTATAGAAATATGGGGCAATACAGATAGCAAGCAGAATATTTACAACTTTCTAATTAACTTACAATATAAAGTATTTTCTGTTTCAGAGAAGTATCTTATTTTATTGAAAACCCTTGAAGAGTTTATGGATTGTACCGAATCAGATTTTGTTTTTTGTGCAGACAAGTATATGACTTCATTGATCTATGAAATATCAAAATAAGACTGCAAGTATTTTAATTAATAATTATAATTATGCCCAATTTGTCGGTCAGGCTATTGAGAGTGCTTTAAATCAAACTTATCGAGATATTGAGATTATAGTTGTTGATGACGGTTCTACAGATAATTCAAGAGACGTAATTTCAAGTTTTGGCGATCGCATTAATGCCATATTCAAACAAAATGAAGGACAAGCTTCGGCTTTTAATGCAGGTTTTGCTGCTAGTAAAGGTGAGTTTATCTTTCTCTTAGATGCCGATGATACATTCTACCTAACAAAAATCGAAGAATGTATTCAGATGTTTGAAGACTACGAGCAAATTAACTGGATATTTCATAAGCTAAAATATATCAATTCCCAATCAAATTTGATAGAAAATCTAAATATATTAGATAAATCTATCTATAAAAACATTGAAATAATTGATGTTCAAGAAACATTGAGAAAAGGTAAAAAATTTAATTTTATACCTCCAGCAACAAGTGGATTATGTTTTAGACGTAAAGTCTTAACTCATATCCTGCCAATGCCAAATTTTATAAAGATTACAAGTGATAATTATGTAAAGTTTGCTGCCTTATTCTTATCATCTGGAATTATCTATAATAAACCACTAGCATCTCAAAGAATACATCAATCTAATCATTTTACTTTTCGGGACGACGTTCAGATTAAAGCATCAGAAATTGGATTATTGACAGGGTATTACCTTAGACAACAATTTCCCAGAATTAAATTATTTGCAAATAAAGTATTTGCTAGAGGATTTGGTGAACTACTAGCACAAATTGGCTGGCGTAAGACTTTTAATATCCCTGAAAGTTCTCAATATATAGATGAATTTTGGACTATTCAAGAGAGATTGCAGTATTTACCTCGAATTAGTTTTCATTATTTAAAAACTAAACTATATAAGTGGAAAAGCTACCTAAAGAGAAATTTAATGTGAACCAAAATATTCTTATTTACCGCGATTTATTACTTCCATATTCTGAGACTTTTATTCCTGCACAGGTGTCAGCCCTATCTAGGTACTCAGCATTTTATGTTGGGACTCTCAAAAGTACAGATCAAAACAGATTAATTAGTCCTAATTTTAAACAGTTAAATTTGAGCGATTTTACCAGATATGCAACTTTAAGTAGGCTTCTATTCAAGCTATTTGGCTATCTTGATGTTGATTGGCTAAAGGCGATCGCCATAGAAAATCCATGTCTAATTCATGCTCATTTTGGTCCAGATGGCTTATGGAGTTTACCTATTGCTAAGCATTTCAATATTCCGTTAGTTACTACCTTTCATGGATACGATGCGATTCTATCAGAGACAAGTTTAAACATACCTAGTTTATCGTTTAAACTTTACCTAAAACGTCGCAAAAAACTTTTTAAAGAAGTCAGTTTATGTATTGCTGTCTCTCAGTTTATTCGTGACAACTTGATAAATGTAGGATGTCCAACCGACAAAGTTCTTGTTCATTATATTGGGGTAGATACTAATAAATTTCAAGCAGATTTTGAGACAATACGGCAACCTATAGTGCTTTTTGTAGGTAGATTAGTTGAATTTAAGGGTTGTCAATATTTGATTCGGGCTATGGAAAGAGTTCAATCAATTGTGCCTGAATCTGAACTAATTATTATTGGTGATGGTCATTTGAGGAATGAACTTGAGGAATTAGCGCAAACAAGAATAAAAAGGTATCGCTTTTTGGGATATCAGCCTCCAGAAATTATCCGAGACTGGATGCGGCGATCGCAAGTTTTCTGCGTCCCTAGTATTACTGAACCATCTGGATTAACTGAAGCTTTTGGTATGGTATTTGCTGAGGCTCAGGCAATGGGCTTACCTGTAGTTAGTTTTAGGACAGGTGGAATTCCTGAAGTTGTTGCAGATGATAAAACAGGCTTGCTAGTATCTGAGGGTAATGTGGAAGAATTAGCTAGATCCATTATTAATCTATTGGAAAATGATTTACTATGGCAATATTTCAGTGAGAATGGTATTCATAGAGTCAAAACTTTATTTGACTTGCATAAGCAAACTCGCAAACTAGAGGTAATTTATGACAATTTACTATCTAGATTTTCTTGTTAGGAATAAAGACATATCATTCAATACCAAGCGATCGCATCCCGCAAAGTCACATAATGCTCCTGATGCTGAGGTCCAATCACATAGCGCTTACTCAAATTTTCGACCTTGATTACCGTATGATGCTGAGGTCCAATCACATAGCGCTTACTCAAATTTTCGACCTTGATTACCGTATCCGACATATTTAACTAAAATTTGTTACAAATTCTTTAGGAGTTAAGATCTCTATACCTTCAAAATTATTGATAATCAGCAAATCTTCATCTCCAGTTATTATCAAACTAGCTTTACCATTAACTGCTAACTCTATAAACTTATCATCCTTGCAATCACGACAAACTTTAATATTTTTAATAATTTCTACTTTTTGAGCAATGATATCCAATTTACGGATGAATTCTTTTCTTTCCTCAACTGAGACATACTTATCAAACTTTCGACGTTCAAAGACATTTGCTAATTCCTGTAAAGTTTCTTCGGAAACTCACCGCTTGAGCAGGAATAGAATTAGGTAAAAGCAATCGGCTTATTAAAATATTGTTGTCAATGACAAAATATGGCTTAGTCATTTGTCAAAATATCAAAAAGCTTTTCTTCTGTTAACCCCTTTTCCTGTGCTTTTTGTCCCACCTGATCACAGAAATATTGAAAATCTTTAATATTGTTAGATAGAATTTTTTTATATTCTTTCATAGATATTACAACAGCTACCTCCTCTTGCTCTTGAGAAATAACAACAGGTTCTCGTTTAACTATTTCTAAGATATTAGATAAATTATTAAAAATTGAACTTGATGATAAATATTGCATAACTTTAACTCTTCAGCCCATAAATTTAGCAATTTAATCACGATATCATAATACGCTAAATAATTAGCTCGGTATTTCGACTGGATTTTTTAATTGTGTCAATTTAGCAGAGACTCTTCGTGATTAAATAGCACCCAAGCCGCTTTGAGATCTCTTTGACTCTTGATAAGCCATTGCTGAACCTCCTCATATTTGGGACTATCCATACAAAACCTTACCTTGAGTTAGGACTTGATAAACTAGTGAGCTTCGGACATTAGCCTTACGCTCGACCTCTGCGCGAGTCATCACAATGATATCTTTAGCAATACCAATGCCACGCAATGCCCTATAAGCTAGACGCGATCGCCGATAACGCGGTTCATCAGAATGCGACACAATTACCATTAGGTCAATGTCGCTATCCTCATTAGGTTCACCATAGGCATAAGATCCAAACAAGATTATTTTTGGGTAATTTGTTCTAACAACTCAGTAGTAACTTGTTTCATTGCTCCCCAACTTCTAGATTGCGTTCCAACACATCGGCGATCGCATAGGGACAAACAACAGGCATATTTAGATCTGTCTCGGCGATCGCATTTGCCGAAAGCGGGGAGACAACCCCACAGATCTTATTCAATACCAAGCGATCGCATCTTTGCTTTTAATTCTTGCAATTCTGCCTTAGCCTGTGCCGCAATTTGACGCTCTTGTTCAGCGATTTGCTGCTGCTGTTCAGCAAATTGCTTTTGCTGTTCAGCAAATTGCTGCTGCTGTGCCGCAATTTGACGCTCTTGTTCAGCGATTTGCTGCTGCTGTTCAGCAAATTGCTTTTGCTGTTCAGCGATTTGCTGCTGCTGTTCAGCAAGTTGACGCGCCTGCTTGACTTTCAGTATTTCCTGTTGAGCCGCCTCTTGAGGAGTTGGTAACAGAGCGCCATCTAAGGAAAAGTAACGGAGTTGGCGATCGCGGATGCCTAGGAAAAAGCCGAGGGTTTCACTCCATAGCCAGCCTTGCTGATTGGGTGTAATTGGTTCGTATTTGTTAATATCCAGTCTAAAACCTGCAAATTCCAACGTATCAGGCGAAAAGTAAAAGTATTC
>JFJP01011116.1_pt1 | contig 26814 bp, 19 predicted proteins | sample 431651 | NCBI WGS metagenome assembly JFJP01 (sample SAMN02602958, study PRJNA72255) | Microbial mat metagenome, whole genome shotgun sequencing project. | biome: fresh water; feature: sink hole; material: water; isolation source: purple microbial (photo- and chemosynthetic) mats found in...
TACAAGCTGTCGGTGACGCTGGTGGCCAACAGCTTCATGCGGGTTCCCGGCCATGCCTGGCTGAAACTGGAGGTGGTCGAGCAGGGACTCGACGGGGCCGACGACTGGATCGTCGAGCAGGTGGAGAAGGACGACATCGTCGTCACCGGCGACATCCCCCTGGCGGCCCGCTGCCTGGACAAGGGCGCCCGCGTGCTCGGACACGCGGGCAAACCCTTCACGCCGGAAAATGTCGGCGACTCGCTGGCCACGCGGCAGCTCCTGAAGCAGCTGCGCGAGCAGGGGATCATGATGGGCGGTCCCCCGCCGTTCTCGCCGAAGGACCGCTCGCTGTTCCTGCAGCAGCTCGACCAGATGGTCCAGGCCATCAGGCGCGTCCGCTGACGGTCATCAGGCTTTCGGAGCGGCCGCCTTCACGCCGTCGCTTGCCTCCGAGGCGAACGCCTTGAAGTTTTCGCCGAACAGCTTCGCCACCTGGCTCGCCTGGGCATCGTAGGCCGCCTTGTCGCTCCAGGTGTCGCGCGGGTGCAGCACTTCCTGCGGCACATCCGGGCACGACCGGGGCACCAGCACGCCGAACACCGGATCCGGATCGTAGCCGGCCTTGTCCAGTTCGCCGCTGAAGGCGGCGCGGATCATCGCCCGTGTGTGCTGGATGCGGATCCGGTGCCCGGTGCCGTACGGCCCCCCGGTCCAGCCCGTGTTGACCAGCCAGCAGGCCGACTTGTGCTCGGCGATCTTCCTGCCCAGCAGCTCGGCGTACACGGTCGGGTGCAGCGCCATGAACGGAGCGCCGAAACAGGCGCTGAACGTGGCCGCCGGCTCGGTGACGCCGCGTTCGGTGCCGGCGATGCGGGCGGTGTAGCCGCTCAGGAAGTGGTACATCGCCTGGTCCGGGGTCAGCTTCGACACCGGCGGCATCACGCCGAAGGCGTCGGCGGTCAGCATCACGATATTGCGCGGATGGCCGGCCATACCGCTTTCCACCACGTTCGGCAGGTGGGTCAGCGGGTAGCTGGCGCGCGTGTTCTCGGCCATCGAGGCGTCGGCCAGATCGGTGCGCCGGGACTTCATGTCCATGGCCACGTTCTCGAGGATGGTCCCGAACCTGCGCGTGGTCTCGAAGATCTCCGGTTCGGCCTGCTCGTCCAGACGGATGACCTTGGCGTAGCAGCCGCCCTCGAGGTTGAAGACGCCGCGGTCGGACCAGCCGTGCTCGTCGTCGCCGATCAGGGCGCGGTCCGCCTCGCTGGACAGCGTCGTCTTACCGGTGCCCGAAAGGCCGAAGAAGAGCGCGACATCGCCCTGCGGGCCCTGGTTGGCCGAACAGTGCATGCTCAACACGCCGCGCTGCGGCAGCAGGTAGTTCATCACCGTGAAGATCGACTTCTTGATCTCGCCCGCGTAGCTGGTGCCGCCGATGATGACGAACCGGCGATCGAAATCGACCAGGATGAACGCCTCGCTGTTGGTATGGTCCACTTCGGGGATGGCGTGGAAATTCGGGCAGTGCAGCACCGTGAATTCGGCCTGCCACTTGTCGAGCACGGCCTGGTCGAACTCGCGGATGAACATGTTGCGCACGAACATGTTGTGCCAGGCGGTTTCGGTGACGACGCGCACGCGGATGCGGAATTCGGGATCGGCGCCGCTGTAGGCGTCCTGGACGAAGACCGTGCGGCCCTGCAGGTAGGCCTGCAGGCGGCGCAGCATGGCGTCGAAGCGCTCGGCATCGAACGGCTTGTTGTGCTTGCCCCACCAGATGCGGCCTTCGCTGCCGGCCGACTTGACCACGAACTTGTCGTTGGCCGAACGGCCCGTGTACTGCCCGGTGCGCGTGACCAGCGGTCCCAGGTGGGACAGGTGGCCTTCGCGACGGCGCACGGCTTCCTCGACGAGCGCGGGCGTGGCCAGGTTGTGGTACACGTTCTCCAGATTGGTCAGGTTCAGGTAGCTCAGGTCCAGCATGATGACTCCCGGGTCGTGAGACGTTCGGCAATCGTGCGCCGCGGCCGACAGGATCCGTTCCGTCGGCACCGCGTCGGGTGCCCGAACAATCACCACCGGTCGGATCGGCCGGCGGCACTGATGGCACACGTATCACACGTTCTTCGACCGCCGCCACCCGCAATTGACGGGTGGATTTCAAGCGCTCCCGGAGCCGGGGGCCGGGTGGCGACTCCATCGTTGGAGCGCTATCAATAAAGACTTGTTTCATCTTGATTTAAGTCCGGCCCCAGGCGCCCAACCTGCAGCCGGTTTCTTCTTCGCTTCGTCCAACTCCGTGGAGGGCTCCCATGAATTCACGATCGCACCGCCTGGCTGTCCCGCGCCGGCTTCTCGCTGCCCTGGCCATCGTCTCGCTGGGCCTGATGTCGACGGCGCAGGCTGACGTGGTCTCGTATGTCGCCAATCTCGACGGCGCCAGCGAGGCCGTGCCCAATCCCTCGCCCGGCACCGGCTTCGTGCAGGTCGATATCGACGCGGTCGCGCACACGATGCATATCCTGGCGTCGTTCAGCGGCCTGACGGGCAACGTGACGGCCGCCCACATCCACGCCCCCACGATGGCCGCGGGCACCGGCACGGCCGGGGTGGCCACGACCACACCCACGTTCGCCGGGTTCCCTTCGGGCGTCACGGCGGGCGTCTACGAGATCACCCTGGACATGACCATGGCGTCGAACTACAACGCGGCCTATGTGACCGCCAACGGCGGGACGACGGCCACCGCGGAAGCCGCGCTGTTCCAGGCCATCGCTGAAGGAAAGGCGTACTTCAACATCCACTCCAGTGTCTACGGCGGCGGCGAGATCCGCGGTTTCCTGACGCCGAACTCGGTTTCCACCGAGGACTCGACGTGGGGACAGGTCAAGGCGCTGTACCGGTAGTTCGCGCGATGAACGGATGCACAAGGCCGCCTCCGGTTCACGGAGGCGGCCTCTTTCTTCGGCAGGCGATCCCGCACCCGGGCCTGTCGATCAGTCCTTCAGCTTGTCCGCGAATTTCTCCCGCAGCTTCTTGATCTTGGGGTTGATCACCACCTGGCAATACCCCTGCGCCCGGTTGTTGTCGTAGTAGTCCTGATGGTAGTCCTCGGCGACATGGAACGGCCGGTCCGCCGCCAGTTCGGTGACGATGGGCGCGTTGAAGATCTTCTCGCGCGTCAGCGAGGCGATCATCGCCGCCGCATCGGCTCTCTGCGCATCGTCGCGGCAGAAGATGACCGAGCGGTACTGCGTGCCCGCGTCCGCACCCTGTCGGTTGAGCGTGGTCGGGTCGTGGGTCGCGAAGAACACCGTCAGCAGATCGCTGTAGGTGATCACCGCCGGGTCGAAGGTGACGCGCACCACTTCGGCGTGGCCGGTCTCGCCGGTGCACACCTCCTTGTAGGTGGCCGGGCCGCTGCCGCCGGCGTAGCCGGACTCGACCTTCTCGACGCCCTTCAGCCGCTGGAACACCGCTTCCAGGCACCAGAAGCAACCGCCGCCCAGAACCGCCTGATGATTTCCGGTTTGCGCCATGGCGCCTGTACCTCCGGTCAAGACCGCCCCCAGCGCGAGGACGATGAACGAGTTGATGAGCTTGCGCATGGTTGACCTCTCGGGGCGCAGGTTGAGCTCCGGGGCGCGGCATTCCGGCGCCGTCGCCACAAGGTCGCGGCGCCGGCCCGGAGCCGCCACCGCGCGCCGGCGGAAAGCCGTGGACGACGCATCCTGCTATCTTACCGGCGACGCGGTCGGGAGGTTCCGGCATGGAAGGTTTCCCCTTGGCGATGGGCCTGATGGCGTTCTTGACGGTCGCGGCGCCGGACACCTCCGGGGCAGGAGGCTCTCCGGGAGCGGACCCGTATGCGTCGGCGCGCCGCCGCCTGATGACCGAGGTGAACCGCGACCTTGCCGATTGCGCCCATCTGACGGGCTGCGAACGGCTGTCGGACGCCGTGGCCGGCGCACTGGTCGCGGTGCCGCGGCATGAATTCGTCCCTTCCGAACTGCGCGCGCTGGCCTGGGACAACCGGGCGCTGCCCATCGGCTTGGACCAGACCATCAGCCAGCCCACCATCGTCGCCCTGATGACCGAACTGCTGGAACTGGCGCCCACCGACACCGTGCTCGAGATCGGCACCGGCTCCGGCTACCAGGCCGCCGTACTGTCCCTGGTGATCCCGCGGGGCAAGGTGCATACGATCGAGATCCTGCCGGAGCTGGCCGGGCAGGCCCGGCAGCGGCTGCGGCGGCTGGGCTATCTCAACGTCGAGGTGGTGACCGGCGACGGTCACGCCGGGCTGCCGGCGGTGGCGCCGTTCGCGGGCATCATGGTGACGGCCGTCGCGTCCGAGGTGCCGCCCGCCCTGCTGGAACAGCTGGCCCCCGGCGGCAGGCTGGTGATGCCGGTCGCCGACGAACGGGGAGAGCAGTGGCTGACCGTGGTCCGGCGCGAGTCGGGCGGCGGCTTGACGTGGCGGCGCGTGCTGCCGGTGCGGTTCGTGCCGCTGACCGGGGGCGGCGACAGGCGTCGTTGAGCCACCATTGATTCTGCGATCGACTCTCCCCTTGACTCTCCCCTCGGGGGAGACTCCATCCTTCCCTGCACTCATCCTCGCGGGTCCTTATTGCGGAGGCGCCATGTTCCGGATCGGGGAGTTCTCACGGCTGGCCCAGGTGACGGTCAAGGCCCTGCGGCTGTACGACGAACTGGGCCTGCTGGTGCCGACGCACGTCGACCGCCACACCGGCTACCGGTCCTATGCCGCCGACCAGTTGCCGCGGCTGCAGAGGATCGTCGTCCTCAAGGATCTCGGCCTGTCGCTGCAGGAGATCGCGGCGCTCATGGTCGATGAACCCGACGTCGACGGCATCAACGCCCTGCTGCGGCAGCGGCATGCCGAAATGACGCGCGAACTCGCGGATGGGCGGGCGCGGCTCGGACGCGTCGAGGCTTACCTGGCCGGACTGCAGAAGGAGGGCGATATGCCGGCTTACGATGTGACGATCAAGAGCGCCCCCGCGTTGCGGGTGGCGTCACTGCGCGACACGGTGCCCCACTATCCCGATATCGAACGGTTGTTCGGCGAGCTGTGCGGCTTCCTCGGCTCGCGGCGCCTGACGTTCACGGGACCCCCGCTGGCGCTCTACCACGACGGCGAATACCGCGAACAGGACGTCGACATCGAACTCGTCGTGCCGTTCGCGGGCACGTTGCCCCCGCACGCGCGCATCCGCGAGCGCGCGTTGCCGGCAGAGCCGTCGCTGGCCTGCACGATCCACCGCGGCCCCTACGAGGGGCTGCACCAGGCGCACACGGCGCTGTTGGGCTGGGTCGAAGCCAACGGGTACCGGATCTGCGGCCCGGATCGCGAGATCTACCTGGTCGGACCGGAGGCCGCGCGGAACCCGGCGGCCTACGTGACCGAACTGCAGGTCCCGGTTTCCCGGGAATAGCGGCGGCGCCGGCGCAACCGGTCTACTCGGCGGCGAAAACCTGCCGGAACGCGAGACCGGAGACAGCCCGGTAGATCGTGTTGTGCTGGAGATCCCGCCGCGGCAGGTAGGTCCAGGTCAGGCCGACCGGAGCTTCCGCTTCCAGGATGCCGGCCAGCGCGTCGGTGTGCGGGAAGATATCGGTTTCGTCCGCGGCGCTGAGGAAGAGCGTGATCTCCGGCAGTTCGTTCGTCCGCAGCGACTCCGCGGCGCCGCGCACCAGCGCGTGGTCGTTCCACCACAGGCTGGGGCTCAGCGCGATGTAGGTGTCGAACAGGGCCGGTTCCAGGAAGAACGTCTCCATGATGAACAGGCCGGCCGCCGATTCGCCCACGATGCCGGATTCGCCGTTGCCGCGGTAGCGTCGCTCGATCTCCGGCATCAATTCGTCGCGGATGAAGGTCCTGAACGCCGCCGAGCCGCCGACGACGGGCGCGATCTCGCGGTCCTTGGCGACTTCCGTCGGCCCGGTCATGTCGCGCCGCCGCTGCGTGTTCTCGATGCCGACGACGATCAAGGGGACGACTTCGCCGGCGGCTTCCAGCGCGGCAAGGGTGTTCACGATGTGCGGAAAGTCCTCGCCGACGCCGCCGTCGGGCATGTAGAGGATCGGGAACGCCTGTTCGGGGCGCTCCGCGTAGGCCGGCGGCAGGTGGACGTTGACGACGCGCTCTTCGCCGAGGACCGTCGACGCGAGCCGGAAGGTCTCGTGTTCGGGAATCGGATCGGCCGGCGGGGTCTTCCGGCAGGCCGCCGGTGCGATCGCCAAGGCGAGCAGCCCCGCGCCCATGATCAACTGTGTCGCGCGCATGTGAAACCTACCTTCGGGCAGGAAAGCGAACGGACCCGCGCCAGCGGGAACCGGACGCGGCCCCGGCGGACCTGGAGACCCAACCGCTTGCCGCCGATACGTTTCGGGATGGTCGCGGAACACTTGCGCCGGCGCAAGTCCTGACCGCCGGCGTCAGGCGAAATCGTCAGCCCACCTCCCGGTTGTGCAACCGTCCCGGTTCTGCTAAATATGGCCCTTACCGGCCGGCCGCACGCGGCCCTGCCCTGCCCTGCCCGCTTTCAAGACCACAGGACGGTCCATGAAACACGACGTCATCGCCGTCATCGACTTCGGCGGCCAGTACGCCCATCTCATCGCCACCAAGGTTCGTCGCGCGGCGAAGGTGCTGGCCGAGATCCGCCAGCCCGAGGACCCGTGCGAGGCCTTTGCCGGCTGCAAGGGCATCATCCTGAGCGGCAGCCCGTCGCTGGCTTCGTTCGGCGAGGACTCGGACTGGAACAAGGGCATCCTCGACCTGGACGTGCCCATCCTCGGCTTCTGCTTCGGGCACCAGGAGATCGCCAAGCACTACGGCGGCACCGTCATCAACGGCAAGCAGGAGTGGGGCCGCGCCGACCTGCATCTGACCGGACCGCACGCCCTGTTCAAGGGCCTGGGCCCGGTCGAGACCGTGTGGATGAGCCACTTCGACTCGGTCACGGCCGTCGGTGAAGGGTTCCGCGAGCTGGGCTGGTCGGTGCTGGGCCAGGATGCGACGCCCCACCGCTTCGCCGCCATCGCCGACGACACGCGCCGCCGCTACGGCTTCCAGTACCACCCCGAGGTGGACGACACCGTGCACGGCGACGACATGATCGCCAACTTCGTGCTCGACATCTGCGGGTGCCGGCCCACCTGGACGATGGAAAACTACGTGCAGGAGCAGATCGACCGCATCCGCGCGCAGGTGGGCGGCAATTCGGTGTTCCTGCTGGCTTCCGGCGGCGTCGATTCGACGGTGGCGGCGCGGCTGTTCGTCGAGGCGCTCGGGCCCGAACGCCTGGAACTGCTGCACGTGGACAATGGCCTGATGCGGAAGGACGAATCGCGGCAGGTGCTCGAGATGTTCCACGCGATGGGCCTGGGCGACAACCTCCACTTCATCGACGCCACCGACACGTTCCTGGCGGCGCTCGAAGGGAAGATCGAGCCCGAGGCCAAGCGGCGCGCCATCGGCGACACCTTCATCGCGGTGTTCGAGAGCGAGGCGCGGCGTCTGGGCATCACCCAGCACCTGCTGGGCCAGGGCACCATCTACCCCGACACCATCGAGACCGGCGGCACCAAGCGGGCCGACACGATCAAGACGCACCACAACCGCGTGCCGATCATCGAGGAGATGATCCAGGCCGGCAAGGTGGTCGAACCGCTGGCCGACCTCTACAAGGTCGAGGTGCGCGAACTCGGGGAAAAACTGGGCATCGCCCATGACATGATCTGGCGCCATCCCTTCCCCGGGCCGGGGCTGGGCGTGCGGCTGCTGTGCAGCGACGGCGTGGCGGCCGACCAGGATTCGCTGGCGAAGATCGCCCCCGCGGTGGCGCAGGCCGCCGCGCGTTACGGGCTGAAGGCGATGCCGCTGCCGATCCGTTCGGTGGGCGTGAAGGCCGACCTGCGCACCTACGAACACCCGGTGCTGATGCACGGGCGCTTCGCCAACGGCGCCGTGGACTGGGACGCGCTGAGCGAGGCGAGCGGCACCATCTTCAAGACCGTGGGTGGACTGAACCGCGCGCTGCTGCTGCTGGGCGACGACCTGCCGAAGCAGTGCCGTCCTCTGGCGGCGGCCATGACGCATGACCGGCTGGAGCTGCTGCGCGAGTGCGACGACCTGATGATGTCGGCCCTGCGCCGGCACGGATTGTACGACCAGGTCTGGCAATGCCCGACGGTGCTGGTGCCGTTGGAGGTCGACGGGCACGGGCGCGAGCTGTGCATCGTGCGGCCGATCCTGAGCGAACGGGCGATGACCGCGACCGCGGCGCGCCTGCCGCGGAAACTGCTGGACGAGGTCAGGGCGGCGATCAGCGCCCTCGACGGGATCAGCGCCGTGGCCTACGACCTGACCAGCAAGCCGCCCGGGACCATCGAGTGGGAATAGCCTGAACAGAGGGCGGGCGCCGCATCCAGGCAGCGCCCGCCCCTCCCCCACCCTCACCGGATCCGATTTCTCCCGACTATTCCACCAGCATCAACCGGTGCGAGGCCTGTTCGTCGCCGGCCCGCAACCGCGCGATGTACATGCCGGACGACACCCGCCGGCCGCCGTCGTCGGCGCCGTTCCAGGTGAACTCGTGCGCGCCCGGAGCCAGCGACGTCGACGAAAGCGTCCGCACCCGCCGCCCCGCCACGTCGAAGATCTCGAGCGCCACGAAGTCGGTCTGGCGCGGCAGTTCGAAGCGCAGCGTGACCTGCGGATTGAACGGATTGGGCATAGGCGCGTGCATGACCAGGTTCGTCGGCAGCACGCCCGGCACCGGTGACAGGTAGCCGGGAGTGACCGTCAGCGCGGCCCCGTTGGTGTTCAAACTGCCGCAATCCTTGATGATCCGGCAGCGGAACGACGCTTCGCTGGCCGGCACCACGTCGTGAACGGTCAACGTGGCGGTGTTCACACCCGAGAAAACTCCCGCCTGGTCGTACATGGTCAGCCACTGGCCGTTGTACAGCCGCTGCCACTGGTACGTCGCGGCGCCGGTGCCGCCGGCCACGACCGTGAACGTCGCGTCCTGGCCCTCGTTGACCGTCAGATTGTCGGGATGGTCGGTGATCCCGGGCACGCAGGCATTGTCCCACGACTCGAGTGCCTCGCGGATCTGCTCGCGCAGGATCTCCTCCGAGGCGGGATAGGTGACCTTCGAACCGGGATCGGTGCCACCGTCGACGAAGGTCGTGAAGGCATAATCGCGGCGGGATATGAACCAGTTGCCGACAAGCGGGAACTTGTGCGGCAGGCTCGCCCACCCGGCCGAACAGCGCCAGGTCGTGCCGTCGCAGCCGTACGAACCGCCCTTCGCGGCGTATTGCACATCATCACGGAACGCGGCGATCTCGGTCGCGGTCAGGCTGGTGCCGGCGGCTTCCTGGTTGATGACCTGTCCGAGCGTGTAGAAAGCGTACTCGCTTGTGGGACCATAGCCCCAGTCGGTGACGTTGGCCATCAGCCCGTACAACGTGTCGCGCCAGTTGCTGTTGAAGAGCGAACCGTCGCAGATCTGCTCGTAAAGGGACACCAGGTCGGCGGCCGTCGTCGTGTTGGGCGTATCGCCGCACAGGCAGCCGAGAGTGTGGTTGATCTGGGTGTTGCCCAGGTCCGCCGTGAAGTCCGCGAAGCTGTTGAGGGTCGCGCGCCCGTAGAGTTCCTCGATGGTGTGCGTACGGCCGTTGTGGGAATTGCGCATCATGCCGCGGATCGTGGTGGAAAGAGGCTCATAGCCCGCGTCGCACAGGTAGTCGTCGTCCGGGCAGACGTTGTTGTCATAGGTGGTGGTGCATCGGTTCGGCACCCAGATGTCGCCTGCCAGGTCGCTGTTCCCCAGCGCGCACTGGCGTATCGCGTAGGCCGCATGGACGATCTTCATCGAACTGGCCGGCTCGAAGACGAAGTTCTCGTTCAGCGACGCGAGCACGTCGCCGCCCACCCGCTTGAGTTTGAACCCGTAGGTGCCGACCGTGGCTTCGTCGGCCATGTAGGTGCGGACGCGGCGGGTCTGCGCGTTGGCGTTGTCGACCAGGCTGATGGCATACGTCGTGTTGCCGAGCGCGTTCGTGTACCGGTGCAGGCTCGTCAGGCGGCCGCCGGTCTGGCCGACCATGTCATTGACCTGCTGCGATGTCACGGACCCGTTGAACCAGCCGGCGCCGGGGTTCTGGGCCACCATCACGCAGGCGAAGCGCGCCGCCGCGAACAACGTGGGCGCGGTTTCGAGTTCGATGTCGATGAGCCGCGCGCCGTTCTGCGTCAGCAGGGTGGCGATCTCCGCCTCGGTCTTGTCGAAGTACCACCACCAGCCCTGGGCCTGGGAGCCCTGGTTCTGGACGGCCACGGCGGCGTAGTACTTCACGCCGCCGACCGAGTAGATCGACAGGTCGGTGATCCGCAGCGCGGGCGTCGTGTTGGTGACCCAGTCGACGATCTGCTGCCGGGTCTGGCCCACGAGCCAGCCCCAGCCCGCCGCGCTGCCCCCGGAGTTCGGGATGGAAACCGCCGACATCAGGGTCAGGCCGGAGACGTCGTAGCAGTCCAGACTGACCAGGCGGCGGCCGGCCAGGTCGGTGCCCAGTTGGGCCGCCGTCCGGTTGTAGTGCAGGTTGCCGGTCCCGAACCCGGACACCGCGTAGCTGCCGGCGTTCTCGACGCTGATCACGTCGTAGCTGTTCGACGCCACGCGCTGGATCGAGAAGGGCCGCAGCCCGGCGTTGACATCGCTGGTGATCGTGGCAGAGGTGGCCCCGTAGCGGTAGACCCAGCCGGCGGGGGTGTCGAGAATCTCCTCGGTCTGGGCCCGAACCGGCGCGGCCGGGAATACGGCGATGGCCAGCAGGGCGACGGCCAGCAGGGCAAATGGATTCGGTGTGCTACGGCGGAGCATGAGCGACCTCCCGGCGCCCGGAAGGCGGGCGCGCGGTTTTGGATGGGCATGATCAGGGGGTCCAGCCACAGAAACAGGACTGAAGCCGTCTTACAAGAGGCTTAACGTGGAGCGGTCCCGGATCGGGTCACCGCTGGAGCGGAATATTTTTCAGGGATGGCCGGCCACCGGGGTGCGGGGCCTCGCGACCGGGCGCCGGGCCCGTCGAATCACCGGGGCGACTCAGACCGTTTGGGCCGCGGCTCCACCTTGACCTGCACTTCGAGCCATTTGTCCCGGTTGCGTTTTTCCGGCCCGTTGTAGTGCAGGGCGCGGACATCGCCGACGGTTTCCCAGCCGGGATTCGCGGCCAGCCACGTCTGCAGCTGCTCCATGCCGTCGCGGACACGCGCCAGTGAGTAGCCGCCCTGCATCCCCAGCGACAGGTACGTCGCCGGCTCGGTGTCGACAACAGTGACCTTCGCGTCGCTCGCATCATCCCCCACCGGCCCGAGTTCCGGCGTACGGTACAGGAACGACATCGTCATCGCCTTGAGGGGCGCCGGCTGGGCCGCGACGGGCAGCGGCTGGCCGGTGACCGACAGCCCCGCGTAGTCCATCTCCACCGGCGAGGTCATGGCGATCTCGCGGCGCTGGATGTGGTTGAACAGGGGGAAAAACGCGATCGTCATGCCGATGTCGGCATTGCCGACCTCGGTCGTGACCTCCGCCCGGCGCAATGAAGGATACGTCTTGAGATCGATCGCGCCCGGCGGCGTGGGCGCCGGGTATCCCACCGGCAGCGGCGTGGTGATGGACGCCGTGCCGCTCACCCATTCATCGCCCCGGTGCTCGGCGGTCACCTCACGGTCGCCGCCCAGGCGCATCGCCTGCCCCGGCGCGGGGACCACCACCGCAGGTGTCGTTTCGGAGCGGGCCGGAACGGCACCGCCGGCAGCCAGGATCGCGAGCGAGGCGGCGGCCGAAACCAGGATCGCAGGGCGGGAAATCATGGGTCCACTCCGCTGGGTCGAGATGTTTCCGGCGCCGGTGGCGACCGGTATGTTCCGCGCCTCCGCCGGGAGCGGCCCTCGCAGGGGCCGCTGATTCCGGCGGAGGCGTGGGCGAACTTCGCCGCGGGAACCGTCCCGAGGTCAGTTCCGGTCCGCGAGCAGCACGGCGCCGAACGGCGCGCCGCCGCCTGCGTTGTCGACCGCCACCGCCGTGCGGATCTGGCCCGCGGTCAGCGCCAGCGAGCCGCTGTCGATGGCGACGGTGATGGTGTTGGCCGGACAGATCCGCACCTGGTAGGTGCCGGCGGGCACATCGAGGTAGCCCGACGCGACGCCGAAAGGAACGTCGGTGAGAGTCGGCGTGGCGCCGCTCAGGGCCGCACCCGGGGCGGTCACATAGATGTCGACCGTGGGCGCGCCCGGGGCGCCGTGCGCCAGCCGCACCTTGACGTTGCCCGCAGTCGGCGCCGCGTTGTTGTCGACCAGCACCCACGGCTCGATCGAGGCGAGCAGACCGCGGGCGATGACGGTGTAGTCGGTCCCTGCGGCCAGATCGAGCGTCGCGTCGATCACGACCGACGTCGTGCCCGAAGCGCGCACCGCGATGTCCCGCGAACCGGCAGGAACGTCGAGGTAGCCGGACGCCTGCGTGAAGGTGACGTTCGAAAGCACGACGGCGCCGTCGACCAGGACATCGACCGCCGGGGCGTCGGGGCTGGCGTGCAGGACGCGCACACGGGCGGTGGCCGTCGGGGTGATGGGGTTGTTGTCGTCGTCGCTGCAACCGGGGGCGACAGCCAGGGCGACCATCGTCAGGCCCAGGGCCAGAATTCGCTTCATCATGGGTCAACTCCTTGTATGGGGACTCCGCGCGGAGCGCGGTTCCGGTCAAACGGTTTGCCAGCTCGCTGGCTGCTCATCTCCTGGGCTTGAATATACACAGGCGGGCAACCACTGTCAACATTTTGTCTACATTATTTTCGACAATATTTATACACTCATCCACTGCAGAACGCGAACGCCCGGCGGAGGGGCCCGGTCACTCCCTCGCAGCCAGGACCGCCCCGACGCCGATCAACCCGCCGACACCGGACCAGGGCACCGCAGCCATGGCCGCCGCGATTCCCGGCGCCAGCACGGGCAGGGCCAGGGTCACGGCTCCGGCCGCCAGCGCGGCCACCACCGTGGAGCGCCGCCCCCGACCGACCACAACGGACCGGGCGATGAGCGCCAGCAGGGCGCCCATTACCGCACAGACGGCGGGCAGCACCTCGTCGGCCAGCGTGGAGCCCGCGCTGGCCTCGGCGGCAAAATTCTCTCGTCCGGACAGCCGACCGTCGATGTACAACCGGGCCACGCGACCGTCATAGGCCCCAACCACCGTCACCGGCCGCCCGGCTTCGAGCACCGGCGCCGACACCACCGGACGCCGCGTACCGTTCCCGCCGCTGAACGGCGTCCGGATGCGGAACACGAGGGTGCGACCTTCCTGTCCGAGATCGAAGTTGCGGTGCTGGGGATCGGTCGAGAAGCTGACGATGCGCGCGGGACCTTTCTGGTCCACCGTCGCCGGAACGATGCGCGCGACGATGGTCAGGGCGTTTTCCGCCTGAGCCGCCTGCGCCAGGACCCGGGCGGATTCATCGGGCAACCGAAGCGCCGCACCACCGTCGAGGAACATCGCGACAGACGTGTCGAAGGCCGCCCTGGCCAACACGACGGCATCCGCCGCCACTCCGCCGTCCGTCACCGCGCGCCGTTCCGCACTCCGCAGTGAGCCGGGAACCAGAGCCAGGTTCTCAATGGTCCCCCGCCAGGGACGATCGCCCGTCATTTCGTTGCCGAGCAGGAGCGGGTATCCGGGATCCCAGCCGGTGATCGCGGTCGAGCGCACCGGCAGGTTGCCCGCCGCCAACAACGCCCCCACGGCACAGACCGCCGCGGCCACCAGGCGCCGGCCGACCGGGATCCCCGCCGGAGCGACCGCGCGGTCGCGCCACAGCCGGCGGCCGAGGCCCATGGCCAGCAGCGCGCCGGCGGCGTTGGCGGCAACATCTCCCGGCGAAGGATGCCGTTCGCAGTTCCACATCTGCGCCAGTTCGATGACCGCCGACAGCAGTACGGCGACCAGCAGCACCTGCAGCCACGGTCGGCGCCGCAGCGCCAGCCCCAGCGGCGCGTAGAGCAGGAGATTGAAAACCAGATCCCAGGGCTCGAGCGTGCCGTTCCACCCGACCGGCGCGCGCAGATCGACCGGCATCGCCGTCGTGACGACGATGAGCGCCAGAGCCGGGGGTAGAAGCCGCAGCCGGTAGGCGGTGACGGTCAGGCGTGGCATCTTCGGCGGTTCCGTCCCTTCAACGATATTTCGGCCCTTTCGCGTTGCGGACCGTGGTTCCGCCGCGGCGCGGGATCCGCCATCCTGACCACGTGCGGGCGCCGGGTCACGGGTATAATTTGCCTGTGTGAGCGGCGACCCGCGGCGTTGTCCCACCACGGCCACGGCTGCCCGCCACCCCGGAGATCGCCTCAATCGTGGAGGAAGAGGTTCCACCATGGCACAGAACAGAGGCCAGCACGTCCACAACAAGGCGCGCCCGATTCATCCCCGTACGCTTCCCCATCCGGCGGCGCCGACCCGGCCGGCGCCCATCAGCCGGAACGTGCGGCCGAACCGTCCCGGTCCGCCTGCCCGCGGACCGCGTGGCGCCGGTCCCAGGGAAGGAACGCACGGCCGGTGATGGACAGCGGGTCCCTTCCCCCCGACTCCGTTCCAGGGAGCCTGGGCTCGGGACTCCGCCGGCCCGGACTAGAAGGCCCGCACGGCGCGCCCGGTATAATGGGACGTCTTCCCCGTCCAATACATGACGCCGTTGTTGGCCAGGTAGTAGGCCTCCGTGGCCGAAGCCTCGGTCGAACTCCAGAAGAACGTGTAGGGACCGATGTTGCCGACGCCGTTGGCGCGCAGTTTGGTGTGGAAGAGATACAGTTCGCTGCTCGACGGCAGGTACCAGTCGTCGTAGGTGCCGTCGGTGTAGTTGAGGCTGACCAGCGCCGTGCTGCCGCTGTGCCCCGCCTGGGCGACGATGGCATTCGAATTGGCCAGGCCCGTTCCGATGGCATAGCCGGTGGTGCCGATCGCGACACCGGTGACCGAGCTCCAGGGCTGGCTGCTCTGATCCGATTTCGCGCACACCAGTCCGCCGCCGACGCCGTCGTTGTAGAACACGTAGCCTCCGGCGTGATCGGTCCCGAACGTCCTTCCGGAATGGAAGGTCATGACGTAGCCGTAGGCCGTTCCCTGGACGTTTGTGGCGTAGGCCCTCACATAGTACGTGGTGGTGGGCTCGAGTTCCATCATCGAGGCGTTGGAAAAGCTGCCCGTACCCGCACCGTCAGCGATGTGCGCGTCGGCCAGCGTGGGGTATCCCGTCGTGTTCCAGCACAGCCCGCGTTCGGTCACGGCCGAGAGGCCCTGATTCGTGATGGTGCCGCCACCCATCGCCGACGTCCCGGAGATGCTGGTCGTGAACGCGGGATTGCCGGCAATGGCCGCCGTCGTCACCGCGGCGCCCTGGTTCACGTAGACGACATAGGCCTGCGCCGAACCGTCGGCCGCCGTCACCGTGTAGACGACGGGACTGCTGAAATCCTGCACCACTCCCGAAGCGGGGCTGAGGCTCACTCCCGTGTGCTCGATGGCGAGTGCCACCGCCGTCACATCCGCCCCGAACAGCACGGTCACCGCGATCATGTGATCCAGTTCGTCGATGACTCCGGGCGCGCCCATCGCGGAGAAGTTGAGCGCGGTGATGGCCTTGTCGGAGCCCAGATGATCAACGCTGTCATCGCCGCAGGCGCCCAGCAGAATCGCCAGGCACGATAAGAGAATGGCAAATCCCGATTTCATCTTGCGTCCTCCCGCTGCTCACCGGAACACGAAATCCAGGCCCGGCGGGAGTGTCTGTCTTTTGAAATCGGCCCGTCAATCTCAATGCGCGCCGATGCACGCTTCGTCCGATGACCGGATGCTCAGCCCCGACCGGCGGAACCGGGTGCGCCCTCGCGCGAGGTTTGCGCTCCGCGTGTCGGTCGCCTGCGCATGCCGCGGCGGCAGCGCCCGAAGAAAAATCGGCCGGACTTCGACCGGTTTCGCAAGTCGTTGCCGTTCGCGCCGGAGGCCCACCGCACGGGCGGCGGAGCGCAGGGAACGGCGGCGACACGCCGACGAGCCTCTGTTGCGAGCCGGGCCGCCGGCGGCAGGCGGAACCGGATATTCCTAGCCTGTCCGCTGTCGAGGGCCGTTCCTGCGCCCGCGTTTGCAACCGATGGGACCGGTTGACTCCGGTTCGCCGAACCTCGCCCGGGTCGACGGTGATCCCGCTTGGCAGAGGAGGCCGCCCATGAGTTGCCTGTCGAACCGGGAGATCGAAACCCACACCCGCGACAAGATCTCTCCCTGCCGCTTCACCTTTGCCCGTGTGTACCTGATCGCGCTGGCGATCGTGGTCGTGTTCCCGGGCGCGGCCGCGATCGCCGCCTGGGATTTCCCCGGCGCCCAGGCCGAGGTCTTCGACCTCGACGGCTTCGACGCGGAGAGCGAACCCGAGGGCCATGCGTGCTGCGCCGACGGCTTCGGCGGGATGATCGTGGCGGTCTGCGACGCGGCGGCCAGTCCCGCGCGGATCCGCGTCAGCCGGATCACCCGCGAAGGCGACGAACTCTGGGGTCAGGGCGGCACGGCCGTCCCCCACACGATCGGCAGCGTGGGGACCCACGCGCCGGTCGGCATCGCCCCCGACGGTTCGGGCGGGGCCTTCGTCGCCTATGTCGAGACCTGGCCGACGTACGATCTGTTCCGTTTCGCGCACTTCACGGCGGCCGGCGTCTTCGAGCGCTCGGTTTCGATCGACAATCCGGGCACCGCGGGCGAATACGAACACCTGAGCATCAGGCTGCTGCCGCTGGCCAACGGCGACATCCTGCCGGTGTGGACCCAGCGCAGCCCCACCGCGAAACTGCACGCGGCGCGCTTCACGCCCACCGGTGCGCTGCTCTGGCATACCGACGTCAACCTGGGTTACAGCCATGGCGATTACTTCGCCACGGACACGCGGACGACCTGGGACGTCGTGTCCGACGGCTTCGACGGCGCATTGGTTACCTGGTTGCGGCTGAACACCGGCACACCCGAGATCGGCGCACAGCGCATCGGATACGACGGCGCCGTGTGGTGGGGCGCCGACGGCCGCCTGCTGTGGAGCGGCTATTCGATGGGCTTCCACGATCCGGTCATCGCCGGCGACGTGCTGGGCGGCGCCTTCGTCGTCACTTCCCACGTCGGCTTCATCTCGGCGCAGCACCTGGACCTGTGGGGCAACCCGCAATGGCCGGGCGGGCTGCTCCTGCAGGATTCGTCCACGCCGTACTGGGCGCTGTCCACCCATCCGGCGATCTGCGCCGACGGTGCGTTCGGCTTCATCGTGGTGCACGGCAACGAGGACCTGTACGCGCAACGCGTGGACTATTGGGGCGCCATCCTGTGGGGCGCCGGCGTCGCGGTCGGGCACCGCGCCGGGCAGCAGGGCTGGCCCTCCATCGTCGGCGACGGCGCGCAGGGCGCTGTGCTGGGCTGGCGGGACCACTACTATGGAGTGCCGGGACAACCCTGGCACGTGCTCACGGGCATGCGCCTGGACGGGAGCGGCAGCCCGGTCTGGGGTCCACGCGATCTCTACAGCGCCTGGACGGTCCATGATCCCCATGGTCCCCGGCTCGTCACCGACGGGGCCGGCGGCGCCTTCTGTGTCTTCCCCAACCAGGACATCTCACAGGGGGACGACGACATCTGGGCGCTGGGCGTCAACGCGGCCGGCACCGCCAGCCGGGCCGCCGGACTGCCCGTGACGACGCTGCGGCTCGAACCGGGCCGGCCCAATCCGTTCAATCCACGGACGACTTTCCTTTACAGCCTGCCGAGCGCCGGGCACGCGCGGCTGACCGTCCATGATGTGCGGGGAGCCCGGATCGCGACGTTGGTCGACGCCGATCTGCCCGCCGGCGACGGGACCGCGCGGTGGGACGGCCTGGACGGCCGCGGCGTCGCCGTGCCGTCCGGCGTGTATGTGGTGCGGCTGGAAACGGCGGCGGGAGCGCGGACGATGAAGGTCACCCTGGCCCGGTGAAGGGAAAGCGCGCGCCAGGGAGCGGGTCGATGGATGCGGGGAAGCCGGGGCGCGGCGCCGTTCGGGTCGCGTTGTCCGTGGGCGCCGTTGCACGCCGCTCACCGCGGCCCCAGCCAGCCCCCGTACAGTTCCGGCCGCCGATCGCGCAGGAACAGGCGGCGCGCGTGCGACCGCGCCGCCTCGGACAGGTCGACCTCGCAGAGCAGCATCGCATCGCCCTCTTCGGGCGCCCTGGCCAGGACCCGCCCGTCCGGGGCGCAGACGAAGGAGCCGCCGCCGAAGGTGAGCCGTTCCTCGGCGCCGACCCGGTTGCACAGCGCCGTGAAGTAGCCGTTCTGGAAGGCCGCCACCTGGAGTTCGGCCTCGTAGAGGCCCTCGGGCCATTCGCCGACCGAGCCCGCCTGCGGCACGATGACCAGTTCGGCGCCGCCCACGGCCAGCGCGCGCATGTATTCGGGATAGTGGCGGTCGTAGCAGATGGCCACGCCCAGCCGGCCGTAGCGGGTGGCGTACACCGGCGCGCCGGTGTCGCCCGGCGCGTAGTAGCCCTGCTCGTGGAAACCATCGTAGTCGGTGATGTGCACCATGCGCGTGACGCCCAGCAGCGCGCCGTCGGCGTCGATCACCGGCGAAGCGTCCCAGGTCCGGCCGTCGGCGCTTCGTTCGAACAGGTTGGGGACACAGACAACGCCCAGTTCGGCCGCCAGCGCCTGGAATGCGGCGGTGACAGGGCCGGGGATGGGCTCGGCGCGGCCCAGAGCTTCCGGCGTGGCCGGGAACTGCGGGTGAAAGCGTTCGAAGGCGAGCTCGGCAAAGGCGATCACGCGGGCGCCCCGCCGGGCCGCTTCGCGCGCGGACGCCAGACCGCGCTCCAGATTGGCCGACCGGTCGGCGCCGGCCGACTGCTGGATGAGGGCGATGATCATGGCATCCTCCGCTCGAAGAGAGATCCGGACTCGAGCCACCGGCGGACCAGTGGCCGAGCGACGCGACTTCGGTCACATTGGGGAACGGGTGCCCGGAGCCGAACGACAGTGTCCGGGGAATACCGCAGCCAAGCCAAGGAGATACCCACATGACGGACCGCGTCTACAAGAAGATCGAGATCACCGGCACGTCCACCGCCTCGGTGGAGGGCGCCGTGGAGAACGCCATCAGCCATGCCGCGAAGACCGTGCGGAACATGCGCTGGTTCGAAGTCACCGAAACGCGCGGCCGCATCGAAGCCGACAAGGTGGCCGAATGGCAGGTCACGCTGAAGATCGGGTTCGCGCTCGACGACTAGATCCGGGGCGCTATGTGGTCAGCTGAACGATGGGACTCCGGCACGGGCCGGCCTGCCGCAGGCACGGCCGGCGCCGTCGTCACGAACCGAGGAGATTTCCGGCCCATGAACACACCCCAGGCCCTGCACGGCGTGCCGGTCTTCCCGTTGCCCGACTTCTACCTGTTTCCGGGCACGGTGGCGCCGCTTCACATCTTCGAGACCCGCTACCGCCAGATGGTCAAGGACCTGATGGACAGCAACGGCCGCCTGGTCATGGCCCCGTGCAGATCCGACGCACCCCGTGGCGAGACCGGGCCCCTGTTGCCGGAACTGGGCACGCTGGCGGAGATCGTCCAGACCGAGGAACTCGAGGATGGTCGCTGGCTGATCCTGCTGCTGGCTCTGTCCCGCGTGAGCCTGATCGAGGCGCCGAGCGATCGCCTCTACCGCAAGGTCGATGCCGAGCTGCTGACCGATCCGGTCGCGACGGACGATTCTGTCCCGTTGCTGCGCGGGAAACTCGTGGCCGCGCTGCAGTCACGCTCCGACGGCAATTGGGACGAAATGCCGGACGATGCCCCGGTGGGTCAGCTGGCGGACCTGCTGCTGCACGTGCTGGGTCTGGACCCGGAGCCCTGCGGCCGCTGCTACAACGAACGGGATCCCCTGGTCCGGGCCGCCCTGGCGCTGTCGTGGCACGAGGCAGCCGACGCGATGACCGATGGTGAAGGGACGGCCGAGGGCTGAACCTGACGCTGCCGCAACGATCTCAGATGAACATGTAGAGGGCAGCAAGGCCGACGGCACAGGTCCGGGCCAACGCGCGCGTGCGGGGCGAGTGCTGCGCGGCCGCCGCGGAGCGCCAGGCTCCCACGGCGAAGACGACATTGTAGGGCACGGGCAGGAAGTGGATGACCAGGGCGGACGCCGCGGCCGGGCCCGTGTCGTGTTCCAGCCAGATCCACATCGAGATCATCGTGCAGCCCGCGTTGAGGATCAGGCCGCGAAACACGCCCCAGGTCCACAGGGCATCGTTCAGGGACAGACGGCCTGTCCACAGGTCGCGCAGGGGTTTCACGGCAATCCGTTCATTCGGAGGTCCGATCCGCTTTCCGGCCGGGGCCCCAGACCCTGCAGCCATTCCTCCACCGTGCGTACGAACCACGCCGGACTCGTCAACGGATGCAGATGGCCGGCGCCCGGCGATTCGCACAACTCGGCGCCGGGAATGCGACCCGCCAGTTCGCGCGATGCCGGCCGCGAGAACACGCTCTCCAGCTCTCCGACCAGAACCAGCGTCGGCGTCCGGATCGACCCGATCCGGCCGGTGGTGTCGTGCCGCATCGCGAGCGACAGCGCCCGGCGCACGGCCGCGGGGTCCGTGTGGCGCAGGCCGTGGCGCACGAAGTCGAGCAGTTCGTCGCTGCACCGTGCGTCGTAGACCCAGCGGCCCCGTCGCGCCAGCGATCGCGCCAGCGCGCGCGCCGCCCCCGCCGGCAGCAGTTTCAGGGCGGCGATCAGCAGCGGTTGTTCGATGAAGCGCGCGTGCAGATTGCCGGCCGGATTGCGCAGCTTCGCGAAGCTGCTCGACAGCACGAGCGCCCGCACCCGTTCCGGGCGCGCGAGCGCCCAGCGCTGCGCCAGCGCCCCGCCGAGCGAGTGTCCCACGACGACGGCGGCCTCCGGAGCGTGGACGTCGAGCACGCGCTCGAGATCGCGCAGCATGGCTTCCCAGGTGGGTCCGGTGTCGAAGCGGCCGCGCAGGCTGAACGTGATGACGCGGTGCGTGCGGGCCAGGGGCGCCGCGGCCGCCAGCCACGCTTCCATGTAGCCGGGCAGCGGCGGGATCAGCACCAGCGGCGGCCCTGCTCCCATCGTCACCAGTTCGGTGGTTCCGTCGCCGAGGTCGAAGGTGCGCGGCGACCAGCCTTCGAGCCACGCCGGATCGACGCACGCGCGCCATCCGTCGTCGAGGCGCACGCCCACGACCGGTGCGCCGCCCTGGTCGTGGTCCGGGTCCTGGTTCGGGATCGGGATCATCGCGCGGTCCTCTGGAATGCCACTCGCCCTGCCCTGCTGCACCCGGGATTGTGGCACGCCCCGGCGCCGCTCGTCAATCCAGCCGCCTGCGGGTGCCCCCGCGCGGCCTGTTCAACGTGAAGCGGGCCGCACCCCGTGGGGCGGCCCGCTCGCTCGAACGGATCGACAACCGCCTACCGGACGGCCGCGAGGGTCTTCAGCGGATCGATCAGGGAGATCTCCGGATGTTCGGCGTTCTGCTCCGCCGTCTCCACGATCAGCCGCACGGCATCCACCGGCGTGAGCTTCGGGTTCTTCGCGAAGATCTTGCCGGCCAGGTTGCACACCTGCGGCGAGGCCATCGAGGTGCCGCTCATCGGCAGGCGCGTGCCGCCGGGAACGAAGCTCTCGACCTCGAAGCCGCTGGCGTACACGCGCACGGTCTTGCCGCCGCTGGTGAACGAGGTGGGGTCGCCCGCCTGGTCGACGGCGCCCACCACCAGCAGGTTCGGCAGGTCCCAGCTCGAGGGGATCACGCGGTCGAAGGCCACGTCGTTGTCGTCGTTGCCGGCCGCGCAGACGTAGAGGATGCCGGGCGTGTTCGCGATCGCGCCCTTGAGACCCGCTTCGATGATGTCGAGCATCTCGCCGGCGAGCTTCCCGCGCTCCTCGGCCGTGGCGCCGACGCCGTTGGCCTCGAGGCCCGACTCGATCTCACGGAACGTCCAGCCCCAGCTCATGTTCACGACGCGCACGCCGGCGTCCTGGAAGTACTTCGCCGTCCGGGTGTAGGCCTCGGCCCAGCGCGCGGCGATCTCGTGCGTCACCGGCTGCGGCGTCGAGTGGTAGTCGAAGCTGATGCGCGCGCAGAGCAGTTGCGCATAGGGGTTGCCGGCCGCGGCGATACCCGCCACGTGCGTCCCGTGGGCGTACAGCCCGTAGAAGCCGAGCGACTCCAGGAATCCACCGACCTGATCGGGCGGCATCTGCGCCATGGCGGCGCGCACGGCGTCCGCTTCGGGGCTGGCGATCGCGGCCTGCAGGTCCATGACACCCTTGATGTGGCCGCGGGCCTGCTCGACCTTGCCGTCCATGTCGCCGAGCGGGTGGAGCAGCGACGGATGGGGGTTGGCGTCCAGATCGAAGGCGATGCCGTGGATGTCGTCGACGAAACCGTTGCCGTCGTCGTCCTGGCCGTTGGCCAGCTCGCGCGGGTTGGTCCACACCGCGTCGCCGTAGATCTCCGTGTCGACGCCGGAATCCCAGATGCCGATGACCACGGGCGCGAGCCCCAGGTTCGACGCCAGCGCCACGTCCCGCGCGGGCCAGATGTCTTCCTTGGCGACTTCGTGCGTGGCGATGTAGACGCCGTAGGCGGTGGCGATGTCGTCGCGCAGGGGCAGCATCATCCGCTTCGCGAGGCCCAGGTTCAGCAGGCCGCGGGCCACCTCGCCGCTCACCTGGCCGGACTTGGCGACGATCGGGTCGATCTGCACCTGAACCATGCCGCCCAGCATGTTCTCGCTCAGCATCTGCAGGCTGCCGTGGGCCTGCTGCACCATGTCCTGGACGAGGTCCCAGTCCAGCACCGCGAGTCTCGTCTCGAGTTCGCGGACGAACACGGGCCGGATCGCGTCCATGCCCGCGTCGTCGCCGAGCTGCCGGCGCGCCGCGATGTACGACCGCGCGGTGAGCCCGCCCATCGCCTTGGTGGCGGCCTTCTGTTCGAGCTCGCGCACCTGGTCCAGGTGGACGACCGCGACATCCCAGCGGCCCTCGATGAGGGCGGCATTGGCCAGGGCGGTGTGGTACTGCTGCAGCGTCGAGGGATCGGTGATGTCGTAGGTCGCGAGGTCGCTCTCGAGGTCGACGCGCACCTTTGCCGTGAAAGCAGTGAACGCGGCGTCATCAGCCAGCAGGGCCGTGGCCGAACCCGTGACCGGGTAGGCGTGCGCCGGCAGGTCGTCCAGCGAGTCGACCTGGATCTTCTCGGCGGCAAATGCCGGTGAAACAACAAGGGCCGGCGAGACGGCAAGAGCCAGCGAGACGACAAGGGCCAGCGAGAGAAGCAGCAGGATGGCACGGTTCATCGGGATTCCTCCTCTGGGGGTGACCCGCCGAGAATAATCCCCGATCCCGGCTGCCGACAGTCGAATCTTTTCCTGCCTACTTGACGAGCGTCATGCTCCGCGTGTGGTCGCCTTCGGCCGTCCGCAGGCGGTAGAAGTAGACCCCAGACGGCACCTGGCCCCCCGCGTCCGAACGGCCGTCCCACAGGTATTCATGGTAGCCGGGTTCCAGTTCGCCGGCGACGAGCGTGCGGACAACCGCCCCGCGCACGTCGTACACACGAAGCGCGACCGCCCCTGCGGCCGGAAGCGCGAAGCGAATGGTCGTCGCCGGATTGAAGGGGTTCGGCACGTTCTGTGACAGCACCAGAGCTGCGGGCAGGCCGGGAACTTCCGAGACGTAATCCCTGACGTTCATCTCGATCGGCACGGCCACCGTGGGGCGGACGGGGTCGTTGCTGATGATCCGCACCTGGGCGTGGTGCAGCCCCGTGGGCATGCCCGTCGCCTTGCAGGTGATCGCCACGTCCGCGCTGCCGCCTGCCGGGACGGTTCCGCTGCCCGGACTCACGGACACCCAACTCGGCAATCTCCAGAAGGTGATCGCCAGGTTCTCCTGGAGATAGGGCGCGTTGCTGACCACCTGCAGACCGACGCTGCCGAACGGGTCCTGGATGCCGACCGTGGCGCTGGTGAGGACCGCGGACCCGAGCGAAAGATACTGGAACGTGATCATGCCCGCGGGCGTCAGGATCAACTCGAAGGTCAGGGGCACCGACACGTAGGCGCGCATGACATGGTCCCACTGCACGACGAAGTTCCCGCCGACGTTCTTGTACCTGACATCACCCGCACCCGCCATGTCGAGCGTCAGGTTGTCCCAGAACGGGGCCAGCAGGCCGTACGGTGCCTGGACGCTCGGAAGGGCAACATTGGTCGCCGTCGTCGATGTGGACGTGAAGCTGGTGAACCCGTTCGAACAGATATAGAGTCTGTTGAACGAACTGTCGTAGAACTTGAACGTGAAGCCGAGCGGGACCGAAGCCGAGACCACGTCGTCGCCCGCCCCCAACACCGCCGTGCCGGTCGTTGAGATGTCGATCCAGGAAAACGTCGGCCCTCCGACGGCGTTGCTGTCGATCCAGCGGTAGCCCCCGGCGTCCGGGCCGCCCGTGCCCAGCGGCGTCATGACCGGCTCGTCGGCGCCGCCCGCCCGTCCGGTCGTGGCCGCATCCTTGTCGTAGAATTCGGGCGTTGCGGCCGTCCAGATCAGCGGACCTTCCCCGGGGTTCTCGAGATGAACCATGACGGTGCGCTGGCCGGTGGGCTGCACGGTTATCGCCACCGTGTCGGGAGTCACGACGATGGCGGGGTTGCCGATCCCGACGCCCGACAACGGCACCGTGAGAATCGGACTGTACGGATTGTTGGTGGTCAGGCTCAGGGTGCCCGTCGCCGTGCCCGAGCCCGCCGGGGTGAACGTGACGTTGATTGCCTGCCGGGCCCCTGCCGCCAGGATGACGGGATCCGCCAGGGTGGCCGTGAACACCGGGTTGTCGATCGACAGGCCGGAAATCTGCAGCGGAGCGCAGCCGAAGTTGATCACCGATTCGGTCCGGACCGAGTGGTACGGCACATGGACGTCGCCGAAGTCCAGGCTTGTCGCCGACAACCTTGCGTCCGGGGCGCTCTGTGCGGTCAGCGTCACCGGCACGACCACTTCCGGGCTGTCCGGATCGTTGCTCCGCACCGAAAGGTTCGCCAGGTAGGTGTCGCCGCACAAGCCCGTCGCGTCGATGCCGACCGTCACGACGGCGCTTTCACCCGCGGCCAGATTGCCGGCCGTCGGCGTTACGGACAGCCAGGGCGGGTTCGCCTCGAGACGAACGGCCAGATCGTCGTGCACGTAATCCGAGAAGTTCGCCACCACCGTCAGGCCGGCGGTGCGCGTCGCATCCTGGATGCCGACGGTCGCGCGCGAAGTGCCGACGGTCATCGTCTTGTAGAGGAATTCGATCCGCCCACTCGGATACAGGCGGAGCTGGAACGTGCAGAATCCGCCGCTGCCCTGGTTCGGCACTGATTGGTACTCGACGATCAGCCGCCGGCCGTCATAGTGGTAGAAGGCATCGCCGTACACCGCGAACGTCAGGTCATCCCAGAACGGCGCGATCAGGTTCTCCGGCGCGGCCGCGTTCGGAAGCGTGGTGGGGCTGTAGATTGTCGAGGTGTTCGTGAAGCTGATCCAGCCGTTCGTGCAGACGCGGAACGTGGTGAACTCGTTGCCGTAGAACGGGAAGCTGAACCCGATGTCGAAGGGGCCGAAGTTCTGGTTGTCGTTCGTGAACGGGATGACCGTGCCGTACGTCATGATCTCGACCCAGTCGAAGTCCGGTCCCTGCGGGTCGTCGCTGTCCGTCCAGCGGTAGCCGAAGGTGTCCGGTCCACCGGCGTCCTTGTCGGCCTGGTCGCTGTACCCGGTCTCGGGGATCGTGAACTCGAGGTTGGCCAGTCCGCTGTTCGTGATCGTCAACTGGCGCGTCGCCGTCCCGCCGGCGGCGGGCGCCGCGTCCAGCGAGACAGGGCTCACCGAGATGTCCGGGGCATCCAGGCCCGTGCCAGTCAGCGGGACCACAAGCGTCGGGGTCTCGGGATCATCGGAGGCCAGCGACAGCAGGCCGTTGACCGGACCGGTCGACAGCGGCGAGAAAGCCACCGACAAGTCGACCGTGGCACCGGCCGCGATCACCAGCGGCAGCGCCTGCGCGCTGGTGAAGCCGGGATCATCGAAGTCCAGGCCCAGCACCGTCAGGTCGGCACAACTGCGGTTGGAGACGGCAAGGTTGTTCGTGGCCGAATCGCCGACCCGGACCGCCCCGAAGAAAAGGCTGGCCGGATCCAGGGCGATGTCAGGCTTGCCCGTCAACGCGAGATCGACCGGCACGACCACGTGCGGATTCAGCGGATCATTGCTCAGCACATGGAGGTTGCCTTCGAAGCGGCTGCCGCACAGCCCCGCGCTGTCGAAGACGACTTCGACGTCGAGGCTGGCTCCGGCGGCCAGGCTGCCGCTCTCGGGGCGGACGGCCAGCCAGGACGGCGGCGGCGTGAAGCGGATCGCCAGATTGTCGTGGGCGTAGGTGGCGTTGAAGGCCACCGTCAGGCCATCGTCGTGAGTGGCGTTCTGGATGCCGATCGTCGCCTGGGACGCCGGCGATACCAGCGACAGATAGTGGTATTCGACGACCCCGCTCGCGTACAGGTGCATCTGCATTGTGTACGGTCCCCCGGCGCCGACATTGTCCACGCCGGTGTACTGGACGATCAGGCGGTTGCCGTCGCTGTGGTAGTGGCAGGTGCCGACGCCGGTCGTCA
>JFJP01020347.1_pt1 | contig 26796 bp, 28 predicted proteins | sample 431651 | NCBI WGS metagenome assembly JFJP01 (sample SAMN02602958, study PRJNA72255) | Microbial mat metagenome, whole genome shotgun sequencing project. | biome: fresh water; feature: sink hole; material: water; isolation source: purple microbial (photo- and chemosynthetic) mats found in...
GCGCAAGACTTATGTATAGCATGGCCATAGTTCTCCACAGCGCATGTCATTAACTGACAGATATTTAGCGGAGATCCCAGGAGTAGACGTCCTGGGTGATCCGAATGTCGCTGTGCCCGAGCCATTGGCTGACCTTGAACATCGGGACGCCGGCTTCGAGCATGAGGGTGGCGAAGGTGTGCCGCATGTCGTGGAAGCGGATCTTCGGCACGCCGGCAGTCGCGACGACCCTGGCGAATAGGGCGTCGCACTCGAAGCGGTAGGTCCACTTGCCCTTGCGGTTGCTGTCACGCAGGACGAACCCGCTGGGCTGGCGATAGCCCTGCAGGACGGTGCGCAGTTCCTTGCAGATGGGGATGTGCCGGGCCTTGCCGCTCTTGGTCAGTTCTGTCCTGGTTGACCGGACCGTGCAGACCGGCCGATCACCATCGAGGACGAGATCCTCCCAACGGAGACGGTCGATCTCGCCTTTGCGCAGACCCAGGTAAACGGCGATGGCAACGACAAGGTGGGCGTCCTTGTGGCTGACCGTATCGGACTGAGCGGTCGCGAGGACTTTGGCGACATCAGCCCGTGACCACCACGCCGGCGCCTTGGGAGGAGCCATCGGCTTCCCGACCCGTTGATGGGGCAGGCTGTTCAGGTAACGGCTCTCCTTCAACGAAAGCGCCCTGACCGGATGGCCAGGGCTGGGTGGATGTGCGCGAATATCATGCGACGAGGGCCTAGACCCTGATCGGCGGCTGGCTACACCGACATGGGAGACGAGCATGTACCAGTTTCCATTCGGCTCTGTCGTCCGGCGTGTCGAACAGACGGATCGCACCCCCAAGCGGGTCTTTGTCCTAGGGGTCTACGCGAGCGCGGTCCACGCGACATGGCGTATCGGGAAGCGCACCGTCATACGTGCCTTGGCCGTGGCGAGCGAGCCGTCGATATTCTGGCGGGGCGAAGGCGCCGATGAGATCGTCAAGCGCATCACGGTTCCGGATGGGATGGGAATTCTCCAGGCTGCCGATGCCATGAACGGGCCATCAGGAAAGGCCCTGGACGAGCTGTATCTCCGTCCGCTCGGCTTACTGGATGGCGACGGTGCCCTGCCACGGCGTCGGGCATGGCTCTGCGACTTGCTGCCTGAAGCTAGGCTGAACTCCAAGCAGCACGAGGCGCTGCATCGCGATAACTCCTACCAGGACTATGTCGCAGCCAAGAGGGTCGAACCGGTGACATTGCCAGCGGTTCCGTCACCGTTAGCGGATGCGCAGCGCCTTGCCGCCATAGCCGACGAACTTGCCGAGTCGCAAGCCGAGATCCTCATCACCCTGGGCGAACCCGTCGTGGCTGAATTCCTCCACGGCCACCTCGGCATGAAGGAGCGGAAGCTGGGCGACTTCGGCCGAACGGACGACGCCTATGGGCGCATCCATCGGGTCCCCTTTCGCCAGCGCACCATTGCAGTCGTGCCCTTGACGCATCCCCGGCAGTCTGCTGGTCTGGGATCAAGTTCGATGGAGTGGAAGCAGCGGCATGACTTCTGGGTGAAGCGCGTCGCCCCCACCGTGCTTCATCACGCTTAGCTAGATAGGTGGTCGGCATGACGCAGCGGATCTGGGCTCTGCTCGGTATCGGCGTCGTCCTGCTCGGCGTCGTGCTGTGGCAGCGCAGCATCACGCAGCCTGTTGTGACAGTCCCTCGGACCATGGAGGCCGTCGAGGCTCCTCGCCCGGGGCGCCAGCCCATCGCCCCAGCCTCCATTCATCATCGTCTCGCGATGGCGGCCCTCGGTCAGGTCGGTGTGACGGTGGCCTATGACCCCGCGTATGTGGCCTTGGCTTACCCCAACGGCGATGTCCCACTTGATCGCGGGGTCTGCAGCGACGTGATCGTGCGTGCCTTCCGCCAGGTCGGCTGGGACCTCCAACGCTGCCTGCACGAGGACATGACCGCCACCTTCTCCGCGTACCCGACGCGGTGGGGGCTGAAGCGGCCGGACGCCAACATCGACCACCGCCGGGTGCTCAACCTGATGACCTGGTTCGCTCGGCAGGGCTGGTCAGTGCCTATCAGCGCACGGGGCGAGGACTACCAGGCTGGCGATGTCGTCGCCTGGGACCTGGGTGGCGGCTTGACCCACGTTGGCGTCGTTGTGCCCGACGAACAGGGACGGCCGCGCATCGTGCACAATATTGGCCAGGGTGCTCGGCTGGAAGATGTGCTGTTCGCCTGGACGCAGATTGGGCACTACCGGATCCGGTGACCAAGAGGCTGTGATTGATGGCGTGTGCTCACGATGGATTCCACGCCAAGCTATCCACCATGCCGGTATGCGCTTCCTGACACTGCTCCTGCTGCTCGTGATCGGCCTTGAAGCTGCCGAGCAGCAACCCTTTCAGATGACCAACGACAGCCGGTTCCAGGCCGCGCTGGATCGGCTCTTAGCAGTTCCGCCAGGTCCGGGCGCCTATCCGGAGCAGGAGTTTCGCTGGCTCGGGGAGGTTGCCGTCGCTGCAGATCGGAACCGGCGCTACGACATCGCCGAGGCAGCGATGGCGGCAATTACGCAGCGCTGGCCCTACCTTGGTATGCCGTGGGGCGGCCTGTCCTGCTACCAGGGCAAACAGGGAAAATGGTCAGAAGCATTGGAGAGCGTCCGTCAGGGCCGTGAACGGCCTCGTCCGGATCGGCAGCAATTCGACGGCATCTCTTCCGTCTGGCTGTGGCAACTCGGCAAGCAGGACGAGGCCCGGGCCGTGCTGACAGCCCTGCCGAAGCCTGCGGACACCGACACGGACCTGCCCATGTGGCTGGTCTGCCAGGCGTTCTTCCACGCCAGTTGCGACCGCGACATGGCAGCTACGCGACAAGCCATCGAAAAACTCCTCGCGCTACCAGATGTTGGACACTGGCGCTACTTCCTCGCCCGCGATGTCGCCTTCGACGTGCTGCGTCAGGAGCCCTGGTTCATCGCCCTGATCGGGCCGACAGCTACGGGTACGCCGGACTCTGGAGCGACACCATTCAAGCCCGTGACGCCACTGCCCGTGGTGGAAACGCTACGCCGCATGGGTGATCGTCCTGACGAGCGCCAAGCACGGGTCGAGTTGGCAACAGCGCTGAAACAACTGGCCGCCGGTTCCTGGCAAGATGCCGTGTCCAGTGCTGATCGTTCGCTGGCGTTGGTCGAACTCGCTGAGGCCCATGTCGTACGGTCGCTGGGGTTGGCGGCTCTCGATCAGCCGACACCGTGCATGGACGCCATCCGGCAGATCAGCCATCAGGGCCTGCAGTTGGCTGCCTGGCCGACGGACATCGACGCCATATATCTGGCAACCGAGGCTGTCCTGAACCGCGTGGTGGGCGACGCCAAGTCCGGGAAAGGCTTCGAGCGCCCCGTTGCCATGGCGTTGATCATCTACGCTCACTTCTACTGGGCTTGGCACGAACACGACCAGGTCATTCGCATGATGGACGCAGCGGAGCGATGGTGCCCGACACTTGCCGAGGTGCCGAACACCCGCGCTCTGGCTCGCGTCGGGCAGAAGGACTGGGCAGGGGCTGCAGCCGATCTCCAGACCGCCGTGAAGCTCAACAGCGGGTTCTTCGACGCCCATCTCAATCAGGCCTACATCCGCCGTGAGCAGGGTTTCCCTGCCGAAGCCATGACGTTGTTCGATGCCGCCCAGAAGCATGGCGGGGCCCACCGGGGAACCGAGTTGCACCGCATCGCCTATCTGGCCGCTGCAGGCCGGATCGACGAGGCCATGACGGCCCTGGATGTCGCGTTGGCCCAGCCGAAGCCGCATCGCAATCTGGTGAGTACCTTGTGGCAGGTCTCAACGTCCTGTTCCGAGGCCCGCCGATTCCCGGAGGCGGAACGTCTCACGCGGTTGGTCCTGCAACGGAATCCGACCATCTTCGATGCCTGGACGAAGCTCTCTGGCGATCTCGCCCGTCAGGGCAAGTTCGCCGAAGCTGCCGCCTGTGCACGGAACCACCTCGACGGGAATCCCGATGCATATGACGGCCAACTCGCCTTGGCTGCCTGGTTGGTGCACCTGGGCCAACGAGATGAAGCGAATGCCCTGGCTGCGAGTGCCAAGCCGCCCCTCAAGGATGCCGAGCGCATCGGCCACTACCACGGCATCCGGGCCATCTACGACGCGGCCTGCAGCGATGAAGCCGCCATGCAGCACTCGATGACCGAGATGCTGAAGGCCCCGGATCCAGAACGGCAGCGGCGCTGGTACAGGAAAGACCCATTATTCGATGCCTTCCGTGCCAAGCCGTGGTTCGTGGCTTTGATCGGCGAATCACCGGCCAAGTAGCGCGAGCGTTGCTAGCCAGGACACGGTACAGACGATCACCTGGGACGCCTGAGGGCGCATGACGTCGGTGGCCCAGGCCGGCGCAATCATCTGGATCGGACGCTACGATGGTCGCCATCGGTTGATCCAGTGGACCACAAGCGATGGCACCTTCGATTCGTACACGACCGCGAGCGGTCAGGAGTTGGAGGTTCGTAGAAACAATTTGTTGGCCGAATCCTTTGCCTGGGGCTGCGTGGTGTAGATGAATTGATCGCGCTTCCAGCGCGATAGCGCCGGTGGAGGAACCATTACCCAATCCTCCGGCGTATTGACTGATAGATTGGGCAGCATCACAGCGCTGATTGATGAATCGACCTTGGCTGGCGTTGACTGCCGATTTGGTAGCTTGCCGCCATGCGCTTCCTTCTCGCCCTGTGTCTGCTTGGCGTCGTTGCCGCCGCCGAACCGACCAAGCCTGCCCCGATCATGCTCGCCAACGACCAGGCCTATGCCGACAAGGTGCAGGCGGTCCTGGCTGAGCGGCCAGATGGCAAAGACCAGCAGAAGCTTTTCCGTTGGGTGTGGTCGTACTTCTCAGCTTGCATGGATAACCGGTCCTATGGCGACGCCGAGGTCGCTGCCCGCACCATGCTCGCCCTGGCGCCGCAGTACAACATCGCCCATAGCAATCTCAGTGTCGTCCTCGGTAAGCAGGGGAAGTATCAGGAGGCGCTGCAGGAGGCGGAGATCGCTAAACTGCTGAATCCATCCGACAGCATGCATCCTGAATCGGTGGCCTGCTCGTGGCTCTACCACCTGGGTCGGAAGCAGGAGGCGATCGAGCGCTTCAAGAGCATCCCGGTGCCGACCGAGATTCGTGCGTTGCGGGCCTACTGGGGCTGCAAGGCGTGTTTTTATGCGAGCGTCGGTTCTGTGGAGGAGATCAAGAGCGCGATCGTCAATGCGCTCACGTCTGAGCCGGACCGCCGTGGCTTCTTCGAGCGCGACATGGTCTTCGATCAGTATCGCGCCGAGCCATGGTTCATTGAACTGGTTGGCAAAACGCTCAGGTAGGAACGCCACCGGGGTTTGCCAAGGCAGTTGGTTTATGGTGGCTCGCCGAGCGCGAAGCCGGCCGGCAGCGGTCGGTTCCAGGCGGCGAGGATGTCCTCGACGGCGGCCTGCCAGGCGCCGCAGGCGGCGAGGGCTCCGGCCAGACGGCGGCCTGCCGCGTCGCCGACAACCGGGGCGATGCCCTGATTCAGGGCGAACGCGGTCAGCAGGCGGGCGCGGGCGGTCGGATCGGACTCGTCCCACAGGCTCAGCACTTGGCGGGCGAGGTGGTAGCGGGCCAACTGCACGCCACGTGAGCCGCCTGACTGGATCAGACGCGGACCCTCGGCGTCCTCTGGTCCGGCGTTGGCGATCGCTTCGATGGCCGGACGCAGTTGGCGCAGATCGTAGGCCCAGGCTGTCAGCAGCAGTGGACGCAGCGATGCGCGGGTGTCGGCCAGACGGTCGCTGAGCACCGCCTCCAGTGCGGCGCGATCAGCCGTGTTGCCGGCAAGCAACCGCGGCACGGCCGCCTCCAGGGCGGGGCGCAGCGTGTATTCCGCTGTCTCCGTCTGCACAGCGTTGAGCAGGGCGATGCGCTCGTTCTCGTTCGCCACCGGCACGGGAGGTGGTCCGGGTGGAGGCGGTGCGGCGACCCGTGGGGGAACGGTCGGGGCGGGTCCCGCCAGCGGAGCCGGATTGCGTCGCGGGCGGGCCGGCGTCTCGGCCTCCTTCAACCAGGCGTTCCACGTCTTGCGCTGGTGTTCATCGCTGGTGGCGGCGATCAGTTCGCGCAGCACGGCGATGGTGGCCGGCGGATCGCGTTCGAGCAGGCGGTCGATGGCCCAGGTCTGCTCGGGGCCGTCCTGGCGTGCAGCCGCCAACAGCTGGACCTGGTCATCGGCCGCCGCCGCGCGGAACAGGCAACGCGTTCGGGCTGCAATCAACCGCCCGTCGGCATCCGGCGGCAGCTCACCGAGCAACATGGGCAGGTCGGTGGCACCGCGATCGGCAAGCAGGCTGGCGGCGATGCCAGCCATGAGGCCGGGGATCGCGCCGGCACGCCAGCGCGCCAGGACGTCGCGTGCGTCGCGTTCCTCGCGCTCGGCATCGCCCCGGAAACCTTTCGGCCACGCTGCTCCGAGCCGTTCGGTCAAGGCCTGTCCAAGCCAGAGATAGGCGAGGTTGAGGCGGGCGGTGTCATCAAGCTGCCCGTGCCAGCGTTCGCCCGGTGCGCCGGCCCACGTCGTGCCAGCGACCACCTGGATCCCGTCGAGGATGAGGCAGCCGGCGCCGTCGGCGCTGCTGTAGCCATGACGATGCGTGTCAGGCCCCGCCTGCCCGGCAAGGGCGGCGAGTTGGCGCAGCACGTCCATGGCCTGGCGCGCGAGGGCTTCAGGGATGGGCTGGATGGTCACGGTCTGCTGGGGAACCCTGCTCAGTACGCCGGCACGGATTCCGGTGCTGCTGTATTGGCTGGCCCGCACGAGGAAGGATTCCGCGCCGGCCAGATGGAGTAGGAGGAAGCCGTGGTGGCAGTCATCTCCGCGTCCATGCGCCCGGCACCAGCTTTCGAGCATGGCGTCGCCCTGGGCAGCCGGTGCGATCGTGCCGCTGCTGAGCGGCCAGCGTGCCTCGTTGCTGCGTCGGCGGTTGGCCCGGGCGAAGACGAGGGCGGCCTCGGCCGGCGGCAGATTCCAGCACACCGCCGGCAGTTGCGGCGTCTCCAGGCTGGCCTGACGCAGTTGCGGCCAGGTCCGCCCTGGTCCCATCCAGGCAAGGATGCCCGCCGCATCGCGGCCGGCGAAACTCTGTGCCGCATACGCTCGGCTGAGCGCCCTGGCGATCCGCTCGGCCAACGTTGGTGGGGCTGGCGGAGCGGCCTCAGGCAGCCGGGTGCCGGCAGCTTGCACCGCAGCCTCGTCGTCTTCGAGACCAAGCCGCTGCACCCAGCGTTCGTCCGAGCACAGCCACTCGCCTCGCCCGGCATCCCAGCGCAGGTCGAAGGTCGGCACCACCATGTTGTCTTCGAGCGGGCCGACCGCGAGCACGGCAGCTGGCGGAGGACGGCGCAGCGCGATCGCCCAGGTGCGCTTGCTGGCTCCGCAGAGCAGGCGGAACAGCCGCCGCGATGGCGCCTGATCGAGGCGCTGGATGAGCAGTTCGCAGGCCCACCGCTCCCCGCTCAGCTTAACGTTGCGCACGGCGGCCAATTCAGCCGCCCCATCGTCATCGAGGTCGGCAAGGACGCCGTAATAGTTCGCCTCGATAGCGTCGATGTCGCCCTTGGCGGTGACCCGCCAGAGTTGCTGGGCACCGAGGCCGCCGGGCGGCAGCAGCCGGGTGGCAGGCGGCAGGATGCTGGCGAGATCCAGCCCGGGCCATTGATCCTCTTCGTTGTCAGAACCTCTGTCGTAGAGCATTTCCCGATGCGGTGGCACCAGGACCAGCAACGGTGCCCTGCTGGGCCCGGCGCGCAGCACCGCCGTGGGCGGCCCATCGATGAGGCCGTGCAACTCCGACGCTTCGACCAGGCGGGACCACGCCTCCGCCCGCAATGCCGGGTCGAGCAGGGCGGTGACGTCGGGAGCCGGTTCCGCCGCCACCAGGACGGCACAGACGCAGGCAGAGAGCAGTGGGCGCAGCATCATCGAGGCAAACGTTGTTGGACGGCGCTGGTTCGCTGGGGTCTGGGCGACAAGCCGCGCGTTAGCGGTGGATTGGAATTTCCAAGAGGCCGTTCGCTTCCCACTGCGAGGAGGTCTTATCGCCAGACGATGCCGTCCTTGCCGAAGCGGAGGATGTCCAGCCAGCGGAGCGGGGCGTAGAGATGCACCAGCGTGGGATGCAGGAAGGATCGCGTCCTGACCGCATGATCGCCATCCTCAAGGTGGCTGACGGCGACGAATGAACCAGCATACAGGGCGATGCCCAGCAACAGGACCACGGCGATGACGATGGCTCCCTTCACCAGTTTCCATATGGCATAGGCCAGCACGAGACCCAGGAGCACTGAGCCGATGGCGATCGCCACTGTTTCGACGTTCATGGCTATGGGCTCGATCCTATTGCCACGATCTCGTGGCCCGGGCGTGGGATGGATCACGATGCGAAGCCCCGTCCGGATGGAAGTCCCTGGGCAGTCCCGGCGTGATGGCGAATGGCGACCGGCCTCCTTCGACGCGGCGGGAAGCCGGCCGGCTACACCAGGTGACAAGGCGGCCGCGGCCCCTAGGGTGCCGTCATCATGGCACAGATGAACATCATGCGCTGGTCGGGACGTTCCCAGGATCTCCTCTTCCAGGCTGTTTCTGACCCCGCCTTCATCGCCGCCATGCAGGCCAGGGGCATCCCGGAATCGCAGCTCCGCCTGTGGGTTTCCCAGACTGATGTCCCGAGCACCTTCCGCGGTCAGATGCGCGGCTGGCTTGAGGACTGGGCCTACGCCACGGCTTGATGCGGTGGTCGGCGACGACGCCGTAAGACGTTGTTGAGGCAACATTTGCGTAATCAGCGGCAGGATCTCCCGCCACTGGATTCCGTGGCTTCGTCTGACAGCATCTCCGCGGTGTTCATCAAACCCATCACCATCCGTCTCATCGCCTACGGCCAGAAGGCCAACGTCGCGGCGATCCGCACCCGTGCCGCCGCCCTGCTCAAGGATGAGCATGGCAAGGCCGATCCCTCCGCCTTTGTCGAGGCCACCGCCGCCGAGGTCCACGCCGAGATCGTGGCCAAGCGCTTCGACGGCGAGACCGCGCTGAAGAAGCCGACCGCCAGCCAGGCCGGCCTGGTCGTCACCCTGGGCGAGGTCAACGAGCGCATGGCCAACGAATGGCTGCAAGAACTGCCGGTGGCCAAGACCTGCGTCGTCCTGGCCAGCTGGACCAGCCCGCGCGAGGGTCTGGACCGGCAACTGCTGATGGCTGAGGGCGACCGCTGGTCGGAAAGCCGCACGGCGTCGTAGCCGGCCATGGGCACGAGCGCCTTCCTGCCGATCCATCAGTGCTACTTCCTCGGTGAGGAAGAGATTGATCCGGTACTGGTGTTTACCCGCTATCTGGTGCGCAACCCGCAGTATGGCCGGCAGCGCCACGCCGATTGCGAGGTCAACATCTACGTCGTCGACCGCCCGGTGGAGGACCGTCTGGCCTGCCCGCCATCCTACCTGCGCAAGGTCGTCACGACGATGGGCGCGGTCCGCGCCGCTGCCGGCGCCATCACCGGTGAAGATTTCTGCCGCCCGCCGCCGAGCCCCGAGCAGGCCGCCGCGCGCAAGGCGAAGAAGCTGGCGAAGAAGGCGAAGCGCGCGGAGCGGACATGAGCGGGTATGAGATCGACCAAGGCGAGCCCGCGCCGGAGCGCCGGCCGCCGCCGCCGGTCGAGGCCCCGGCCGCTGAACGCGAACACGACGCACGTCTGGGCGAGGCCCTGCCTGCCGCCATAGCGACCATCAAGGACGCCGGCCGCCAACGTCATATCGTCGACCTGTACGCGATCGTACTGGCCGGTCTGTGCGGTCAGGGCCTTGGTGGTGCGCCGCGGGTCGATCCTTGGAACGGCGGCGCGACCCTCGGGTTGCTTGCCGCCATCGCCGGCCTCGGCGTCGCGGGGTGGATGTGGCGGCGCGCGCGCGTTGTCGCGGATGCGCTGTGGTCGCTGCCGGTGCCGATGGATGACGCGGTCATCGCCAAGCTCGGGGCCCGCGACGAGACCCAGCGCGCACTGGCGCGCCAGCGCCGCGAAGCCGAGTTGACCACCATCGAACTGCTCGCCGGCGATCTCGGCCTGTCGCGCAGCCGCCTGCGCCTGGCGCTGTGGGGCGCTGGTGCCGGCACGCTTGCCGGCTGGGTCTGCGCCCTTGGTGGACCGGCCGGGGCGATGGCGTTCAGCGCCTCGGTCGCCGCCGTGCCCGGCGCCATCCTCGGCTGGCGCATCGCGGGCGGGGGCTGGCAAGCAGCCCTGATCGAGCGCCTGGTCATTGGCGGCCTGCCCGCCTGCGCCCTGGTCGCAGCGCTGCTCTGTGCCACGCCGTGGTATTTCGCCCTCGCCGGGGCGGTGGTGGTGGCGGCCGCCGGGGTGCGCTGGCGGCAGCGCCTCGCGGTCATTGCCGGCCTCGCCGCCAGCCCGCCGGCGACCTGACGGAACCTCACATGCAGACCATCATCCTGATCCGCCATGGCTACCCGCTCTCGTGGGACGAGAAGCTGAAGGTACGCGGGACGCCGCCGCACCGCCGGCTCGATCCCGGCCTCGCCGCGATCGGCCAGGAGCAGGCCCGGCTCGGCGCCGCGTTGATCGCCGCTGGCGGTGGCGTCGATGCGATCATCAGTTCGCCCTTCCGCACCTGCCTCGAAACCGCTGACCTCATCGCTGCCGCCAGCGGAGCGCCTATCGCCGCCGACTGGCGGATCGGCGATGTGCTGCTCTCGACCGTGCTGGGCAGCCCGTTCAGCCCGACCAGCACGATGGACCCGGAGTGGGCCGAGCGTCGCGCGGCGGCGGGCAAGCCGTCGCATCCGGAGTCGGACCGCACCATCCAGGAGCGGGTCGCCAAGACGGTGATCGAGCTGAAGGCGCGCAAGCCGTTCGACCAGCGCCTGGTCATCGTCTCGCACGACATCATCCTCAAGGAGCTGTTCAAGGCGATGACCGGCCGGGCGGTGGCGCTCGACTGGCATCCTGGCGCGCTGACCCTGCTCAAGCGCGACAAGCCGATCGACCGGCAGTGGCGGCTCAGCGGGGGTTTCGCCGACTGCAAGCACCTCGGCGCCGCCGACCGCACCGAGCCGGTCGAGCAGATCGTGCACAAGTACCATCCGCTGGACAGCCGTTCGTGAGCGCCTGCCGCGCATGAAGCCGTGGGTCCTGCTCGACAGCGCGCCGATCCCCGGCGGTGGCGAGATGCATCTCCATCAGCACGTCCGCGATTACGCCATCCGCGTTGGCCGCGAAGAGCTGATGAACAGCCACGCCCACGGCTCCGAGGATCAACTCGCCAGCCTGGCCGCCGCCCGGCTCGGGGTGCGGGCGCAGCGCCGCGTCCTGGTCGGCGGTCTGGGCATGGGCTTCACCACGGCGGCGGCGTTGCGCGACCTTGGCGCCGACGGCCAGGTCACCGTCGCCGAACTGGTCCCGGCGGTGGTGGCATGGAACCGGGGCGTGCTCGCCCACCTGGCCGGCAACGTCCTGGCCGACCCGCGCGTCAGCGTCCACCTCGGGGATGTCGCCGAACTGCTGCGCACGCGGACCGCCGCCTACGACCTCATCCTGCTCGACGTCGACAACGGCCCGCATGGCATGACCACCAGCGCCAACCAGTGGCTCTACGGCGCCGCCGGCCTGGCCCGCGCCCATGCCGCCCTGCGTTGTGGAGGCGTGCTGGCGGTGTGGTCGGCGGTACCCGACGAGGGCTTCACCCGCCGCTTGCAGCAGACCGGCTTCAGCGTCGAGGTGGTGCGCCCGCATGCCCATGGCAGCAGGGGGCCACGCCACGTCATCTGGCTGGCCATGCGCGATGGCCCGCGACCGTCCCTTGTCCCCGCCCGGACACGCGCCAGGCGGTAGTTCGAGGTACTGCCGGTGCACCACCCACGGAACGTTTCAAATGTTGCGGAGGAGGGGGCGGATCGTTGCGCGCTATCCTCTCGCGCGTAGGGTCGTGGACGTATGTCCGGTCTCGGAAGCAGCCCTTTTGCCAAGCCCGGCGAATTGATCGCCGGACGTTGGCGGTTGCATCACGAAATCGGCCACGGCACCTCGGGTCGGGTGTGGCAGGCGCGCGATGATCACCTCGACCGTGACGTGGCGGTGAAGATCCTCGAGGCACCGGCCGACGACGCCGAGCAGGTGCAGCGCTTCGAGCGTGAGATCCACGTCACCGCCCGCCTGCAGCACCCCGGCATCTGCGCTGTCTTCGAGGCCGCCGCCGACGACGCCAGCCGGCCGTGCTATGTCATGACCCTGGCGCGCGGCCGCACCCTCGACCGCTTCCTCGAGGAGTTGCGCCAATCCCCCGACCATTGGCGCACCTGGCCGCTGGTCGATCGCCTGACCCTGTTCCTCAAACTGCTCGACATCACCCAGTACGCCCATGCCCAGGGCGTGGTGCACCGCGATCTCAAGCCGGCCAACATCGTCATCGGCCAGTACGGTGAGCTGTGGGTCCTCGACTGGGGTTTGGCCCGCGACCTGCGCGAGGAGGCTGCCGCCGAGAAGGCGTGGGACGCGGCCTTCTCCAGCCCCGAGGACAAGGTCAAGACGCCGCCGCCGCAGGCGCCGCCGGATCCGGCGACGGTGCGCTCGCAGCGGCTCGACGCCGCCACCGTCATCATGGACGGCCCTGACTCCCAGGAGACCCAGGCGATGCCGGCGCTGGAGGCGCCGCGCCAGCCGTCGTCGTCGCGCATCACCCGGACGTCCAGTTCGACGGCGCGCAGTGATCGGCTGCGCAGTGCCGGCAACGGCACCGAAAACCATCGCCGTTCGTCGATGCGCGTATCGCGTTCGACCCACTTCGGCCAGATCCTCGGCAGCCCGGCCTACATGAGCCCCGAGCAGGCCCTTGGCCGCGCCTCGGTGGTCGATCAGCGCAGCGATGTCTATTCGCTCGGCTCGATCCTGGTCGAGATGATGGCGCTGAAGACGCCACAGGAGATGGGCGAGGGCGAAGCGCTCATCGACTTCATCTCGCGGATCAAGAAAGGTGACCGGCGGACTCTGCGCGATCTCTGGCCGGAGGCGCCGCAGCAGTTGCAGAACATCGCCGAATGGGCCCTGGCACGCGATCCGCAGGACCGCTACCCCGACTGCGAGGTGTTCGCCCAGGAGCTGCGCACCCTGCTGGTGCAGGTCAGCGAATCCTACGCCAAGCAGGAAGCCGAACGCATGGCGCGCGAGCGCGAGGGCGCGTGGCGCAGCCTCGGCCGCTGGGACTTCGCCGCCAGCCCCGATGCCGGGCCGTTCACCCTGCCATCGACCGCCTGGTGCGGCGAGCAGGTCGGCCATGTCCATCACCCCGAGCTTGGCGGCATGCTGCTTGGCGGCTACGGCCTGCAGATCTACCCGCTGTGCGTCGAGGTCGGCGACGACGTGCGCGTGACTGTCGAGCTGGAACTGGTCCAGGGCGAGGAGATGTGGATCCTCGCCCGCGGCACCGATCCCAGCCAGAGCTACCAGTTCCGCATCGGTGCCTACGAAGGCCGTTGGATCACGCTGTCGCGTTCGCGCGGCTCCAGCGATCCGCTCGCCGCCGAGTTGATGACCATGCGTCCGATGCGCGAGGGCGAGACGACCACGCGGGTCGAGCGCCAGCCGCGCACCCACCGCATCGTCGTCGAATGCGAAGGCCAGGTCCTGCGCCTGCATGTCGATGGCCAGGAACCGCTCGCCTTCCGCGACCTCAACCCGGTGTCGGTCGCCCCGGGCAACACCATCGCGCTGGCGACGTGGAAGACCCAGGCCCTGGTGCGCAGCCTGGCGGTCGAGCGCCGCCATGCCCCGTTGATGGTGCCGAGCTACACCGTCGGCAACGAACTGCTCCGCCTCGGCCTCAACCAGGAGGCCGAGAGCTGGTACGTGCGCTTCCTCGCCGAGCATCCCGACAGCGACCACGCCACCGAGGCGGCGTTCCTGCGCTGCATGGCGGTGGTCAAGCGCGGCGAGCTGGCCGATGCGGCCGAGGCGTTGCGCGAATTCCTCGGCGACAACCTCGAGCACGTGCTGGCGCGTGACGCCATCTTCTCGCTCGCCAAGGTGCAGTACGAACGCCATGGCGGCAGCCTGCGTGCCGCCATCCGCGAACTGCTCGGCTACCAGGAGTCGGGCGATGTCGTGCGCACGCGCTTCTGCCTGTGGATCATGCCGCTGATCGGCGCCCAGGTCGAGCACGGCGGCCTGACCAGCGAGGTCGAGCACGACCTCGAGCATCTCGCCCGGCTGATGCGTGGCAGCCCCGACGAGGCGGCGTTGATGGGCACGATGTCGCGCTGGCTTGGCAACCACCTGCGCGGCTGGCTCAACCATCTGGTCGACCGCAATGATGCGGTCGCCATCGCCACCTGCCGCGAAGCGATGCGCCGGGCGCGCGGCCTGGGCTACACCATCACCATCCGCGAACCGCGCATGCTCAGCGACTTCACCAAGATCTCGCATGAGATCGGCCGCTCCGACGATCCGGCGCGGACCGTGCTGGTGATCGGCCGCGGCGAGGAACGTCCGACCACGCTGTTCGACTTCGTGCGCGACTGCCTGGTGCTGGTCGGCATGGGCTCGACCAAGCCGATCCTCGACGCGCTGTGCGGAGGTGACGAGCTGACCCCGGTCGAGCGCGTGCTGCGCGCCGGCCTGCGCCGCCAGGTCGGCGACACCACCGGTTCGCAGGAGGACCTCGAATGGTGCTTCCGCCTGACCGATGAGCTGGAGACCTCGCGTACCTCGCTGACCAAGCTGTTCGCCGCCCGCCTCGGCTGCCTCGCGCTGGGCTACCTGCCGGCCTCGCTGGTGCTCGACGGCCTGGCCACCATCCGCGCCGACATCCTGCACTCGCCGTTGCTTGCCCTCACCGCCTTCACCTGCGAGAGCCACGGCGACCGCCTGACCGCCCTGCAGCTGTGGCGCGAGCTGTCCGCCGAAGGCACCGGCTTCAGCCTGGTCGGCCGGCAGGGCATCGAACGCCTGGGCTGAGTCTCAGCCGGCGGCCGGGCCTTCAGCGCCGGCCGCCTCGGCCACGGCAAGAAGCTGATCGGTCAGGCCAGCCTCATCCTCGGGGCGCAGGGCGGGATCGCGCAGGCGGTGGTGCACGCCGCCGCGCTCGCCCAGGTGCAGCCAGCTGGTGCCGTCGGCATCGCGTTCGATCTTCTCGAGGACGAGCTTGCGGGCGCGCAGCAGACACAGCCCGACGATGTAGCGGAAGGCCTGCTGGCGCGGGTCCTCGCTCTCGGCGAGGTCGCTGAAGATGCGCGCCAGTGCCGCCGGGTCGAGGCGGACGCGGGCTGCGCGCTTTTCCGGCAGCGGCACGGTGCGGCGCCACCAGCTCAGGGCGGCGCTGCTGTCGTAGGCGTCCCACGCCTCGGCGGCGACGTCGAGGCGGGCGAAGACGCCCTCGTGCTGCACCAGCACGCCGAAGACCTGCTCGCCGGGCGCGAGTGCCCGGCCGGTGGCTGCGCAAAGCGCCTGCGGGGCGCCGACTTTTCCGTCCCAGTCCATGGCCGGCATGGTGGGGCTGGCGCGCGTCGTGCCAGACATGCCCGCTGGCGCCCCGGGCATGGCCGACGGGGGGCTACCCGGCATGATCGCGCCATGCCCACCCTGGTCCAATTCGGCGCCGGCAACATCGGCCGCGGCTTCATCGCTCCGACCTTCGCAGCCGCCGGCTGGACGGTGATCTTCGTCGAGGTCGCCCCGGCCCTCACCGCCGGCCTGCGAGCGCGCGGCGGCTACCGCGTGCGCCTGGTCGACAATGGCGGCGAGCGCGTCCAGGAGGTGCGTGGGGTGCAGGTGGTCGATGGACGGGACGTCGCAGCCGTCGCCGCTGCGCTGGCGGGCTGCGACCTCGCCGCCACCGCCGTCGGCCTCAACGTCCTGCCGCGTCTGGGCGAGCCGATCGCCGCCGGCTTGGCCCTGCGCCAGCGGCCGCTGGATGTGCTGGTGTGCGAGAACGGCGCCACTGCGCACGAGCTGCTGCGCGCGGCGGTGCTCGCGCGCGATCCGGCGCTGGACGCGCGCCTGGGCTGCGTGCGCACCTCGATCGGGCGGATGATCCCGCCGCCCGGCGCCGGCGAGGACCCGCTCGACATCCGCGTCGAGCCCTACGCCAAGCTGCCGGTCGAGCGCGGCGCCTTCCGTGGGCCGGTGCCGGCGCTGCCCGGCCTGGTGGCCAAGGACGACTTCGACCTGGTGCTCGCACAGAAGCTCTACCTGCACAACCTCACCCACGCCTGCCTGGCCTATGGCGGCCACCTGCGCGGCCATGCCACCATCCCCGACTGCATGCACGATGCAGCCCTGGTCGGACAGGTCCGCGCCGTCGCCGCCGCCGTCGCCGAGGCGCTCGGCCGCCGCCATGGCGGCAGCGCCCGCGCCGACAGCCTGGCGATCGCCGAGGATCTGCTCGAACGCTACCGCAACCGCGCCCTGGCCGATCCGGTGGCTCGCGTCGCGCGCGATCCGTGGCGTAAACTCGCCGCCGACGACCGCCTGGTCGGCGCCGCCCGCCTGTGTCTGGCGCAGGGGGTCGGGATCGCCGCCATCGCGGCGGTGATCGCCGATGCCTGCCGCTACACCGCCGCCGCCGACGAACCGCGCGCCGAGGCGTGGAACGCGCTCGCCCCGGCCGCCCGCCTCATCGCCGCCGCCAACCTGACCCCCGAGGACCCGATCATGGCCGCAACCGCAGCCCAGCTCCAACTCGCCGAACGCCGTGCCGTCGCCGCCACGCAGATGCGCGCCGCCGGGCTGACCCTGCGCGCCGACGAGGCCGAGCAGATCGAGATCGCCGACTTCGGCCTCGGCCGCTACGGCGAACTCGGTCTGGCCATCCACGTCTACGTCAACACCAAGCGCTGTTGCGCCAAGGAACTGATGATGCTGCCGGGCCAGATCTGCCCCGAGCACCGCCATCCGCCGGTCGAGGGCGACCCCGGCAAGGAGGAGACCTTCCGCGTGCGCCAGGGCGAGGTCTTCCTGCATCTGCTCGGCGATGCCGATGCCGCCGCGCAGGCCGCCGCCCTCGCCCGCCTGCCCGCCGACAAGCGCGACAGCGTGACGGTCTTCCGCACCGTGCATCTCAAGCCCGGCGACCAGGCGACGCTCGGCCCGAACGTGAAGCACTGGTTCAGCGCCGGGGCGCAGGGCGCCGTGGTCAGCGAGTTCTCGACGCGCAGCCGCGACGAGGCCGACATCTTCACCGACGCCGCGATCCGGCGCGTGCCATGAGCGTCTATCGTGATCTGGCCGAGGTCCTGCGCGCCCGCCAGGGCGAGATCGCCGGCCTTACCGCAGTCGCCGGTTTCGACGGTTTCGTTGACGAGATGATCCAGGTGGTCGGCGAGCGCAGCGGCGTCGACACGTTCACGCCGATGCGCGGCATCGGCGAGTTCGCCGCCTGGGCCGCGGCGGCGGCCGGACGCAGCAGCCTGCGCGAGATCGTCGTCCACCGCCAGGATGCCGGCGGCTGCGCCGTCAACCTCGGCGACGGCCTCGCCGCCCTCGGCGTCGGCGTCGAGCTCTTCGCCACGGTCGGGGCTCCGGCCCATCCCGCCTTCGCGCCGGTGCTGTCGCGGCTGGCGGCGGTGCACCCGCTGGGCGAGGTCTATGGCCGCACCCTCGCCCTCGAGTTCGCCGATGGCAAGCTGATGCTCTCGGCGGTCGCCCAGCTCGCCGCCATCGACCGGAAGCTGGCCGAGCGCGTGCTGCTCAGCGGCGCCTTCCCGGCGGCCTGCGCGCGGGCCCGGCTGATCGCCCTGACCAACTGGACGCTCTATCCGCATATGACCGGGGTGTGGCGGCTGCTCGCCGAACAGGTCTTCGCGCGCCTGACCCACCGTCCGGCCGTCCTCCTTGATCTGGTCGATCCCAGCGGCCGCTCACCGGCCGACATCCGCGCCATGCTCGAGGTGCTGCCGCTGATGGCGCGTTCGACTGAGGTTGTGCTCGGCCTCAACCTCAACGAGGCCAACACCGTGGCCAACCTCCTTGGCGTGCCCGGTGGCAGCGATGACGCCGGCCTGTCCGGCCTCGCCGCCCGACTGCAGGGCGCGATCGGCGCCGGCTCGGTGGTGGTGCACGCGGTGCGCCATGCCGCCACCGCCGAGGTGGTGGTGGCGGGTCCGTGGACCGCGCATCCGCTCAAGCTGACCGGCGCCGGCGACCGCTTCAACGCCGGCTACGGCCTCGGCCTGATGCTCGGCCTGCCCGCCGCCCAGCGCCTCGCGCTCGGCAACGCGGCCAGTGGCTGTTTCGTCCGTAGCGCTGCAAGTGCCGGAATATCCGCCGTCCAGACGGCCTGTAAGGGCTGGGCTGACGAGGGTTTGTAGGTTTTCTCCACAACAACACCGACGACCTTTGGGCGTATCATCATCCATGCCATATCTGCGCCCGCTCTCAGCCTGCCTGCTCGTCATCTGTGCCCTCGTCGCGGTCGAGGACGATCCGCTGGCCAAGGAGTTGTCGCGCTACGATGACGCGATCGCCAAGGCGCAGAAGAATTTCGACGACACCGTCGCTAAGGAGCGGGGCAAGACCATCCCGGTGCTCATCACTTTGGCCAAGAAGGTGGTTGGCAAGGGCGACATGCCAGGGGCGGTGAAGGCGTGGAAGGCGGTGCTGCGGCTCGATGGGCAGCAGGTCGAAGCGCGCCAGTTCTTCACCTCGATCGGCCAGCTCGACAAGGTCCTGGCCGAGTTGGAAGCTGAAGAGAGCGCCGGTGGCGACCTGCTTGGCGACGGCGCCGGACCGGTGCTGGGCAAGCCGTGGGAAGGCACGGTGACGGTGCGGGCCGACAAGCCGATGCAGCTCGGCGATCTGCCGACGGGGACCAAGATCACCCTGCAGTACCTTTCAGGAGCCTGGACCTTCCGCAGCGGCGTGCAGCCGATGACCAGCCCGGATGATGAGGCGGCTCCGCCCCTGTTCCACCTCGCCCTGTCCGGCGAGCCGGGTGTGATCCAGGAACTGCCTGCGGGATCGGCGAAGACGCCGTGGAACTGGTCGGCCCCGGTCGATGTCAAAGGCGCCGTCCTGCGCATGTCCCGCGCTGGTCGGGCACCGGCCGGGTCGGTGACCTATCGCATCACGGTGGCCAAGCCGAAGGCCAAGTAGGCCATCCGGTCAGGGCTGCTTGACTGCCAGTTCGCGTTCGACCGCCTGGACCAGCTCGGCGTCATCGGGGGCGGTGCGCGAGCCATAACGCGCTTTCACCTGGCCGTCGCGGCCGATCAGGAACTTGTTGAAGTTCCATGAGACCGCGCCGGGGAACGGGCTCTTCTCGGTCAGCCAAGCGTACAGCGGGGTGATCTCGCCGCCCTTGACCGTGGTCTTGGCCATCATCGGGAAGGTCACGCCATACTCGCGCTTGCAGAAGGTGGCGATCTCGTCGTCCTTGCCTGGCTCCTGCCACATGAAGTCGTTGGCGGGCACGCCGATGATGGTCAGGCCGGCCGCCTGATGCTTGGTGTAGAGGGCCTGCAATCCGGCGTACTGGCCGGTGAAGCCGCACTTGCTGGCGACGTTGACGAGGAGCAGGACCTGGCCCTTGTGCTGGGCCAGCGGGTAGTCCTTCCCGGCGATCGAGCGCAGGGTGAAATCCAGCGGTCCGGTCGGGTTGGCCGGGGCGGCCGGATAGTCGGCGGCCGGGGCCGAGGCGAAGATGGCGGCGAGCATGAGCAGGATCCTCATGCTGCGCATGCTCGTAGGCGCGGGTGGCGGTCACGGCAATTCGCGTGCCACCTCTACACGATGCAGTGTTGCCCTGGCCGGGCGGGCGCCGAGCGTTGCGTTTGTGCTGACCAGCGACCAGCTTGCCCGCGCCGGCTCGGCGACCACGCGGGCTACGACCGTCGCCTCCTGCCTGCTGCTTGCGCAATGCGGTCGGCACCTGACCTGCGTCATCGCCGGAGATGTGGCAGAAGGTCCGGGCGGCGTGCGCCTGCTCGATGCGCGAGTCGTCCGCTTCGTCGACAACGGCTGGTCGGAAGAGCCTGCCCCAGAGTTGCACGTCGTCCGCGATGGCGCGCAGTGGGGCATCTGCGATCCGGCGCAGCGCTGGTGGGTGCCGCATCACTCGCTGCTGCCCTACCGCCTGGTCGAGCTGGCTCCGGCCGAGCGCGTCCGCCTGCTCGGGCACATTGCCGGGGCACGGCCATGGGACCTGTTCAAGTACATCCAACTGGTCTACCTTGGCGAGGATGGCTTTACCGGCGGTCGCGACGCGATCAGCGCGCCGGCCGGCTACGGCGACCAGGTGCGGCCCGACCGTTGGTACCTTTCGGCCCCCGCCCGCGGCTGAATGTCGAGGGGGTATAATCGGTCCTTTTGCAGGCCAGAAGTCAGCCGATACTGCCAGCAGCCATGGACCTTCTGCCCAAGATCGGTGGCGTGGACCCTTACCACGGCGGGTCGTCGCAACAGCGGCCCGGGACTGGGGCCTTTGCGCGCAAGAAGAAGGAGGAGGATGAGCGCCGCCGCCGCGAAGAGGGACCGGCCGCCACGCCAGCCGACTTCGAGATCGATCCGCTGCTCGAGGGGATCGACCGGCTGCGCGCTCTCGATCCGGCCCTCACCGACAGCGGGGCGCACCGCGCGCTGATGGCCCTGCGCGCCTATCACAAGAGCCCCGGCGAGGTTGCGCCCGACGATGCCGACCCGTTCGCCGGCGTGCCCGAAACCCCGGGCAACGACGCCGCCTCGGTCGCCGACCATATCACCAGCCGTGGCTTCGTCCGCCGGCCCCTGGCGACGCCGCCCCCGCCAACGACTGGAAGCGACGCCGCGCCCTCATAGGACAGGGCTTCCGCCGCTTCCGGCGGCTGAGGATCCGCCATGTCCCGCGCTCTCGTCTTCCCCGGTCAAGGTGCCCAGTACGTCGGCATGGGCAGCGAACTCGCCCAGCGCTTCCCCAGCGCCCGTCGCCTGCTCGACGAAGCCGACGCGGTGCTCGGCTTCGCCCTCTCCGACATCATGGCCAACGGTCCTGAAGCCGACCTGACGCGCACCGACGTCAGCCAGCCGGCCATCCTGGTGGCCAGTGCCATGTCGCTGGCGGTGGCCCAGGAGGCGATCAAGCCGCTGACCTGCGCCGCCGTCGCCGGCCTCAGCCTGGGTGAATATTCCGCGCTCTACGCCGCCGGGGCGCTGTCCTTCGCCGACGCGGTGAAACTCGTCCGCCTGCGTGGCGAGGCGATGCAGGCGGCGGCCGACGCCGTGCCCGGAGGCATGGTCGCGCTGATCGGCGCCGACGAGGCGGCGGCGGCCGCGCTATGCGTCGAGGCCGCCAACGGCGAGGTCCTGGCGGTCGCCAACCTCAACAGTCCGGGCCAGGTGGTCATCTCGGGCGCGCGTGGCGCCTGCATGCGTGCCATCGAACTGGCCAAGAAGCACAACATCCGTCGCGCCATGTCGCTGCCGGTCGCCGGCGCCTTCCACAGTCCGCTGATGGCGCCGGCCGCCGACCGGCTCAAGGCGGCGCTGGCCGGCGTCGTGCTCAAGGATCCGCAGTGGCCGGTCTACACCAACGTCACTGCCAAGCCGGTGACCAGCGCCAGCGAGGTGCCCGGCCTGCTTGTCGCCCAGTTGACCAGCCCGGTGCGCTGGGCCGACAGCGTGGTGGCGATGAACGCGGCCGGCGTCCGTGATTTTCTTGAACTTGGCCCTGGCAAGACCCTTGGCGGCATGATCTCGCGCACGGTCAAGGAGGTCATCTGCCGCAACCTCGACGTGCCAGCCGATGCTTCGGCCCTGGTCGCCCAGACCAGCGGAGCCTAGCCTAGCCTGCTGCACGCGTCATCGCGGTCAGTTCGTTCATCGCCGGCACGGTCGCGGCCAGGATGACGGCGGCCCCGGCGATCAGCAGAATGGCGGCGAGGGCCCGGCCCAGGTGCCGTTGCTGACGCAAGGCGACCTCGCGGTGCCAGGCCGCCAGCCGGCGGCAGTGGTCCGCGGCATCGACACGCGCCAGCACCGCTGCGAGTTCAGCCACTTCGCCGCCGAGCAACGGGGCCAGCGCCGCTTCCGGCAGCCGCCAGCCGGCGGCGAGCGCAGCGCGTTCCCAGCGCCGGGCGAGCCGGCGGTGGCCTCCCGGGCCGTCGCGGTCGCGCCGGGCCACGACCACGGCGGCGGCCACCGCCAAAGCCGCCACCGCGCCGGCAGCGGCCAGCCAGCTCTGCTCGAGTCCAGCGCCGATCTCCGGCGCCAGCAGCACACAGCCGATCGTGACGATGAGCAGGCTGAGCAGCGGATGCGCCAGTTGTTCGATCCACTGCGCCCGCGCCACGCGTTCGGCGGCGAGTTCATCGGCGGCAAGCAGGGCGGCCTCGGCGAGCGCTGGACGTGGACCGGCGAGCAGGGCGATCTGCTCCGGCGGCAGGGCTCCGGCGAGGGCTTCGGGCAGGGTCGAGCCGTTGGCCAGGCGGGCGGCGACGGTGGCGGCGAGCGGCCCCTCGACCTGGCGCAGCGCCGCCGCGAGCGGCTCGCGGCGCGTGGCCGCGGCGGCCGCGTGCCGCAGCAGCACCTCGACGTCGTGCAGCCTGCTCATGGTGCCGGCTCCCAGCGTCCGTGGCCGTCATCACGCAGGCGCAGCCGGCCACGCGAGTCGGAAACCTCGACCGCGCCAACTTCGCGGCGCAGCGTCCATCCGTTGACCGCCAGCACGGTGCCGGGCGGCAAGCGGCGCAGCCCGAGGGCGAACTCCTCGGCCTGGATGGCCGCAAGACGGAGGTGGTGGGCGCGTTGGCGCTGCATCGCACCGGTGGTTACCACCGCCGCCACCAGTCCGGCGGCGATCAGACAGCCGAGCACCGGCAGGGCGGCGAAGCCGGACCTCATGGCGTCAGCTCCAGCCGGCGCGCAGGCAGGCGGTCGGCGGGTTGCAGGGTCAGCACGACGACTCCATCTGCGACGGCCACGGTCAGGGTGCGCAGGCGCAGCAGGTCGCGATCATCGCGCACCAGATAGCCGTCGCGCAGCCACCAGCGATGGCTGCCGGCGATCACCGCGCCGTCGCTGACCGTGATCCCGGCCACGGCGTCGCGACGCAGCCAGTCGCAGGCGAGGTCGGCGGTGCGGCCGTCGGGCAGTGGTCCCTGGCGCAGCAGCGAGGCCACCACCGCGCCGGCGGCGGCGAGGACCGGCAGGGCGCAGAGCATCCACGCGAGCATCTCGATCAGGGTGTAGGCGCGCCGGTTCATGGAGCGACCGTCGATAGGGTGAATCCGGCGCCGTGCACCGTCACCAGGGTGCCGCCCGCGAGCGGTTTCCGTTCGAGGCGCCAACCGGCGGGCGTTTCGACGGCGAGGCCGGCGCGGACGCGGGCGAGCAGGTTGCGTGCCGTCTCGACGGCAGCGGCGCGCTCCTCGATGGTCGCGGCCAGCCGGCGGTCGCGCGCCGACTCGACCGCGATGCCGCCGAGCGCGATCAGCGCGACGATCGCGATCAGCAGTTCGACCTGGATCGATCCGCGGCGGCTCATCCGCTCTGCTCCAGCGCCGTGAGGATGTGGATGAGGGTGCCGAATATGCCAGTGGCGATCAGCCACACCGGCAGCGCCAGGACCAGCGGCACGGCAATGCGCACCGCCACCGACAGCCACGCCGCCCGCTGTTCGCCGGCTGCCGCCTCGGCAGCGAGGGCGCGCAGCAGGCCGTCGCGATCCCTAGCGCGCCAACCGCAGGCCCGGCAGATCGCCGCCAGGTCGCCGGCAGGCACCCCCAGCGCGCTGGCGATCGCCGTCTCGCTGGCCCCCGCCGCCGTCGCCGAGGCGATCAGCCCGGCCGCCGCGCGGCGGCGCATGTTGCGCCAGCTCCAGGTGACGAGCAGCCAGCCGCCGGCGAGCAGCGCCAGGATCAGCGCCAGCGAGAGCCATTGCCAGGCGGCGAACCGGGCGAGATATTCGAAGTGGGGATCGGGAGCGATCGCGAGGTCGCGGCAGATCATCTCGAATTTCGGCACGATGAAGATGGCGATGAAGCTCAAGATGGCGCCGGCCAGGAGGATGGTGGCGATGGCTGGGGTCAGCGAGGCATGGAGCCGGTCGAGTCCGGGAGGTGCTTTCGCCAGATCATCCAACCAGCGCTGCGGCGCGGTTCCACCCAGGCGCACGGCTGCTTGGCCGAGTCCGGCCGTATTCCGGCGCAGCAGCCCCTGGCTGCGCAGCGCCTCCGGCAGCGTCTTCCCGGCCGCGACCGCGTCGCCGGCACGGCAGGCGGCGCGCGACCACGGCACCGGCAGCCCGACGGCGGCCGAACGCAAGGCATCGCCGAGATCGCGACCCTGGCGTTGGGCGGCGGCCAGCACCCCGGCGAGTTGGCGGGTCACTCCCGGAGGGGCCTGCCATAGGAACAGGAGCGGGCGCAGGGTCGTCCATTTGAGGTGCATGACGATCAGCGAGCCGACCAGGATGCCGGTGACGCGCAGCAGCCGGATGGCGATCAGACCAGGTTCCGGCGTGGCACGAAAGGTGTCGAGCTGCTCGATGATCGAGGTCATCGGGGTTGCCGCGCCGAAGATGAAGCCGCCAAGCAGCGCGGCCCACAGCAGCGGCCCGACCAGCATGCGCGCGTTCCTGACAGCTGCGTCCAGGCGAAGGTCCGCCAGTTCTATCGACGTCTCCCAATCGACTCCACCATTGCGCAGGGGGAGCACCCCGAGGCCGACCAGGCGGCGTTCGAGCAACGCTTCGCTGAGCACGATCCGCCGTGGTTCGCGAGGCAGGCGCAGGCGGGTGAGGAACCACCACGTCCGCCAGTGCCTCCAGGCGGCGGCTTCGCGCCGGGCGGACAGGGCGCGGACCAGATCGCCAAGGGCCAGGCCTCGTTGCACTTCGGGGCACCACATGTGCAGCAGCCGGCGGACTCCAGGGATGGCGGCGACGATCGCCAGGGTCGCGGCCAGCGCGGCGGCGGTGCCGAGGATGGTGGCAGCAAGCAGCAGCAATCCCGTCCACGAACCATAGCCCAGGGGCAGGCGCATCCCGATGTCGCTGAAGGCTGTCCCGCTGGCCAGATTCATCACGCTGGCGCCCAGCAGCACTCCGGCCCCCATGGTCAGCACCAGCACCACCGGCAGCCAGCGCATGGCCAGGGCCCACAGCGGTGGCGGGCCGCTTCCGGCGGCGATCCGGCGCAGCGTCGCCGGCAGGTCGCTGGAGCGCTCAACCGCCCCGACCTCGGCGTGACCGATGAGGTGGTGGCGACGCAGCACCGTGGCCAGTCCAGCGCCGCTGGCGAGGTCGGGCCCCAGCCGTCGGCTCCATGGCCCGAGCAGCGGATCGGCGGCGGCCAGGGCGGCGAGGCCGCGGTCGAGCGGCTCGCGTCCGCCGGCCGCCAGGGCCAGGGCGTGCAGCACCTCGCTGCGGTCGCGCATCCCACCAACGCGGCGCAGCAGGTCCTCGATCGCGCGGGTGCCCGCTGAGAGCATGGCCGACGCTAGCGCCGCCTGGCGCACTCCGCCACCGCCGCGTCGAGCGAGCGCACCACCGCCATGCACGAGCGGGTGAGCATGCAGTTGGGCAGGCCGCCGTCCTCGCCCGGGCGCAGGTCGGTGCGCAACCCGATCACCGGGATGCCGCGCGCCACCGCCCAGCCGACCTCGAAGCAGGTGCCGCTGTCGGGGTCGGCCCCATCGAGCACGGCGACAACCAGGCCGGCCTGTGCAAGGTGGTCCAGACAGGCCCGGTGGATGCCGGCGAAGTCGGCCGGCGGGCCGGCGAAGGGCTCGCAGAACACCTGGGGCACCGCCACCTGATGGCCGGCGGCCCGCAGCTTTGCTGCCAATTCGGCGTTGAAGGTCTGTTCAGCGGCGGTGAACAGGGGTGCGGCGAGGTAGATCATGGCGCTTGCCAGGGCTATGCCGCACGGCCGGGCAGGGGCAATGACCAGACCCTTGCCCGTCCCTTCCGAGTCCCCTACTATCGCCTGACCGGCGCCTGGCGCCACGGGAGGTTGCATGCTGTCGTTCGGCCAAAGCAAGTCGGTGATCGGCCTTGATGTGGGCAGCTACGGGGTCAAAGCCGTGGCGTTGCAGGCCAACAAGGACCGCATCACGCTTCAGGGCTTCGCCAGCGCCCGGATCGACAAGCAGGACGTCGGCGACGTGGTCAAGGGCGTGATGGCCCAGCTCGGCGTCAAGTCGAAGCGCGTGTGCACCGGGGTGTCCGGCCGTTCGGTGATCGTCCGCCAGGTCGAGACCCCGCGTCTCGAAGGTCCGGCGCTGCAGCAGCACATCGCCCACGAAGCCGACAAGTACATCCCCTTCGGCAGCGAAGAGGTGATCATCGACGCCCAGCCGCTGCCCGATCCCGACGGCAAGAAGCCGGAGAATCTCGCGGTCATGCTCGTGGCGGTGCGCCGCTCGTTCGTCTCAGAGCATCTCGCCCAGCTCAGGGTCGGCGGAGTCGAGCCGGAGATCGTCGATGTCGACGTCTTCGCCCTCGCCAACTGCTACGAGGTGCTCGGGCCGCCAGCCCCGCCGGAGGCCGAGAAGAAGGCCTCGGCGCTGATCGACATCGGCGCCTCCAAGAGCAACATCGCCATCGTCCAGGGCAACCGCCTGCTCTTCACCCGCGAGGTCTACCTCGCCGGTAACGAGATCTCCGAGGCGGTCGGCCGCTCGCTGTCGGCCGAGCCCGATGACGTGGACCGGCTCAAGCTGGCACCGGGCGAGATGCTCGACCAGCTGCTCGACGCCGCCCAGCCCGCCTTCGAGGACCTCGCCAACGAGATCCGCC
>JFJP01023554.1_pt1 | contig 26795 bp, 24 predicted proteins | sample 431651 | NCBI WGS metagenome assembly JFJP01 (sample SAMN02602958, study PRJNA72255) | Microbial mat metagenome, whole genome shotgun sequencing project. | biome: fresh water; feature: sink hole; material: water; isolation source: purple microbial (photo- and chemosynthetic) mats found in...
GCGTATCTTTTCAAGATGCCCAGTTCGGTTGTGACACCATTCGGTGACATGTGGCTTAATTACTTATAAATATGTCATTTCTGGCATATTTATGGGCGCGTTTATTTCGAGACAGAGTGTGCGCCGCCTGTTCACAACCGTGCCCTGATCCAGACGGATGAGGGGCTTTCCGGTGCATCTTCCAGCCATCGCTGGAAGTATGCCGCAGTCTTGAATCCGTGTTCCGGAGGCCAAAATCCTCCGGAACACGGGGGTTGAAAGTTCTAGACCTTTGCGGCCTGCAGTTCTTCGGTGGAGTAACCCCAGCCCACATTATGGGGAGCCAGGAGCTCTTCGCGGAAGAAGCGGGGCAGCTGGTCGTCTTCGTCGGTGAAGCCGGCGCGCTTGTTGAAGTCCAGTTCGTCTTTGAGGCAGCTCACGCCGATGCCGATCATCTCGTCAACGCTCATCTCCTTGCCCGTGAGCCCGGAAACAAGTCTGGCCATGCAGGGCACGCCGCGCGCGTCATCCAGGATGGCAAAGGCCACGAACAGGCAAAGACCCAGGGAATCCACCGCCGCCGTGGCGATCTGCAGGTTCTTGGAGATCTCGATGTTGCCTTCCTTCTTGTGACCGTCAACGTCGCCGCCGACTTTGAGCACGTTCTGGCACACGCCGTAACCGGCGGTGTGGTCCGCGCCCATGGGGGTGGTGGCGTAGGTCACGCCCACGCCCTTGACCGCACGCGGGTCATAGGCGGGCAGGGACTGGTTCTTGACCACAGGCACGCGGTCCACGCCGAAGGCCTTGGCCGTGAAGGAGGTGCCGTTGCCGTAGATGCGGCCCAGCGGGTCCTTGGTGCCGACCTTGCCGAGCTCGGCGATGACGGCCTTGCTGTCGCCCCAGGCGATGGCTCCGCCTTCCATGGCCATGGCCATGGTGTTGGCCATCTCGATGGTGTCCATGCCCACTTCGTCGCAGGTGCGGTCCATCTGGGCGATGTCGTCCAGGTTGTCGATCAGAAGGTTCGCACCAAAGCCCCAGATGGTCTCGTATTCAAAGCCCGTGGTCAGGTACTTGCCGTCGGCCCCATGATAGACCTGCGAGCACTGGATCACGCAACCGGTGTGGCAGCCGTGCTTGGTCTTGCCGCCACGCTTTTCGATATTGGCGGCCAGGGTCTCGCCGGAGATCTTCTCCGCGCCGTCGAACTTGCCCATGCGGAAGTTCTTGGTCGGCAGGGCTCCGGCCTCGTTGATGACGTTGACCAGCACCGCAGTGCCGAACCCGGGCAGGCCCTGGCTGGTGACGGGGTGGTTGCGCAGCACGTCGACCCATTCCTTGCGGGCTTCCTTGAACAGCTCTTCGTTGCCGTACACGGTCTTCACATTGGCTTCGCCGTCAAGGATGATGGCTTTGACGCCCTTGGAGCCCATGACCGCGCCCAAACCTCCACGACCGGCGGAACGGGAAGGCAGACCCTCGGGGTCGGAGAACTGGATGGTGGCGGCGCAGAGGCACTGCTCGCCGGCGGGACCGACCAGGGCGGTCACGGCCTTGCTGCCGTAGGCGGCCAGGAGCTTTTCCTGGGCTGCGTAGGTACGCATGCCGGCCACGGCGGAATCCTTGAACACGACCTTGCCCTCGGTGATGAAGATCTCCTGCATGGGACTGCCGGCCTCGGGCTTGTCCTCGAGGATGACGGCCAGGAGGTCCAGTTTGGGCAGGGTGTGGGCGAACTGTCCGCCGGAGTTGCTCTCCTTGATGCCGCCGGTCAGGGGCGACTTGGCGCCGACGGAGATGCGGCCGGAATTGGCGGCGTTGGTCGGGGCCAGCACGCCGGCGGCAAAAATGATCTTGTTTTCGGCGGAAAGCGGGTGACAGTTGGCCGGGACTTCCTTATTGACTATGCGGGAAGTCAGGGCGCGACCGCCAAGACCGGCCAAGTCCCCGAGTTCTTCGAATTTGAAGCTTTTGGTCGTAGAATTTTCATGAAGACTCCTTGAAGGTTGAGCGCGTTGCGCGAGTTGAACTTGCTATTAAGGGTATGTTAGCAGATAGTCTTCAGGGAAAGTCAAGAAAAAAGGGGGCTTATGTCATGGAAGGCATAACTTGTGCGGCTTCGAATCAACTCGTCCTGACAATACCGGAAACCTCCGCCACGGTCTGGCATGGTTTGGTGCGTCGTGGCGTAGGCGTTTTTGTGGATCATGCGATCAGTGTGCGTGATTTCATGACCGAGATTCTCGGCATGGATCTGGACTATGCGACCAACAGCGTTCCGGGGCTTTTTCTCAACAACGCGCCTGTTGACGAATGGCGCGAGGAGCTGGTCGGCGACGGCGACGAACTGGGCATGAGCGGCACCATGCCGGGTCTGTGCGGCATCGCCCTGCGCCGGTCGAGTCCCATCAAGGCCTTTCGACCCGATCTGGTCAGCAGGCATGACGAGGAGAAGCGCAAGGGAGGGGTGGCCGTAGTCAAGATGTTCAATTTCGTGGCCCTGGACTGTTTCAAACCCGTCCTGAGGCGGGGGGTGGTCGTTTCCTCTCAGGCCGTATTGCAATACGTGAGCGATCAGGAGATCGACCTGAAGGCGTGCGATTGCGAGTGGAACGGTTCACCTGCGAGCCCTGCAGAAGTTCGTGAAATACTGGCCGGTGTCTGCGAAGACATTGAGCTCGTCGTCAGGATGAACGCTGGATGAGCCCGCGAATGCAGTGGAGACGTTGTGGCTGCAGATGGCTGACCATGGTGCTGGCCATCGCATTTTTGTGCGCCGGCGTGAGCGGTTGCGGTTCGAAGTACATCCCTGGAGCCAGTATTCCTCCGGCTCCTTCGAAAAAATCTCCGTCTTCCGCGCCCACGGGCAAGGGCGGGACATACAAGCCCTACACCGTGCTCGGGCAGACCTACTATCCCCTGGGTTCGGCCGAGGGGTACTCTGAAACCGGTGTCGCGTCTTGGTACGGCTCCGATTTTCACGGCAAGAAGACGGCCAATGGCGAGCGCTACGACATGTACCAGATGACGGCGGCGCATCGCATCCTGCCCATGCACACCCGACTGGTAGTCAGGAATCTGGACAACGGGCGCGCGACCGAAGTGCGGGTCAACGACCGGGGTCCGTTCGTGAACAACCGCATCATCGACCTTTCATATGCGGCGGCGAGCACGCTGGGAGTTGTCGGGCCTGGCACGGCTCGGGTCAGCGTGCAGACCATCCCCGGAGAGCGCATTAAGTATGTGGGGCCGTTCTATGTGCAGTATGGAGCGTTCGTGGTCGAGGAGAACGCGCGCAGACTCAGATCGCGTCTTCTTGCCCGGGGTTTTGCGGGCACCAGAATCGCGACGGGCGAGTTGCACGGAACTAGGTTTTGGCGGGTGCAGGTCGGGGCTTTCTCCAGTCTGGGCGAAGCGGAATCACTGCGTGTCCGCCTGACCAAAGAAAGCCCGGGATGCTTCATTATTGCGGATTAAGCTCGGCCCGCAGTTTTCGAGAAATGCGGAAAACAACGACTTTTCGTTCGGACAGGATGATGGATTCGCTGGTCTGGGGGTTGCGGCCCTTGCGTGCGTCTTTTTCGTAGGCCTCGAATTTGCCGAATCCGCTGATCAGAAGAGAGTGGTCTTTTTTGACCGCTTCCTTCATGATGTCGAGCATGGTTTCTACTTGCGCCTTGACTTCGGCTCGATTGCGCTCTGATTTTTCGTAAATGCTGTCGACTATTTCTGCTTTTGTCAGGGTACTGTTGCTCATCGGTCCTCCTGGTCCGGGAAGCATCCCGGATGACGATATGTCTATCTTCCTAAAATAATTGCAGTTTGTGGAAGAATGGTCGTAAGTTGCCGCTTGAAATGGTTATTCTTGATTGAGCAATATCCAACGTAAGATTTTTTTTCAAGCCTAACAGCTTGTTTTTTTTTCTTTTTGGCGAATATGACAAAAATTTCGAGCCTGCATTTTTCCCATCCCGAACCTCCGCAAACCAAGCTCAAGCTTCTTCCGGTTTTTCTCCCCTTTGCCGGTTGTCCGAGCCGCTGCGTGTTTTGCGACCAGCACGCTCAGACCGGGCTTGGAGAGTTCAGGCTCGATGGCGCCCTGGAGGAACTTCAGCATCGTCTACGCGAGGAAGCGGGGCCTTATGGATTGGGTTTTTTCGGGGGTACGTTCACGGGCCTGAGTCCTGCCTGGCAGGACCGGTTTTTGGATCTGGCCTCCAGCTTCACGGGGCCGTGTTCTCTGGTTCATGTACGCGTCTCCACCCGTCCGGACCGTATCGACCGGGAGACCCTTGTGCGGCTGCGCGCCAAAGGAGTGGGCATGGTCGAAATCGGGGTGCAGAGTTTTTCCACTCCTGTTCTTGACGCCAGCGGCCGCGGGTATGACGGGACGCTGGCGGCAAAAGCCTGCGCTATGGTCAGGGACGCCGGTCTTGAGCTGGGCGTACAGCTGCTCCCCGGTCTGCCTGGGCATGACGCGTCGTTGTGGAGGGAGGATGTGCGCCAGACCTTGACCCTGGCCCCCGATGTGGTGCGCATCTACCCGTGCGTTGTCGTGCAGGGGACGGGGCTTGGGGATATGTACCTGCGCGGGGCGTACGCGCCCTGGACCCTGGATGCGGCCGTGGACGAGTGTGGCCGGGCAGTGTTGCAATTCTGGAAGGCGGGTGTGCGGGTCATACGTCTGGGATTGGCCGGTGAGCAGGGCCTGCTTGAGCGTCTTCTGGCTGGCCCCTGGCATCCGGCCTTTGGCAACATGGTTCGCTCCACGGCTCTGAGGCTTTTTCTCGAGGAAAGGCTGGCGGATGCGTCTGGCCGGGTGGCGGGAATTGTTCTTCCCCGGCGTTTTGGCGGCGAGCTTTGGGGACATGCCCGGGCCAACGCTCCGGCTTTGGCAAGGCTTGGCATCGTGAAGGAAAACGTGAATTTCTGGTCCGAAGCGGACATTGTCGTGGAACTGGAGGAAAGATGACACAAGTGCGAATACACACCATCAGCCTGGGGTGCCCCAAGAATCAGGTGGACACGGAGTGGATGCTGGGCGGGTTCGGTGCGTCCTTCGTAAACGAGGCCACGCCCGAGGGTGCGGACGTGGTCTTGATCAATACCTGCGGCTTCATCGAACCCGCCGTGAGCGAGTCACTGCAGGTCATTCTGGACATGGCGCAGACCCTGGCCGGCCTGAACCCCAGGCCCAGCCTCGTGGTCACGGGTTGCCTGGTCTCGCGCTACGGTCAGGACCTGCGCAGCGAATTGCCGGAAGTGGATCTCTTTTTGGAGATCGCCAGTCAGGGGGAGCTGGGGCAGCGTCTGCGGGAGCTGGCGGCAAGAGGCAAGGGCGGACGTCCTGGCCTGGACTCGGCGTTTGGCGATTTTTCGGCGGCGCGACTGCTGACCACCCCGCCGAGTTTCGCCTATCTGAAGATCGCCGAAGGGTGCGACAACCGTTGCCGCTTCTGCACCATCCCGTCCATTCGCGGGCCCCTGGTCAGCCGTGACGAGGCCCGGATTCTTGATGACGCGCGACGCTGCCTGGAGCAGGGTCGCAAGGAGCTGGTGCTTATCGCCCAGGACGTGACCGCCTATGGCCGGGACCGGGGGCAGAAGGCCTTGCGCGGTTTGCTCGAAAAACTGGCCCCTTTGCCCGGCCTTGAATGGATGCGTCTGATGTATCTCTACCCCGGCGGCCTTGATGATGACCTGTTGCGTTTCCTGTCCGAACTGGGCAAGCCCTTTGTTCCCTACTTCGACATCCCGCTGCAGCATGCCCATGCGGACGTCTTGGCTTCCATGGGGCGTCCCTTCCGGCGCGATCCCAGGGCGGTGGTGGAGCAGGTGCGTGAATATTTTCCCCAGGCGGCCCTGCGCACGACCTTTATTGTCGGCTATCCCGGAGAAACCGAGGAGCGTTTCCTGGCTCTGGAGGCCTTTGTGCGCGAGGCGCGGTTCATGCACCTGGGCGTTTTTCCCTATTATGCCGAGGACGGCTCCGAAGCCGCGACGCTGCCGGACCAGTTGCCTGACGAGGTCAAGGAGGAACGCCGTGACCATATCATGGCCCTGCAGGCGGAAATCAGCGCGGAGTTGCTCGGGGAGTATGTGGGGCAGGAAATGGACGTGCTTGTAGATCGTCCCCACGAGGAATGGCCGGGGCTCTACGAGGGCCGGGCCTGGTTCCAGGCTCCGGAAGTGGATGGAATTACGTATGTCAGCGGGGAAGACGCGGGGCCGGGAATGATGGTCCGCGCCGTGATCGAGGAGGCCAAGACCTACGATCTGGTCGCCTTGGCTTGAGCCCAAAGGCGGGAGAAGTGTGGCCGGTGAGAAAATAATATTTGATAACGATATATTATGTGTTTGAGTCAGGTATTTTTTCGGAGATTATTCTGGTTGTCAAGGTAGTGTCACTCTGCTAGGACTGCCCAAATTTATTTTGTTAGGGGGTAAACATATGAACAACACTCAAACCACGCCAGAGTCCATGAACGATTTCGACATGGAGATGGATTTTGAGTCTCAACTCGAGAACTATCTCAACTCCGACTTCGGTGACATCGAAGAGGGAGTGATCGTTTCGGGCGAGGTCGTGAAAATTGATGACACCTACATACTCGTGGATGTCAATTTCAAGTCCGAAGGTCAGATTCCATTGGATGAATTCATGGAAAACGGCCAGGTGGCTGTCAAAGTTGGCGACACTGTCGACGTATATGTTGTCCGCAAGAATGAGCGCGAGGGTTCCATCGTCCTGTCCCGTGAAAAGGCCAAGCGCATGCAGGTTCTCGACGAACTGGAGAAACTGCTCGATTCCGGCGATGTCGTGGTCGGTCGCATCGTGCGCCGCATCAAGGGCGGCTACGTTGTAGAGATCAAGGGCATCGAGGCGTTCTTGCCCGGTTCTCATGTCGATCTGCGTCCGGTCCCGGACATGGACGCCCTGGTCAACCAGGATTTCGAGTTTCGCGTGCTGAAGATCAACCGCCGCCGCAGTAACGTCATCGTTTCCCGCCGCGTGCTGCTTGAAGAAGACCGCGACCGCAAGCGCGGCGAACTTTTGACCACCCTCGAAGAAGGCCAGTCCGTCACTGGCGTGGTCAAGAACATCACCGAATACGGCGTGTTCATCGATCTCGGCGGCCTCGACGGCCTGCTGCACATCACCGACATGTCATGGAAGCGCATCAAGCATCCCAAGGAAATGGTCCAGCTGGGCGACGAACTGACTCTGAAGGTGTTGTCCTTCGACAAGGACGAGAAGAAGGTCTCCCTGGGCCTGAAGCAGCTGGTCATGGATCCTTGGGCCAATATATCCGAGAAATACCCTGAAGGCCGCAAGCTGTCCGGCAAGGTCACCAACCTGGTCGACTACGGCGCGTTCGTAGAATTGGAAGCCGGCGTCGAGGGCCTGGTGCACATCTCCGAAATGTCCTGGACCCGCAAGCTGCGTCATCCCTCCCAGATGGTGCGCCCCGGCGACGAAGTGGATGTCATCATCCTCGGCGTCGACGTAGACCGCAAGCGTATCTCGCTGGGCATGAAGCAGGTCGCTCCCAATCCGTGGGACCTGGTGGCCGAGAAGTACCCCGAGGGCACCATTCTTGAAGCCAGCGTCAAGAACATCACCGAATTCGGTCTGTTCATCGGCATCGAGGACGGCATCGACGGGCTCATCCACGTTTCCGACCTGTCCTGGACCAAGAAGATCCGACACCCCAACGAACTCTACAAGGTGGGCGACGTTGTCCGTGCCAAGGTTCTGACCGTGGACAAGGAAAACGAGAAGTTCACCCTCGGCATCAAGCAGCTGGCCGAAGACCCGTGGCTGGACGTGCCCAATCGCTACCCTGTGGGCACCCTGCTGACCGGCACCATCACCAACATCACCGATTTCGGTCTGTTTGTTGAGGTGGAGGAAGGCATAGAAGGTCTGGTCCATGTCAGCGAGATGAGCAAGAAGAAGATCAAGAGCCCCAAGGAAGCCTTCAACGAAGGTGACGCCATCGAGGCCAAGGTCATTCATGTCAGCGCCGACGAGCGCCGTCTGGGCCTTTCGCTCAAGGCGCAGGAGCCCGAGCGCAAGCGCCCCGCCGGCACCGGGGAATTCCGGACCACTCAGAGCGGCTCCATGACCGGCAGCAACCTCGGCGACATGATCCGTCAGAAGATGGAAGAGAACGCCGAGAGCGGAACTGAAACCGAGACTGAGACCGAAGAAGAATAGTTTAGCGGCGGCTTCGTGCCCGTTACCCAAGCATGACGCGAGGCTGCATCCGTAAAGGGTGCGGCCTCGTTTTATTTCGAGGACAAGTAAGATGATTGCAAGTGCACTCGACAGCGCTGCCATGAAGCGGCTGGCCACGTTGAAATCCGGAGAACGCATCAGCGCTGAGTTCGCGTTGGAGATCGCCCGCAAAGCCTCGGCGCACGAGCTGGGCGAGGCGGCCCTCAAGCAGCGTCGCGCCAGACACGGCGATAGAGCCTATTACGTCTACAACCAGCACTTGAACTACACCAATGTCTGTCGCAACCAGTGCCGTTTTTGCGCCTATTCCAAGCGCATCGGAGAGGCGGGAGGATATACCTACTCCCTGGAGCAGGTGCGTAAACTTCTGCTGGACCGCATTGAGCATCCTATCCGCGAGATTCATATTGTCGGTGGGCTTAATCCGGATCTGCCCTACCAATATTATCTGGATCTGCTCAGCCTGTGCAAGGAGCTGCGCCCCGACGCGGTGGTCAAGGCTTTTACCGCAGTGGAAGTGGCTTATTTCGCCGACTCTTGCGCGCGGGACGAGGGCACTGTGCTGCGGGAGATGCGTGAGGCGGGCCTGGACGTACTGCCTGGAGGCGGCGCGGAAGTGTTCGCCCCAGCCATGCGGGAAAAACTCTGCCCCGAGAAGATCAGCGCCGATCGCTGGCTGCACATCCACGGTCTGGCTCACGACATGGATATGAAGACCAACTGCACCATGCTTTTCGGGCACATTGAATCCTGGGAGGATCGCATCCACCACCTTGTGCGTTTGCGCGATCTCGAAGACGCCAAGCCCGGGTTCGTGTGCTTCATTCCGCTGGCCTACCAGCCGCATAACAACGCTCTGGGCGTGCCCGGTCCCACGGGCGAGGAATACCTGCGCATGATCGCCGTGTCCCGGCTTTTTCTGGACAACATCCCCCACATCAAGGCTTACTGGGCCTTTGCCGGCATCAAGGCCGCACAGATGGCGTTGTGGGCCGGTGCGGACGATTTCGACGGCACCATTGTGGAGGAGAAGATCGGCCATGCTGCGGGAGCGGATTCACCCAAAGGCATGACCATCGCCGACTTGGTGGAAACCATCGCTGCCACGGGATTCATTCCGGTGCAGCGGGATACGTTCTTTCAGGAACTTTAGGACTTCGCGTCTACTGGCGCCGTTCCGGGCGTGGAATGATGCCGGGGGCGTTTTTCCTTGACTTTTTTGGTCAAGGTATGGTTGTGAAAAGTTCCACATACGAATTTCTGGGACACGCTACGAGGAGGGAGTCATGTTGGGTGAGCTTTTTGGAAACATGCTGCACAGCACGGTGCAGGGCTTCATCGGGGTCATCGGGATTTTCACGTATCTTGCGGCCATTGTGATTGCCGCAGCATACCGGATCAAGGAAGGCATGAAGGAAGGCCATCACTAGAAGGCGGTTCCTTACTGTTTTTTTTTGAAGCGCGGCTCCGGCCGCGCTTTTTTTTCGCCGATCCCTATCCGGCCTTGCCAATGGTCCTCATTCTTCCCTATCGTGATTTCAATCTCCGGAGGTTATTCATGAATGCACGACACAGTCTCGGCGATGTGGACATCTATCTCTTCAAGCAGGGGCGGCATACCCGTCTGTATGAACATTTCGGCGCACACCCCGAATCCCTGGACCCCGATTCCGGGGGCACCCGTTTTGTGGTCTGGGCTCCCAACGCAGCCTTTGTGTCGGTAATTGGCGATTTCAACGCCTGGGACCGCACCGCCGCTCCCATGAGCATGCGCGCGGACAGTTCCGGCGTGTGGGAATGCTTTGTGCCGGGGGCCCGCCACGGTCAGCGCTACAAATATCACCTTTCCTGGCCCGGCGGAGAAGGCGAGCGCGCCGATCCCTTCGCCCTATTCAGCGAGCAGCCTCCGGCTACGGCCTCAATCATCTGGGATCTGGCCTATGCTTGGGAAGATCATGAGTGGATGAAAACCCGGCAGGGGCGCAACACGCTGGAGAGCCCCTGGTCCGTGTACGAAGTGCACCTTGGCTCGTGGAGGCGAGACGAATACGGGAATTTTCTGAACTACCGGCATCTGGCCCATGAGTTGGCGGCCTACGTCAAGGACGCGGGCTTCACGCATGTGGAGATCATGCCCGTGGCCGAGCACCCCTTCTACGGTTCCTGGGGGTATCAGAGCACAGGCTATTTTGCTCCTTCCAGCCGCTATGGCTGTCCGCAGGATTTCCGCTATTTCGTCGACCATCTGCATCGGGAGGGGATCGGCGTCATCCTGGACTGGGTGCCGGGGCATTTCCCCACGGATGTCCACGGGCTGGCCAATTTCGACGGCACAGCCCTGTTCGAGCACGCCGACCCACGCCAGGGTTTTCACCCGGAATGGAAAAGCGCCATCTTCAATTACGGCCGCTATGAAGTCGCCGGATTTCTGATCTGCAACGCCATGTACTGGATCAGGGAGTTTCACCTCGACGGCCTGAGAGTCGACGGGGTAGCGTCGATGCTGTATCTGGACTATTCACGCCCGCATGATCAGTGGGTGCCCAACCGTTACGGTGGACGCGAGAATCTGGCGGCCATCGAACTTCTGCAGGAGCTCAACAAGGCCATCTACGAGGAGTTTCCCGACGTACAGACCATTGCCGAGGAGTCCACGTCCTGGCCCATGGTCTCAAAGCCTGTCTACCTTGGTGGCCTGGGCTTCGGTCTTAAATGGAACATGGGCTGGATGAACGATTCTCTGACCTACATGGAGTTTGACCCCATCTTTCGCAAATTTCATCACAATCTGCTCACATTCGCCCTGTGGTATGCGTACGCCGAAAATTTCGTGCTGCCTCTTTCCCACGACGAAGTCGTCTACGGCAAAAAATCTCTGCTATCCAAGATGCCGGGCGATTACTGGCAGAAAATGGCCGGATTGCGCTGCCTTTTCGGATATATGTTCGGCCTGCCGGGCAAGAAGCTGCTCTTCATGGGCGCGGAATTCGGGCAGTGGCGGGAATGGAATCATGACCTGGCCCTGGACTGGGATCTGCTGAACTTCCCCGCCCACGACGGGATCCGGGCCTGGATCCGGGATCTGAACCAGGTCTACCGGAAGTGCCCGGCCCTGCATGAGCTTGATTTCGACCCGGCGGGGTTCGCCTGGGAGAACTGTCATGATTCCGACCAGAGCGTGCTGAGCTTTTTCCGCAAGGACAGGACGGGCCGGTGTGTTCTGGTGGTCTGCAACTTCACGCCAGTGCTGCGCGAGAACTATGCCGTGGGGGTGAGCACCGGCGGCACCTGGCGTGAGATGTTGAATTCCGACAGCCTGCTCTATGGTGGCAGCGGGGCTGGCAACTTGGGCCAGGTCCGGGCCGAGCCCATCCCCGTCCACGACTTGCCCTATTCCGTGAACCTGATCCTGCCCCCCTTGAGCGTGCTCTATTTCCAGCCGGCGGAGGCCTACGCATGAATCAAGCCCGAAGATGCGGGGTGCTGCTGCATGTCTCCTCCTTGCCGAGCGGTCACGGAATAGGCGACTTCGGTCCCAGCGCCCATGAATTCATCGACTTTTTGGCCGATGGAGGTCAGGGGGTGTGGCAGATGCTTCCCCTGGCGCCTATCAACTCTGGAGCGGGCAATTCGCCTTACAGCAGCTATTCGGCCTTTGCCGGGAACACGCTCTTCGTCAGCCCGGAACTTCTGGTGCGCGAGGGGATATTGCGGGCCCGGGATGTGGAGCATCCGCCCTTGTTTCCCCAGGATCGGGCAGACTACGGTGCGGCGGCTTCCTGGCGGCAGAAGCTTCTGGAGCAGGCCTTTGACAATGTCTTTCCCCGCTTGAGAGCGGATTCGGCCTTTGTCACTTTTTGCCGTGAAGAAAGCTTCTGGCTTGAGGACTATTGCCTGTTCGCGGCCCTGAAGCGTGAGCAAGGGGGGGCCTCTTGGCTTAGCTGGCCGCGGGGTCTGCGTCTGCGCGAGCCCCTCGCTCTGGAGCAGGCCCGTGAGCGGTTGGGATACGACATCCTGCGGGAACGCTATTTTCAATATCTTTTCAGTCGACACTGGGAGAATCTGCGCGACTATGCAGCCATGCGCAAGGTGGCCTTGCTCGGAGATGTGCCCATATATGTCAGCCTCGACAGCAGCGATGTCTGGGCACACCGGGAATTGTTCGAGCTCGATCGGGAGGGGCTCCCTGTTTACAGCGCCGGTGCTCCGCCCGACTATTTTTCCGAGACAGGTCAGATGTGGGGCAACCCGGTCTATGACTGGGGCTTTCAGGAGAAGGATGGATTTTCGTGGTGGGGCAAGCGTCTGCGGCACGAGAGTCGGCGTTTCGACATGCTCCGCCTTGATCATTTTCGCGGGTTTTGCGGGTTCTGGCAGGTGCCGGCCTGTGACCCGACAGCGGAAAATGGGCTCTGGATTCCCGGGCCGGGAGCACGGTTTTTCAGGGCCATGCAGGAGCAGGTTCCCGCGCTGTCGATCCTGGCCGAGGATCTGGGGGTCATCACCGCGGACGTCGTTGACGTCATGCGTGATTTCGAGTTGCCGGGCATGAAGATCCTGCAGTTCGCCTTTTCCGAAGACCTGGGACGAAATTCCTACATACCGCACAACATCCCCGTACAAAGCGCTGTCTATACAGGCACCCATGACAACAACACCATCCGGGGCTGGTTTTCGGAAGAGTTGGATGATGCGGGGAGGGCGCGGTTTTGCTCCTATGCGGGCAGAGATGTGGCCGCGGATAATGCAGCCGATGTCATGATCCGGATGGCGCTCGGGAGTGTGGCGGCCCTGTGCGTGATTCCCATGCAGGATTACCTGAATCTGGATGCCCACGGGCGGATGAACATGCCGGGGGTTGCCGGAGGCAACTGGGGCTGGCGCATGCGTCCGGAGACGGTCACCAGGGATCTGGCGGCCAGGATGCGCTTTTTGGCTGAAATATATGGACGTCTGCCGGAGTGATTCTTGCGAAAGGGGACTTCAAGAGGACAAAAAAAAACCCTGCGCGAGCAGGGCTTTTTTTTGGAAAAACAGCAGAATTAAACGCAGCCGGTGGGCTTGGGCAGGCCGGCCATCTTGCAGGCGCCTTTGCCGGGGCCAGAGGGGAAAAGTTCGTAGATCTGCTTCAGCTTGTAGCCGGTGGACTTGGAAAGAATACGGACCATGGGGGCAATACCGTTCTTCTTGTAGTAGTCCTGCAGGAAGTCGAGAATCTGCTGGTGAGCTTCGGTGATTTCAGAAATGCCTTCGCTTTCCTTGACGTATTCGGCCCATTCCGGACCCCAGTCTTCAAACTTCAGCAGGAAGCCGTCTTCGTCGATCTCAAAACTTTTACCCTTGAATTCGATCATTGCCATGCTCAATTCCTCCTTAGATGTTGTTCCTCAAAATTTTTCCTTCCGGAAAAAGAGTTTGCAAAGACTTCCCCTATGGGGAAGGACCGTTTTTGTCAATGAGACACGCCATCCTTCCCCGTCAAGTCAACACTACCGGCCTCTCTAGCAGATAGGGGAGTACACTTCAACAGGAAAGAAAAAAGTCGGTCCGGGCGACGGCTACTTGAAATCCCGGATAATTATCTGTTCCTTGCGCATTCGGCACCAGGTGGGCCGCTCATCTTCTTCGGCGATGGGGCGCCGGCTTGGCGGCCCAATATTGCAGACCCGCTGGCCTTCCTCATAGCTCATAAGCGGACAGTCCGCGCATTTGGTGACGACAAAAATCATGTTATATCCGTGGGAGATGGAGGTTTAAGCCCTAAACGTCGGCGGGCAGGGGAATTTCCTGACAGTAATCGTCCCACTCCGCGCAGGCCAGACCGACGGGCTGTTCAAAGCTGGCCTGGCAATGGGCGCAAAGTATCTTGATGTTGGCGTCATTTCCGAACGCTTCTTTCATGGCCTGTTCCGTGTGATGCGCCTCGGTGCGATACCCGCATTCAGGACAGGTGGCGGCTACGGTGAATTCCTTGGGCACAGAAGTTCTCCTCATGTTGGTGTATCTGTATTGGAATGAACAACTCATAAGTACTCACAGGCTGCGCGTCAAAGTCAAATCCCATGTTTTTGCAAACCATGGTCCGCCGGAGTGCTTCAAGGAAGCAGTCCTGAGCACGCTTTCAGAGGTATGGGGAAAAGAGCCAGAAAAAAGCGTCCCTCAGCCGCACGGGGAGGGAGCGTCCGCTCAACTCCTGGCGGGTCACTGGACGGCTCTTGGCCAGGATGGAGTCGAAATGCCGCGTCAGCTGAATGGCCAGATGCTGGTCCAGAACCTCCAGGGTCAGCTCGAAATTGAGTCGCAGGCTGCGGCTGTCCAGATTGGCCGAACCGAGGAGCACGTAGCAGCCGTCCACGAGCATGAGCTTGGTGTGACAGAATGGTGCGGCCTGGAACGCGATGCTGATGCCACTGCGCAGCAGGTCTTCGAGAATGTGCATGGATGCCCAGTGCACGAAAGGGATGTTGTTGCGCCCCGGCAAAAGAATTTCGACCTTCACCCCTCGATATCTGGCCGATTTGAGGGCGCTCAGGAATGTGTGCGGGGGGAGGAAATAGGGGGTCATGATCCGGATGCTCGACGTGGCGGTGGAGATGATCGTGGTGAGCAGCGTTTCCAGGTAGTCTTCTTCAAAATTTGGTCCGTCGGCAACGGTGCGGCAGAGGCAGTCGCCTGTCGGTTCCGTGGAGAGCACGGGCGGGCGGATGCGTTCCTTGGTTGCGAAGAACCAGTCGTCGACAAACGTGTCCTGCAACAGGTTCGCGACCGGTCCGTGCACGATGAAATGCAGGTCCGTGACTGGCCAGGCCGGTTTTGCACCCAGCACATGTTTTTGGCTGATGTTCATGCCGCCCGTGAAGCCCAGGCTCCCGTCCACGACCAGAATCTTGCGGTGATTGCGCAGGTTGAAGTGCAGATTCGGGGGGAAGAGGCGGGGAGTGATGAACAGCGCGGTGGATACCCCTTTTTTCGCAAGCAGGCGCGAGGCGCGGGGCCAGGAGTATTTTTCTCCCACCCCGTCGATAAGGACCCGCACGTCCACGCCGCGATGCGCCGCCCGGGCCAAGGCGTCGATGAACTTGAGGCCGAGGGTGTCGGTGTCAAGGATGTAAGTGGCCAGGTATATGCTCTGACTGGCCTCTTCCATGGCCCGCAGCATGACGGGATAGGCCTCGTCCCCGTTGAACAGCGGCTCGACGCAGTTGCCTCCGACCAGTTCCGTGCCGAGAATGTTGCGTCCGACACGTTCCAGCCGCTGAAAGGAGTGGTGCAACAATGTGGGGTTGATGGCCGCGTTTGGATATGAAGGGATTGAAGACGGCGTGTTTGCGGACAGCTCGTCCACTTCCCTGCGCATGCGCGACGCGCTGCGTTTGACACGGTTCACGCCGAAGAGAATGTACAGGATGGGGCCGGCCAGGGGGAAAGTCAGACAGACGGCGACCCAGCCCAGGGCCGAACGGGAGTCGCTCTTGCGCAGGAGGGCGTGGCCGGCCGCGCCGAGCGCCAGGGCCGCCAGGAGGGTGAGGCCAAGCCAGTTCAGGACATGCATGCCTCCCTCACCTCTCGCGCGTGGGCTGCGCTGCCGCGTGCGTCATTATTCCCCATCCTTTTTCATGGCCAGGGGGGGAGTTGCTGTGCATTCCAGCGGATCGCCCAGGCAGGAGTTGAAAATGTCCAGGATGGCCTTGTCCAGATAGGATTCTTCCTTGTAGGTCAGAAAGGCGGAATTGAAGGCCTTGGTCACGGCCGTGATCTTGCGATAGGCCAGATCCAGCCCTTCACAATAGGCGCGCAGGGAAGAAGCTGCCGCGGCCCACGCTTCCTTGGCCTCGCCGGACAATCCTTGCGAGGCTTCGCCCAGGCTTTCCATCTCCTCTTCGATGCCGTCCTTGGCACTGACGATGTGCATGAGGTGGGTGTTCAGGTAATGGCACATGCCCCCGGCAGCGTTTCTGAGCACCCGGTTGCGCTGGTCTTCCATGGCCTGGGTGATGTTGTGCGCGATTCCCTCGTAATAGAGCAGGTATCCTGACTCGTCTGTCTTGGCCCGGGCCGTGATGGCCACTTCGATGGACCGCCCGTCTTTGAGGAGGAAGCGCACGTGCTTGTCCGTGACAAACCCCTCCTCATTGATCTGGGCGAGCAGGTCGGCCCGCTCTGACAGATTTTCGTAAAATGACTTCAGATTCCCGGCCATAGCCTCCTCGCGGGAGGCGAATCCGAGCATCTGCAGGCCGGCCTCGTTGATGTCGATGAAGGTTCCGTCCGGGGTCACGGAATAGGCCATGTCCTTGGTGCTCTGGAAAAAGTCGCGGTACTTCTCTTCGCTGCGGGTCAGGGCGTCCAAGGCTTCCTTTTGTTCCGTGATGTCGCGGATGACATGGTCGAGACGCCGGATGGATCTGGTCGTGCAGTAGACCAGGTGTCCTTCATCGTGGACCCATTTGATGCGCCCGGTGCTGCTGATGATGCGGTATTGCATTTCACCGAATTCGTCGTCCACCAGAGAACGGTAGTATTTGCTCACCTCTTCCCGATCTTCAGGATGCACGAAATGCATGAGCTGCATTTCACCGGCATTGAAGGCTCTTCGTGGGATCCCATACAAGGCCTCCGCCGCGGGGTTGATGGCCAGGATGGACTGGTCCGTGGGCGAGAGGGACACGACCACGTCGTTCATGGCGTGCAGGATACTTTCCAGCCGGTCTTTGACACGCTGCAGTTCGATGCGGGTCTTGCGGCGTTCGGTGATGTCGGTGATGGCCGCGAGAATTGCCGGACCTCCGCCGCAGTCGATCACGGTCAACTTCATTTCGACGATGGCGTCTTCCTCGGGTCTTGAAATGGAAAACTCGATACGATTAGACAGGTCGGGCGAGTAGAGCTTGTCGATGCAATACCGAGCTACACGGTCTTGGTCGTCGGGGATGACAAGATCGACGAACGTCATGCCCAGGAGTTCCGGAAGGGCCGCGCCGGCGATTTCACAGAAAGCGCCGTTGGTGAAGATGATGTTGCCCTCGCGCAGAATGAGCACGCCGTCGTTAATGTGTTTGACAATGCCCTGGTAGTCGATGCTTTCCTGACAGACGTTCAGCAAGTTCGCTTCTTCGAAACAAGATCCATTCATGTCCCGTGCTCCTGATTCTCGGCAGTCTCGTCGTTGCTGGTGTCCGCCGTTTCTTTTCAGTTACTCATTTTGACCCGAGCAGGGCCAGCAATTTTTTGGCTGCAGCCTGGATTGAACTGAGTTCATGGCTGTGCGGCGGGACCGTGGGCGACGCGCGAAGCGGGGTCAGTCGTGTTCAACGAAGATCAGCGCGCTGGTGTCGAAGCCGCGCGCGGCAGCCTTGGCCGCAAGTTCTTTTTTGAGCGCTTCGTCCATGTGCGGGCTCCGAGCCAGGATCCAGAGATAGGACGTGTTTGGACCGCTGACCACAGCATACTGATAACCTACATGGTCGAGTTCAAAAATCACGTAGGATCCGTAAAATGGGCCAAAAAAGGAGACCTTCAGATAACCGGTCCGCGAATCCTGGACAAAAAAAGCCTTTCCTTCTGCCTGCTTCCATATGCCGTCCTTGGCGTTGAAGCCGCGGTTGACAACCCGCACTCCACCGTCAGTCCGCAGGCTGTACTCGGCGCTCACACGGGTAAGGCCTCGCTCGAAAGAGTGATCTAGCCTGGCGATTTCGTACCAGGTGCCAAGATAGCGCTCCACCTGAAAGTCGCCGACGGGGCGCACTGCGTCGGGCATGCCTACGCATCCTCCCAGTAACAGGGCCAGGATGGCAACGAGTCTGTTCATGGTCCCTCCAGGGGTGTTTTTTTAATCAGCTTTTTTTCGATCCGTAAACATCCCTGGCCGGGCAGGGGATGTCAATGGCGATTATGCCGGCAATGCTCACAGCGCATGCGCGTGAAAAGCGGGCAAATTTTTTTATGGCGTTCATGTTGCGTCGCTGATGGGTTCTTTACGATGAGGCGGTTTGAATGTAATCAACTCCACTGGCCGCCTTGGGCGAACCGCGTAAATTCAAGCCTTGGACCGTCATGATCAAAAAAATACTTCTTGCCTTCCTCCTTGTGGCTGTTGTGGCCGGTGCTCTTGCCGGCATCAAGGTTTTGCAGATCCGAAAAATGATTGACCAGGGCCAGTCCATGACCATGCCTGCGGCCATTATTTCATCTGTCAACGCCACTTCCGCGTCATGGGAGACGGTGCTCACCGCCGTCGGATCGGTCACGGCCGTGCAGGGCGTGACCCTGACCGCCGAAATTCCGGGCAAGGTGGTGCGCATCTCCTTTGACTCGGGAGACAGCGTCGTGGCCGGGGACGTGCTCGTGCAGCTGGATGTCTCCCAGGAAACCGCCCAGCTTCGCGCCCTGGAAGCCAGCGAGCAACTGGCCCGCATCAGCTTGAAACGCATCGAGTCCCTGGTGGCCCAGCGTTCCTCGGCCAAGGCCGAATACGATACCGCCTTGGCCACGCACCGGCAAATCCTGGCCGAGATGGACGCACTCAAAGCCGTCATCGCCAAGAAGACCATCCGAGCCCCCTTCGCGGGTATTCTGGGTCTCCGTCACGTCAACCTCGGCCAGAATCTGGGGGACAGCGATGTCATCGCCACCCTGCAGCATCTCGATACCGTGCACGTGGAATTCGAGTTGCCCCAGCAGCAGGTGGCCTTGGTTCAGCCTGGCGTCACGGTCCGCGTGGCATCCGATGCCCTGTCCGGAGCGTCCCTGGAGGGCCGTCTCAAGGCGGTTGAGCCCCTGGCCGACAGTTCCACCCGTACGGTGCGCATGCAGGCGCAGCTGGACAACCCCGGGCGGGTCCTGCGTCCGGGCATGTTCGTGAACGTGGGGGTGGCTCTGCCCGGAATGCGCGAAGTGACCCTTGTTCCAGTCACTGCGGTACTTTACGCTGCGTACAGCGATTCGGTCTTTCTGGTCGAGGCGGCAGAAGGCAACGGCACCGAAGGTCTCAGACTGCGCCAGCAGTTCGTTTCCCTTGGCGAGCGGCGCGGAGATTTCGTGGCCGTGACCCGGGGGATCGAACCTGGCCAGGCCGTGGTCAGCACGGGCGTCTTCAAATACCAAAACGGGCAGTCCGTGGTTATCGACAACACCCTGGCTCCCGAATTCAAGCTCGCGCCGACTCCGGAAAACTCCTGATGACGGCCTCCACGAACGCACAACGCTTCTACGGACTCACCCCATGAAGTTCACGGACATATTCATCCGCCGTCCGGTCCTGGCCCTGGTCGTCAACCTCCTGATCATCCTTGCGGGGCTGCAGGCCATCTTTACGCTCACAGTCAGACAGTATCCACGCAGCGACAACGCCATGGTCACCGTGACCACGACGTACGTCGGTGCCAGCGCAGAACTGGTGCGGGGTTTCATCACCACTCCGCTGGAGCGGGCCATCGCCGCTGCCGACGGCATCGACTACATCCAGTCGCAGAGTGCTCAGAATCTTTCGACCATAAGCGTACGCCTGAAGCTCAATTATGATCCCATCAAGGCCCTGTCCGAGATCAGCGCGAAAGTTGACCAGGTGCGGGGCGACCTGCCTCCCGAGGCCGAGGTACCCATTCTGAACGTGGAGTCGGCGGACAGCCAGTTCGCCTCGGCGTATCTGAGCTTCGCTTCGCCGGATTTGGAGCAAAACCAGATCACTGACTACCTCATGCGCGTGATCCAGCCCCGTCTTTCGGCTCTGGATGGCGTGCAGCGTGCCGATATCCTGGGCGCGCGTACCTTTGCCATGCGTATCTGGCTCAAGCCCGACCGCATGGCCGCCCTGAACGTGAGCCCTGCCGCCGTGCGTCAGGCTTTGGCCGCCAACAACTACCTTTCGGCGCTGGGTCAGACCAAGGGCGAGCTGGTGCAGATCAACCTCACGGCCGACACGGATCTGCGTTCGGCCGAGGAGTTCAAGCAGCTTGCCATCCGTTCGGAGAACGGGGTCCTCGTCAGGCTGGGTGATATTGCGGACGTGGCCTTGGGGGCCGAGGATTACGGCGCCGAGGTGCGCTTCACGGGTCAGACGGCCGTGTTCATAGGCGTCTGGCCCTTGCCCAACGCCAACTCCATCGACGTCATCAAGTTGGTGCGCGCTGAGATGGAAGCCATCCAGAAGTCTCTGCCTTCGGGCATGGAAGGGCGTGTGGCCTATGACGCCACGGAGTACATCAACAGCGCCATCCAAGAGGTCATGAAGACCCTGGGCGATACGCTCCTGATCGTCGTCATCATCATATTTCTTTTCATGGGGTCATTTCGGGCCGTGCTCATCCCGGTCATCGCCATCCCCCTGTCGCTGATCGGAGCGGTTTTTCTGATGCAGGCCTTCGGCTTCACCGTGAATTTGCTGACCCTGCTGGCCGTTGTCCTTTCAGTGGGACTCGTGGTCGACGATGCCATCGTTGTGGTGGAGAACGTGGAGCGGCACCTGTCCCAGGGTGAATCTCCCCTCAACGCAGCAATTCTGGGCGCGCGTGAACTGATTGGTCCGCTTGTCGCCATGACCATCACCCTGGCCGCGGTCTATGCGCCCATCGGTCTGCAGGGAGGCCTGACGGGCGCACTGTTCCGGGAGTTCGCTTTCACCCTGGCCGGGGCCGTGACCATTTCCGGCATCGTGGCCCTGACCCTTTCGCCCGTCATGTCCGCCAAGCTTCTGAAGCCAGGCATGGAGGAGCACGGTCTGGCCGGACGCATCGCGCGTGATTTCGGCAAGCTGCGCCGCTTCTATGGCCGCCTTCTGGACGGAACGCTGAACGCCCGCCCGGCCATTTATCTGATCTGGATCGTCATCAGCGCCCTGTCCGTGCCCATGTTCACCATGTCCGCCACGGAACTGGCCCCAGCAGAGGACCAGGGGGTCATCTTCGGTATCCTTGACGCTTCGGCCGACTCCACCCTGGACCAGACGAGCGCGTACGCCGCCGCTGCCAACAGGGTCTTCATGAGCATGCCCGAATCGCGGTTCACTTTTCAGGTCACTTTTCCGTCCAGCGGTTTCAGTGGTCTGGTGGTCTCCCCGTGGGAACAACGCGAGAGGACCGTGGCCGAGATGCTCCCCGAAGTGCAGGCCGGACTCGCTTCCATCCCGGGAATCCGGATGTTTCCGGTCACGCCTCCCGCCTTGCCCGGCGGCGGTGATTTCCCCGTGGAGTTCGTCCTCGCTTCGACGGCCTCCCAGGAGGAGATCCTTGATTTTGCCCGGCAGATTCAGGTCAAGGCCATGCAGAGCGGCATGTTCGCCTTTCCGCCGCTCATTGACGTGAAGATCGACCAGCCTCAGGCCGAACTGGTCATCGACCGCGACAAAGTCGCGGCCATGGGGCTGAACCTTGCCTCCGTGGGCGGGGACATCGGCGCCATGATGGGCGGCAATTATGTCAACCGCTTCAACATCGACGGACGCAGCTACAAGGTCATTCCCCAGGTGCAGAGAGCTGACCGTCTGACTCCGGACCAGCTCAAGGATATCCACGTGACGGGTCCGGATGGGCGGCTCGTGCCCCTGTCCTCGGTGGCGACCATCAAGGAGTCGACCGTGGCCCGCTCCCTTAACCGTTTTCAGCAGCTCAACGCGGTGAAGATCAGCGGCGTGGCTATTCGTCCTCTGGACGAGGCCCTGCGCTTTCTGGAAGACGAAGCGGGCAAGATTCTGCCCCGCGGCTACGTGATCGACTACACGGGCGATTCGCGGCAGCTCAGGACCGAAGGCAACAAGTTCCTGACGGCCTTCGGCCTGGCCGTGGTGCTCATTTTTCTGGTCCTGGCGGCGCAGTTCAACAGTTTTCGCGATCCCTTCGTCATCCTGGCCGGGTCCGTGCCCCTGGCCGTGTTCGGAGCGCTCATATTCACCTTCCTGAAGATGCCAGACCCGAGCGTGACCTTCTGGACGGCAGGTTGGACCACAACCATGAACATCTATTCTCAGGTCGGCTTGGTGACATTGGTCGGGCTGGTCTCCAAGAACGGCATCCTCATCGTCGAGTTTGCCAACCAGCTGCAGAAGCTCGGGCGATCCAAGCGTGAGGCCGTGCGCGAGGCGGCCATGACGCGCTTGCGGCCCATCCTCATGACCTCGGGCGCGACCATTGCCGGCCACTTTCCTCTGACCCTGGTCACGGGAGCCGGCGCAGAAGCGCGTAATTCCATCGGCCTGGTTCTGGTCGGTGGTATGGCCATTGGCACCTTCTTCACTCTGTTCATCATCCCGTCCATTTACATGCTCGTGGCCCGGGATCACTCCCATGATCGCGAAAAGGATGAAATCGGTCGGGACATCGACGGCGGGGAATCCCTCGTGGGGTGAAGCTGGCTTTGCTTGTCCTTGGCTGGGCATGCTGGGGGGCGCTGCACAGCGCCCTTATCAGCCCGTCCTGGATGCGACTGGTCTCGCTCCGCTTGCCCCGCCTCTGCCCCTGGTATCGGCTAGGCTACAACGCCATGGCCGTCCTGACCATCCTTCCCCTCCTTTATTTCAAGCACGCCCTGGCTGGCGAGGCGCTTCTGAGCTGGAGTGGCCCGCTGGTTTTTCCGCGATTTCTGCTTCTTGGAGGGGCCGTGTGGCTTTTCTGGGCTGGAGCCCGGGCATATGACCTGAGCGTGGTTGGCGGTCTGGCGCAGCTGCGTTCGAGCTGCTCCTTCGCAGGCAGTCCCTACGCGGCGGATCTCCACACTTCGGGCATTCTTGGGCGGGTACGCCATCCGTGGTATGGAGGGGCGCTCCTCCTGCTGTGGACCCGCACCGGTGTTTTCGATGCGGCGGAATTGGTTACGAGTCTGGTCCTGACCGGGTACGTGCTCATTGGCACGCGGCTTGAGGAGCGCAAGCTCCTCCATGTCCACGGGCAGGCGTACAAGGATTACCAACTCTCCACGCCGAGGTTCTTCCCCTGGCCGCGCTGCAAGGGGATGGCGTGATGACCGCGCGGTTCTCCTGCAAGTAAGTGGCCGGAATTCTGGCCGGGCTGATTCGCGATCTGAAGCGGGACTGACCTGTCAGCCCCGGATTCGTCTCGCCCGCCATTTGAAAAGCAGGCGGTGAAGATAGGCGGCGATGCCTTGGGGCCTGGGCAATGCATTGCTTATCGTTTCGGCGGGAAAGAAGAGCAGGTCCAGCAGATGCACCGCACGGGCGTGAGCCGAGAGAGCGTTGACGCAGCCTGCGCAGGTGGTGACGACAATCCGCCCTTGCGTGTGCTCGGCGGTGCCCTTGGCCCAGGTTGAGGAATTTTCCGGTTTCAGGGCGCCCACGGCTCCCCCTTCCCCGCAGCACGGACTCTGCGACCCGTCATGCCGTGTTTTCTCCACGTCCAGGCCCGAGCCCTGGGCATATCCCAAAATGATCTCCTGAAGACTTGCCTGACCGCGAAAGGGGCAGGGCGTGTGCACTGTGGCCGGACCGTGCACGTGCGGCCGCGCGGGGAGCGGGTATTCCGCCAACGCTTCATATGCTGTTTTCACTGCAATACCGTCACCATATCGAGTGAAGACTTTGAAGCAGTTGGGACAGGCGGTCAGTACCGTGCGCACGCCGTGGGCCAGGAGGCGTGTGCGCAGCTTCCCGAAATGGTGCTCGAAAAAATTTTGGCGCCCCAGGTCGTGGGATGGATTGAAGCAGCAGTCCAGGGCCAGTCCCAGGCGTGGCACGCATTCTTGCAGGTGCAGGAACAGCGCTGCCATTGTGGACGGGTTGGCCCCTGGAAAAGAACAGCCGGGAAAAAAAACCGTATCCCCTCCGGAAGGTAGCCTTAAGATACGAAAGAGCCGGGATGCACCTACCGCTTCGTAGCTCAGCAGGGCGCGATACGGAGTCAGGCTGACTTGCCCGGCATCCAGCGCCGCCCGGCGCATGGACAGAAAAAAATCCGACAGGGGCAGATGCATGGGGCAGTAGGTTTCGCATAGCCCGCACAGGCTGCACTCAAAGGCCAGGGCGCGCCCATGACCACTGTCGAGCAATTGATCGGCCAGGAGCTTGGGCGTGCCGTGTTCCCGCAGGAATGCGCACCGGATCTGGCAGGCCCTGCACTGGGTGCATTCCACGGAGATGCGCTCGGCCAGGGCGAGCAGTTGCGGTGGCAGGGGCCTTGATTTCATGCGTTCAGCTCAGGAAGTTCTTTATCCCGGTGAACACGATCTGGGCCGCCATGGCCGAGAGAACCAGACCCGTGATCTTGGTCATGATGGACAGGCCGACGGAGCCCAGGACTTTTTTGAGCATGCGGGCCGAGCGCAGGATGATGCCGACGCACAGGCAGGAACAGACCAGAGCCGCCGCGCCGATCATGCGTTCCGTGGTTCCTCCCAGTTCTGCGCCGAGGATGAGCAGCGTACCGATGGTGGCCGGGCCCACGGTGATGGGGATGGCCAGGGGTACAACGGCGAAATCGACGTCCGGAGCGGCTTCCTGGCTGGATCGCTTGCCGGAGACCAGGGATACGGCCGAAAGAAAGAGCAGGCTCCCTGCGCCGATGCGGAATCCGTCCAGGGTGATGCCCAGAGTGGAGAAGATAGGGTTACCCGCAAAGTAGAGGACCAGGCTGATGACCATGACGGACATGGTCGTGCGGATGGCCACCCGGCGCTGTTCGATCTTGGTCATGTATTCGGTCATGGATAGGAAGACGCTGAGCACGAAGAAAGGGGTCAGCAGAAAAAAGAGCTTGATGGTCAGGCTTATGAAGAGGGTGGTCATTTTATTTCCATGCGGGCAATGCGCCCTGCCGCTTGATGTCGGAGCCGACCAGATGTCGGTTCGAGCCGTCCTTATGGCCGGGGAGACGGAAAGGCAAGCAGATTGGTTGACTGTACAGTCTTTACCCGCGCGTGGCCAGCAGAATGCCGCCGAGGATGCAGCCCGCGCTGATCAGGTGGATGAGTCCCATGGGCTCGCCCAGGAAAAGGAAGGCTGCAAGCCCGCTGAAAAGGGGCAGGCTGTAGTAGATCAGCCCTGCCAGTGACGGGCCGATGGATGCCACTGCGCTGTTCCACATGGCATAGGAAGCCAGCGACGCCCCGAGCCCGACATAGAGGATGGCCCCCGCCGCGCCGAGGGTGATTGTCGGCGCTCCGACGGTGAGCAGCTCCCACCCGGTCCATGGCGCCAGGAACACGATGCCCACGCCAAACAGCGTCAGCAGGAAGACGGGCTGGCTCAGCCCTCCGGGAAAGCGGCGCACCAGGATGCTGTAGCCCGCGAAAATGACGGCGGCGAGGCTCATCCACAGGTCCCCGATGGAAAAATCAAGACCGGCCAGGCGGCCTAGATCGCCGCCGGTGATGAGCAGCAGCACTCCTCCGAGGGCGACGGCCAGACCGAGCATTTTGCGGGTGGTCAGCCGCTCATGGAGAAACATCCGGGCCAGAAGGATGATGAAGACCGGCGTGGACGTGGCAATGAGCGACAGGTTCAGGGCCGAGGTGGTGTGGGCCGCCTTGTAGAGCAGGGCGTTGAAGGTTGTGACGCCCAGAAGGGACATGGGAATCATGGCCGGCATGCTCCTGCGGATGGCCGCGCGCTCCGCCCACGCGGCGCGGCAGGCAAAGGGCAGCAACCCTATGAAAGCCGTGGCCCAGCGCAGCATGGAGAGGGTGGCGGGTTCGATGCTCTGGTTCAGGCTGCGGGCCACAATGAAATTGCCGGACCAGATGATCGTCGCCCCGAGAGCGAAGAGGATTCCCTGCAGGGATTTCGAGGATGCCGAATGTTTCATGAGTGCGAGGTCCGCGGGTGGATAAAAAAGAATTCCCCCAAGCCTCTGCGAACTTGGGGTAATTGTCGAGGTTTTCCGTGCACCGATGCCGGCGCGGGGGAATTACTGCTTGGCCGGGGCGTGGGCGCCGTGATCGCCAGGAGCCTTTTCGACCGCGCTGTCACCAGGCATGTCATGCTTCATTCCGCCCATCATGCCGTGCTTCATACCGCCACCGCTCATCATCGGGCAGCCCATGCCTGACTTCTTGCCGTGACCGGGTTCGGGCACGATGCCTTCCTGAGCCATTTTCCTGCTCAGCTTGACTTGTTCGGCATAGACTTTGGCGTTCAAAGCGTTGATCTCGGAAACCAGTTCATCGACTTTTTTTTCGTCGGTTTTTCCGCCATAGATTTCGGCATTCAAGGCGGATTCCTGAGCGAATATCTGTTTCTTCAGGTCCGCAGTGGCGGTGGCGAATTCTTCGTGGGCTTTCTCCACGGCTGCAATTTTTTCAGGGCTCAAGGCGTCCATTTTATTGCCGTGCCCCTGGGCGGAAGCCGCCCCTGCAAAAGCGACGAGAAACGCTATGGTCAGGATGAGGATGTTTGTTGTTTTCATGGGTATTCTCCGGGTTGATTATTTTGAAATAATTGTTTTTCAAGTATTGTGCCACCCAAAGCATCGCTTGGCCCTGATTTATTTGTATATCATTTAGAAGGGTTGTGCAGTGTGTGACGGTGGAGAAGGCTTTTGCGGCGGTGTTATTTGTGCACAGGCATGCGCTTTTTGTGCAACCATCATGCACGGTTCAATATGCCACGAGAAGTTTTTGCGACCATGTT
>JFJP01012154.1_pt1 | contig 26790 bp, 19 predicted proteins | sample 431651 | NCBI WGS metagenome assembly JFJP01 (sample SAMN02602958, study PRJNA72255) | Microbial mat metagenome, whole genome shotgun sequencing project. | biome: fresh water; feature: sink hole; material: water; isolation source: purple microbial (photo- and chemosynthetic) mats found in...
GCAGTGACGGGTATTCAAATTGCGCATGCGGGCAGAAAAGCCGGTTCAAGCCGCCCCTGGGAAAATAATAAACCAGCCACCTCCGCTGAGCCACAAGGCTGGCAGGGGATCGCGCCCAGCGCGGTCGCTTTCAGTGCAGATTATGCTGTTCCGCATGAAATGAGCGTGATGGAGATCAGGCAGGTTCAGGATGCTTTTCGAGTCGGGACTCAACGTGCCCTGGCTGCCGGTTTTGAATGGCTGGAATTGCACGCTGCACATGGTTACCTGTTGCATAGTTTTTATTCACCCCTTTCAAACCAGCGCACTGATGAATATGGCGGCAGTTTTGAGAACCGTATCCGCTTTCTAATGGAGACCGTGCGAGCTATACGTCCCGTATGGCCCGGGCATCTGCCGCTAACGGTACGTATTTCGGGTACAGACTGGCAGGAAGGCGGCTGGACCGTGGCTGAATCGGTTGAACTCGCACGACACCTGAAATTAGAAGGTGTGGATCTGATCGACTGCTCGTCCGGGGGCGGAGTTGCGCAAGCCAGGGTTCCTGTGGGTCCGGGGTATCAAGTCCCCATTTCTGAAGCGGTCCGCAAGGGTGCCGATATTCTGACCGCAACTGTGGGCTTGATCACCGCGCCGGCTCAGGCGGACGAAATTATCCGCAATGGGCGCGCTGACCTGGTTTTGTTGGGTCGTGAGATGCTGCGCGATCCATATTGGGCACTGCACGCCGCACAGATCCTAAAACAACCTGCGCCTATCCCACCGCAGTACCTGCGCGCATTTTAACCTTGCGCGTTTCGCCCGTCCAAAAATACCGCAGCGCGTGGTTAATCTCGAGTGCAAGTGCTGAGTACCCCATGCTGCGCAGCAAAAAAAAACGACGATCGATCGTCGTTTTTTTTTGCTCTCTGAGATCGCCGGAACGCTGGGTTTTCAGCGGGAAAGAATTGATGCTGTGCTGGTGTTTAAAGCTCAGGATCCAACACTTCCACATTCAAGTCATTGAGCAATTCAATGACCTGTTGAACGGCGGCCGGTACTGCTGCTGCAATGGCTGGGGACAATATTTCTTCAAAATCATAGACATGCTGCGCCTCAATTGCCACCACGTGCACATCTTTGTCAGCAGGCAGGACCGCTCCCAATTTTCGTCCCACCTCCAATGCTGTTTTAAGGGATGTATCATGGGCTGCCGAGGAATGGCCGTGGTTCAGGTCCACGAGATCCTCCAAAGTAAATGTGATGACCGAGCCTTGAGGGCGTTTGCAGGTATTGAGTGAGTCGATCAGGATGACACACGGGTAACCGATCAGACGTTCCATTAAACTCAACCCGCCCAGAGCCAGACAATCCACTTCAATGTTGTATCCATGTTCCGCGCCGAGTGCTTCCACCTCCCGAGCGATAACCCAGCCAACACCGTCATCGCCCAGAATGGGGTTCCCAAGGCCGATCACCAGAATTTTCTTAAATGTCATACCTGCTCCAGGGAATTGAAGGGGCGGATACCCATCGGTTATCCGCCTCTGTTTGCATGAGTTTTATATCATCAGCACAGGCACACTTGATCTGACTAGGGGGACCCCGTCGCCTTTTTGGGTTCAGTCGACAAATTGCTTAAACACATCCAACACTTCACCATCCGGGGTGCGAAGGGTGATCTCAAGGGGCATTTGACCCGGCAGGGCGTGAGTGGCACAACCGAAACACGGGTCATAGGCACGGAATGCCATTTCGACCATGTTCAGCAAACCTTCGTTAACATGGCCCTTCTTGATCAGATTGGTCGCGGCTTTCTTGATGGACATGGTGATCGGTGCGTAATTGTTGGTGGTGCCGACAATGAGATTCGCTTTGGTGACAACGCCGCGCTCGTCGGTCCAATAGTGATGGGTCAGCGTACCACGCGGCGCTTCGACAATCCCCACGCCTTCGGTTGGGGTGGCGGTTGGAATGGCACGGTAATCAGGCGAGGTGATTTCGGGGTCAGTTGCCAGTTCCACCCAGCGTTCAGCCGCGTAGAGCAGCTCGATCAGGCGCGCCCAGTGAGTTGCCAAACGCTGATGTACTGGTTTGCCATCCAAAGTCTGGTACATCTTCTCGTATTCTTCCTGCGCGCGCGGGGTTGCCAGCCCATCTGCCGCATTCAGCCGCGAAAGCGGGGTGGCACAGTAAACACCAGAATCTTTCCCATCCACGAAACCTTTCCAGCCAATATTCTTGAGGTAGGGGAACTTCAGATAGGTCCAGGGTTCCACATGTTCGGCAATGTGTTGGGTGTATTCGTTCGGCGAATACTTGATGAATTCCTTGCCATCAGGATCGACAACCCGGACTTTACCGTCATAGAAGTTGACCTGATTGTTCTCGTCCACCATGCCCATGTAGTAAGTTTTATGCGTGTAGATGTCGCCCAGGATCAGGTCGAGGTAGGTCTTGTTGATCAGCACAATATCAGTGAAGGCTTGCAGGCTGAATTGGGCAAACTCGATCGCCCAGCGCCCCATCTTCTCGATCTCCTCACGCTGTTCTTCGGTGATCCCCTTGGTCAAGCCGCCAGGGATGGAAGTGCAGGGATGTACTTTGCGCCCACCGATCATCTCGACCACTTGATGACCATATTTGCGCATCTGGATGACCTTGCCGCCGATCTCCAACCCGACCTTGTGGATCACGCCCAGAATATTGCGGTCTGCAACCGGTGCATCCGGTCCTACGATAAAGTCAGGACCAGCCAGGGCGTAGAAGTGGGTGGTATGATCGGTCGCAAAAAAAGCCATGTACAGCAGTTCGCGCAGTAATCTGCCGGTGTATGGTACTTCCACTTTATAAACCGCATCTGCAGCCTTGGCCGCTGCCATATGATGCGCTTCAGGACATACACCGCAGATGCGGTTGGTTATCAGCGCCATTTCCTCCACCGGTCTGCCAACGACGAACCGTTCGAATCCACGCAGTTCAGGAATTTGGAAGTAGGTGTTGGCAACATCGCCCTGGTCGTCCAGGAAGATTTCGATCTTGCCATGACCTTCCAGGCGGGTAATGGGATCAATTGTGATTCTTTGTGCCATGGTTTCCTCCAGGGTTAACTGCCGTTGGATCTGCCGCCACGCAGCAGGGAGCCAGCCAGGTTGAAGCGGTAGAACTGACCTGCCGGATCGACCAGACCGTCGAGGATCTGGTCAATCTCTTCGGGCTTTTCACTGTCAATGACCGAGGCAAAGGCGGAAATCATGCGTGCTCCATAATCAACCACACCTTCGGCAGGACCATAGCAGCCAATGCATTGCGCCCCCACGCTTGGACAGCGGGCATTACAGCCGCTGCGAGTGGCTATTCCATTGCACGGAATTCCCTGTTCGAGCAGGCATATTTCAGGGTCGGGCGTGACAAACTGGATACGGGTGAATTCCTTGATCTGCTTGACGTTGCGCTTGCGGGTACATTCATCACAAACGGTGGAATTGCCCGCGCCAATGGTAGCGCCTTTGGGGGGTAACTGGGCAGTGCCTTGCAAGGCAGCGATCACCAGTTCCACCACTGCCGCGATCTGATGCGATTCAGGCGGACAGCCGGGCATGTAATAGTCCACATCCACAACCTGATCGAGCGTCTTAAGCATTGGATTCATGGTGGGGATGGTCAGGGTACCTTCCGGCACATCATAGGATGTCTTTGGGCGCAGGTTTTGGGGATTGTCTGTGCTATTGGTGGTGAAAGCTGTGTCAAGGATCTGGTTGATGTTGGAAAAGTTTCCCAGACCCGGGATGCAGCCTTCGCAGGCGCAGGAACCAAACGCAACCATGATCCTGGATTTCCTGCGCAACAGCTTTGCAACGTGTTCGTTCTCATCGTTGCGCATACCGCCGTTGAACAGGCAAAGGGTAATGGAATCGTCTTCCATTTCCTCCACATCCTTGTACTTGGCATCCATGGCCACCGGCCAGAAGACCACTTCGAAGTTGGCATCCACATCCAGGATCTTCTCATGGATGTTCAGCACAGCAATTTCACAACCGCCGCAGGAAGCCGCCCAGTACATTGCGAATTTAGGTTTGCTCATGCTTTCACCTCCATTTCATCTGACGGTTGGCCATTAACAACAGACAACAGCACATGATCCGCGATCTGTGAGCCATGGTTCGTATTCCAGTGCAATGGACCCAGTGCCCGTACTTCTTCAACAAACTTGTTTATTTCGCGGGCAAAAATAGCTCCTTCGGCAGCGCTTGCCCAGAGCAGTTTAAGCCGCCCCGGCTCAATGCCCATCTGGACCAGGACACGCTTCATCAAGTGGAAGCGGCGCATGGCTTTGTAATTTTGGTTGATGTAGTGGCAGTCACCGGGATGACAGCCCGAGACAAGCACCCCATCGGCGCCGCCGGCAAACGCCTTGAAGACAAAGGTCGGGTCAAGGCGTCCGGAGCACATCAGGCGGGTCAGCCTGACATTGGGGGCATATTTCATGCGCGCAGTACCAGCCATATCGGCGGCGCGGTAGGAGCACCAGTTGCAGGTGAAGCCGATAATGACAGGCTCAAAAGGTTTGTTTTCGGGTGTATCAGCCATGATCATCTCTCCTTTAAGCCTTTACAGCTTCCTTTTTGGGAATGTTCAAAAGCAGCAGCCCGTTGATCTGTGAGAGGATCTGCTCGTTGGAGAAGCCCGTGCCGCTGATGGCACCTGCCGGACAACCCGCCACGCAGGTGCCGCAGCCCTGACAGAGCGCCGGGTTGACTTCAGATACCATTCTGTCTTCGTGGAATAGAATGGCATTGAACGGACACAAGTTATTGCAGATGCGGCAGCCGGAGCATTGCTCCTCGTGGATGGTGGCACGGATTGGCTCGAGGGCAATTTCCTTCTGCTGGATCTTGCCAAGGATCCGCGCAGCAGCAGCAGCGCCTTGCGCTACGCTTGTGGGGATGTCCTTGGGGCCCTGGACGCAGCCGGCAATGTAGATGCCGTCCGTCATGGTCGCAATCGGGTCAAGCTTGGGGTGTCTTTCGATCAACCAGCCGTCTGCACTGCAGGAGATGCCGAAGAGTTTTGCCAATTCCTTCGAGTCATGCCGGGGCTCAAGTCCGGCAGACAGGATTGCCATATCCACCGGAACACGTAGTTGATTCCCCGTCAGGGTATCCTCGACCTGGATGACCAGCTTGCCCTCCTCACTAGGCAGGCGTGTGGCGTCGTTGATCTCAGCCACTTTGCCGCGCACGAAGTGTGTTCCTTCATCAAGCAGGCGGTGATAGAACTCCTCGTAGCCCTTGGCCGGGGTACGGATATCAATATAGAAGTTGTAAACCTCAGCACCGGTTCGTTCAGCCACCAGGTGGGCGAATTTCAGAGATTGCATGCAGCAAATTGATGAGCAATACTCGTTGTAGTTTTTATCACGACTGCCGACACAGTGGACGATGCCAACCACCTTGGGGGTTGTTTTGCCATCACGCATGACAATGCTGCCGCCTGTTGGACCTGCCGCATTACTCATGCGTTCAAATTCGAGGCTGGTGAAAACATTTGGCAGTCTTCCATATCCATATTGCAGGATCCGGCGCGCATCAAAAAGATCCCAGCCGGTCGCCAGGATAACATTGCCAACCTCGACAGTCATCACTTCGTCCTCCTGTGCGAAGTCAATTGCATTGGTGGGACAGAACTTCTCGCAGGCTTTACAAGTACCCTTTATATAATAGGTGCAGTTCACCCGGTCTATCACAGGATACTTGGGAACCGCTTGTGGAAATGGAACATAGATCGCCTTGCGTTCACCCATGCCGGCTTCGAAGACATCATCCACGACCTTCTTGGGACACTTTTCCCAACAGATGCCGCAGCCGGTACAGTCTTTTTCGACCACCGAACGGGCACGTTTACGAATGGTGACAGCAAAACTGCCGACATAGCCATCCACTTTTTCGATCTCGGAATAGGTCAGCAATGTGATGTTGGGATGATTGCCGGCATCCACCATTTTGGGGGTGAGGATGCATGCTGAGCAGTCCAGGGTGGGGAATGTCTTGTCGAACTGGGCCATATGCCCGCCGATGGAAGGTTCGCGTTCGACCAGATAAACCGGGAAGCCTGCATCGGCAATTTCAAGGGCAGCCTGAATACCGGCGATCCCGCCGCCAACAACCAATGTAGCCGGGTGAATGGGTACATGCAGGGGTTCGAGTGATTCATGGTAGACCACGCGCGAAACCCCACCTGATAGGATCGCCTTGGCTTTTTCAGTGGCGGCAACTTTATCAGTATGCACCCACGAATCCTGTTCACGGATGGAAACCAATTCACACAGGTATGGATTTAGGCCGGCACCTTTGCAGGCATTGCGAAAGGTCTTTTCATGCAGGTGCGGCGAACAGGCAGCCACCACCACCCGGGTCAATCCGTATTCCTTGATGTCATTCTGGATCAGTTCCTGTCCCAAACTGGAACACATGAACTTGTAATCACGTGAAATAACCACGCCCTGTCCTTTCAGGTTTTCAGCAGCCCAGGTACTCACTTCACCGACATTAACGACACCGGCAATGTTGGTACCGCAGTGGCAAACGTATACTCCAATTTTCTCGTTTTCTTCCTTCTTATCCATACGTTTTACTCCTTTATGTCGCTTTTCGGGGTAATCCCCAGACGTGCTCGACCGGCAGCAGATGTGGCGCCATGGCAACGAATTCCTTGCCGATCCCCAGTTTTTTATGGGGGATTTCCAACGCCAGACCGATCAGTTGGGTGAAATACATGACAGGGACCGAGAAGTTTGTGCCAAATTCCTGGTTGACCTGCTGCTGATACACTTCCAGGTTGACCTGACACAATGGGCAAGCGGTTGCAATAACGCTCGCCTGGGCATCCACGGCAGATTGAAGCAAATTCCGCACCATGGTTAATGCGGCTGTACGGCTGGAGAGGATCAGTGAGCCGCCGCAACAGCGAACCTTGAGTGGATAATTAACCGGTGTGGCACCGATGGCGGTGAGCAGCTCTTCAAAAAATTGGGGCTGTTCCACATCTTCTTTATCTTTTTGAGGTCTGATGATCTGGCATCCGTAATAAGGGGCGACCCGCATGCCTTCCAGGGGTTTGGTGACTTTGCGCTTCAATTCATCCGGGCCGATATCCTCGGCAAAGACTTCGATCAGATGCTTTACGTTGACAGTTCCTTTGAAATGCAAATTGTCCTCTTCAAGGGCAAAGTTGACGTGGTCAGCCAGGTCGGCATCCTTCTTAAGATGTGCAGCGGTGAAAAACATGTTTTTATAGCAGGCGCTGCAAGGCGCGACAACATCCAGACCTGTTTTTTCGGCAATTGCCAGGTTGCGGGCACAAAGTGTGTATGCCAGCAGTTCATCGATGTAAAAATAGGTCGTTGCCCCGCAGCAATTCCAGTCATCAAGTTCCTTGAGCAGGATGCCGAGTTTTTTGGTTGTTTCCACCGCCGATATGTGATAACTGGACGCGATTTTCTCCAGTGAACATCCCGGAAAATAGGCAAATTCTTTCATTCGAGTCCTCCCATGGGAATGATCCTGCCGATCATCCGCCTGAAGTTCTCCAGACGCTTGATCCTGGCGGGAAGAATGGGGAGCCTGCCTTTGAGCAGTAATTCGGTTGCGCCTTGAATTTCCTGCAGGAATTCGCGCGTATTGAAGCTGAAAATATAGGAGGTAGCCAGGATCGGCTCAAAGGAGCGCCCTCCCCGGATGATCATCTTGACGAAAGCCTCCGAGAATGTCGGTCCGATCAAACCTTCCTGATAGCGGTTTTTCCAGATCGAGTAACGTTTCAACGCATACATCAGTTCCGTAATATCTATTTCCTGTGGACATCGAACCGAGCAGTGGTAGCACGAGGCACAATACCAGAATGTGTTACTCTCAAGAACCTGGTCCTTTTTGCCCAGGTTGATGAGTGCAATGATCTGCCTGGGTGAATTATCCATGTAGCCAGCCACAGGGCAGGTACCGGAACACGTGCCGCATTGGATGCAGTTTTTTAGCGGCTCCCCTTCTGAAGCATGCAGAAGGTTGGAAATCTCCTGACTGAATGGTATGGTGTCTGTCATGGGGCCTGGCCTTTTTTTTATGACGCCGGGGTGGCATTAAATTTTCCGATTTACTTCCTGCCTGCTTTTTTAGTCTCTGCGGCAGCGATCAGGCTGTTCACCTTTTCCAGGAGTAGTTTCGGTTCCACGGGTTTTTCGACCAGCTCATCGATCTCCACAAAGCGTGGGTGGATCGGCTCGCCTGGAAAAAGAAATGCGATCTGTTCCCGCATCCCTGTTAGGATGAGGACCGGTAATTCGCGCAGCCTGGCATCCTTTCGCAATTTTCGGGCGATCATGATTCCTTCTGCGCCGCGTCCCATCATGATGTCAAGCAGCAACAGGTCATATTGTTTGGTCTGCAAGGCAGCCAGACCGTCCTTGGGGTTGTAGGCAACATCAACCTCGAACCCCCCTGTGTCGAGGATCGCCTTGATGCCCGATACAAAATCAGGGTCGTCATCAATCATTAGTAATCTTTTTGTCATTGGTAGCCTCCGTTCAGGGTCTGGAAAATATTAATCCTTGACAAAGATGGGCAGTGTGACCAGGAAGGTCGTGCCTTTGCCCAATTCACTTGTTGCACTGATCGAACCATGATGGGCATCAACGATCTGGCGGGCAACCGCCAGACCAATGCCGTGTCCTGCCATGGCCTGCCCCGATTTTCCCCGGAAGAACCCTTCAAAAATATGTGGCAGGTCTTCCGGACTGATCCCGATGCCTGCATCCTGAATGGAGGTCACAAGATTTTGACCCTGCACCCCGGCATTCAGGACCACCCTGGTTCCATCCGGCGAATATTTGATCGAATTGCTCAAAATGTTTACGAACACTTCCGCAAGACTGATGGCGTCACCGAGGATGGGCGGCAATTCAGCATTGATCGAAGAGACGATCTCTATGTTTTTTCGTTCTGCCAGCGCGGCCACACTCTCCAGTGCATTTGAGACGGGTTTGGTGATGGATAGCTGGGTAAAGCCATCCTTTAATTTATTAATGTCAACAGAGATAACCCGCAGCCAGGAATTGATGAGTTTTAATAATTCAGCGATCCTGACCATAATGCGTTCCATTTTGATTTTTTGTGAGCTGGTCAGTGTTTGTTCAAGTTCGAGGTCAAGAGCAAACAGGTTTTGCTGTACTGCACCGAGCGGGGCTTTCAATTCATGCGAAACAATGGAGGCAAATTGTTCGCGCAATAATTCCTTCTCCCGGCGCAGGGCTATGGTTTCCAACATCAATCTCCTGCGCTCAATTCCCCGGCGCGCGATCATGCGGAATTCATCGGGAGTGAAAGGCTTGGGCAGAAAATCATAGGCACCTTTCTTCATTGCATCCACAGCGGAACTCACCGTGGCAAAACCTGTGATCACAACGGTTACGATGGTTGCATCGATCTCACGGACTTTCTCCAAGACCTCAAAGCCGGAGATACCCGGCATCTTCAGGTCCACAAACACCAGGTCAGGCTGGAACTCCTGTACCAGTTCCACGCCGCGCACGCCATTGTCGGCGATCTCCAGTTGATACCCGCTGCCCTTGAGTATCTGTGAGCAGGAGTCCAATACGACCTCTTCGTCATCGATAATGAGTATCCTGGGTTTAGTTTCCATTGTTTTCGTTTTTCACCTTTGCCAAAGGAAAACTTACGGTGAAGGTTGTCCCTTTGCCTGTTTCGCTTTCAACGGAAATATTTCCGTTGTGGTCTTTTATGATCCCATAACTGATGGCAAGCCCAAGGCCAACGCCGTGCCCGGTTTCCTTGGTGGTAAAGAAGGGGTCAAATATTTTTTCAATGTTTTCTTCACTGATGCCATGTCCGTTATCCTGGACACTTATCTCTATGCATGATTTTGCGGGGTTAAGCCTGGTGGAGAGGGTTAATTGTCCATTGCCATCCATTGCGTCTGCCGCGTTGATCACAAGGTTAAGGAATACTCTCTCGATCTGGGATGGATCCAGGATCACCATGGGAAGTTGGTCGTCAAGATCCATTGCAACCTTGATGTTGTGAAATGCAGCCTGCTTTTCGACCAGCGAGATGCAGCCCCGCAGTAAATTGTTCACACTGCACAACATCTTATCGGGTGTTTTGTGGCGTGAAAAATCCAGCAAGCCGCGGATAATGTCCCGGCAGCGATTGGCTTGGACCACAATTTTATTGACACTCTCCTTTGCTTCATCACTAAAGGTGTTTTCCTCCAGCAAAAGGTGCGAGTAGGTAATAATGCCCTGGAGCGGGTTGTTCAGTTCATGGGCAACATTCGCGGATAATTGTCCGATCAGTGCCAGCCTTTCGGACTCCATGATCTTCTTCCTCGTAAAGTCCTTTAGTTTTTCATCACGTTCCCTTAGGGCACCAGCCATCAGGTTGAAATGGTCTGCCAGTTCACCGATCTCGTCATGGGTGGTCTTTTCCACTGTGGTTTCCAAATTACCCTGGGTCAATTCTTTCGAGGCGGCAACCAGGTTCCCAATGGAGGTCGAGATGCGCCGGGATATCAATAAGGTGGTTAAGGTTGAGAGCAACACCCCGGCGAGGGAGATGCCCAAAAATATGAGCGTGGCCCTGTGCTTAATGTCCGTATATTTTTGTTCCAGGATCCCGACATAAAGAATTCCGATAATATCGCCCGTCAGGCTTCGAATGGGTTCGTAGGCAGCCAGATACCAATCATTAACCACATAAGCCTGTCCGACATACTGTTCTCCATTTACGATTACGTGTTTATAGACATCTTCTGCAATTCGGGTGCCAATTGCGCGTGAACCATTCTCGTTGTGGACATTGGTCGAAATTCTCACGTCATTCTGGAAAATCGTCGAAGTGCCAATATCCTTGTCTTTGTACACCACTCCTTGAAAAACCGTATTCTTCACCTCATCCACGATCTTATAGTTGCGGTTCAATAAAGTTCCAGCGTAGACAACACCGATCAGGCTGCCGGAATTATCAAAAACCGGGACGGCGGCCATCAACATCATGCCGGCCGACTGTTCAGTATCTGTGCGCTGCCGTGCCATGGGAGTATCCACAAATACAAAGTGGGACCTATCGACCAGGGAGGGTGATTCCTGCTGTAATTCTTCAACCGAAAAGATCGTTGTGCCGGCCACAGGTTTTTTATCCCTCAGGACAATTTTTACCAATTCCTGATCACTTTGATCGTCGCCCCGGCGGTCAGGATCGTTGGTCTGCAGGACAACCCTCCCGTTTTTATCGGCAATGGTCAGCATATCCAGATCTTCGTTTACCTTAAACCAGGTCAACTCATCAATATAGGTGCGGGAAAAATCGTCCTTTAATAAAATATCTTCTATAAAGGTTCTGGCCGCTGTGAATTTGGCAGCCTGGCTTACATGGTCAATCTCATGCATATAGATCATACGGGCAGCATTTAGGTCATTGCGCACCCTTTCATCGGCTTCATCCGAGATCAGGTCGGATATGATCCTGACACCAACAAAAGTAAAGATGCCGCTGCTGATAATTATGATAAATAGGAAATTTAAAGTCAGCCTGGTCGCAAGCGGCAACCGGAGCTCTTTTTTGAATAGGGCATCAAGTCTTGTTGACCTTGTCATGGTTTCTCAAAATCACATCGTTGTGGATGGTGGTAATGCTACAAAGCCTCGTAGACCAGCTCGATCAGGTCTCTGACCAACATATCCTTTTCATTACCCGTTGTCTTCACCGCATCGCGATACATCGTAAGATCCTTGGGACATGCGACAACAAAAGTCTGCACGCCATTGAGGGTGACCGCCTCGCGGATGCGGGATTCGCTGGGGCGTTCTTTGATATCCTTCTCGTCCATCCAGATGCGTCCGCCGCCGGCACCGCAACAAAAAGCGCGGTCGCCGTGACGCGGCATCTCGACCAGTTCACAGCCAGTGGCTTTGATCACCCGCCGCGGGGCATCGTAAACTCCGTTGTAGCGTCCGAGATAACAGGGGTCGTGGTAGGTGACTTTGTACCCTAATTTATTGCTGAACTTGATCTGCCCGCTGGTGATGAGTTGGTCCAGCAATTCGGCATAATGCAAAATGTTTGGACGGTTGCCATTCCATGCATATTCATTCTTAAGCGTGTTATAGGTATGCGGATCGGTGGTGACAATGGTTTCGAATTTGCATTTTGCCAGTGCCTGGCTGTTCCTGTCTGCCAGCATCTCGAACAGGCCTTCTTCGCCCACCCGGCGCACATCATTGCCGGCATTGCGTTCGCCATCAAAGAGGATCCCGAAGTTTAAACCGGTCTTCTGGAATACATCTGCGGTTTTACGTGTAATATCAGTCAGGGTGGCATTGTAGGAGGCGTAATCACCGACGAACCAGAGATACTCCACACTCTCACGGCGGGCATCTTTTACAGCGGGTTGAACTCCCTGTGTCCATTTGGCGCGCGTCCGCTCTGATTGTCCAAATGAGTTGCCATAACGTCCCAGGTTGGCAAGGGTATCCTGAAGCATCTTATCCATGCTCCCCAGGTCTACAAGATGGCGGCGCAGGTCAACGAAAGTGGTTACATGGTCAATGAATGCCGGGCAGACCTGAACACAAGCCCGGCAGGTGGTGCAAGCCCATAGTTCAGCCGCGCTGACAATATCCCCATGCAGGGTATGGCCACCGGTTTTCTCCCACAGATGTTCATCCAGCTTTACCATCATATTGCGGGGCGAAAGGACCTGCGCGCTGGCATACGCCGGGCAGACATCCTGACAGCGCCCGCAGCGGGTGCAAGCCTCGAAATCCAATAACTGCTTCCAGGTAAACTGCTTCCATTCCTTGACCCCTGACCCATCTTCCACTTTGGCTGCGGAAAGTTTGCCCGCCGGTTCTGTGGAACTAAAATAAATGTTGGCCGGCACCGCGATCATGTGAAATAGTTTGGTAAACGGAATACTGGCTAATACACCAAAAGCGGTCAGGATGTGAAGCGACCAGATGGTCAGGTGCAGGGTCTGGTTGGTGGGATCTCCCATTGATAGGAACGCAGTTGCGATGGCATTGCCCACCGGTGACCAGGCTGCCCAATCTGGTTGAGTAACCGCGATCCGCAGACCTTCGGTCAGGTAACCGCTAAGCGTAATAAAGGACAGCATGATAAGCACATACATGTCATCCCATTCCAACGCTTTGACTGGGAAGTTTTGTAATCGGGCAGGGCGGGTGAAGTATCGTCGATAGACTGCCATGCCCAAGCCAACCACCACCAGGAGACCAAGCACATCCAGTGTCAATTCGAAAATTATGTAAAACCAGCCGGTCAGGATCTGGAAGTTGAAGAATAGGTGGGTTACATCCCAATCAACAGTTGCAAAGGCAGTGCCAATCGCCAGCACGAACATGCCCCAGAAAATGGAGAAGTGCATAAGCCCGGGGAATGTCTCATCCAATGTCCGCCGTTGACCGAAGACCTGTAAAACGACCAACCAGACCCGAGTCCAAAAATTACCAGGCCTTTTTTCCGGACGTCCTTTGCGCCAGCGCAGAATGCGGTGCCCCACCCCATAGAGGAAAACGATGACTGTAATGAGCGCAGTAATATATTGGGCAACCTCAGCCCAATGAGGAATGTTCCAAAAGGTCTCGCGGATAGGCATGACGCTTACTCCTTTGAGCAGATCCTACCTGGCTTGTTTGATCTTATCTGTCAGCACTGGCAGCAGGTCGAACATGTCCACAGTGGTGCCATACCTGGCAATATTGTAGATCGGCGCATTGGGGTCGGTATTGACCGCAATGATGACCTGGCTGTCGCTCATCCCTTCAACATGTTCCGGCGCACCGCTGATACCCAGCGCCAGGTAAATTTTTGGCTTGACCCGTTTGCCAGATTTACCGACCAGGCGTGTGGTTGGCATCCAGCCTTGATCGACAACCGGACGTGACGCACTGACTGCGCAGCCCAGCGCCTCAGCCAGTTCATTAGCCAGCTCAATATTGTCCTTGTTTTGGATGCCGCGCCCAACAGATACCAGCATGGTTTCCCGGGCAATATCCAAATCGCTCGTGTCCGGTTCAATATATTGTTTTAGTCTAATGCGGATGCCATCCAGCGCGGGAGTTGAAGCGGCTGTCATGGTGGCAGACTGGGTGCTTTGTCCCTGCTCAGATTTATATCCCCCCGGTACCATGGTAATGAGCGCGGTTGGAGTCGGCAGGTCGCCTTCCGCCATGATCTTTCCACCGCAGATCTGGCTGACAAATTTACCGTCAGCAGTGAAGGTGCGGCAGGAATTTACGACAGGGATCCCGAGTTTCGCTGAAAGTCCGCTGGCAATGTCCATGCCGATCGAACTGTGACCGAAAATTACCAACCTCGGTGATCGTTCTTTTATCATACTGGCAAGGGCGATCTGATAGGCATCAGAATTAAATTCTGCCAGCGCCGGGTGATCAATATACAGCACGCCATCCGCAGCCAGCGAATTAGCTAATCCCTGGGCATTATGACCGAGCAGGACCGCCATGACCTTGCCGCCAGTGTCCTGCGTAAGTTGACGGGCGCCCGCCAGCATGACATAAGACACATCAGCGATCTGCCCGCGCAAATGTTCGATGACAACAAAAATATCCTGATCCATGGCTGCCTCCTGCTCAAAGCGTGCCCAGTTCTTTGAATATTTCGATGACTTTGTCGGCAACTTCTTCCGGACTGCCGCCCATCATCGTTGCCCGTTCAGTGACTTCAGGCTGGAACATACGGCTGATGGTTATCCCGCCGCTCAAATCCAGGCTTGCCACCGCTCGTTCTTCGATCTTTGCCGTACTCATGACCTGCCGGATCTTACTGTATGCCACGTAACGCGGGGGTTGTTCCGCGGCCTGGATGCCCAATACCGCCGGCAGTTTTACTTCCATTTCGGCGATCAATCCCCCGGCATATTCTTTGCGGACAGTTACCATGTCGGCGGCGGCGGTCAGCCCTGCCACGTAACCAACATAGGGCAGACCCAGATACTCAGCCAGAAGCGGACCGATGGAACCATCCAGGTCATTATGTGCCTGGACACCAGTCAGGATCAGATCGGGTTTCAATTCCTTGAGCAAATCGGCAAGGGCGCGCGCAAGGGCATGATTATTGCTGCTGCTGAAGTCCCCGGTCAGCCGGATCAATTGATCGGCGCCCTTTGCTGCAGACGCAAAGAGGAAATCGTCCGCTCCTTCGGCCTCAGCCATTGCGACGATCACCTGGCCGCCAACCCGCTCTTTGAGGAGGATGGCTTGTTCAACTGCGTGATCATCGAATTCGTTAATGATCAGACGCAGCCAGGATGTATCCAGGGCGGTTCCACCTGGATCAATGGTAAGTTCCTCCACCAGGTCAGGAACAAATTTGACAGGAACTGCGATCTTCATGGGTCACCTCCTAGCCTTCCATGGATTCGGCAATTAATTCGGCAATCTCCCTGACCTTCAACTGGCCACCTGCATCGACATTCTTGGCTGCATCTTCAAAACGCGGCGGTTCGTAAGGGCAGGCTACTGCCAGGATATCTGCATTGACCGTCAAGGCTTCACGGACGCGCCACTCAGAGAGACGTGTATGGGCTTTTTCCCACTGGAAACCATCCAGCCACATCCCGCCGCCACCGCCGCCACAGCACAGGCTATTCATGCGCTGGTGTGACAACTCCACCAGTTCCACGCCCGGGATGGCAGTCAGCAAAGCACGCGGTTCGTCAAAAACGCCATTGACCCTGCCCAGATAGCAGGGGTCATGATAGGCGACCCTGGCCTTGATCTCTTTTTTCATCAGGGGTTTGAGTTGTTCAAGCCGTTCAAACAGAAATTGTGTGTAATGCCGCACGGGATATTTAATCCCCAGCGCCGGATATTCGTTCTTGATGGCGTTGAACGCGTGCGGGTCGGTTGTGATGATCTCGTTAAATTTATATTTCTTAAATAGCTGTCCATTCTTATGCGCCACCATTTCGAAGAGCCCCCGCTCGCCGGCCAGCCGTTGAGAATCTCCATCACTGAATTCTTCGGTCCCAAGAATGCCAAACTTTACGCCAAGCGCATTCAGGATCTTTGCTAATGCTTTCGTGGCAGGCTGCATGCGCGAGTGGAAGGATGCATAATCCCCGACGAACCAAAGCACTTCCACAGGCTGCCTGGTTTTGGAGAGGATGTTTACTTCAGGTTGGATCCCGGCTGTCCAGTCTGCCCGTTTGCGCGGTGATTCCCCCAATGGATTGCCGTAGCGTTGCGTATTCTCCATCGCGGCTTGTAATTCAGAAGGAATATTGCCCGCCAGGAGCATTTCCTCTTTGGCACGCGTCATCAAGGCTGAGGTAATGGGAATGTTGGAGGGACAAAATGCCGCGCATGCATTGCACGAAATGCACATCCACACACTATCGGCTTTGATGACCTGGTCGAAAATTTCCGCCCGCAGCGCGCCGATCATCTTTCCCGGTGGGAACTTCATGATGTAGCCAAATGGGCATACCCCGGAACAAGTTCCGCATTGAAGGCAGGTCCGGATTCTTTCTCCATCTTTCAGCTCATACAGACTGGTAATGAATGTCTTGCTGAAGGATGGACTCAACGGGGATAACGTAATCTCCAAGGGACACCTCCGGAATGATCGAATTTTATTTCAACTATTTTTGGGCTTCGGTCCAGTACTTTCAGGATAGTTGAAACATCATTGAATCGCGAAATTCCCAACAGGTGCAGTGGGTGAGCACGGCGCCTGTCATCAAGTCCGAACCTGGTATTAACCGATTGTCAGTTTTTGCCATATGTTACTGACCAATAATGTAAGGGAAATTATTTTTTAGTGAAATGCCCTATCGTCTGTAATTACTTGAGAGAACCGCAATTTACCCATCAGAGATAAAACTGGTTAGCCCAATCCTGTCAAATGCGACGATGTATGTTTCAATTAACCACCCTAATAAGCAAAAACAATGAGCAGGATAAGAAATCGTAATTTTATTATAGTGATATTATTCACAATAAAAAGTGACAAATATCTTTGAGGACCATGACAAATGTCCTGATGCGTCCTGTAACATAAATTGGATCTTATTCACTTTCTGGATGACAGAGTCGGCAGGAATAATAAAAAGCCGGCACATAATGTCGGCTTTCTTTATTGACAGGCACTATAACTCCGGGAATGAAGAACAAACTCCCGCTTATCAACGAGTGGATCTCAAATGGTGATCGTGCGTACCACTCGCATGATCTCAAGCAAATGGAACGGGTACAACAGGTACCAGTATAAAAAGCCGGCCATTCCGCGCGGCGCAAAGAAAAAGGTCTGGGTTAAGCGGGTCTGATTTTCTGCCCGGCTTACGCGCCATTCCAGCCAGCCTTCGCCGGGAAGGCTGCGTTGTGAACGCAGGAGCAGGAAGTGATCGGGTTCAAGGGTGTCTACAACAAACCGTTGGGGACCAAAACTTTCGCCAAATTCCGTGATGACATTAAATACTTTTTCCGGTTCGGCATTGACTGTAAATTCGCGGTGGTCGATGAAAAAACCTTCGTGTCTGAGCGTCCTATCATGATGTTCACCATCAGCCCAGACGGGCTCAATCTTAAGCGGATGTAAATGGGCCAATGCCTGACCGACAGCTGATTCAAAGTCCATGGGCTTTACTTCAGGATAGACCTCATCCATGCTTTTATGGGTGACGATGCTGTCATGAGACATGCCCCTTACCAATGGACGGGCAATGCGGCGGGGTACGGGAGTCACCAGGCCGACGCCAAACGCCATGAACCAGACGGGAATGGCTGGCAGGAAAAGGAAGCTGCGCCTGTGTCCCCGTGCGTGCGCATAGCGCAGCATGAGATCCTGATAGGTGATTACCTCCGGTCCGCCGATCTCTATCACCCGGCCTGTTTTATCCCATTTTTCAAGTGCCAGCAGCAGGTAATCCATAATATTTTGTACGGCAATGGGCTGGGCTCTGTTTTTTAACCATACATGGGAGGGGATAATGGGGAACAACTCAGTCATAAAACGGATCATTTCAAACGAGATGCTGCCGGAGCCGACGATGACGCTCGCGCGAAATTCTGTGACGGGAATTTTTCCTTCACGCAAGGCATCGCCTGTTTTTATGCGTGAAAGCAGGTGGGGTGAGATGGGTTGGTCCTGGTCAGCCAGTCCCCCAAGATAAATGATATGCTGTACACCCGCCATTTCTGCCGCGTGTACAAAATTGCCCGCCACCCGGGTCTCAAGTTCGGTGTAGCCGGTTCCCATCGCCATGCTGTGCACGAGGTAGTACGCCGTATGCACATCCTGCAGCGCAGGCGCGAGAGAGTCGGGCTCCAGTATGTCGCCCTGGAAAATTTCCACTTTGCTGGACCAGTTTCGAGCCCGGAGCTGCAGTGGATTCCTTGCCAGCGCACGGACAGCATAGCCACGCTCCAGAAGTTGGGGGATGAGCCTGCTGGCGATATATCCCGTCGCACCAGTTACGAGGATGAGTTTTTTGGGCATGGGGTCCGTGTCCTTTGACTATGATCCTTCTATATTTAATTATACCTTGAGGCGGTGTGCAGGAATAATAAAAATTTCCCAAAAACAGGACCCGAAGTCCGCGGATCCTTAAAATCCTTAACGAAGCTATATTTTCCTTTTTATCGACAGCAGGGTGATGTCGTCAAATTGCTCCGCGGTTCCAATGAACTGGTTTAGCTCGGCTTCCACCCTGTTTAACAGTTCAATGGGGGCTGAGTTCTTGATCAATAAATTGTGGAGACGTTCATTGCCAAAGAATTCGCCGTTAATGTTCTGTGTGTCTGGAATGCCATCGGTAAAGGCTACGATCAGGTCATCGTTGGCGAGAGTGATCTCTTTAACGACAAATGCGGCCTGGGGAATAACGCCAATGGCGGGTCCTGTACGGGTTAATGATCTGTGGATCGTGCCGTCATTCCCAACGACCAATGCCGGTTCATTGCCGCCGTTGATGTAGGCCAGGTTTCCGCTTTGTGGGTCGAGTATGCCAATGAATACCGTGGCAAACATATTGGATTCTTCATGGATCTCTGCCACGTAATTATTGGTCAAAGAAATGACATGTTGAAGACGTTCGGCAGGTGTAAAGACCTTTTTTCCCTGCGCGGGCGAGAATTGATCGGAGATGGATGCAGCGCGGATCAGACTGCGGAAGAGGGTCATGAACAGCGCGGCGCCGATGCCTTTTCCGCACACATCTGCGACCAGGAAGGTCAGCGAACCATCAGGCAGAATGAAGACATCGTAAAAGTCACCAGCCACTTCCCTGGCAGCTTTGAAATAGGAGGAAATTTCCCAGCCGGTTATCTCAGGCAGCTGCCTGGGCAGGAATTCCTTTTGAATATCACGCGCGATGTTCATTTCGTGTTCGAGGCTTTTAAGGTAAAGGTTTTGCAGGTCACGCAGATGTTTCTTTTCAAGGCTCGAGCGGATGCGAGCCCGCAATAAGGCTGGCTCAAAGGGCTTGGGCAGATAGTCTTCTGCGCCAAGTTGAATGCCTCTGACCACGCTTTGCAGGTCGTTGTTGGCCGAGATGACAATAATGGGAATGTTGCGCATGGCGGGATCAGCATTGACCTTTTCAAGCACGGTAATACCGTTCATGATGGGCATCATGATATCCAGCAGAACGAGGTCGGGAGATTCGCCGGCGATCTTTTCCAGCGCCTCCTGCCCGTTGACAGCAGTGATGGTTTCGTAATTCAGGTCTTCGAGCTCCTGTACGAGATAATCGACATTGAAGGGTTCGTCGTCAACGATCAGGATCTTAGGCTGATGATTCATAAGGCTCCAACGGGCATCATTTCAGATATTCTTTCAGGGTGCTGAGCAGAAGTTCATCATTAAGCGGCTTGGTCAGATAGTCATTACAGCCTGCCTCTTTTGCGCTTTGTTCATGACCGCTCATGGCGTGCGCCGAAAGCCCAATGATGGGCGTGGACCTGTTCGTCTCGCGGATCTTGCGTGTGGCGGCGTAACCATCCAGGAGGGGAAGGGAGATATCCATCAGGATCAGGTCGGGCTTGTTTTTCAAAGCCATCTCCACGCCCTGCAAGCCATCCCTGGCGATGAGCAGGTTGTAGTCATCCTCCAACAGCTGGCTGATCAGGTCAATGTTCAATTCGGTATCTTCCACAACTAAAATGGTTTTCATTAATCTCTCCAGTTGGTTATTTTATGAAGGTTGTTGAAACATGGCGTGATGCGGAATTCCATGGATCGCGCTCAGGAGGAGGTCTTGAGCACGCTCTTGATCTCCTGCGCCAGTTTCTCGCCATCGAAACCTTGTTTGCGCATGACGAAAGCCACATTTTCCTTCAAGCGGGTCGACTCTTCATCTGTCAGCTCTTTGGCGCTGATGACGATGATCGGCAGGTCCTGTGTCACTGGGTTGGCGCGCAGTTTTTCGATAACGCCGAAGCCGTCCAGGCGGGGCATCATAATATCGAGCAGAAGTACATCGGGGCGCTGCAGTGCGATCGCTTCCAGTCCCGCAATGCCGTCCTGCGCCGAGCGCAGTTCAAATTCGGAGGCGGGCAGTATTTGATGCAGCATATCTGCAATGTGCGGATCATCATCCACCACCAGGACATGGGTCTGGGACCGTCCTGCCTGCCTGGTAACCCGGCTGAGGGTTGCGGTGACCTCATGGGGATTTAATGGCTTGAGCAAATAAGCCGATGCGCCCAGACGGAAACCGAGCGCTTTTTTATCAACAATAGTGAGCAGGATGATCGGGATATGGGCTGTTGTACCATCGGCCTTCAAGTCGTGCAGAACCTGCCAACCGTCTTTATCAGGCATAAGGATGTCGAGCAGAATGGCATCGGGCTGAAGTTCACGCGCCTGCTGCTGACCGATGACGCTGTCTCGTATGCCGACCACCTCAAACTCATGCGGGTCAAGGGTTTCCTGCAGCAGGTAGACTGCATCGGGGTCATCGTCGATCACCAGGATGCGTTTTTTGGCAGCGGCTTTTTCGGGTGTGATTTTATCATTTTGGACTGAACCGGTTTGACGGTCAGGGATGGGGGTGTGGTGTTCATCCAGATAATAAATGGGCAGGGTCAAAGTGAAGGTTGAGCCAATGCCCGGTTCACTGGTTACGGTTAAATTGCCGCCCAGCAAGTGCGCAAGATTTCTGCTGATGGCCAGCCCCAGACCAGTTCCGCCGTATTGACGGGTGGTGCTGGAATCTGCCTGTTGGAATTCTTCAAAGACGCGGCTGAGGGCTTCCTCGTTCATACCGATGCCGCTGTCCATCACATCGACCATGAACACAGACCCTGTATGATGCACGGCCAGGGTGATGCTGCCGGTGTGGGTGAATTTTGCGGCGTTGCTCAGGAGGTTAAGGATGATCTGTTTGATCTTGTCCTGATCTGAGTAGACCAATGGCAATGTCAGGTCGTTGTTCTTTTTAAATTGGATGTTCGGTTTTACCAGCGGTTGGGCGGTGTTGTAACATTGATCGACCAGCGCATTGATGCTGAAGTGGGATACCTGCAGGTCCATGCGGCCGGCTTCGATCTTGGCAATATCAAGCACGGTGTTGATCAGCCCCAGCAGGTGTTCGGCGCTGGAGAGGACTTTTTCCAGGTTATCTGTTTGCTTTTCAGGAAGCACCCCTTCAGCTTTTCTTTTTACGATACGGGTGAAGCCGATGATGGCGTTAAGCGGGGTGCGCAGTTCATGACTCATGTTGGCCATGAAGGCGCTCTTGGCCTGGTTGGCATGTTCGGCGGCGGCGCGGGCTTCCTGGGCTTCGTTGAACAGGCGCACATTTTCGATGGCGATCGCAGCCTGGTCGGCGAAACTCCCCAGCAATGTAATATGTTTCTGCGAGAAGGGATGTACTTCATTCCTGCGGACAACGATCGCGCCGATCGCCACACCTTCACGCAGCAACGGTGTTGAAAGTGTGGTTCGATGGCCGAGGCGTTTTTGGAGCGCGAGACTGTCCGGGTATTCCGCCTCGGTGAGTTGATATATATCTTTAATGTGGATCGTCCGTCGTTCGAGGACCGCACGGCCTGTGACCAACCCCGGCACCAGTGGCAATGTTTCACCATCCACCAATGCCGGCAGCGGTCCATAGTGTGCCACCTGACGCAGCAGGCCGCCATCCACTTTGTAGATCTGGACATCATTGGCTTCGCACAATCGCGCTGCGAATTGAGTGACAACCTCCAGCACCGGTTGAACATCCGTTGGCGAACTGGCAATGACCCGTAAAATTTCACTGGTGGCGGTTTGTTGTTCAAGGTTTTCCGTGATCTCTGCAAAGAATTGTGTATTCTGGATCGCGATCACAGCCTGTCGCGCAAGGTTGTTCAGAAACTCCAGTTCAAATTCCGTAAATTCGAGTCCCTTCCCGGTACGCCAGACAGACATGAGTCCTTTGAGTTCATCATTGGCGAGCAGGGGCACTGCCAGCATGTGTTCATCGGGGAATCTCTCCGTGCCGGCAACGGTCACGGCGCGCGAGTCGTTGTCTGCATCATTGACGATCTCGCCCGCTTTGTTCCTGGCGATGCTGCCAAGGATCCCCTCTCCAAATTGGATCGTTTCGTTGCGAATTTCGTCGGCATTCTTTCCCACGGCGGTGATGGCGCGGAATATCCTTCCATTGTCTTCCGGTAAAAAGAGCGCGCTCAGTTCGCCGTCGAATAATTCCAGGGCATGCGTGGCGATGCTTTCCAATACGGTGGCGGCATTGAGCGAGGATGAAATATCGCGGCCCACTTCCGCCAGGGTTGCCATTTCACGCGCACGGCGCCGGGTCTCGGCGTGCAGTTGGGTGGTGTGGATGGCTGCACCCGCATTGGCGGCAATGGTGGACAGCAGGCGTACTGAATCTTCATTGAACACACCTTCATGTTGTGTGTTTTGCACGCTCAGTACACCGAGGGTTTCCCTGCCCGATTTGATCGGCACGCCCAAATAGGATCTGGCGCGCCGCCCAATGCGGTTGATACCCCGCGTCATGCTTTCTTCATCCAGGTCCCTGTTGAAGAGCAGGACCTCACCGCTCTGAATAATTCGACCTGTGAGTCCCTGCCCGATCTTAAGCGGAATAAGATCTTCACCATATTGATAGGGGAAGTGGATGATCTCTGTCTGCGGGTCAAGCAGTGCCAGGTAGGCGATGTCTGCATTGAAGATTTCCCGGGTCTGGCTCCCGATCAGTTGGATCATGTTATCGAGGTCGGTTTCCGCCACCAATGCCTGCGTAACCGTGCTGATGGCGCCGAGTTCGGCCACACGCTGCTGTTCGGCGTTGAACAGGCGCGCATTCTCCAGTGCAATGCCCATGCTGCCCGCCAGGGTTTGCAGCAGGCGGACATCTGATTCTGTGAAGGCGTTCTCACGCTCCAGGTTTTGTAAACTAAAGTAGCCATTGACCTGTGTGCCCGTGCCATAGGGAACGAAGATCAATGACCTTGGGGGTTGGGTACCTTCAATGACCGTTAATCCATAGCGTTTTGATTCTTCAATGCTGTTCTGGTTGATAACCACAGGTTCACGTGTAGCGATCAGGCGTTTCACCATCGGGCTGAACGGGATGACTTCAGGGTCTGTTACGCGTTGACCTTCCTCGAACACATACGGCACAGTGGATGTTTGTTTTTCGTGATCGAACGCGCCGATGAGCATGGTGTGCGAATCGAACATGTCGCGGATCTTGTCACCGACCAGTTCGAAGATGGCTTGCATATCCAGTTTGGATGCCAGGCCTTGCTGCACGCTGTTGATGATGGCGAGTTCCTCGGCGCGTTCCTCGGTGATCTTGAGCAGGCGCTGGGTCTCATCAAAGAGGCGTGCGTTTTCCAGGGCAACGCTCATCGAGTTGGCGAGCGTTTGCAGCAGGCGCACATCCGATTCGCTGAAGGCGTGTTCTTCGAAACTTGCAAGGTTGATCAACCCGCGCGCCTGCTCACCTGTCACAAGAGGCACAAATACAACAGACTTTTCAGAGTCTGTGCCGGGCAGGGTATAGCTGTCATATTGCTTTTCCTCCTCCAGCAGGTTCTCGTTGATCACCACCGTTTCACGCGTGCGCAGGACATATGAAGTAAAACCCTTATCGGTCAACTGGATCGATTCAACCGTAAGCCGCTCTCCGTTTTCGTACATATATGGGAAGTGGAGCAGGTTCGTCTGCGGCTCATAAATGCGGATATTCATATCCGTGTTGTGGAAGATCTCGCGGATCTTATCGCCGACCGCGTCATAGATGCCCTGAATGTTGAGTTCAGCGGCGAGTGCAGCTTGCACGCTGTTAATGATGGCAAGTTCTGCGTTGCGCTCCTCGGTGATCTTGAGCAGGCGCTGGGTCTCATTAAAGAGCCGCGCATTCTCCAGCGCCACACTCATCGAATTGGCGAGCGTCTGCAGCAGGCGCACATCCGATTCGCTGAAGGCATGTTCGTGTTCCATATCCACCAGGTCAATCAATCCCCGCACCTGATCGCCTGCCACCAGCGGAACCATGACTATTGATTTTTCCAATTTTGTGCCGGGCAGGGTGTAGCTTTCATACTTCTCCATTTCCTGCGCCATGTTCTCGTTGATGACGATCGTCTCCCGGGTTCGAATAATATGGGAGGTAAAGCCTTTTCCGGGGTCAAGTTTTGAAGACTCGATCGCGATCCGTTTTCCGCTTTCGTATGAATATGGGAAGTGAAGCATGTTGGTTTGAGGATCATAAATGCGAATGCCCACATCCATTTGATTGAAGATCTCGCGGATCTTATCGCCGACCGCGTCATAGATGCCCTGAATGTTGAGTTCAGCGGCGAGTGCAGCTTGCACGCTGTTGATGATGGCAAGTTCTGCGTTGCGCTCTTCGGTGATCTTAAGCAGGCGCTGGGTCTCATCAAAGAGCCGGGCACTTTCGAGCGCAGTTCCGAGTGAGGCGGCAATGGTGGTCAGCAGGCGCACTTCCGATTCGCCGTAGGCATTCTCGCGCTCATAATTTTCAACTTGAATAATCCCAAGGACCCGGTCACTGCTGATGATCGGCAGGGAAACACCCGATTTACTGTTATCTGTGCCTGGAATTACAGGAGAGATGGCGTCCCCTTCCTGCTCGGAATTCCAAATAACAGGCCTGCGCGTTTTTTGCATTCTTTCAAAAATACCGCCCGGGGAGGGAGTCCTTGGCTCGATCTCCATTCGTTCCCCATGTTCATAAAAGTAAAGATAATTTACGAGGTTGTCTTTTTCGTTGTACCATGTGATGCCAAGATCGGGCGTGTTGAACACGCTTCGCAGTTTATCGCCGACCAGATCCACAATGGATTGGAAGTCCAATTTGGCGGCGAGGCCCTGCTGGATGGAGTTAATGATCTGCAGTTCGGCAACACGCTCCTGCCCGGCTTTGGCAAGGCGCGCATTTTCAATTAATAAAGCCTGTAGGGTTGCATTTTCCTGTGCACTTGTTTTTTCAGCAGGGTTGCTGCTGGTTGAGCTATTTTTTTGTTCCACTTTTTTTACCATCAAAACCTCTGATCCCAAATGGTGATAATAACTCTGCGCATCATGTGAAATAAACTTCTGCCCGGAAATGACATGGCATATTTTACTCCAGGAAAGGATTTGTTGACTGTTTGTATCCGATTAGTATTCCTTAAACCTGCAAAACATATTAATTGAAGTGAAAAAAATGGACGGCAGGTTATATCTTTTGATGCTGCCTTCCGGTTTGACTGTGTCAAGGTACATAAACAGACTGCTGATGAACGCCTTTGGATATTTAAAATTCCCAGAAATTAAGCCAGAAATTGGATACGGCTAAAGACATGACAACACCAAGCGCACGGCGCAGGTTTAAGCTGCTGATGTGCTGTGAGCCAAGCCAGCTGCCAGTCAATGCGCCGATCACCCCAAACGGAATGAGGGTCAGGCTGAATGGTTCGAAGGCTAATGTCCCGCCAGTCAGGCGGCCCAGGATGCCGCTGATCGAGTTCAATACAATGAAGGCTGCGGAGAGTGTGGCTGTCTCCCTGGAATTTCCCCAGCGTGCATACAGAATGATCGGGGAGAGAAATACCCCGCCGCCGATGCCGACCATGCCAGAGAGCAAGCCGATCAAGAAACCAATGACCAATGCCAGCCAGAGTGAAACAGGGCGCAGGCTCTGCGCGTCATCCTGATCCTTACTGAAAAACAACAAGCGGATGGCAACAAAGGTCAACACTGAATAAAGCAGGATGGAATAAATATGATCGGCAATTTTGAACGTCCCGCCGATGAATGCCGCGGGTATGGAACTGACAATAAAGGGCAGCATCAGGCTGAGGCGAAGATGTCCCGCCTGGAAGTAGGTGATGAATGAAATACCGGCAACCACCACATTTAAGATCAGCGCGGTGCTTGCCATGACCTGTGATTCCACATCAAACAAGCTCAAGACAACCAGGTAGCCTGTTGCACCACCGAAACCAACGCTGGCGTAGAGCAGGGCGATGAGGGGGACAATAATAAATAATAGGGACATTGGTATTTGAACCTCTGTTGACAGGAGGAAAATGCGCTGCCTGCCTGATGATAACAGCAGTGTGCGCAAGGCTGGCAGCTTTAATTTGTACTGAACCCGGCCTATTTTCGATGTCAGGCAGTTAAGATCAAATGCCGCGTTTTATTTTTGCGCGCTTCTCGTGGGATGGGTATATCTAAACAGGGACCTGTCTTTTTACACCCCCGCTGAAATCATAAACATCCCCGGTCTGGCTTT
>JFJP01027239.1_pt1 | contig 26782 bp, 27 predicted proteins | sample 431651 | NCBI WGS metagenome assembly JFJP01 (sample SAMN02602958, study PRJNA72255) | Microbial mat metagenome, whole genome shotgun sequencing project. | biome: fresh water; feature: sink hole; material: water; isolation source: purple microbial (photo- and chemosynthetic) mats found in...
TATAAATAAACCATGAAGATTAAATTTTAAAGAAGAAAACCGGGAAAGAGCAAAACAGCATAAATAGAAAATAATAAAATTTTAACAATTATTAGAAATTATTTGCGCGCACCAAAATTTCTCCATGTTTATAATAAAAATGAGGTATTTTTTCATTTCGTTGGAAGACAAGCACTCCTCGCAAATAAGTTTTTTTGATTTCCCCATAGAGTTTCTTATTCGTGAATATAAACCCTTTAGCATCTTTGATTGGTAGATCATTAGCTTTTACTTTATAGCTTTTGAAAGGGTTCCATATAACGAAATCAGCATCTAATCCTATCTTAATTCTTCCTTTTTTATTTTCCAAATTTAAGATTTTCGCAGGATTTTCACACAATTTATGCATTACAATCTGCATAATTGAATTGTAGGTTTTAGATTCGATCTGCATCGCCTTAGATCTCATATTTTCGTGTTCTAAAATCAATTTGATTGCTTGATTCTTGGAATTCACTTTTTGAGTCATTTCAAATAATTTCGTCCACAAAATTGGGAGGTTATATCCTAAACAGAACAAACCTTCAAAACTTCTTCTAAAATTACCTTTTTCAATAGATTTATAGTCCCAGGGAACATTAAAATGATAGGAGCTGACTACATCTATTAAGGAGTCTTGTTTAATAGTTTGCAGAAAAAGGTCTCTTTCTTTTTTGATTCTTATTGGCGGACTAACTTTAAATTGAGTTTGTGATTCCTTAATTCTCATATTGTGGAAAAATAAATATGGAGTGCAAACTTCTGTAAAAAGTTGGAGATTCTTATGTTCTTTGAAATGTTTTATTTGAAAAAGCAAGGAATTCGAAGAAAGATTCATAAAAAGCAATTTGGTTTTCTGCTGATCGGAAGGATCCTTGCATATTTCTTCTGCTTTCTTTAAAATCATGCGAACTCCTTTGATCTCCCATCGCAAAGCATGATTCGAAAGGAACATTTCATAACTGTGATTAATTTTATGCTCCTTAACTTTGTTGGTTTTTTTATCAGTTTTCAAATCTTGTAATTTAATGGGTTCGAATGATGAAATTGAATTTTGAGAGCTGAATCTATCGAAAGATGATTCAGAGATAACGCTTACAGAAGTGACCATTCTTCTCGATAACAGTTTTGAAGGTTCAGATGATAATTTTACATTTTCTCTATTTCTGAAAATGGAGTCAGCAGTCTTACTTTCTTCCTTTGATTTCTCTTCTTTTAATTTGTCTTTTTCGCCGTTCAGCAGTTTTTTTTTTAAACTCAAAGGGGTAGGTTTTTTTTGATTCAAAATTTGAAGAGAAATGACACAGGGTTTTGTTTTAAAAGCTCCGTTTTTATTTAGGTTTAATTTTTTATCAAGAGAGGATTCACTTCCGCTTTCAAGAGAATCAGAATTCAATACATCAGAAGAACTTTTTTGCTCATAAGCTTCAATTAAAGGACTATCCTTAGAAAAGTATTGGAATAATTCCATTTTAGCTATGGAGTTTTCTTCCTGAAATTTGGCAAGTCTTTTAGCTTGGATTTCTAATTTTTGCAATTCGGTTTTCTTTTGATCAGCGATTTTCATCCACTCATCGATTTGATCATCTGATAAATAATCAATCTTTGGATCTTCATCTGAATTTCCGTCTAAATCTTCTGATAATCCTCCGGCAAAGTCATTTGAATCTCGTATTTCTATTTCAAAATCTAAACGTTTTTCTTTGGGCTCTTTGCGTAATGGGGAACACATCATCAATTTTTTATCTGATGCTGAAACACAATGAAAAGCCAATAAAATATTCTTCAAAAATTTATTCCCACGAATTTTTTTAAAGAGATGTCCCAAAGATTGCTGGTTCATTATAGGCAATTCTGGCATCCAAGTTCTCGTTAAATGAATTTTATAACCCAAAGCTAAATTAGAATCATGAATTTCTTCAATCATTTCATAATTATGTTTACCCAAATAGCCAAACAAACCAATATCACTATAGGTGTTTCCTTTTAAATTAAAAATTCTGTTTTGGAGACAAAGGATTTCATTAAATTTTTCATCATAATTGTTCATAATTGGATTATCGATCAATGTTGTGATCCCCCCTTGAATCGATAATTTGGTGATTTCTGCTAAATTAGACCACTCAGGCTCTTGGTAATTGCTGTTTAAATGCACATTCATATCAATAATACCAGGAATTATGTATGATTCAGAAAAATCTTCAATATCATAGGAATTCAAAAATTCATTTTTTTCAGTTTCTGAGCATACTGAAAAATTTATTATTTCTTCGAAAGTTGATGAAAAAATTATTAAGCCAGATATTGGAGGAGAATCTGAGTCTGTAAATATGTTATTGCATTTAATAACTTTGTGATTGGAGTTTTTCGACGAAGAAAGAATTTCATTCATTTGATTTATTTATTTTTTATGTTTATCAAAGATGTTTTTTTAGTTAAAAAAAAACGTTTTTTGGAATTTATAATAAAAAAGGGTTTATTTTTTTATTGATGTAGTTTTATAAAATTTTAAAAATTCCTCAATTAATTTTTTTGGTTAAAAAAACAGAATTATAATTTTTTTATATTTTTGATAAAAAAAATCCATCCAAAATTTTTTTATTGAATTCAAAAATTTTTTCACAGATTTCTTCAAAATAAAATCAAATTTATTATTTTGCGATTTCTAAATTGAGAATTTTGTTAGTATTTGAATTCTGGGAAAAAATTAAAAAAAGCATCCCTGATTTGTGAATATACTTTTTCCATTTCATATTCTGTGCTAACTTTGCGAACTATGCCATATCCTGCCATTAGTTCAATTGCAGGCAACGTTCTCTTGAAAAATGTTTTCACCCTTATATCAAATATATTTTCATTATCATCCAATCTCCCACTTGTCTCGGCTCGTGATTTCATTCTTTGGAGCATGCATGCAGGTGAACACTCTAAGTATAAAACAAATTTCAAATTGACTTTTTCATCAATTTTATCCATCCAATAATGATATCCAGCAACTGCTTTAATAAAACCATCTATTAAAAATGCACTTTGATTCCAACCCTTAGCTTTCATTTCTTTAAAAATAAAATGTGCCACAATTTCACAAGACATCAATTTCCCAGTTTCCTCGAATTCTACCATATGTTTATTTAAATCACTTCCTTCAGATGTCTGTTTTTTTCTTTCCTCACGTAAAATATCTCCAATTGATAAATGAATCAATCCAAATTCCGAAGATAATTTGGCACAATATGTACCTTTTCCTGATGCTGGACCTCCCATTACTAAAATCACTAAAGGTTTAGCTTTTAAGTCGATTTCCATTTTGAAAAAAAATTAAAAATTAATTCGTTTTTTAATTTCAGTTTTTTTTATCTCAAATTTAAATTTAAAATTTAAAAAAAAAAAAAATTCTGTTTGAATCTATTACGAAAAAAAATAATTAATTGAAAATGTTAATTATTTGTTTTGGAAAATAAATTAAAAGTTATTTCGAGAACTCAAATATTAAATTAAAATATAGATAAAATCAGAAAACAATTCAAATTCTTCTTTTAAAAAATTAAACTTAAAACCTTTATTTTTTATAATCATAAGGATTACTAAAATTAAATTGATTGTTTTGGTTTAAGATTCCTGATCCAAATTTTGGGGCTAAACAAAAAAAAAATTAAAAAATTTGCTCATATATTATTATTAAACCTTGATTATCTGAATTCGGAAAAGAATCAATTCCGAAATTTCCACCATTTACATTATTTAGATCCTGATTGGGGTTTTGCTTAAACACATTGTTAAGAAATCCTTGTTGGGCTAATCTTGCAGCAAATTTGTTCACACTTTTTCCATTGTTATTTTCAATAAATCCTCCATAATCCATTCCTTGTTGTGCTGGTGGATTTTGTTTTAAATCTAAATTAGCCTGCAAATATGGTTTTGATTCTGATGACTGCTTTTTTAATAAGACTGCTCCTCTTTCACTTATTAAAGCTCTACTGATGTCAGTATTATCGATTTTTTTAGGAAGTTTGTTGACCAGTCTCATGTATTCAGTTAATTGTGTTGGCAATTCTTCCAAAACATGAGCTGCAAGAGCTGTGGGATCTCCAGCAAATTTATTAAATGGTACGAACTGAACTAAATCTCTTAATGCTTTTCTGCCACTTGAATCCCATAAACCTTCATCTCCATCCAAAATATCCATATTATCAAAATTTGCATTCCCAATTCCAATAATAATTATTGAAAGTGGCAAATGTGAGGAATCAACAATAGCTTTTGTTGTCAAATCCATATCATGGATCTCTCCATCAGTCAAAATCAATAAAATATAATATTGATCATCTCCAGAATTCTTGCTGTTTTGGCAAATTTTCATCACTTCTGTGAGAATCGGACAAAACAATGTTGGACCATTGAGTTCCGAATTATGAAGCGCGTAATTATAGCTTTCCATAATACCTTCTAAGCCAAAACAATAGGGATCTTCCATCTTCCCATTCAAAGGGAAACAATGCATCGTCTGATTTGAAGTTAAATTAGGGAATTTCGGTTTGCCTCCAAATCCATAGACTGGCACCATCTTATCGTAATCATAATTCAGAAGAATTTCTCCGCATGATGACATAGCTTTTTGATAGGCATTCATTCCAGAAGCATTATTATAGCAATGTAAGGAATCGCTTCTATGTGGGTACCCATTTGAACTTGTGAAATCCACAGCAATCATCAATGCTAATTGAGTTCCTCCTCGAATAAAATCAATAAATTGGGGCTTGTAAGAGACTGAAAAAGTGTCAAAAATAAGAACGCCAACACTTTCTTTGCCTTTTTTTTTTGGATTTGCAAAATTGAACTCCTTTTGTCCTGATAATACTTGACTAATTGTAAATTGTGTTTCTCCAATATAGCTGTGACCTCCATTAGATCGACAATCCCAAATTTCAACTTTGACAGGTAGTAAATGATCTCCATTGCATAATTTACCCAAATTGATTTCAAAAGGTTTAAAAATAGGGTTTAAATTATGTTCGATTGTTTCAGTTTGATACACCAACAAATTGGAATTCATCCCTTCCTTTATCCTAATATATTAAAAAAATTAAAAAACCCTATTAAATTAAAATATTTACTTTTGAAATCTTAAAAAAGGACTTGAATTGAATAAGAAAAATCTCTGATTAGAGACTTTCTTGACTCGAAGCTTCACAAATGCAGATTCACTTGCATTTTGAGCCTTATCACATCTGAAAACTATTTTCCCTTTTGATTCACCTTTTTCATCTTTAAGTTCCATCACTAATGTTTGATTTTTAGCTCCTACAATTGCCCCAATTGATGTTTCGACGCTTGCTCCACGTTGGATGTTTCCTCCCTGAACTAATTGAAATTTTACAAATTGTTGAACTTCGAAAATATAATCCACAACAAAGGTTTTGACGAAGTTTGGGTTCAATGTATCGGGAACACTTTCTGTTTTACCATATTCACTCCAATTGTTAAGAGAGTTCTTAGTAAACATAACCACTTGATAATTCGGATGAGAGAAGGCATCTTGAGACTTTAAACTTCGACAAGAGATGAAAATCTCGATTTTTTCTCTGTCGTCTTGAATGTTGATCTCCATTTGAAAATTTATTTGAATTTTTTTTTAATTAGAACAAAATATATTTCTGATGAAAATTATAAAGAGCTTTGCCAGAAATCACAATTTTTCTATATTGCTGAATTTTTTTTTATTGTTAAATATTTCAAAGAAAATTTTTGAAAGAAAAAAAAAAATACTAGAAAAAACCAATTAGCTAATATTTTGAAATTCGTTAAACGAAGAAACAATTTTCATAAAAAAATTTTTAGAAACATAACTGATGACTGATTTAAAAATTCCTCTAGCAAATGACTCAGCTGCAAACGTAGACAACATTGAAGAATATCTAAAAAATAAATATAAATTTTTGAACGACAAATCTCCTAATGGTCAGAGAGATTTCCTTCCTAAAAGCGAAGAAAAAAGTCAGACTCCCTTTTTCGAGCAAGAAAAACCAAAGAAAAGCCAAGACGAAACATTAGATATCACAATCTTCAGAGATATTCAATTGAATAATCGGGATTCAGATAATTTTTTAAAGAAATATGAGAATCAAGAAGAAAAGATAATTGTTCAAAAAACTATGAATTCAGGATTGACTTCTGATCCAAAGCTCAACAAACTCCTCTCAGATGTCGAGAATATTGTCCAAAAGGCTACTGGAAAGGTTTTGAATAATGATAATTGCTTGGGTTCTGATCCTAAATTCATGCAAGTTAACAGAAAGGGCTTGAATAATAATAAAAATGCAGATATAGAAAACCAGGAGATTCGTGCATATTTAAACAATTTAAGTAGTAAGTTAAATATGATAGTCCCAAAAAAAAACACAGAAGAAAAAGAAAATATCAAAAGCAAAAGCAAAGACAAAGACAAAAAAAATAAAAATAAAAATAAGAGAGAAAAATTACAATACGAAGGAAAAAATAAGGAAGATTCATCTTTTTGCTCATCTGATTCAGAAACATCACCATCCTTTCATAAAAAATCGACCAAAAAACAAATTAATTCAACAACTATTTTCATGAATAATAAGAACTATATGTTCAAAAATAAAGAGAAAAAATTTGATGACCAGAATACAAATAAGATTTATTGTTCTCCGACCAAAACCAGCTATACAAAAATTGGCAGAAACAATAGTAGGCACATATTTGAGAAATTCAATTGTGCTGATAAAGAATATTCAGAAGCAGAAAAACACATGAATCTGCCAACTCATCAACAAAAAGCGAAATTTGAATCAGATAATACAGTATTTTGTGTCAATTGTGAGGAATTTATTCAAGAAAATAGGATTGATGAGCATTCCAAAGTTTGCCATAAAGATAATTATCATAATTCACTGACTTCTAGTTCTAATGAACAAAATAATACTAACTCTAATGTTTTTCAAATAAAAAAAATCAATGAGAATTTAAAAAAAATCACATCAATTTTATTGCAAAAATTCAAATATTTTGAAAATCTTAGCTTTTCTACATATGGTGATCAATCCAATTCTCAACAAATTGCCATAATGCTCCATCATTTCCTTCAATTGACTTTAAATTTGATTCATACGAAAGATGTCTCAATGATTTCTCAAATTTCCAAAAATCTTCATGAAATTTTCATCAATATGAGTGAAACGAACAATACTTCTCCTGATATTCTACAAATTTTGCAAAAAATCAAACAATATTGCAAAATCAAAAATGAAATTTTAGATCCTAATCACGATTATTACAATGCAATAATTTCCAACAAAAATTTGTCTTACAATTACAATCCTATAAATTATCAGAAATTTCAAAACCAGAACAATATGAACAATTTTATCTCTGATAATATGTCACAAATTTCTAAAACCAAGACTTATGCAGATATGAATTCTCCTTCCCATAACTCAAGTCATTCAGAACTTACAAATAACAATTCAAAACTCACTAAGAAAAAATTCTTTAACTTAGCTATTGCCGCGAAGTTGGCTTTGCCAAAAGGCCATCCAGGTCATGCTGTCAATTTAAGTGATTTGTTTTTGGAATGTCTGCAAATTCGATTACCAGAAAATGAATGGGAAGATTTTCTTGATCATAAACTAAATTTAAACGCTTAAAAACTCAATAAATAATATTTTTTTTTAACGATGAATAATCCAAAAAAAATTGCTTATTTAGCTAAAATATTGAAAAAAAACAATTCTTTAATATTTTTTTCAATCATGTTTTTTAACTCTCCTTAACTTTAATCACAAATGAATATTCTATGTCATTAGAGCTTTCCATTGTTATTTCCGAATCTAAAGAAAATGCTATCAATGCTCCTTTTATTAAAGCCTTTACAAACTTCATAGCGAAATTTAAATATGCCTTTGCTTCATCTTTCTTGCCATTTATTCTGGATAAAAATTTGAAATTGGAATCCGTCAGAAAAAATGTTCCTTTGTGATTTGTTTGCAAACGATCAATTGCTTTTCCAAAAACATAAATCCAAAACTCTTTGCATAAAAATTTTATATATTCCAGATTTTTTATATCCTGTTTTTCTTTATCTTTGACTAATTTTTCAAGAAGATCTACAGACACTCGCTCATTGATATTCCTTCCTAATATCTCACCAAAATTTTCGAGCTCATATCCTTTATCATTCCTTTCTTTGGAATCATTTGTGTATAAATTATTCATATAAGTGTGTGTCAGATAATAGAAAATCGATTCATCAATTTTTAAAGGATTTTCTCTTAAATTAAAAGTTTTTGCAGGTTGTGTTGGAGTATATACTGCGTTGGTTGACCCAAAGGTCACAGAAACATCATTTTGTTGGGTTTGCATTCAAAATCTAAGAAATATTTAAATTTATTAATTATTATGAATTTTCCAAAAAATTTAATTACGGTAATAAAAATAAAATAAAAATATTATTCCAATGCAACACAAAAAATTAATTTTAAAGAAGAGATATAGCAAAGAAGCAGAGGATATTGAGGCTCACTTTCCCTCAAATTCTTCAAATCATAGCAATCAGAAAAGGAAATCCATTCACAAAACGGATTTCGATATAAATTTAAATTTCGAGAAAATGAGTAATCAAATTTTCTTTTAGCATTTATTCGAATAAAACTTAAAAAAAAAGCTACTCTTTCTCAAATGAATCCAAATTTTGTGCAAAAAGAGACAAGAGTATAATGAAAGAAATCTGAAAAAATTTTCATTAAAAATATTCTTTTGAGGTTTTGGATTTCAATGTGATGAATAATCAAATTCTTCAAAAAAACAATTTGCAACCAAAAACAGTAAATTTTCAAGGGAGCAGTCCTTTGACATTGAATGAATTTAAATCATTGATAGATCTCAATGAGCTTTTAAAAAATTTTAAGGCTAGAGACTCCAATCTTGATACAATGATCCTGAAAAAAATAGGTTCTATTCAATTTTGATTCAAAATTTGAAGTAAAAATAAAATAAATTAAGGTATGAGTTCACACGAAATTTATCTTGGAGAATACATTGTCGAGAAAACAGATTCTATAGAGTTTATTTTCAACAATAATTGTTATCCAGGTGTTTTTATGATAACAAACTATCGAGTAAAAAAATAAAAGTCTATTATTTTTATTATAGTTTAATAAAAAGTTTATTTTTTGGCCAAAAATCGACAAATTTTATGAAAATATTCGATTGCAAGAAAATTTCTTTAAAGTTCCTTTAATGAATATTGATAAAGTGATAAAATCCAATGAAAAAAAAAGTCATCTTAATTTCCCCTTTATTGAAATCATCACCAAAGATTATAGGGAATTCGTATTTAAGTTTCCTGGAGAAGCAGGACTTTCTTCTGGTCCACTGCTTTTATTAAAGCCTTATGAAAAAATATATCAATTATTGCTTTCCAGTTCTTTTCCGAAGTTCAGAGAAATATATGCAGCTCAATTCGCTTTTTCTTTGAAAAGTTTGGATGAAGAACACAAAGGATGGCAAATTTATGATATAAAACAAGAATTTCTACGACAAGGTTTAGATATAGCTTACAATCCTATGGAAAAAGAGGCATCAAATTTGCGATATATTGATAATCAAAATGGCAGGGTTTGTTCAACATATCCTTTTTTATTGGTGATGCCTTCAAAATTAAGTGATGAAAATGTACAAAAATCTGCTGCTTTTCGTTCGAGAGAACGTTTGCCAGTTCTCACCTATTGCTATCAAATGCCAATGGCAAATAATAATAAAACAAGTAAAGTTTATCTATGGAGATCTTCTCAATGCAAATCAGGAGTAACTACACAAAGATGTCCTGAAGATGAATTGCTTTTGAAATTTTTGGGGGAAAGAGTTGTTGATGGAAGTGGAAACAATTCATTTTTGAAGATATTTGATGCTCGACCATATTTAAATGCTATGGTTAATAAATTGGATGGCAAAGGATATGAGAACACTTCGAATTATAAGAACGCAGATTTGAAATTTTTAGGGATACATAATATCCAAAAAGTGAGAGATGCTTTTAGGAAAATATGCAATGCTTGTTACAATCCAAACGAAGAGAAATGGTTCCCACAAATAGAAAATTGGTTCAGTTATTTGAATTCTATTCTTTCAGGGGCATTAGAAATTGTTATAGCAATGAAGGTTTTTTTTTAAATAATTTTTGAATAATTTTTGATAATAATGAACAAAAGAATGGCTATAATTGTTTGATACATTGCAGTGATGGATGGGACCGAACTACTCAATTATTGAGTTTGATACAAATAATGTTGGATCCATATTATAGAACGATCAAAGGATTTATAGTTTTGATAGAGAAAGAATGGGTTTCTTTCGGACATCAATTTGCTTTTCGATCAGGCCATGGTATGTTTTTTTCTTTCTTTTTAGGAATATTTTTTCTCTCAATCATTAAAGCGAAAAATGTCAATGATGATCAAAAATCACCAATTTTCCTTCAATTCCTTGATTGTGTGCACCAAATCATGATTCAATTCCCCTTATCATTCGAATTTAATATTTTATTTCTTGTCGATATTGCATTTCACACTTATTCTTGTTTTTTCGGAACATTTTTATATGACACTATCTTAGTAATATACTTCAGAATTTTTTTTTAAAAACGAATAAATTTCAAAAGGAAAGAACGAGTTATCAAACCCATGAAAGAACCCTTTCATTATGGAGTTATTTGTTGGCAAGCAAAGAAAAATATCTCAATGCATATTATGAAAGCAGCATTTGGTAGATGGCAAGGAAAAATATACTATGGAATCGTTTGCTGAGTAAAATTAATAAATTTTATTTTTATTTATACGAAAATCTTAAATAGGGAACTACTTTTAAAAGAATATTCTTTAGCAATCAAAGAAAAGGCTTTGTTGCGACAAGAAATCAATAAATTGAAAAATGAGCTTGAGAAAAAAAATAATCAAGTTAACAAAACTTAACAACCTTTTCTAGAAATTAAAAACTCATTTAGAGTTTAATTTTTTTTTTTAAAGCTTTTATTGACAAAATTGTTTAAAAAATGTTGAATAAAAAATCGTTTAGATCAATTGTTTTTTTAAAATTATTTTAAATTTAAACTTAAAAATCAAACAAAAATATATTTATATGGCCTGCACTAAACCTATGACCTCTGCACAAAACACAAAAGCTTTTATTGAAAAAATAGTCTCAAATACAAATATCGCTCAATCTTATAATCAGAAGAGTAACATTCTCAATGTTTCGAAGAAGAAATTTTCTTTAGATCATTCAAATGCACCAAAAGAAAATTTTTCAAACAAAAACTTAAATTATTTTATTTCTCCTCGATCTTCTTCAGAGCAAATCTTTAAAAATATCAAAAATATGGCTTCTTCATCAAAAAATGATACATTTCTTAGTTCAAAACCTGTTTTGAATATTTCAAATTCCATCAATAAAGACATTTCTCAAGACAAAGAAAATACATTTTTGAAATATTTGAAGGAAAATCACAATTTTGGCAAAAATAAACTGTGGTTTTCAACTGAAAAAAATGATGATCAAAAAAAGGAAAAAAATACTGCAGAAATCATTGAATCTCTTGAAAGTCTTAAAAATAAATATAAAACTTTGAAGGAGATGAATTTTTTAAAATGCAATAAGACTGGAGAATCCTCTGAAATGATTTGTGCTTCTAAATTTTCGAAAATTACCAATAATAATAATTTTAATAGATTACGAAATAATGGGAAAGAAAACAATGGCATTCAAAATAATGAAAATTCCACAAATAACACAATGAATGAAAATTCGAAAAAATCGAATGGAATTAAAAAAAACATTTCTGGAAATATGAGCAATATTCTCAGCACAAATTCAAATTCTGATGGAGAAATTCATCAAATTAGCAATGAGAAAGATCAAAAAACTAACAAGAATCCTGAAAAAACACTTTTTACAGAAATTTTCAACAAAAATTTGTCACTTTATCCATTAAATAAAGAGAAAATAATGAAGGTTTTTCAAAATTTGGCCAAAAAACATAATGGAAATCCAAAAAATCCTACAGTTTTTTCTCGAAATTTATCGATTCCTGAAAATAATACTCAAATTTTTGATGGAAAAAAACAAATTGAAAGGAGAAATTCTTTACATTGCGAGCCGAAAAACGATCAAACTATAATTCCTGACAAATTCATTGGTATTCTCAAGAAAACAAAGAAAATTATGGATAGTTATAAAATGAAAGAAATTAAATGGAAAAAGGAGAAGAATGTGCTTCATTCACAGATTGATGAACTCAAAAAAAGATTAAGTTTATATGAAGTTATATAATGTCGAGGATTAAATAAATTCCAAGAATTTTTGTTTTTAAAGTTTTACTTTTAGGTAATTTCTAAAAAAAATAAAAATTTTCTGATGAAAAAATAATAGAAATTCAATTGAATTTATTAACAAATTTTCTTTTGAATAAAAACTCTAAAGAAGAAAATATAAAACAATCTTGAATAAGTACTTTTAAAAAAAATAATATTTTTAAGCCTTTTCCTCTTTATCTCAAAAATTAATGTCGACTTCTGATTTAGACGCTCTGAGCAACACTCTTGAAATTAATAAAGATCGCTTTTTGACTTGTCCAATTCATTTAGAAACCCTGGAAGATCCAGTGCAAGGCCCATGTGGCCATGTGTTTTGTCGTGAATGCATTCTCGCTTGTTTAAAAAGAAAGCATCTTTGCCCAATCTGCCAAATAAAAATTGATAAAAGCCAATTGTATTCCGCTCTCATCGTGAAACAAATTTTGGATGAGAACCATCATAACACAACAGTCAGAAAACAAAGGAAGGATTTATTCAAACCTCTCAGAGAATTCATCACTTATTATAAAGAAAGATCAAGAACAAATAGATGGGATTTAAAGATCATTATTATGTTTTTAAGTGTGGTTTTGCTTTATTTACAAAAAGAACTTGGCTTAGGTCATTATAGTCTCTTGATTTGCACTACACTCATTGTTTTAATAATTTTAAAATATATCTCAACCCATTGAATTTAATTTCTGTTTTTATAAAAAGAGTTTAACTATCTGTAATTTTAAAATTTTTGAATTTTTTCTCATTTATTTTCTATTTTTAAAACTTTTTTTTTATGGAATACAAATCTAATGGACAAAAAATCGATGCTTATCGTTATATTTCCCAAAGTAAGAACCTTCAAAGCTATGAGCCAGTTTTAAAAAACAAAGACGAAAAATCTTACAAACCAGCTAATGGAATTTCAAACACAACTTTAAGCAAAATTCCGCAAAGTCTTCCATCAAATAATCAAAAAGACGTAGATGCCTATGAATTAGCTCAAGCTCAAAAATCTTTGAAACTGCTTAAATCAAAGATGAGTGTTACACCGAAACAAATTATGAATCCAAATATGGAATGGAACGATGAGCCTAAGAATTTTAACAATAATAGATCTAAGCGGAGTTCAGAACAAAATATTAATATTGCCAATCAAGCGAATGAAGACTTTGGCAATCAAAATAAAAATTACCGAAAGGTATTTAAACCACCAATGTAAATTTTTAGTTCGAATTTCTTACCAAAGCTCCTTTTTTAGTGCAAATGAAAAAAAAGAAGAATCAATGCCATATCAAAAGAAATATGAAGAACCGAATTATATAAAAGTGACAAAAACAACAAGCACAACCAATAGTGGGGGAATCAGCAATAAGGAATTTAAATCAAGCTCTCCGATCTCTCAACCTAACAGAATCAATGAAAAAAATATTATCGAAAAAAAATCAGCATTGGAGGAAATACAAAAAGATGAGTATTTTGCAGAAAAGAAGCAAATGCCTAAATTGCCAAGCAAAACTCCAGCAAATAATGTAATGATTAGTTAATAAAATAAAATTTATTTCTTGTAAAAGACCCCTATTTCTGGGCTTTCAAAGCAATCTCTTAAATCGAATAATCCCAATATGAAGCCAAGTCCTGAAGATTACGAATATTACAACAAAAACACAAGAGATTATTCTAAATACACATATCAAGAAACCAATAATGAAGATTATCAAGAGGTAAAGCAAAACATAAATTCAAAACCTACTTTTCAAAAAAATTCCCTCCAAAACAACAAAGCTCCAGTTTTCCAAAATCAACAACCATTAAGCAAAAACAAAAATATTTATAATAAGAATAAATATCATGAAGAAGAAGAAAACAATCAAAATAATCAGGAAGAAGAACAAGAGGAAGAGGATCAAGAACAAGAACAAGAAGACAATGAAAATAATGATGAGAACTCAAACGAAGAGGTTGATGCCAAAAAGATGGGAGATAATGATAATGAAAATGAATATGGTGAGCCAGGTGAAGTTGTTCAATGTACTCTGGGATGTGGTAGGAAATTCAATGCGAATTCCATAAAAAAACACATGAAAATTTGCAAAAAAGTTTTTCAAAGCAAAAGAAAAACATTTGATAGTTCAAAAGCTCGAACTGAAGGAGTTATTGAAGAAAGAACAATGGGAAAAAGTAAAGGAAGCAAACAAACCACACAAACTTCCTCAAAGACTCTTACTAATAATAAAAAAAATTTATGGAAAAAAAAAAGTGATGCTTTTAGATCAATGTTAAAACAAGGAAAAGGACAGCCTCTTAGTCAACAAGAAGAAAAAAATTTACAAAATACTTTTGAAGAAGCTCAAGGTCTTACTCCTTGTAATTTTTGTGGAAGGAAGTTTAATGACAATGCTGCAAAGAAACATATTCCATTTTGTGAAAACAAAACGAGAATGGAGAAAATGAAACAGCAAGGACCAAGAAAAAAATAAAAATATTGAAGGATTTTTAAAAAACAAACTTTGCAACCATTTTCATTAAATTGAAAGAAAATATTTTTTTCTTTGAACTGTGTTTTTAAAATTTAAATTTTTTTTTCTTATTGTTCAATTCAAAACATTCATTTTGTAAAATAAAATTTCAAATGCTTCTTTCATTATTTAAAAATGATTTCGTTTTCGCAAAGAAATTTTAATTTTTTTTATAAAAAAAAGCTTTTATTCATTATAATGTTTAAAAGAGATAAAGCAACAAAAAAGAAAAAAACAAAAGAAGCACCCTCCTCCATAAAATCATCAAAGAAAACTGAAATTTCAGTTTCTTCAACAATTTGTCATAAATATCTTTTAACGAAATTTATAAACGAAGGATCATTCGGGAAAATTTATGTTGCTCATAATACAGTAACTAATGTTGATTATGCAGCAAAAATAGAAATTCTCCGTTTATCTGATCCAAAATTTTATGAGACACTTGTTCGAGAAGCCAAAATTTTATTTGAATTGAAAGGGCAATTGGGATTTCCCAAAATGATCTATTTCCTCAAGGATGCAAAACATAGTTTTATGATAATTACGCTTTTGGGCGAAAATCTCGACGATTTGTTCAATCTTTGTCAAAAGCAATTCTCTTTATACACAGTTTTGTTTTTGGCAACACAAATGATTTCTCGTTTGGAGGTTCTCCACACTGAAGGCTACATACATCGGGATATAAAACCAGATAATTTTCTTTTTGGTTTGGGAGATAAATCTGATTTATTGTATTTGATTGATTTCGGTCTATCAAAAAAATATTTAGACACTAATTCCAAACATTTACCTTTTAAAAAGAATCTAACAATGGTGGGAACGCCTAGATATACTAGTATTCATTCCCATTTAGGATATGAACATTCAAGAAGAGATGATTTTGAGTCTTTGGGCTATATTTTAATCATGTTCATAAAAGGAAGTTTGCCTTGGATGAATGTAAAAGCTGAAAATAAATCAGAAAAACAAAGGAAAATTGCTGAAATCAAAATGATGACAAGCATTGAGACTTTATGTGAAGATCTACCAAAAGAATTTGAATATTATATGAATCATGTAAAAAATCTAAATTATTCTGACAAGCCCAATTATACTTATCTTAAGGATCTATTCAAAAATTTAAAAAAGAAGATGTTTAATGGGAAAAAGCTTTCTCATGATTGGAATAAACTCAATAATTATAAAGACAAATTACAATTGGTGCGCAAAGACACTGATAAAAAGAAGAATGTACATTATGCAAAACTGCACATTGAGGAAGATGATTATAATAAGAAATTCCTTGCGCCTCAAAAAAGCCTGCAAGTTGAAAGAATTACTATGCCATTGAGTCCAACTCATAATAATAATAAAAGTCTTGATCGGATTGATTCAGTTTTGTCAAAAAATAAAGATAGTGTTAGTGGAAATGAAGAAGTGAAATCCCCTGAAAGATTGGGGATTATTGAAGAAAAAAATTCCTCAAGTAATAGCATTTATATTAATGATGATTGTGATAAAAATGAGAAAAAAGAAATCACTGAATTTGAGGATAATTTTTTTTTAAAACAAAATGTGGGATCAGAAGAAAATTTAACCAGTACAAAAGACCAAAAAAAAAATTTTAGCAAGAATATCACAAAATGTTCGAGCCAAGAATTCGAAAAACATTCAGAAAATTTCAGCGAAACACTGCTAAATGAATATACAAGCTGCAATGAAACTATGGCCGATTTCATCCTAAAACTGGAAATAAATAAATTGAATTTCATAAACGCGACCTAAAGAAAGAAGTGATGATTTATTATTTTAAAATCTTTTGTTTATATGTAAAAGTTTTATTTTGCTTTTTTATGAGATTGCCTTAAAAGAGTTTTAGTTTTATGGCCTTTCTAGATTTTTTCTTATGGGTTTAAAGAATTTTTTATTAAAAAAATAAAATAAAAAAATTCTAAAATTTTTTCAATTAGAAACAAAAAAATAATTTGCTTTTTATTTAAATTAATTTTTTTAAAATTAAAAATAAAAGCTCTTCTCCTGAAGATAATGGAAGTTTATATCTCATAATTGCAAATAAAGCAAGCAAAAAAAAAAATTTATAATATTTTAAGATTATACTACTAAATTTTTTTTTTTAAAAAGAAAAAATACTATGTTTTAATTTTTAAATTTGTTTTAAAAGATCGAAATATCGCTTATGTCTGCTGCTGTCCATCATCTTCCTTTTCTTCTTCAATCTCATCATCAGTTTGCACATCATAAGTTTCCTTCATGAAATAAGCGGCAATGCTTCCTAAAAATGTCACCAATCCAATACAAACCATAGGATTTCCAAACACATCTCCACTATATTCAGCCAACCAAGGTGCATAAATATTTCCTATCCTACAAATAAGAAAATATAAAATTAAAGCAGATTACCGATTCTTCCCATTAAATTTACAAATCCAACTCCAACCATTCTAATATTTGTTGGGTAAACCTCAGGGAAATAAATGACAATGACGCAATGCACATAAGCTACTATCATTCGAGCCGTCTAATAAGAAATCAATTATAAATGAAATAATTGTTTTTAATATTTTATTTCTTACAAAGAGAAAAATTGTTTGAGTAACTTGATCCAAATCGGCTAGGTAAAATGAGCAGACCAATGTTGTTAATAAATAACCTAACAGAACAGATTTTCTTCTTTCTGTTCTTGGGATCAGAAAATCTGAATAAACAATTTTTTAATTTCAATAAAATTGGTTAAATAAATACAAGCTAAAATGTATGATAATACTTCTGCTATTCCTACATAAAGTGCATTAGAAACAAGATCCAAACCTAAATCATTAAATGAGTATTGGATACCATAATAAGAAACATTAAATGCCATATTAACATTAAATGTTGCAATTGTTAGCATTCGCAGAGATTTAAATGAAAACAAATGATAATAATTGTAAATTTTTTTTTTCTTGGATTCCCTTCGATGAATTCTTCTGATTTTGGTTTTATCATCTGTATCCAATTCAGGATTGCCATTGATAGCAGATATTTCATTGAATACTTGAACTGCTTCTTCAAGATTTCCTTCATAGAAAATCAAATATCTAAAAATTTATTAAGTATTTAAGAGTAATCGAGTTTTTTATGACCTTGGTGATTCTTTAATGAAAAATATTCCCCATAATAAAAAAAAACTTGGTAAGACCATCAGAAAAATGATCAAATATCTCCAATACAGTATTACCTCGTACAACAAAGCAAAATTGATTTGGGATAATCCCCAAGAGATAAAAATACAAACAGAGGCTTTTTGATAAAATTTGGAGCCTAATCATATTAAAATTATTTTATTAATATAAAAAAAAAAAAAAAAAACAGGTTTCTTCTTTCATCAATGTGTTTGCTATAATATAACAAGCATAAGCTCCGAAACCAGCCATTCCCCAAAAAAATAAGAAAAATTCAATATTTGGAGCTAATCCAGATCCGATTAGACCCACAAAAGTTATAAGCCATGCAAGCATCAAATATTTTTTTCTTCTCATCTGGAAAAATGTAAAAATAACAGTGCCTATAATGGAACCAACAAAAAAAATCGATTCAGCGATTGTCCTTAAATATCTATAATCACAATATAATCCAAATTCATTGGCGATTGAATAAGTCGATTCAGTAGCAAGAATTTTTTCAAGGCATCCACCAGTGTCTTCTGTACAGTATTTTCCATCACAAAGAAATTTAGGAGTTCCAATAAGAAAAGGTCCTGATAGCATCATACCACATAAAATAAAGTTTTGAATGGTGAAGAAACTCATTAATCTCCATTGATATTTATTTGCATCCCCAATCTTTTTGAAAGTCTAAAAAATAATTTATTAAAATATCAAGGAACAATAAATCAGACATCGTTCAATGAATAAGTTTGGTGATCAAAATCGAAGGAGCTTGAGCCCTTATGATTTAGACTCGATATAACTGACTCTTTATTTGACATTTGCTGATAATTAATGAATATATGTTTATCTATCATTATTTTCCAGTTTATGGAAATAGATATTTATTCATGAATAAAATTTCGATTAATTTAATTTTTCACATGCAACTTTAAATAATATTTCAGCTTTTTATAATAATTTAGCTTTATTTCATAAAAAATATTTTCTTGCCATTTCGCATTAAATTTAGGAAAAAAATATAATACTGTGCAATTTGATGCATACCTCTAAAGAAATTAATTCCGCTCAATCTCCTTTGTCTAGTTATAGCAAAACCAGTAATATTTTACTCCAAAAAACATTAATCAATCTAATATTCACTTAAAAGTCTCCCCCAGCCCAGAAGATGAAGACAATGTCTCCAATTATAATTTGTCAATTTCCTCTGAGCCCATAGACAGGAAAAAATATCTAGCGAGTATTGGATTCCAAAATAGAAGTTTTCCTTTTTTAAATTAAAAAAAACTAAATGATGTACCACTTTATCTAGATTCATTGACGATTAATGATATTTGGATGAAAAATGAAAAAGATTGGATAAATACTCCATATTGTGGAATTTGTGAAATGTTTTTCGATAAATTTAAAGGTGTATTCACCCATCATTGGTATTTTCATGAATAAAATTTTTAATAAAATGAATTTTTAAGCCGAAAGTGTGGGATTTCTGTTTGTGGAGAATGTTCCTCAAAAAAAATAAATTGTCACAGGGTTTGTGATTTATGCTTTCTCAGAATTGAAAGCACAGATTTAATAGAAAGAAAGGAAAAAGTATTGGAAATGAAGGAAGCCACTTATTTGGAAATAGAGAAAAATATTAATGAAACAAAACAAAAAATTGATTTTTATTGCAATAAAATATCAGATTTTTCTGTGATACGAAGAGATGAAGAAAAACAGAGGATTGCTTTAGATCATTTGAAAAGCCAATTAAAAGAAATCGCTATTATTATGAAGAAAAATAAAGACAATATGCAAAATTTACAGGAAAATCTAAAAAACGAAGAAGAATTACTGCAAAAAAAAAAATATGAGTATGAAAGAGTTAGAAAGGAATTAGGGAGACTTAAAGAAGAAAATCTCAGAAAAAATTTTGATATAAACCATGGAAATGAGGAAATCAGAGATTTAATGGAGCAAATAAAAAGAACTCAAATATCTGTAAATTTGTTTATTTGATTCACTATAAAAATTATATTTTTCAAGCAATCTTATATAGACCTTTCAGAAATTTTTGATATTACGAAGGAGGATTTACAAAGAACGTTTACACAAATAGAATTCATAAATAAAGGTGATCAGAATATGCTTGAAAATTGTGATCTTGAACTTAGAAATTTATTAAAAAAAACCTTTTCCTTTCAAAAAGAAATTTATATGAGTCATTCTCTGCTTCGAAGCAAAATAACAAATTCTCAAATTCGGAAAAATGATTTGGAGAATGAAGAAAAAATGGGGATGGATATTGAACAAAAACCATATAATGATGGAATTTGTTTCAAAAAATGCGAAATATTTTAAAATTTCGTTTAAAAGTCATTTTCAATTTTTAATTAATTATTTTGTCTTATTTTACAAATGTATTAATTGCCATTTAGAATAGGTTGTTTATGTTTGAATTAAATTTAAATATGCACTTATTGACAATTAGAAAAGAGTTTTTGTAGTTTGAATTCAAATTCAAATATACACATTTGCAAAAAAAAAAAAATTTAAATTTGAATTAAATTAACGTTTTTTAAAATTAAAATTAAAAATATTAATTTTTTTTTTAAATAAAAAAAAATAATTGTTCTTTTTATAAACAAAATTAAGCTTTCTTCTTTTTTTGTTATAAAACTGAACACTTAACACATTAATGAAAGTATAACTAACACATTTTTATATATATTGAATTGTTATAAGGATAGAGAAACGGCGAATTCTCGAAAAGTTCGACCGCAAAATGGAACTTCTGCTTATGTTCCTTCTTTTCCTTCTTCTAACTCTTTGCAACGGAATTCTTTTCGAATAGAAAATGAATTTCATCGACCATCTATTGCACTGAACTCCTCATTAAAGTAATCAATAAATATTCAAATCAGTTAACCATAATAACAAAGTATTGTAGTGAACGTAGAATTTCTGTTATGTCACGAATGTCAAAGGATTTCAATGAAGATAAGACATTTTTAGAAAATTATGATTTGAACTATAATTTTATTGAGATTTTGAAAGAAGAAAGAAAGTTCTAAAGCAAAATTTTTTTTTTGTCATAATTAATCTTATTTTATAGGGATACAGCTCTGTCCATTTTCAAAGAATATCATAGTTTATATTTCAAGAAGAATGATAATGATAAAGTATGATGGAGTGAATTGTTCATAAAATATTTTTTTTTATTTGTTAGCATTTTTTATACGAGGCTAGACTTAAATATAAGGAATTATTGAATATTTTGGGAGAAGAGAATTCACAAATAAAAGCTAAAATTGTAAATATGAAGGTAAAATTCTTAAGTTTTTTTAAGGAAAATTGGATAAAAATGAAAATAGAAAGAAAAAGGGAAATTGAATAAATTAATTACAGATTTTGAAAATATGATCTCCGAAAAGCCAAACAAAAAGGTCACTGAGACAAAATGTGCAAATGTTTAAAATTTAATATAAATTATAAATTTTATATTTTCATTAAAAGACTATAAAACTCAGGCAAATTGAGAAAAAAATCTTAGAATATCGAAAAATTATTTCCAAACAAAAAGAAGATATTTTGAACAAGAAAAATAATATAAAACTCATCAATTTATCAGATTTGTTTGTGAGAGAAAGAAAAAAAAAATATTAAATTAATTTTGAGCTACTTTTTCATTTATTCAGGCTGAGGTCAAATATTATAGTAATGAGAGCATAAATATTAGAAATACATTGGTAAAAGATTTAAAATCTATTCACGAGAAAAAGTAAAAAAGAAAACCTCATTCAAAATTTTTTACATTGTTTGTAATAAATAGCACCGAAAATATATCAGATTTTGATTCTGATCATATGATCATTGATTTAAATGAAGAAAAGAACGAAATGTTCTTTCAGATGGAAAATATCACTAAAGAAATAGATCAAATGCAGGTAATTTTCTATGTTAAATAAACAAGTTATTATTCATTTTTTGTTTTATAAGAAAGAAGATGAGGAAAAAAGAAGCAAAAAGTTTGATCTTGAGCAAAAATTAAAAGAAATTACCAAAAAACTTGATAAAACTAATAAGGAGCTCAATATAATCAAAAAAGAACAGGAAACATTAAAGCAAAGAAGAGATGAATTAGAAAGAAAATCTCAAATAAAATCCGATGAACAATTGAAGGTTGAGGCATTATTAAACTCAGAAGAAAAATTAAAAAGTATCATTAATGAACGCGATCAAACAATTGCTCAACAAGAGAAAGCAATCAATGATTTCAAACTGAAACTCCAAGTAATTTTAAATAAAAATCTGTTTATTATATTATTATCATTGTTTTAGGAAAAAAGTGGATTTGAATTAAAAGAAAAGACGTTTTTACAAGAAGAGCTCAATAAATTCAAAGAGTTGTGTGTTGATAAAGAAGAACAATATAAAGCTTTGAATAAACTTCCGATCCTCACAGAAAAAAATAAAATAAATATTTCTAAGGAAATTAATCACGAACTTAAAGAATCTAAAAAGTTCGAAACCTTAGAACAAAAGTTATCAATTCTAGCTGAAAAAAATATGCACAAAGAGGAAAAAAAATATAAAATTGTCAAAAAAGTAAATCTGGATGATATACAAAAAACAGCTTATGAGTTGAAACTTCGATTTATATTAAAAAAAATCGAAATGAATTCGATTGAGAAGGTTGATATCAATAAATAAACAAAACCAAAAAATTAATAAATATTTTTTTAGTATTTATTCACAGAAAAAATTTTGGCGAAAGGATATGCTACAATATTAGATATGAAGGAAATTCTGCAAAAGTTAAAAAAATACTATTTTTTTCAATAAAATTAACAATTTATTAATGGAAAAAAGACCTCCCTTCAATATTTTCAAAGAAGACGATGCTTTATTGGTTTCCCGATATTTCATTGAGGACAATTATAATGATACTTTGGAGCTAAATTTAGAAAGAAGCAACGATATTGATATAATAAAGATGGTGATGAAGAAATTAGTGGGGAGATATTGTTTTTTAGACTCAGAATTTGAAGAACGAATGAAAAATGAGCTTTCTTTTGTAAAATTTACCTTTATGAATATCAAATAATGTTTTTTAGTATATTGATAGATATGGATCTGTAATCAGGAGGATTGTAAATGAATTGAAACAGCATAAATCTGATATAGTGGGTTATCATGAAATTGCAGATATATTTGTTTCTGCTTTTGCTTTTGAAAAAAAGATTCTGAACAATCAACAGTTGGAATATGTTATTTTAAAACTTTTCGAATTGTCAAATGATCTAACTAAATTAAATCTTTTCAAAGTCTTCCAAATTTTTGGACGAAAATAAAAAAAAATTAGTTAGATTATGATAATTTGCTGCTAATTTTAATAAATCAAAAAAATATTATTTGATTAAAATTGAAAAATTAAATTATTATCTTATCCATATATTGGAAAATTAAATCCGAACATTGTTTTTCAGTGATTGGTTTGCTTATAAACTTATCCATTCCACAAATCATGCATTTCATCTCATCTTCTAATCCCGAAAGACCAGTTAACCCAACAATAAAAGCCTCATGATAGATTTTTGTTTTGATCAGAGTTTTTATTTGTGAGCAAGCTTCAAAACCATTTTTGATAGGCATCAAACAATCCATAAAAATTAAATTAAAATGCTCTGCGTTTGGAATCAAATTTTTCTCATTAAATTTCTGGATACATTCAACACCATTGCAAGCAGTATCATAATAAATTTTTATTCTATCAATCTTTTTCAAATAACTTACAATCACGAAAGCATTAAAAGGGTTATCATCAGCAATTAGAATTCGAAATGAAGCTGTTTTGGGTTTATTAAGGTCATTTGAAATTGAGAAATTTTTTGAAAAAAAGTTTTCATAATTATTCGATTGAAGAGAATGAGAATCAACAATTTTTTTTAATGGATCCTTCACAAAATTATAATTTTTTTGTGAAATAATTTCTGTGGGATTTTCTTCAAAATCAGATGCATTAGAAAGAGATCCGAAAGAAGAAAAATATAAGTTCTCGTCGATTTTTTTATTTTCATTTTCATTTTTTTCTTCTTTTTGCGAATACGAACTTTTCTTTATGATTTCTTTCAAAGATTTAATTTCCTTTAAAACTAAAGGCTTTCTTTCAAAGTGCTTATTTTCTTCAGATAAGAGGCTATCATTTCCATTGAAAATCATTGATCTGGCCTTTGTTTTAGGAGTTAAAAATTTTGAGTCTAATTCTCTTGAAAAAGTAGAAATAGCTTCTAATTTAGTTGTTTCTGTTTGCATTTTTGTAATTTTTCTTGAGTTTAAACTCCTCAAAAATATTTTCGGTGATAAATTTGAAAGCAATGGCGCTAAATGATCTTTGATTTCCTCAGAATATGTATTTAAGAACTTTATTTTATTTTTTGACTCTAAATGGTTCAAATCGCGATTATGCTTTTTATTTAATTCAACATATAAATAAAAACTGATTTTGGTTCCGATTCCCAATTCACTAGTTATGTTTATTTCTTCTTTTGGACCAAGTAATGATATAAGTTTTTTGCAAATATTTAGTCCCAGACCTATTCCATATTTATTCATTCCTCCATCAGTATCAAAAGTGGAATAAGGCTTGCCAATTTTATTCAAAGTTTCACTTTTCATACCAAATCCTGAGTCTATCACATAGAATTTCAAAACATTTTTGTATTTTGTTTTTAGGATTTTCAATTTGATGAAACCTTTCATTGTAAATTTGATCGAATTTCCAATTAAATTGATCAAAATCTGCTTAAGTCTTCGGGAGTCGGAAAAAAGAATCACATCTTCATTAAATTCATTTTCAACTTTCAATGTTATTTTCTTAGAAGCAGCTTGAATAGCCATTAAGTTTATAATCTCCGTGATGGTAGTATTTAGACTGAAATCTTCTTGAATTAGTTTAAATTTATCGTTTAAAAAACTGGAATAATCTAAAATGTCGTTAATCAAAGACATCAATAATTTTCCATTAATCTCAGCATAATTAAGAAATTTAGATCGATCTTCTTTATTTTCACTAGATTTGGCATTATTTACAAAGGCCAATATTCCGTTCAGAGGAGATCTTAAATCATGAGTGACTGAAGCCAATAATTCATTTTTTTTTAAATCATTTTCTTGCAATTTTTTGATTTCTTCCTCCAAATTATCATCATCCAAATGAATAAGCATCAAATTTTCATTATTCCATTCAAAATTCGTGATCCAAATCTTCATTTTCTTTGACATTTTTCGGTAATATCCTAAAATCATATTTTCAAAACTAAAATTAAACCCTTCGTCTCCAACAGCTTTTATGACTAAATCCATTAGATTTACTCCAGAAAGATCACCATTTTTTTTTAATTTTAATGCTTCATTTCCTAATTTTTGAATTAATTCATCATCCTCTTTTATTTTTTTTTCATTCAATATATTTTGAAAAGATAGCTCTAAATGATGGTTTGTTAGTATGGAAATATCGGCCATCAGTTCTTCAATCTGATCGATATTGCTTTCAATCTTATATTTTTTTTGAGCTTTAGTATTGACAAATTCAAAATGAACTAAGTCCTTTAATCTTTTTTTTGAACTTATTTTTTTTTCAATTGAAACTTTCTTTTTGAATAAAATGGTGATTCCAGGGAAAATTTTATTGAAAATATGCATCCACATTTTTTTTTCGTTCGTTTGTTTTTCGAATATTAATAATTTATTCTTATGCTCTGTCCAAGTCATATAAGATTGTAATAAACAAATTGTGACATTTCCAAAGAATGTTGTTAAATCCTCCAAATTTAAGAGCAATAATGATGAAAGGTATACTAACATGAAAGAAAAAGCAATGTTGGATAAAAAATTATTTGGCCCTTTGATCAAATTGTAATAAAGAATTGAAATATAAATTCCCAAAAATAACAATTCGTAGCTTTTCAAACCGAAAATAATGAGCTTATCCATTAAAACTGTCCCAATCATGAAAAATATAGTGAAAAATAACTGTGTATATTGAGCATACTTTTCAGTGAAGTAAATAATTATTCCTAAAACACAACCCAAAATTATATCAAAAATTATTCGCTCCCATAAAAATCCAAACAAAACATATTGTACAATATAAATTATACTGTATAATATAAATGCAACATAAATTGGATAATATTCCTTAGAGAAGTAGTTTTGATGAAAGTGGGGTGAATTATTGGCTCCATAGTTAAAGCAAGTCAAAAAATAGTTTTTCCAATTTTTTACAAAATAATCCATCTTATATGTTAATTATAATAAATGAGAAAAATTTACGACCTGATTGAAAGATTTATTAATTTAATTTGAAAAATACTAAATAAAACCCTATAAATGAATAAATAAAACAAACAATATTTTAAAGAATCAAATAAATTTTGATGTAAAAATCATTCTTATGAAATGATATCGAGCCTTTATTTTTCTGAAAATATTTGAAATGTGTCTTCAAAAATTCAAAAGAAATAAATAATTTATAACTAAATCAATATTTTGAAATGAGTTTTAACATATCAAATGAGCTAAATAAATTTTTTCAAGAAAAAGAAATAAATGAAAAAAAATTTGATGAGCTTTCAATTTTTTTCAAAAGCATTCTTTCAACCTGCGAAAACATTCAATTAAATGATAAATATTTTTCAAAAAATCTCGGGAATAACAAAAATCAATATGTTTCTTCTTTTGAATTTTTGAAGAC
>JFJP01001818.1_pt1 | contig 26781 bp, 33 predicted proteins | sample 431651 | NCBI WGS metagenome assembly JFJP01 (sample SAMN02602958, study PRJNA72255) | Microbial mat metagenome, whole genome shotgun sequencing project. | biome: fresh water; feature: sink hole; material: water; isolation source: purple microbial (photo- and chemosynthetic) mats found in...
AAATCAGAACCGTCCGTGTTCATGTCTGCGGCGTTGAAGATCTTCTTGAACGCTTTCTGGACGTCTCGGATATGAAGACCGATGCCCGTTTCGCCGCCGAGCTTTTCCTTGAGATAAGGAGCAGCTGAGAAGTGGTCAGCGTGAGCATGTGTTTCCAGCAGCCAATCAACAGTCAATCCCGATTGCTGGACATAGTCGACGACCCGGTCGGCGCTGCGGTGTGATGTGCGGCCTGACTTGGGATCATAGTCGAGCACGCTGTCAATGATCGCCGCTCGCCGCGTGATCGGATCGGAAACGACATGGGTAGCGGTGAAAGTGTCGGGATCAAAGAAGGATTGAATGGTGAACTCTCGCATGGCACCTCCGACAAATTCGACTTATCTTATATGTTATACGTCTATGCAGAGACCGTCGATTTCAGACGTATCGATTCGGCGCCTCTGGTCTCCGTCAATCTTCATCCGCCACGAGACCGCAAGTTCTGGATACAACGGACCACACCCATCGTGCGCCCAGTTGTGGCACAACAAGGCGATGAGCGTCGTGAAGAATCAAATTCAACGCCCATGCCCGGCAACAAATCGCCTCCGACATGAAGCGGAAAGCGAACACGTCGATTACAACGATTTGGTCGAGTAGTACCAATCGACTGTATCGTAACCCTCGGAAGCGCGCTTTTCGGCCGCTTCAGCGGTCTTGGGCGGAGGCACGATAACAGGCTTGCCCGGGCACCAATTTTCTGGCGTGGCGACCCCATTCGCATCAGAGGTTTGAAGAGCCTGGAGCAGACGGACAAATTCATTGATGCTACGCCCATTGCTCATCGGGTAATAAACCATCGCACGCAAAATACCGTTTGGATCAATGAAGAACGTAGCGCGGACGGCCGAAGTATCCCCTGCGCCAGGATGTATCATCCCGTAGGCGCGAGCCACGTCCATCTTCAGATCTTCGATGATCGGGAATGGAATTTCAACGCCGAACTTTTCCTTGATATTGCGCGTCCAGGCCAAGTGCGAGAATAGACTGTCGATCGACAAACCGAGCAGTTCGCACCCCATTTCAGTGAATTTCGGGGCTGCGTTGGCGAAACCGATGAATTCCGTCGTGCATACCGGTGTGAAATCAGCGGGGTGGGAAAAGAGAATCAACCACTTGCCTCGGTAGTCCTCAAGTCTACGATCACCATGCGTAGTCCTCGCATTAAAGGCAGGCGCCGGTTCATTCAGACGAGGGAAATTGAATTGTTGTGCACTTTCCATTGCTCTACTCCTTGGTTAAGAACGCTTTAGAAAAAGGAGGCGTAAAAGGACTTGCCGCCCATAGAACAAACACCGAAAGTGCGAAACTAACCCTCGATGTCAGTGATGACTGCAGCCACAACCACTTGTTGCCGTCTCGCCATTTGAACTGCCGCAGCCGCATTCGTGGCCAGCTTCATGACCGTGAACTTCACCTTGGCCATGGTGGCCGCCGCCGCAACATTCAACTTCCTCAACCTCGACCAGGCTACCGGCCGCCAGTTCGGCCAGCGCTTCTTCAACCGTCAAAGCGTCCGTGTTGAAAACCCGGATGCCTCGGCTGCGCAAACCGTTGAACATTCCCCGTCCGATTCCCCCGGCGCAGACAATGGCATGAAGGTATTGCGGCGTGGCATGGCACGCCCCGGAGCGGGCATCGATTCCAATGCATTCACGGCTATCGCTGTCGATCACCAGCAATGCCGGTGCCGCGCGAAAGTTGGGGGCGATTTCGGAATTGAGACCATTGAGTTGGTCAACGGGCAGACAGATTTTCATTTGGATAAGTCCTCAGGTTTAGTCGGGGTTGGGCGAAAAATGACTAGGCGCACCCGGCCTATGCCTTCCCGCCCGTCGTGTCTCGGTTGTTGCTGCTTAGGCATTTGCCAGCTGACATGGGACGCGTCGGCGGCTGGCCACGCATTTCGTGCCGCAGTTCGCCCAGTGTTTGCGCTTTTACGGCCAGCACCGGCAATTTGGCGCGACGGGATAGCTGCATCAATCGGAAGCCCATGGAGTGCCCAGCCAACGCATCGACTTCGCCAGCGACAAGATCAGGCAAGGGGCAGTGACACGGCCCCGGACAATAGCCGGAGATATCGCATTCACTCAGGATATCGCCGCTCGCGCTATCGACCACGGCAAACCGGTCAGCTAGTCCGAAATGCGCTGCCAGCCGCACGTCGTTTCCGCCGGGGATGGTAATGTCGCTGGACAGCAAAGGAACACAAATGCGCATAGCCGTTGCTCTCAGTTTTCCTGGCACGCCGCGATGCCATTACACGCCGCCTCGTGCCCCTTGCAGCAGGAGAAGTTCTGCAGATCATGCAGATCATCCTCCCAGAAATCTGCCAGCGCGCCGGCGACACTCTTGGAGCGGGTGCCATAGATGGAGATGCCCTCGGCACGCAGCGCCTGATAGAGCTCTTCCGGCATCCCCTGACACATGATGATGTCGAAGGTGACCGGCGTCTTGCGTTGCTCGTCATCGCTCATGTCGATGGCCAGGGTTTCCTGGGTATCGCTTTCGACTACCAACAGCCAGGGGGCAACGCTGAAGTTGCTGGCGAGTTCGGATTGCAAACCTCGGTTGGTATTGGCGGGGAGACAGATTTTCATTTAAGGTATCAGCAAACTGTTATTGTTAGCATATGCTATTATTGTTGACTCGCCGATTCCTTTTGTCAAGTGACCCTGGTTCGCCATGTCCAAACCCGCCACCCTTCTGGAAAATATGATCAGGGGGGCCAAGTCCTTAGGACGATCCCGTAGAACGCCTGATGACGGGCGAAGCCGCCGTTTCGTCGCCGTCATCGACTGCATTCTCAACCAGAACGCTCGGGACGCCGGGGCCGCTCGGTTTCCAGCGATGAATTTCGAGCTGCTTCGGCTTTGTCATGAATTCGATATCGGCATTCTCCAGATGCCGTGCCCCGAGATGGCCGCGCTTGGTTTCAAACGGCTGCGCCTGCCGGGACAATCGATTCGGGACGCGCTCGACACCCCGAGCGGACGGCAACGCTGCAGCGAGATCGCCGTCGAAGTCGCAGATCGCATTGACACCTATCGTACCGAGGGTTACGAGTTGCTGGCTGTCCTTGGCGGGAATCCGCAGAGCCCGGGCTGCGCTGTTCATGACGGGGATGGCGGATTGCTCAACCAATCCGGCCTGCTGATGCAGGAACTTGAGGCGGAGTTCAGAAAGAGAAAGTTGAACGCGACGTTCAAAGGCATCCGTGATCACGATCCAGAATTGCTGGACAAGGATCTTCAATGGCTTCGTGACGTTCTGCTTCAGTAAATAAGGGCATGCAACGACTGGAACTCTATTGCCACACTGAAGTGAAACAGCAAAGCCGAAATACAAAGCCAGACAATCCGAGAAACGACTCGCGAAGTAGCCAAACGCCGTGTGTAATTTTCGTCGAGTTTGGCCGCTGACCTATAGAAAAAACCAGCCACCACTTCGCTGCGCCCTTAAATGTCTCTTCAATCCACTCAGAATTGCCTCGTTCTGAGCATGACAAGCGTACAACCTTCAACAACTTCGATGCTTGCCGCCGTGAAACGATGGTATTCAGCGGGGTTTTCAGTTCCTGGATTGAAAATGATTCGCTTGGGCTCAAGCTTGATGATGTCGTCAAGCATGTCACTCTGGCGCGCCGGGCCAACATACATGGTCACTGTATCAATCTGGCCAGTAACTTCTGCCGGTGTTCCACATACCTTTTTGTCCAGAATCTTCTCTATGGCTGGCGCTACAGGGATGGGGTTATGCCCGTACTCCATGAGCATTTTCATGGCTTTATTCGAGTAGCGCTCTTCATTCTTGCTAGCTCCAATTACAACAACGTTCTCCATCTCCGTCTCCTCTAAATACTGGTTAGTTCGTTTCCCCTGCCGGGAGCAATACGTGTGGTCGCGTTCACTTGGCATCTATAACTATCAGTTCTTCGGTAGAAATAGGTAATTCAGACACCTGACAATTTGTACGCATCGTTCCATGCAGAAATGCCCGTTCAAATTTAGCTACGAAGGACATGCATGTCATGCTCTCTTTGAGCAACACTCAGCCGCATCGATCACTCCGGCACGCAAATCGCGCGTCGTTGCACCGCAGCAAGAGTCTTGGCGATCAGAACCACAACAATCAGGCTGACAATAGTCAGCAAGATCGCGGCTATCCAGTGGAAAAAGTCCAGACCTGATCGTTTCGCCATCGCAAAAGAAGCAATGGTCATGGCAGCCAACGGGAATGAGTACGCCCACGCCGATAGAAAAAATCCACCACGGACAAATCGCAGAACATTGCTGCCCAGCAACAGGGTCAGAAATAGTGCAGTGTAATAAAGTACGCGGCCAAAGCCGTCGAGTTGCGGTACCAGCACGCCATAGGCGATAAACCCGACAGCAGGCGGAGCTAACAGAATGAACAAGGTAGGCAGCAAACGCGGCGGAATTGGTTCATGAAAAAAGATCCGGTAGAAGACGATAGTCATCAGCACAATCCAGAAAATCATGCCGATGCTGAAAAAGAACCATGCGAGTTCGGGCGTTGCGAACTGCACGCCGCAGATCGGCACAAAGAGGTTGCCAACCACCGGGATGAACCAGGCAGGATTGGCGTGTTTGATGTCGTAATGAGTGTGATACATCCAACTGCTGAGAATGGCGAAGGTAAACGCCAAGTGAATCAGGGTCCCAGCCGCCCAGAGCAGCATCGAAAGCGATGGGGCTGTTTCTAGCCAGACTATGCCTAGGAGCAATAGACAGATGGAAATGGTGGGGAAAAAATTGACCCGCACCGGGTGCTTCCACTCAGCACCGACGGCGCCAGGGTAGCGAAGAACTTTGACGCCGTAAATCAGCAGCAAGCTGAGGAAAAGCAGGCTTGCGAAACTGGCAATACCTTGCCAGACAAATGCAGGAGCATTCAGTGCCGTATGCGCTTTTTGCCAGGCAATGGCCAAACCAGTAAGGCCCATTACGGTGGAAAAAATCGAAACGGGAAAATGCGCAAGGCGCTGTTCGCCGTGAAGTTCGCTGGTGTTGTTCATTGGTGTTCCATCAACGCTTGATCGGGATTGAATACTGATTGCCTGCTGAAGTCGGCGCTATTACGGCCTGCTCTCAACCGTTGAAATGGACGACCTTGCCCATTCCATTAAATGAGCCAGATCGATCACCCCGCTGCGCTGCGAAATGATACGGCCATGGTGGAAGATGACCAAGGTAGGAATACTGCGAATGGCAAAACGCGCGGCAATTGGACCTTCCGTCTCGGTGTTGAGCTTGGCGACACGCATGGATGCCTCCAGGGTCTTGGCTGCCACGTCAATGACTGGAGCCATCATGCGACACGGACCACACCAAGGAGCCCAGAAATCAACCAGTATCGGCACATCTGAATCATTAACATGGCGTTCAAAATTGTCTGCCGTGAGTTCAAGGGGAATCCCGGTACAGAGCGGTTGCTTGCATTGATCACAAACGGCTTGATCAGCCAGACGATCAGACGAAACTCGGTTGATGGTGTCACAAAAAGGACAAACAACCTGTAGAAATTCGCTCACGGAAAGCTCCTTGGTATATAAGCACTTACTAAAGTAGTTGTTAACGAGTCAATAGGCAAGCGATATATTTTTCTCTTGCACATTGCTTTATTTATTAGCATATGCTAGTTTTAAACCGCTTATTCAGTCAACATTTTTCTGTCTTTACCTGACCCTCAAAGAAACTGGCAAGTACAGGCGGCCGATACAACAAAGACAAGCGAACCAAACACTATGAATAGCCCCGTGCGAATAACCCTGGTGGTCGACAATGAGAGTTCGTCCGATCTGATCGCGGAACACGGCTTTTCTGCCTGGATCGAGGCCGGTGACCAGCGCATTCTTTTCGATACCGGACAAGGAATTGCGCTGAAAAGCAATGCCTTCCATCTAGGGGTCGATTTGAGCCAGGCGACCATACTGGTGCTTAGCCACGGGCACTATGACCATACCGGTGGAATCCCCGTTTTTCTGGCCGCCAACGCCACTGCGCCGGTGCTCTCCGGACGTGGACTGGGTACGCTACGGTTCAGTTGCCACCCGGATCAGGCACCACGAGCCATCGGCATTGGAAGTGATGTGCTGCACGCACTAAGCGATTTGCCGATGCACCGCCGTATTGAACTCCAGGTACCTCACTATCTGGCCCAATCTATCGGGATAAGCGGACCGATTCCACGATTGACATCATTTGAGGATACCGGCGGACCGTTCTTTCTCGATGAGGAGAAACAGCGTCCTGACAGCATTAGCGATGAACTGGCAATGTGGTTCGAAACCAGTGCCGGACTGGTTGTCTTGACCGGCTGTTGTCATGCCGGACTGGTTAATACCGTAAATCACATCCGCACGGTTTCAGGAATCGAACGGGTACATGGAATCATCGGCGGTTTACACCTGCTGCAGGCGTCTGAGCACCGACTTGAAAAAACAGTGCGGTTTATCGCGGACTGTGCGCCAGATTTTCTGATCCCTTGCCATTGCACGGGACAACATGTAGTGGATCGCCTTCTTCAAGAGTTCGGGCCTGAATTAGTACTTCCTGGACGAGCAGGCCAAATCCATGAACTCGGGCTGTTGAAAAGTAGGCCCTCAAGTGGCTGATGATTTGAAATTCCAGGGCTAGATCAAGGCTCTGGCTTAACGTAACGCAGTACCGCCTCAACGATCATTTGTCGTTGTTGCGCAACGTTATTCTTCTCCCACAAGTCCATTTCAAAGACGGCGTTCCAAGTGTAGCGGTTGGAAACACGAATGAAGCAGAACGAAGTGATCAGCAAATGCAGATGCCAGGGATTAATGCCTGGCCGAAATACGCCGTCGCGCTCACCGCGTTCAAGCAGCGTGCGAACGGTTTCAATCGCAATGGCGTTCCTTTGAACCATTGAGGGCCGCCCGGTGATATGACGCGCACGCTCCATGTTTTCAACACAGACCAAACGCACATGTTCGGGATGAGCTGCATGGTGGTCAAAAGTCACTTCGACCAAACGTTGCATGGCACTTTCCGGCGGCAGATCGTCAAGATGCAAACCCTGTTCCTTGCTGCGCACACCGCCGTAGGCTTCTTCAATGACGGTTGCGTATAGCTTCTCTTTGCTGCCAAAGTGATAATAAATCATCGGCTTCGTCGTCCGGGTTCGCGCCGCGATCTCATCAACCCGAGCTCCACTCAAACCCTTTTCGGCAAATTCCTGCATCGCCGCACCGATAATGTCACGCCTTGTTTCTTCCCCGACCTGTGATCGCTGTCGAACCGCGCCAGTTTTTCTGCCGGTTTGATTTTCTATAGTTGGCGATTTGGCTTGCACAGTTGAACCGGCAGTAGCAATCAGAATCTCGTCGTACTTACCCTCATCGGGATGCTTTTCACCAGCCTCAATCTTTTCAAGTTCAGCACGCACCTGGGAAAACTCAAGTTCAAGCAGAGCCAGCATTGCTGTGGCGATCTTAACCCCCTCCTCTTCATCAGCCGATCCGGTTGAACGCTCAACCACCTTGGCCTTGCCGACATAACGCGGATGTTGCCAAAGGTCATGCGGAATCTTTTTCAAGATACCGATCCGCCCGTTACGCCCGATACGAATATTTTTAGGGAGAGAAGACATCGAACTCTAACAAGTATGGAATAAAGTATGGAAACACGACTGAATGTCAGCAGTCAAGTATTAATCGTGCGTGATTGCCCAAGTTGCCTCGGCCTCTTTTGAGTACCGGTCGGATCGAACATTAAGTATGGATATCGATCAGTTACAGTATGGATTTCCATAATATTAACGTATGGACATACGCGCCAACTCTGAAATCCGTACTTAGTTGGTATGTAGCCTCCAAAGGTGAAAATTAAATTTTAAACATTTTAAATCAAATACTTTTGCGAACATAATCAGCAACAATGAGCAATTCATCGAAAATCTTCTCGATTTTCCTCTCTTACAACTCTGACGTTGACAATATTTACTGGTCGGTCTATAAATAAATTCACGAGACGACCTACTATGCAGTTAAACCAACCAAACTCTTATCCGTACTAAAAAGCTCGCCAGATTAGAGGCAATGTTCGAATTTTCCACTTGGTAGGTAATCCTCTTTCTTCCGCGTAACCACATAGAAAGATACGCCATGAGTCTGAAGCAGAAAATGAAACAAGGGCCGGTCTTTGGTTTTGCCATATTTACTGGCGCGTTGAGCGTGATTGAAACTGTAGGTAACTGGGGTTACGACTTTGTCTATCTGGATGTCGAGCACACCTCAATCGGAGTCGGACCTGACTTGGAACGCCAGATCATGGCGGCTCGGTTAGCCGGTATTTCCTCTGTAGTACGCTTGACCGGGACCAATGAGGTGGATATCCGCAAGGTTCTGGAGATGGGTGCAGAAGGCGTGGTAATTCCGCATATCCGTACCAGGGATGAAGCCGCAGCGATTGTTCGAGCTGCCAAGTTCCCGCCGCTCGGACGGCGCGGTGCCGAATCGAATGTCCGCGCAGCGGCTTTCGGTGGCCCTGGCTTTAGCTGGCCCGAATACATCACGAAAAGCAACGAAGAGAGCCTGATTATCCCGATGGCGGAAGACTTCGAGTTTGCCGAAAACGTGGATGAAATTATTTCAGTGGATGGTATAGACGCCATCAACTTTGGCCCGATCGATTATTCGCTCTCGTCCAACTTGCCGATTGGCTACAAAATCGATCACCCTTCGCTCTTCGATGCTTACCGGAAGATTGAGACACGGGCCCGCGCCAAAGGAATAGGCATCATGTGCCCGGTCGTTCCGGCCACGCAGGAAAACGCCCGTGACATGATCGCCAAGGGCGTAAACATGCTGATCCTGGGCAATGACATGTATCACCTGCAGGCGGCCTTCAAGAACATCATGGCCGAATGCGTGGAACCGATTCGTAGAGGTTGAGCCGTATCGCGAACAACCAGGCTACACCGGGCATTCCGGGTAATTTTCTCTGTTATTCACAACCAAAGTTTGCGGCATTTGCCGAATAATCTGAAAAGGGGAGGTAGTTATCATGCGCAGAATGTTTTTGAAGACAGCATGTGCGGTTGCAGTAAGTCTTGTTATTGCCACGCCGGCATCTGCCGCTGACTTTACGTTCAAGTTTGCTCACGCCCAACCGGCGACAAGCGTTCGTCACAAGTCAATGGAAATGTTCAAGGAGAACCTGGAAAAAGCCAGTAATGGCCGCATCAAGGTTGAAGTATTCGGTGGTGGCGCACTCGGCAACGAAGCCGAGCTGACGGACATGGTGAAAATGGGCAGTGTGCAGGGTACCCGCGGTGGCGCCTTTGCCAAGGCCAACAAGAAATTCCTGATCTATACCCTTCCCTTCCTGTTCAATGATACTGATTCCGTTCTGAAGGCCATGCGCAGCAGTTTTGGCGCTGCTATCGGCAAACATGCGGAACAAAACGGTTACTACATTCCGGCCACTGGTGTCGCTGGAGGTTTCCGTCAAATCACCAACAGCAAGAAACCGATCAATACGCCGGAAGATGCCGCTGGCCTGAAGATTCGCACCCCGCCGATCGAGACCATCGTCAAGACAATGCAGGCGCTAGACGCCAACCCACAATCGATTCCCTATGGTGAGACCTATATGGCGCTGAAGATGGGTGTCGTCGATGGTCAGGAGAATCCGCCGTCCAACATCGTGGAAATGAAGTTCTTTGAAGCGCAGAAATTTCTTTCCGTGGTGGACTACCAGATTCATCCGGACCCCTTCATGGTTAACCTGAAGTGGTATCAGTCGCTTCCCGCTGACTTGAAGATCGCCTTTGACAAAACGGCGAAGGACACCATGGAGTGGAGCGACACCAACTGGTTGGCATCCGAAGCGACCTATATGGATACGCTAAAGAAGAACATGACCGTCAATACCGTCACGCCGGAAAACCGGGCCAAGTTTATCGCCAAGGTCAAAACGGTGTGGGATGCCTATGTGAAGGACGGCACGTTTTCCGAGGCCGAAATCCAGGACGCACTTAAGGCTGGCAAATAATCAACAGGCAATCGACGGCGACGGACCAATCTCCGTCGCCGTTTTCATATAATCCAAGGGGAGTGAAAAGAGCATGAGTCAATCTGCCAATTCGTCCAGCACTGGCCAGAACATGTTGCTGCGCCTGGAGGCGTGGGTCACGCGCCAGGTTGAACATCTGTTGACCGCCACCTTCATGCTGATCTTTGCCCTGGTGGTTTTGCTGGTGGTACTGCGCTACGTTTTCAACACCACGATCGTTGGCGGCAACGAAGCCACGGTGATGATGTTCATCTTTACGACGGCGCTCGGGGCTGCTGTCGATGTGGCGCGCGGCAAGCACATCATCGTCGATACGTTCTTGAGTCTTCTTCCCGCAGAAGTTCGACGCTGGCTGGATGTCGTGAATCTGGCCATTATCGGGATGTTGAATGTTTTCCTGCTGAAATACAGCATTGACTGGATTGCCGCCGTGGGCGGCAGCGAGAATCCCGTGTTGCACATTCCTGAAGGGGTGGTTCAGATTGCGATGCCCATCGGTTGTGGGCTGACGATACTGTTCTGCATTACCCGCATCGTATCCTCATTGATGTGTAGATCTGCCATAGCCAAATGAAGGATACGCCATGCTATTGCTAATTTTCAGCTTGATCATCTTCATGGTGATGGGTGTGCCCATTGCCTACTCCATGGGTGCATCCGGCCTGCTGTATTTCCTTGTTCATCAGCCTGACCTGATTTCTGTTCTACCGGCACGCGTATTCGCTGGCATGGACTCGTCCGTGATGATTTCCCTGCCTCTTTTCGTCATCATGGGACATTTGATGAACCATGGCGGTCTGACAAGCCGGTTGATCGATTTCTGCATGATGTTCGTCGGTCGTTTGCGCGGCGGGCTCGGCATGGTCAGCGTGATGGCCAGCATGATTTTCGGCGGCATTTCGGGCTCTTCGGTGTCCGATGCAGCATCAATCGGCCAGGTAATGATTCCAGCCATGCAAAACAAAGGCTACCCGCCCCGTATGGCGGCCGGTCTGGTGGCTGCGGCATCGACCATGGGCATGATCATTCCACCCAGTATCCCGATGGTAATCTATGCCTTTGTTGCCTCGGAATCAGTCGGAAAACTCTTTCTGGGCAGCCTCATTGCGGGGGTGATGGTTGGAGCGCTCATGATGGGAATCACCCTCTTCATGGCGCACAAGAACCAATACCCCTGTGAGGATGTTGATCTTTCATGGAATGAAATCAAGCGCTGCTCGACGGACGGAATTCCAGCTTTGATCATGCCGCTGATCGTGGTTGGATCGGTCGTATCCGGTATAACTACGGCCACCGAATCAGCGGCTGCCGGAACGGTGTATGCACTGTTGGTCGGCATGTTCTTTTACAAGGGGATCACGGTGCGTGATCTGCCGGCGTTGTTCAAGGAAGCTATTTTGAGCAGTGCCAACGTAATGATCATCATCGCGTTTTGCGGAATATTTACCTGGATACTGGCGCTTGAACACGTCACCGAGGCGGTTGGGCTCTTGTTTGCGCAGATGCAATTCTCGCCCGTGGTCGCTCTATTGGTAGTGGATGTGATTATTCTGGCAATCGGCTTCTTTGTCGACGTCAGCCCAGCCATTCTGCTATTAACACCGATTTTTCTGCCGGCATTAAAGATGCTGGGGGTGTCACCAATCCAGTTTGGGGCGGTACTGATTACTGGGCTGGCAGTCGGATTAGTCACACCCCCCGTGGGAATGTGCCTCAATGTCTGCTCGGCCATCTCCGGGCAGAGCATTATCAACATCTTCCGTGGTGCGGCACCCTTCCTGATCGCCAACGTGCTGGTATTGCTGCTGATCTCGATATTCCCGGAATTGAGTACGTGGCTTCCTGCTTTGTTGATGGGGTAGACTGAAAACCCCTCAATAAGCCGGCACGACTTCCTTGGAAGAAAAACGCAAATGAAAGATCAGTCAACAACAAACAAGTCAGTGCTCGTGATCGTCGTAGCCCGTAATCATTGATCGGATATGGGTCAGTAGTGTCGGACCGGTGGTCGTCAAATACACGTGAACAAAAAAGAACGTGGTGATGGTAAAGGCGCCAACGACGTGAACGAAAGCAACCCACTCGAGAGAAATGTAGGCATCCAGCCCAAATCTGGGCCATTGGTTATAGAACAGGTAGAACAGTCCTGACCCCCAGATCATCGGCCCCATCAACGCTAGGAACGCCAAGTAGGCCAGGCGCTGCAAAGGGTTGTGCTTCTGCAGAACAGTCTTATTGAATGGATGCTTTCCGCCGTGGAAGATACCGTAAAGGTAATAGCGGATCATTGCATCGACATTGCGCAAACCCGGCAAATACTGACGCCACTCTCCCGTCGTGAATTGCCACACAATCGTGAACGCCCAGAGTGTCAGCACAGTCCAAGCAAAAAGTGTATGCAGTTCGACCGCTCTTCCGAAACCCAGCAGACTATAGGTGCCATGAATTTCGAACCCGGTGATCATCATGCCGATGATCAGGATGGCTTGCGACCAATGCCAGAAGCGCTCGAAGCGCTTGTAGATCATGACGCGTTCAGTACTCATGATGCCCTCCGATTCCGACGTGCAATCGTGATCCGGACCGCCGCGTGCGCCAGCCCCCCGAAAATAGCCATGACCACAGCCGCCCAGCCGATAAAATCCAGCCACGGTTTGGCATCACGCCCCGGCATGTAGAAATCTGTAAGCCCTGCCAAACGCCCTTCGTCTGATTTCGTATGGCACTCACCACAAGGTACAGCTTTTTCCTTGGGGGCAACCATGTGCGTGATGAACCAGTTCATGCGTGTTTCGATGAAGCCAAACTTGCCGCTGTAGGGCAAGCCGGCATAGTCCATTCCGGCCTGGATCGCCTTCGCGTAATCAAAATTTGTCCAGAACGCCGTGTCGTCCTTACCGAAGACGTGATTGACGACAAGTGTCTTGTTAACCGTGTCGTAAGGTTGCTTTCCATGCATGACCTTGAATGGCCAGATGCGCGCATTGGCATCACTGGCAGATCCTTCCACGCGGTTTATTTCAAGGATCCTGCTGTCATCGATCTTGTCGGTAATGGCAATTTGATGAACCACTCCGTTATACCATTTGTACTCTGGGCGAACATTCTCGGCATACTTGAAGTCGCCCTTTTCGGCCGAATAGATGAGATGTCCGTGGTCATCATTGATGTACAGCGGCTTGCCATCCGGACCTCGCTTGCCACCGGTCGACCAGTCCCAAAGCATCTTCGTAGCAATGCCCCCACGAGCGAACTCCGGGATATGGCAGCTCTGGCAGGCTACGCGATTGGTGTGATCGTTCAGTTTGTCCTTTTTGTGTGGAGTAGCGCTATGACAGGATTCACACGTCGCCCGATCATGGTCATCTTTTGGCAGATCTATGCCGTGCGAATCCGTTGCGCGTACCGCATAGCGACTGCCCGATGGCTGATGATCGTTGAAAGTATGGCAGTCGGCACAGACCATATTCTGCCCATCAACACCCATGTGTACATCGAGTGATTTGCTGGGCTTGATCAATGACGAATCAAGATCTCCATGTTTGACGGCGTCGCCGCCACCACCATTGAAGTGGCAGGCTCCACAATTGTTTCGCCCGGGTTTGCCAACCTGCTGGGCGATCTTCGCCAGATTCGGTGGCTGAACAATCTTGCCACTCCCGGGCGGAATTTCACGCGGCTCATAGAGGGGATGGCCGGCATCGGTAGCAATTTTCTTGTAGGTTGATGTCGTATCGTGACAGGCCAGACAATCCACATTGTCCTGCTGTGTAAAATCAAACGTATTGTCCCTCCAGCCGTAACCAGCATGGCAACTCGTGCAACGCGGTTCATTGGACAACGGGGAACCGCAAAAATTGTTGGCGGCGAACTTCTTGCCTAAGCGTTTGCCAGTGGTCGGACTGATCTTATCCCATGTCCAATGCACGCTTTTCATAACCTGGTGACCCGCCTTATTGTGGCAGGACAAGCATGCCTTCGTCACATCCGGGCCAGTTTTGAACGGCCCCTGCAGTGCGTCAAGTGTACTGTGATCGGTGGTTCGGGCAAACGCGGCGGAACCAAGACAAAGGCTTAGAAAAAGCAACCACCCGAATACTCTAGATATCGCTTTCACAGCATCCCCCGACATCAATGTAGCGCACAAGTTAGCAAATTCGTGCGAACGATAGCGTTGATCAATCTACTGTTCTTTTGTCATATAACCATACTCTAATTTTTGGCCGATGCAAATGATTTTGAAAAGAGTAGTCTCACGAGACTTTCAAGCGCATTCGTAGTGATAGCTTGACTGTGTATTCTTTAGCACCTATCAGAATTCATCCTGACATCGGACTTTCCAAGATTGAGTTACGGCGGCAAGCCAACGAGAATTTGCGCGAACTCTTCCCGTCACTCGCCTCCGCGAATTCTTCATCATCTGGGATGGGCCGGTCGTATTGATAGTTGGGCTGACAGCCATGCCTGACACTTGATGTTTAGACCACCGCAGAAAGGCTTCAGGGCTTTTCTGCGCCAGCTTCCTGCTCACCACTGCCCTGCTCCAAAATGCACTGTGTACTTTCGCCGGCAGAGGCGATCCGTAGCGCCTTGCCACCGAGAAGCGCAGTGGCCACCTTTTTATGCGCGCGGGAAATGATATTGCCGAATGTTTGACGTGAAACTCCCATTCTGGCGGCGGCATCGACTTGGTAAAGTCCTTCAAGGTCGGCTAGGCGGATCGCCTCAATCTCGTCCAACTCCAATGCGATTTCTTCGAGAAAGCGCATTGGAATGCCTTGCGGCTTGAAATACTTAGCGGTCACGTCGCAGGACACCTTGCGGCATATCATGGGTCGAGCCATCTGTTTTCCTCTGTTGAATCACCCCTGAGACTGGGCGCTATCCGGTTTGTGTTGCAAGATACCTGAAAAGTCGGCCAGAGTCATACTGCCCAGATCGTCACCATTGACAGCGCGCACCGACACGGTCTGCTCCGCTTTTTCCCGATCGCCTACCACCACAAGATAAGGAATGCGCATCAGCGTATGCTCACGAATTTTGTAGCCGACCTTTTCATTGCGCAGATCGGTAATTGCCCGAGAACCCGCTTTTTGCAGCGTTCTGACCACTTCTTGCGCATAATCAGACTGAGCATCGGTGATATTCAGCACAGCGACCTGTACGGGTGCCAGCCAGACTGGGAAAGCACCTGCGTAATGTTCGATCAGGATGCCGATAAAGCGTTCAAGCGATCCAAACAAAGCGCGGTGCAGCATGACCGGACGAACGCGTGCGCCGGATTCGTTAATGTAGCTGATGTCAAAACGTTCGGGCAAATTCAGATCGACCTGCAAGGTACCACACTGCCAGTCGCGACCAATGGCGTCGCGCAGCACAAATTCCAGCTTCGGCCCATAAAAAGCGCCTTCGCCAGGATTCACCACATACGGGATGCCCATGTTGCCAAGCGCTGATGAGAGAGCGTTTTCCAGTTGATCCCAGACCTCGTCGCTACCGATCCGGTTGACAGGTCGTGTGGAAAGCTTGATCGCCACATCGTCAAACCCGAAATCCCGATAGATATCGAGGACCAGTTCGACGACAGTTTCGCACTCCTGCTGCATCTGCGCCGATGTGCAAAAGATATGGGCATCGTCCTGGGTAAAGTGGCGGACACGCATCAGGCCGTGAAGTGATCCAGACGGTTCATAGCGGTGAACCTTGCCGAATTCAGCCATGCGGATCGGCAGATCACGATAGCTCTTGATTCCCTGTGCAAAAACGCTGAGGGAGCCTGGGCAATTCATCGGTTTGAGCGCAAAGACCCGTCCGTCTTCCGTTTCGGTCGTGAACATGTGGTCGCGATAGTTTGCCCAGTGCCCGGAAATTTCCCAGAGCGAACGATCCATTACATCCGGGGTATTGACCTCTTCATAGCCAGCGTCCTGTTGCCGTTGCCGCATATAGGCAATGAGTTGCAGAAAAACCGTCCACCCCTTGCTGTGCCAGAAGATCGACCCCGGCGCGCATTCATCAAAGTGAAACAGGTCGAGTTGACTACCCAACTTCCGGTGATCACGCTTGCCGGCCTCCTCCAGTCGAGTCAGGTAAGCGTTCAGGCTCTTCTCATTCGGCCAGCAGGTGCCATAGACCCGTTGCAGCATGGCGTTGCGCGCATCACCGCGCCAGTAGGCACCGGCCAGTTTCATGAGCTTGAAGGCTTTGATCTTGCCGGTGGACGGGACATGCGGCCCGCGACAGAGGTCAATAAAGTCACCCTGGCGATAAAGCGAGATTACTGCATCACTCGGCAGGTCGCGAATGATCTCGCATTTGTAGGTCTCACCCAGTTCCTCAAACAGCCGGATGGCTTCTTCTCGGGGCATTTCGATGCGCCGCAGGGGAATATCTTCGTTAGCCAACTCCCTCATGCACACTTCGATTTGAGCAAGATCCTCGGGAGTAAAAGGGCGCTCGAAGGCGAAATCGTAATAGAAGCCATCTTCGACATTTGGACCGATGGTAACTTGCACGGCCGGATAAAGCTGCTTGACAGCCATGGCGAGCAAATGCGCACACGAATGGCGCATCACGTCCAAGCCCTCTGGGTCGCGCTCCGTAATCAATGCCACATGGGCATCTTGCGAAATTAGGCTGGAAAGATCGCAAAGCCGCCCATCAATTCGAGCCGCTAGTGCACTACGTGCCAGACCGGCACCGATAGATTTGGCCACGTCAAATGCTGTTACTGAGGCCGGAAAATTGAGTCGCGCCCCATCGGGCAAAGTAATGACAGGCATTGCTGCTCCTAATTTCTTGCGAATCCGAAACGATTGAATAGAACTGGCCGGGCAGGTAACCGGCTTTAACAGCGATCTGCAAGGTGGCAGCATTGGAACTGACCGTAGTCGCAGACTGTACATTATGGCATATGCCACATAAAAAATAATATATCGCTGTCTGTTTATCTCTTATTTCCTTGCTATTGTAATTGGCTTATGCCAATATAAGTACGTTCATTTCAGACCAGAAAGGCTGGAAATAAATGAAACTCGCTTTCACAACCCTTGGAGAGAAGCTCGATTCTCCGCTTGATCCAAGCTTCGGACGGGCCCGGAATTTCCTCGTCTATGACCTGCAAACGCAGGCAATTGAAATCATCAGCAACAAGCAGAATCTGGATGCGGCCCAGGGCGCTGGCATTCAGGCGGCACAAACCATCGCCAAGGCGGGTGCCCAAGCGCTCATTACCGGCCATTGTGGTCCCAAGGCGTTCCGGGTGCTTGAAGCCGCCGGAATCAAGGTATTCAATACCGATGCCACGACCGTAACAGAGGCTCTTGCGCGCTATCAAGCCGAAACACTTACAGAGGCGAAGGCAGCCAACATTGAAGGGCATTGGGCATGAGCGAGTTCGCTATCACCTTCAAGCCCATCGGGGTAATACGCAGCGATCATGTTTCTGCGCAAGAAATACCCATTCAGCCAAACTATGCCAAAGGCTGCAAGGGGCGAGCGATAGTATTTCTGGAGTTCGAGGAAGGACTACGCGACCTAGATGGGTTTTCACACATTTATCTGATCTATCATTTTCACCAGGCAGAATCTCCGAAACTGATCGTCAAGCCGTTTCTACAGGATGTCGAACGTGGGATTTTTTCGACAAGGACACCTTGCCGCCCTAATGCCATCGGTTTGAGCGTGCTTGAATTGGTGCGACGCGAAGGGAATGTGCTTCATCTTGATGGAATGGACATACTGGACGGCACGCCACTCATCGATATCAAACCCTACACGGCGAAATTCGATCGAATCGAGACCTCTCGCAATGGCTGGCAAGATGAGGTCGATGAGGAAACGGCACGGCTACGGGGACGTCGGGGTTACCGAGGCGGAAGCAGCTCATGATAATCGCAGTAGCTTCTGGCAAAGGCGGCACCGGCAAGACCACCATTTCAGTCAATCTGGCGAAAGCGTTTGGCGCCCCTGTGCAGCTTCTTGACTGCGACGTCGAAGAACCGAATGCCCACCTTTTTTTACGCGGTGTACTGATCGGCGAAGAAGAGATCAGCATTGCCGTCCCGGAAATAAATGCCACCGCCTGTAATGCTTGCGATGACTGTGTGAAGTTTTGCCAATTCAATGCACTCGCTTCGTTTTGCAGCGCCCCACTTGTTTTCCCTGAACTGTGCCATGGCTGTGGTGGATGTGCTTTGGTTTGCCCTCGTGACGCGATCCGTGAAAGAGATTTCCGGATCGGCGTCATAAACACATTCGTTAACGAAAATATTACGCTGAAAAGTGGCTGTCTGGATGTCGGTGTTTCACTGGCATCCGCTCTGGTTAACTCAGTGAAATCCAGGTTGGACAAGGGCGTCACCGCCATTCTCGATGCGCCACCTGGCACCGCCTGCCCAGCCGTGGCAACACTCCGGGGTGTCGATTTTGTCCTGCTGGTCACCGAGCCGACGCCTTTTGGCCTGCATGACCTGAAACTTGCTGTTGATACGGTGCGGGAATTGCGGCTTCCCTTTGGTGTCGTCATCAACCGGGTTGGCATCGGCGATGACCGGGTGCATCGCTTCTGTGCGGATGAACATATCCCCGTCCTGCTTGAAATCCCGGATGACCGGCGCATTGCCGAAGCCTACTCCAAAGGGGAATTGATCGTTGAAGCGCTCCCTGAATACCGTGTGCTTTTCGAGCGCCTTTGGCAGGCGATCACGCGCGAAGCCGGCCAAGGAACTGCACCATGAAAGAACTGATCGTCATCAGCGGCAAGGGTGGAACTGGCAAGACCAGTATCACGGCCTCGTTTGCCATGCTGGCCGAACGCCCGGTCGTAGCCGACTGCGATGTGGATGCGGCCGATCTGCATCTGGTGCTCGCCCCTAGCCTCCGCGAACGCCACGTTTTCATGAGCGGCCATCAGGCGATCATCATGGAGGAGGTATGCAGCAACTGCGGCGTTTGCCTGCCCGAATGCCGGTTTAACGCCATCCAGCCGCCCGCGCCGAAAGATGGACATGACACTTACTGGATTGACGCAACGGCCTGCGAAGGCTGCGGCGTCTGCTTGAAAATCTGTCCAATGGACGTCATTGACTTCCCCGAACGCCGTTGCGGTGAATGGATGATTTCCGACACAGTCTGCGGCCCGATGGTACACGCCCGCCTTGGTGTGGCTGCAGAAAACTCTGGCAAGCTGGTGACTACCGTTCGTCAGCAGGCCCGCCGTCTTGCCGAAGAGGGCAATCACCCGATCATTTTGGTTGATGGGCCACCCGGCATCGGCTGCCCTGTGATTGCGTCCATTACCGGCGCAACCCACGTCTTGATTGTCACTGAACCCAGCGTCTCCGGAGAGCATGACATGGAGCGCGTACTGGATCTGACCCGGCATTTCGGCATTCCGACGTCTGTTTGTGTGAACAAGTGGGACATTAACGTCGATATGGCTGAAAGAATCGAAGAACTGGCTCGGCAGGCCAGAGCACGGGTTGTCGGTCGAATCCGTTACGACCCGTCCGTTAGCTTGGCCCAGATTCGGGGACAGGCCGTGGTCGAAACCGATTGCCCATGTGCACAAGATATCCGCAACATCTGGAAAGAACTCGCACTTCAGTGAGCCGAATTGCGTTTCAAGAGCCGCTACACCCACTATCAAGGAGCCCAAAAAATGAGATTTGCGATTCCTCTAGCCAACGGAAAATTGGCCATACACTTCGGACATTGCGCATCCTTTGCCCTTATTGACATCGATTCTGAAGAACAAATAATACTGAACCGGGAAGACATCTTTGCCCCACCACATCAACCGGGACTGTTGCCGCCATGGCTGGCGGAACGAGGTGTCAAACATATTCTTGCCGGTGGAATGGGGCAACGAGCCCAGGATCTTTTCGCTGCTCAAGGAATTCAGGTCACTGTCGGCGCTCGCGTCGAAACTCCGGAAAAACTGGTTATGGATTTCATGGCCGGGACATTGACGGTCGGTGGAAACGCCTGCGATCACTAAATAAACACAGAAAGGAATGAGCATGAACAAGAACGTCATCCATACCCACCAGGCTCCCCAAGCCGTCGGTACCTATTCCCAGGCAGTCCGCGCTGGCGACATGGTTTTTCTTTCCGGCCAGTTAGGACTGGAACCCGCCAACGGCAACCTGCTCGAAGGATTTGAGGAGCAGACGCATCAGGTCTTCCGCAATCTGCGGGCGGTTTGTGAGGCAGCGGGCGGCGATCTTGGGGACATTGTCCGCCTTGGCGTTTTTCTGACCGACATGACCAACTTCGCCCGCTTCAACCAGATCATGGGTGAATATTTTGCCGAGCCTTATCCGGCACGAGCTGCCGTGCAGGTGGTTGGCTTGCCAAAGGGTGGAGTGGTCGAAGCAGAAGCGACCATGGTTTGCTCTCCAACCTGACATGCAAGTTCCGGCATTTAGCGAGGTGATTCTGGACAGCCTTTCCGAAGGTGTGTTCACGGTTGATCACAACTGGAGGATCACTTCGTTCAATCGGGCCGCCGAAGAAATTACCGGCCTTCTGCGAAAAGAAGCACTGGGGCAGTTGTGCGCCGACGTGTTGCATTCCAGTTTGTGCGAAAGCCATTGCCCGATCAGGGCGGCTATGGGCAAACATGCACCAGCTCAGAGCCAACGTTGCTATTTTGTTGACACGGAAGGCTCACGGGTACCGATCAGCGTCTCAGCAGCCGTGCTATACGATCCAACGGGTGAGGTGTTGGGCGGTGTTGAAACCTTCCGCGACCTGAGTGAAATTGAAGCCTTGCGCAGTCAATTGCGCAGTCGATCCAGTGGCCTCAACAGCCAGAGTCCAGCCATGCAACAGATTTTGTCACTGTTGCCGATACTGGCGGACAATCCAACGTCTGTCCTGATCCAGGGAGAAACCGGCACCGGTAAGGAAGTGATAGCACACGCCATCCACGATGGAGGGCCGCGACGCAGCAAGCCCTTCGTGGCGATCAATTGCGGCGCACTGCCTGACCATCTGCTGGAATCCGAATTATTCGGTTACAAAAAGGGCGCCTTTACCGGTGCCGACCGCGACAAACCTGGCCGGTTTGCCCTTGTGCGTGACGGCACCTTGTTCCTGGACGAAATTGGCGAGATCAGTCCGGCGATGCAGGTTCGGCTCCTGCGCGTATTGCAGGAACGCGAATTCGAACCATTGGGAGGTACACACTCGGAACCCATGCGGGCACGAATCATTGCGGCCAGTCACCACAACTTGCAGGAGTTGGTGAGAGCCGGGAAATTTCGGGAAGATCTCTTCTACCGCCTGGACGTTGTTCGTCTCGAAATCCCGCCTTTGCGCGCCCGTCAGGAAGATATTCCTTCGCTCGTTGCAGAATTGCTTGCTCGCTGCAACGAAAATATGGGGCGCGATGTGCAGAGTATGGCACCGGAGGTAATGGCCACACTACTAAACCATGACTGGCCGGGAAATATCCGGCAACTGGCCAATGTAATCGAGCGTGCAGTCGTTCTGTGCCGTGGAGACCACATTGAAATCGAGCACCTGCCCGACGAACTTCACGTGGTAAGCACGCCTTCGTCAGGACTCGCTACCCGAGTTCGCCAACAGGCTGAATCCGAGGTCATTCTCGCCGCGCTCAAGAATAACGACTACAACCGCAAAAAGACCGCTGCCGCTCTCGGCATGCACCCCACTTCTCTATATCGCAAGATCAAAGCCTGGGGATTGCTGGGCCGATAGATAAAAAGGGATTTTGTACTCGTCCATCATCATCTGGAGCATGTTTTTACTATTCAACCGCGAATAGGGCCCTCACTGTTCTGTTGTGCCGCCTCTGTCAATAGTGGCATATGCCATCATTTTTATCTAACCAGCGCCGCCCTGACATCGGCACGAAGAAATCGGGGGGCATGACGAATCTGCGCCGTTTTCCGGAACCAGTCGTTTCCGTCAATCGAACCGGAGAACCGCTCCAATACAGCTGCACCACCTCCTGATGATCGTCGGATCGGCGTTCATGCACGCTCTGTATAGCGCACGCCTGAAAAGAAGCGGCAAAGATCCCTTTCTATTGCCTGGGTTTTTCCTGATTGCAACGCTTGTTGCCTGGGCGGATATCTGGCGCGAGGGTGGACTTGGCGTCGTCGCCTGGAGCGACTTGACCCTGGTCTATCTAGCCGCGCTTTTCTATGTGATGTACCAGATGTTCTGCAATACCGCGTACCAGATGGGCGACATTTCGACGCTTTACCCATTAACGGTACTCGGACCCGTGTTGATTCCGATCTGGGCTGGACTGTTCCTCTCGGAGCATATCGGCTGGCAGGCTATTTCCGGCATCAGCCTGACCTTTGCAGGCGCCGCATGTATCAAACTAAAGACTTTCTCTTGTAAGGAACTGAAAAAGGCATTTGGCTGGCATGGTGATTACGCTGGAGCACGCTGGGCGTTAGCCGCATCTCTTGTTTACTCGGTGGGCGCCATTTTCGACAAGGCCAGCGTCGGCCTGTTTCATGGCACATCCTACCTCGCCTTCATCCTGCTGTTCATGACCTTGAACATGCTGGTGACCCTGTTGTTCAGAAAACGGCCTACGCCAGCCGATTTGTCGAACTGGCTACCAATGTTGCTTGGCGGCTTGGCACTTTACTTGTCATTCATGCTTTTTCGAGTGGCGCTCAAGGAGGTCTATGTCAGCATCGCCACACCGATCCGCCAAGTATCGATCCTCTTTGCGATGGCATTCGGGGTGGTTTTTCTAAAGGAAAAAATCAGTCGCTCTACTTTGGCTGGAGCCTTGCTCATTTTCTTCGGTGTGTGTCTACTGGCGATGTCAAAGAGCTAATTGACTAGAAGGAGCCACCAAGTAACCCGCAGCCACCCATTGCGGGCCGGTGGAGAGAAAATGCTTCTATGGCCGCCCGCAAAACGCCATTCCGCGTTCATTGAAATAGTAAAGGAAGAACCAGACGATCGCGAATTCCATCGGGAACAAGCAATCGATGCTTCGGTCTCCCGAGTGCTGGATCCTGAAACGCTGGCTATCCGAGCCATGCAACCGAGACAAACCTTCTTATCTCAACCGAGGCATCACTTATTCCTGTCATCAACGAGATCTCGGCGGCCAGAATGATGGCCACTGGTCAGCAGGTCTTGTCGACACAGACCTTGAGATTTTTCGCCAATTCTTCGATCCCACCGCCATCCAAGATGCGCTTGTAGCCTTGTTGCTCCAAAGCAGATTTTGCAATGGCAGAGCGGCGACCACTACGGCAATAGACCAGTATAGGACTATCCTTTTTCACCCCCTTTATGAACTGAATGCCCTGTCCGACCTGTTCAACGGGAATATTGATCGCGCCGTCTATGTGGCCAGCAGAAAACTCATCCGGGGTGCGGACGTCGATGATAACTGCGGGTTTTGTACCGTTAAAACTCACATCTTTGGCATGAGCAGTTAGTACAAACAACGCCAGCACCAATGCCTGTAGAAAACGCCTCATGGAAAAGATTCCTTTTTTAAGATTTGGGTTGCTGACATAGAGATATGTCTAGACGTAGAAGCTTTCACCGCAACCACAATGGTTTTTGACATTCGGATTGTTTATTGAGAACCCGCCCTCATCGCCTTCCGATGAATAACCTATCTCCGTGCCATCCACGTAGACAAGCGATTTAGGGTCAATGTAAATCTTTGCGCCATGGCTTTCATACATAAGGTCATACTCATCGGCTTCGTCGACAAACTCCAGCCTGTAGGTCATGCCATCGCATTCCGACGTCTGAACCATAAGACGGATACCGAGACCACCGCCGCGCTGCGCCAGATAGTTCTGCATCTCTTGTGCGGCTATAGAACTGAAACTGAGCGCCATTCCCTCACTCCCGGTGTGTTTTATTTTGCGCGAGCAACGATTCGTCCCGCCCCGTATTTGGCATATGCTAGCACCGTCTGTTATTGTCGGCAAATCGTAAAGGGTGAAATAAAAGGATAACAAGAACGCTTTATTCACGAGTCGTGCAATTTCGCAAATCAACCCAGCAGGCATTGCATTATTGCAAACATCTATTGAATTTCTCAGGAGTACATGCGTTAGCAACGTTTTGTTATTTATAGGTATTTTTCAACCACCGTGTTCATGGCGTTATGGCACGATGATTGCGCTATACATCGTGTCGCAATCAACGCAAGAACCATGAAAACAGCAATTCCTTTATACCGGAGCCGAATTGCCCCACTTTTTGATGTGGCAGAATCATTTCGGTTAGTCAATCCGGTGCAACACGATGATTCAGAAATCCTTCTGTTCATACCGAAAGTCTGCGTGGCAGAAAAATGCCTGCGTCTGCACGAGCATGGAGTAAACGTTTTGCTCTGTGGGGCAGCGTCCCGCGTATCTCTTAAGCATCTGACCGGTCTTGGAATTGAAGTTCATGCCTTTCTGACTGGCGACGCCCATGAGGTTTTACAAACCTTTTTGCATGATGGCAGTGCCGGGCTTGCCCGGTATGCCATGCCAGGCTGCGGACACGGTGCGTGTGGTCAAAGACGGCGCCGACGTCGGCGCCTGTTTTGCGACTTTGATTCACTTTTAAAGGAGTAAGGGAATGCCACGTTTTGATGGAACAGGCCCACAAGGGCAAGGAAATATAAGCGGACGTCGTTCAGGCCGATGTGAATTCGGCAGCAATCTACCGGGCCAAGGCCGAGGTGGTCGCCAGAGACAACGCAATGGCTGTCAAGGCCGTTTCGGCGGCTTTCAACTCATTGGCGCCAATCAGGATCGTAGCTTTGTTGGTTCCTGCATTGAACGCCTGCAATCGAAGATCCAGGTTCTACAAGCGCGCCTCACCGAATTGAAGACACAGAGCGGCGAATAAATCCGGAAACGGCATGGCTGCTTCATGGCAGCCATGCTCTTGGAACAATTAATGGATCTGATGAACTCAAGAGACCAGGGAAACCTGAATACCTTAACCGTGCCGATTCCAGCAAGCCACCAAGAGTGTATGGTGTGTGGCCAGTACGATTCGCTTGAACTACGATTTCGAGCTTATGAAAACGGTGTGGAAGCACTCATTCAGGCGAGTCCGAAATGGCAGGGATACCGAGGTTTCTTGCATGGTGGAATGATCAGCACCTTGCTCGATGCGGCGATGACCCACTGTCTTTTTGATCATGGCGTCGAAGCTGTGACTGCGGATTTGAAGATCCGCTTTCTCCAACCCACTCCATGTTCGAAATTATTGACGTTACGAGCCCGCTTACTGAGTAAGCGGCACCATCTTTATCACCTTTCTGCTGATCTGAGCTGCGCCACGGGATTGCTCGCCCAGGCCAGTGCCAGATTCATGAAACGAAAGTCATCATAAATATATGCGCTGAAAACGCGGGACAATGCAAGAAAATTGCTCTGTTCTTACGATCAACCTATGGAGGTCTCAGCTTCTTCTGCGCAGTTGGCGTCGGCCTTGCGCTCTACCTTCAGCACTATGAATTGGTATCTCCGTGCCCGCTGTGCATTTTCCAGCGTATTGCCCTGATGGCCTGCGGAGTTCTTTCATTAATTGCTTTGTGGATCCCATTAAAGCGCTTGGTCTGGTTATGGCCCTCTTTGATCGTACTGGCCGCACTAAGCGGAGCCGGTGTTTCCATCCGTCACATCCAGATCCAGGATTCTCTCGCCACGACTCAAGCGCTCTCCTGCGGTGCCGGATTGGAGTTCTTGGCACAGACGCAAAGTATGCCAGACGTTATTTCTTCCGTTCTGTCTGGCCATGGGGATTGCACCGTGATCGACTGGCAACTGGGTTTCCTGACCTTACCGATGGTAGCGTTAGCTAGCTTTGTATCAATTATTTTGTGGGCGACACTTATTGGCTTTTGCCAAAATAAGTATAATTCAACTCTAATGCAGCATCCCATTGGAAACGATAATGACGTTAGCCCCCAGCCGAGACTCTAGCCAAATTTCCACAATCAATCTTTTCTTTCAACTGACAAGGTAATCATCGTGATTACTGAATTAACTTCCAGCTCCGATCTCAAGGCGGCCAGAGAGCTTATCGAACGTAACGAACTCTCGTTCGAAACCGGTTTCGACGCGATGGTCGGCATCCACGAAAACGGCGAGCTCATCGCTGTCGGCGCGCGGGCCGGGAACATTCTGAAGATGCTGGCGGTCGATCCAGCCTACCAGGGCGGCTCAATTCTCGGTGAGGTCCTGACCGGGCTCGTTTCGTCCGGTCTTGCCGCCGGCTTCGACTCGCTGTTTGTGTTTACCAAACCCGAGTATTCGACGACCTTCCAGGCGCTGAACTTCACGCTGCTGGCCAGCCAGGACAAAGTGGCGCTGCTCGAGTACGGCAAAGGTCTCCGGAAGTGGCTTGAATCGAAGCGCGCGCTGCTCCGCCCGGGGATCAACGGCGCCGTCGTGGTCAATTGCAATCCCTTTACCAATGGCCACCGCTATCTGCTGGAAAAAGCCGCCACGCAGGTCGACAATCTGTATGTCTTCGTGGTGAAGGAGGATCGCTCGATTTTTCCCTTCGAGGTTCGCTACCGTCTGGTCAAGGAGGGTTTGCGCGATCTTGGCAATGTGCTGGTACTCGATACATCACGCTACATCGTCAGCGGCGCGACCTTTCCGACCTATTTCCTCAAGAAGGACGACCCGGTGGCTCG
>JFJP01037889.1_pt1 | contig 26780 bp, 29 predicted proteins | sample 431651 | NCBI WGS metagenome assembly JFJP01 (sample SAMN02602958, study PRJNA72255) | Microbial mat metagenome, whole genome shotgun sequencing project. | biome: fresh water; feature: sink hole; material: water; isolation source: purple microbial (photo- and chemosynthetic) mats found in...
GTTCATTTCTATAAGGAGTTAAAGTACTACCAACCTCTAGTTGCGCCATGGTTACAGACCCAGTTACTGTTAATACTAAAGACCCAGCAGTAGGAGTGAACGTATAGGATACTCTAGCTGTTGTACCTGTACCTACTAAGGAGTATACATGGGCACTGGATAGGGCAATTGTTCCTGTACCTGTAAAAGATATAGTGTATGGTTGTGCTGTTATACCAGTAACTGTTTGTGTTGCTAAAACTTCTGGCTTAGCTAGTAAAGTAGTATTTCCCTCTGCTAAATTAGTATACACTAATCCTGAGCCAGACAGTACATCCTGAGCTCTAGTTACGGGAGAACCTGCTGTAGGTATGTAACTAGTACTAACTAGTCCAGTTTCTAGTTGGCCACGTATTACTGTACCAAGTATAGTAATAGTTAAACTACCTATTACTGGTGTAAACGTATAGGTAGTAATACTGTTAGCCCCAGTACCTATTAATGAAGCTTCATGGGCTCCTGACAAGGTAACAGATCCTTCTCCCATAAACATTAAAGTATAGGGGACTGCAGACACTGTAATACTCTGTGTTGCTACTATATCTGAATTTAATAGAATATTAGTAGCACTAGCCTCTATACATAGCCCCAGATACTCATGTGTATCTGGGGTATACGTATATCTTGGCTTATCAATGCTAGCAGTTTGTAGAACTCCTAGCTTATCGTAGTAAGTAGCAGTACTAGCTCGGGTGAAAGAGCCTCCCGACTCTAGTACTGTTAAAGGTCTAATTATTTTCATACTGTTTTTACACTTATAATACCATCAGTAGTTGTAGAGGTAACAGGTACTCCTTCAGTATCCCATCTTACTAGTTGCTTAGCAGTAATTTTAGTATTATCTGCGGAAGCTTCTGTTGCAGCCCGTAAGTTAGCTACTTCGTTTCTAAGCATTCTTATCTCCTCTAATAGTTCAGTATTATTCAAAGACTGAAGAATACCCTGAGTTTGTTTAGCATTATATATTCTAGAAGGCCCTGTGCTTTCGAGCTCTGGCCCTTCTTCACCTACTAAACGTAATCCACCTTCAAAGTCTCCGCCTGAAGCAAACATAGGTACTCCGGCCTTTGAATACATAAAATTTACTTCAGCTAAGGAATAACCGGATGCATTAGCTAACTCTTGCATACCAAACCCATTTTCTTTAGACCATTCAGCTAAAGCATCTAAGCGTTCTGGGCTCTGACCCTTTAAATTACCTATTGTAGTAAGTGCTTGAGAGTAGAACTTTAATCCTGCAATTTCTGCAGGGTCTGTAATACTAATTTCATGGTACGTACCTGTAGGCAGTAACGTTTTCTGAGAATATCCAGTTGTAAGTAAACTAGGAGTACTACCACCTGGGTTATAGGGCCCCGCAATAGAACTTCCTCCGGAGGGGCCAAAGGTTGTACCCCCCGGTGTAGGGCCTGCAGGAGTAGGTGCTTTAATAGAGCTAGGAGACTGGAATTCTGCACCTGCTAACTTGAATAACGCGGCTATATCTTCTAAACTATACCCGGATGCTTCTGCTATTTGTTCGTAAGACCAACCCTCTTGCTTAGCTAGTTCGGCTAAAGCTCTTGTACTCGCCATCTGGGGTTCCCCAGTAGTCCAGTCATGAGAGTTTATAAACTTATTAATATCAGATATTGCGGTTAGAGACTTTGTATTATCTTTAATTGCTTGTAAGGTAGCGTCAAGTGCATTTACTGCATCTGTTACTCCTAATACAGAAGTATCAATACCTAAAGCTGCATTTAATTGTTTCTTAGCGTTTGTTAGTATAGTATCTAGTACTAGTAACTGATCTTCAGCAACTTTAAGTTGCTCTTCTGCAGCAGTTAACTGAACACCACTAACGTCTTTTAATTGAGATAATTTAGCCGCTAGGCTCAGCCTTTCTTGGTCAGCCTCAACTGAAGTAGCAAAGTTAGCTGGGTTAGCTGCATTTCTAATAGCTTGGATAGATGAGGTTAACTCACCTAATTCAGGCATTGTTCCTGTAGCTAGTGCTTGAGCGAGTGCATTATCTATAAATAGTTTTGCAGCAGATACTCCCATAGTAGCAGTTGATTCTACTTCATTGTATAATTCAGCTACTTGGGTTTTAAGAAGATTAAATATACTTGTTATAGTAGATACTAACTTACTAGCTTCGTCTGCTTGTTTCTGATATATTTCTTTTTGTGCGTCTATTGCGGATTCTAAGTTACTAATAGCAGTATTAGCAGATTCAGTAAGAGTATCTAAAGCATCTGCCTCATCTTCTAGTGCCCATATACGTTTTTGAAGTGGAATAAGTGTAGGGTCTAGTTTACTTAATTCTATTGCTCTTTGTTGGTTTAATATATTCTTACCACCAGCAGTATCATCAGTTAGTTCATATATTCTAGATAACATATCTAGCTCAGAATCTTTTAATACGTCAGCAGCTTCAGCAACTTCTAAAAAGGTTGGAGCGAGACCATCTAAAGTATGCCATAGCCCTTGTGCTTCTTCTGCATTTTCTGAAGTAGAAGTAGCTACATCAATATTAGCTAGATATAGCCTTTTAAACTCGTCTCTAGTATCTATAATACCATCACCACCATCTGAGATTGTACGAAGTAAATCTATGGTGTACTGATTAGTTACCTTATTATCCGTTGAAGTAACAGGAGTTAGTAAATCAGCAAATGTAGTATTTAATTTATTAGCTTTAGGCGCTATTCTTTCTGCTTCTGATAAAAACCCATCACCAAAAGTTTTTATGTTTTCTAAAAATTGTTCTAGACCTCCAGATGCTTCAATGAAGCCTTCTGTTAGTCTATAGGTATTAACGGTCATGCCCGCATCTGCTTCAACACGAATAGCTAGAGCTTCAGCATAATCTTCTTCTGCTTCAGCAAGTTGTGTTAGTAGTTCAGTTTCTTCTGATTTATTAGTCTGTCTTGTAGCCCCAATTCCTCCATGAGTACTACTGCCTCCAATTTCATAGTCCTCATACGTTCTATCAAAATCTGCAACTTGTTGTTTTAGTAATGTAACTCTATCGAATGCAGCATTTTCAGCATTAATCATTGCAGCAGTAGCAGTAGATTCAACTTCTGGGAGACCCTCAAATGAAAGTCCTAAACTTTCTAATGCTAGACCAAACTTATTATTTCCATCTATAACTCTGGCTACAGTTTCTTGGAACCCTTCACCAAACTTCCTAAACTCTTTAAGTTTAGGAAATAGATCGGCTGCGGCATCATCCATAATACCACTAAATATAGAACTTAATGCAGCTTGTAGATCTTCCCCTGCAAGTCCACGTAAGGAAGCAAATACATCTACATCAACACCACTTAATATAGCATCTACGGTTTCCATATCCATTCCAAAAGCACTAGCTTCTTCAGCAAAAACTCCGTACATATAGTCGAAAGTTTCGCGAATCTGTAGTTGTACTTTAGGGTCTAGATCTTTTATGCCTGTATTAATACTTGTAGAGCTTGAAGCTCCGATACCTAGGAATCCACTCTTTGTGCTAGTAGTTTGTGAAATTTCGTATTGTTGTATTAGACCTTTATTTAACTTATCACCTGCAGTAGTAAGGTCCATAAATGTACCGTGTAGCTTAATACCAGAATCTACAATACTGGTAGAGCTAGATTTAGCAAATAAGCCTAAAATACCAGGGCTACTAGAGGACGATTCAACGGTACCGAATGCAGAACCTGTACGGATACCTTGTACGGAGTACGCGGCTTCCGCGACTCCTTTAATACCTATGTTAATTTTCTCAAGAAGATCAACCATCTTGTTATTATAACTAAGCCCTTCTACCTCGGTTGCTAGGATTAGATCTAAGCTATTAGAAATGGAATTAGATTTAGCGGTTACGTCACCAAATACACCCCCACCATTTTCTACTAATTGTCCATCTACGTAGGATTGGCCGGTACCTTGTACTGATTGACGGTCTGCTGAGGTTAACCCAACTGTAGATACAGAAGAGCCTCCCCCACCTCCGCCCAATGCAGCAGCAATAGCTACTGCAGCGGCTGCTGCACCCCATGGACCTAACCATTCCATAAAGCTCATTATAACTGAAGGAGTTTTAGCAGCAGCTTTAACTGGTGCTGCAGCTACCTGCGCGGCTGTATCAGCCTGTACAAAAAATAACCCTTTTAAAAAGTCAGCGGTTTTTACTGCCATTTCTTTAACTTGAAGTGCTAACCGTACAGCAGAAGATGCTTTTTCAATAGTATCTAATACTTTATATGCAGCTGTTTTTTCTTTAAAGGCTTTTTTAGTACTGCCAGCAATATCTGAAATATTACCTAATTCATCAATAGCTCTTTTAGATTCTAGTTTAGACAGCTCTTTAGTAATCTTAGTTTCTTCCTTAGAATAAACTTTACCGTCTTTCTGTCCTTTTTCAATAGTATCAAACAAGTCATCTTCTAACTTAGTTTTTTTCTTAAGGTACGTCTCATCATCCTTAGCCATCTTTAATACAGCTTTACCCATATCGCCAATAGCCTTACCAACATCACCAAATACAGATTCTAATGAGCTTGCTAGGTTATCCATTGCAGCAAGTTCTTCATTTACGCCCGCTACAGCTAAACGATGCTGAGTAGTAAGATCTAAAATAGTTAGTTGAGTTGCTGCATTACTGCCAAGTAAAAGCTGCTGCCTTACATACTCAGCAGTTATTAAAGCTTCTGCTTTAGTTCTTTGATCAGAAGGCATATCTGTTTTGGTAGCTATTTCCTCCATACCTTTATTATATGTATTAATATTAGATTCAGCACCTGAAGATAAGGTAGATAATATAGCTTTTTGAGCTACTGCTGCTTCTAGAGAAATAACGTAAGCTTCACTTAAAGAAAGAGTTTCTTTGGCAATATTGAGTCTTGTTTCATCTATAGACGCCTCATTAGCTTTTAATTGTTTTTCAAACTCTAGTTTAGCGTTAATATCTTTATAAGTGTTATCAATTTGTTTAAGAGCAGAGTTTATTCTATTTGTTTCTTCTGCAAGTTTTACGGCTTGTTCTGCAGCTACCCTAGTAGCATCACTCATTTTTACTGCGTTAGCATATGCTTCTGCAGCTGTTGCTTTTTCTTCTTTAGATCTAGTTTTGCTATCTAGTGTTTTTCTTAGTTCTAAATATGCAGTAGCCTGTGCTTGACTTTGTTCCGTATTTGCTTTTCTTAAAGAGTTATCTTTTTCTAAGGCAATAGCTTCTTCACTCATATACCCTAGTAAATCATCCTTACGTTTTAGTACTGATGAAGTATTAGCAAACTCTCTATCTAAAAGTACTTGTTCTAGTTTTGTGGCTTGTATAGCACGTTCGATATCCCTAAACCCGGCCTTAGCTTCATTAGTGTACTCTTTTACTTTACCAGTATCAGCCTTGTTAAACATAGTCTTGATGGAGTCCTGTAGTAGCCCTTTAGCTTGTAAAGCTTTTAAAGCGCTATCTACGGCCTCTTGAGCCTGTTTAAGTGACTCAGCTGATACATTCTCTCCTGAGCCTTTAAGACTTTCTAGTACCTTTAGTTTAGCTAAAGCGGCTCCTAGTTGTAGTACACTCTCTGCACCAAATAATGCAGTATTACCTGTTACAGCTACTGTTTCATTAATAATTTCAAATACTCTATATGCTTTTCTACCTGCATCTTCATTGTTATCAAAAGTCTTGGTCAAATTTTGGTAAGCTTTAACAGCTGCATCAGTATTATATCCTAGTTTTTTGATTTTTTCTTTATCTATTTCTTTACCAGCTTCTTGAATAGCCTCTAATACTCCGGTAGATGCTTCATTTAGCTTAGCCATTGCAGATATTGATTGTTGATTAGCATTATATACTTGCTTCTCAATCTCAGTCATTTCTTTTAGCAGCAATAATCTTTTAGTATTGTATTGTTCTTCAGTTATAGCTTTAGATTTAAATTGGGTCTCATTAGCGTAAAAATTAGCTGCACCTGTCTTAAACCTATCTGATTCTGCTTTTGATAGTTTTTCGTTTAAAGCTAGTTCGTTATAGTAAGAAGCCTCTATAGAATATGCTTCCCCTTTTTTTGCCGCTTCTTTAGCTGCTTTGGCTGCTTTTGCTGCAGCTATTGCCTTTTCTTCAGCAGCAATTGTAGCCTCTACTTGGGTAATGTGCTCTTTCATAGCCATACCTTCGGCAGTATACCTGGCTATAGTTTCCTTAGCTTCCTCATTGCCCCCGGCTGACATTAATCTATATTTTTCTAATGTTGCTGTAGCTAAAATAGTGCTATCACCTAAGGTCTTTAGGGCTTCTTTTTGTGCATCTGCTACTCTAGTAGCATCATTTGTAATGCCTAAGAACTCTTTTATAGAGTCTCCAAAAGCTTGCCATAATGTAATACCTATCATTACGAACATAAAGCCCATATTAATAGTAGCAAATAATCCTGCAAAAGCTGTCTTAGCTAAATTAGCTGCTGTAGCCATGGTTTCAGTACCAAGAGCTACCCCTATCATAGTTCTGCCTAAGTTTAATAATGTTACAATAGTTTGACCAGCAGTAGCTAATAACCCTTTTGCCATAGCTGCAGTCATAGCTTGCTCTGCAGCAGTAGCTGAAAGTGTAGCCTGCTGTTTAATCTTTAGGGCGATAGCTGTAGCTATAAGACTAGCTTGCAAGGCTTTGCCAGTTAGTGTATTTGTTTGGCTAGCCATAGTACTAGTAGCAGTAGCAGCTGCAGTAGTAGTATTAGCTTCTGCTACCAGTTTTGCACTAGCAGCATTAGTTTCATTACTTATAGTATTTAAAGTTTTAGCAGCAGTATTACTTTCTGTTGCTAAAGTATTGGTAACAATAGCTGCATCATCAATAGTATCTAATGCAACACTAGCTGCTTTTGTACTCTTTTTTCTTTTACTAATAGGGGCATCAGTATTAATGCTTTCTGATGCTACTCTTGCTAAAGCTGTTTCTTTTGTCAGGGCTAGTACTTCACTTTGTAGTACTACTTGTTTTGCAAGTCCGGCATTTTCTGCTTCTACTAACTTATAAATATTAGCAGCAACAGCTTGGCCTTCTTTATCTAGTACCAATTTTTGGTAGGTGGAGTCTTTTGTTACTATTCCACGATCCATTAAAGTTTTTAATGTACTAGCTTGGGTTTTCTTATCTTGAACTTGCTCTTTGACTAAAGATGTTACAGTTTTTTCTACATCTGCGTAAGACTTGTATATACTTAAATCTTTTTCAGTAAAAGTATTAGTAAGCTTAACGTTACTAATACCTTTTTGCGTGCTTACTCCTCTTGTAAACCCTAGGTCACCAGTAGCTTTTTGTATAGCATCACTAGTAACTCTTGGTACTACTAGTTTGGACATTTCTAGCTGCTTAGCTTTCAGACTACTAGCTATATTTGCGTAAGTCTGATCTAATTTAGCTTTTAAATCATCTAAGTCTTTATTAATTTTTGTTTTATCAAAAGCAAATAAACTTGTTAATACATTGCCTACTTCTGGCAATGCTTTTCTAGCTAAAGATACGCTAACTAAAACAATAATAGATTTGATAGCAGCTTCAGATTCAGCTAAAAGACTTAATACTGGTGATACGAACTTATTAACACTTACTAATAGTTCATTTAGTGCATTTTTTCCTGAAGCACTAAACTTGCTAAATGGATCGGGGATTTCAGCGAATGCTTCCCATTTTTTACCAAGGCGCTCTACTTCATTGGCGTATGCTTGAGTACGCTGACTACCTGTTAGATCTTCTACCTTAACTCCAATTTCTTTTGCATACTTATCAAAAGCTTGCTTAGACTTAACAAAAATACCAAGTTCATCTAAAATTTCTTGTTCTTGCTTAGCTGTACCCTGAATAATACGACGTACTGAATCATTAACATCACGGCCTAAAGCAGACGCAGCTCCACGAGCAATCTTAGTAAGGCTTTCGATTTGCTTACCTGCTAAACCTGCAGACGTACCAATATTAGTAAACTGCATAGCGTCTTGGAAACTAAGAGCATGGCCTGACGCTTCAATAAGGTTTTTAGAAACACCCTTAAGATTCACGCCTACTTGTACACTCATCATTTCTGTAGCTTTAGCAAGGCGCTCTGTAGCAGCAGCTTTATTTAAAGCCTCATACGCCGCCCCTACAGCAAATATATTAGCAGCAAAAGTTGCATATAATCCTACTAATCCACCTAACCCTTGTGCTTGTTTAGCAAAGTCACGACCTGCGGCACCTGTTCCTACTCCACCACGTACTTTTCCATAATCCTGTTCCGTAATCATACCCTGCGCTCTAGTGGCAGAAGTAGGGGCACTCTTAGAGGCTTTAGAAATAACCGCTTCTTTATTAGCACGTGCATAGTTATTAGCAATACCTTCAGAGGTTTTTAATGCTTTTTGATCAGACCCGTCTGTAACAACGCGTAGTTTAATATCAACAGTATTTGCCATGTGTTCTCCTAGCACTAAATTTTTGCTTCTAGATTAATTTACACCATTATAACATTTATGCTAGGTTTAGTCAATATACAAATTTTTGCTCCCATAAAAAAGCCTCCTAGAATTTCTTCTAGGAGGCTTTTTGTGATTCTTTAGCTTTTTTACTAGCTGCTACAGATTTTGATCTGAAACTATCTATTAGTATGATTAGTTCGTATAACTGTAGTCTATCTTCTTTAGGAATTTCTAGTAAAGTAAACATATCTAATAAATTAGATATGTTTTTACCTATATAGTTACCACCCATGTAATCCCAGTCGTCTCTTAGTTTATTATATATACTAAAAGCTTCTTGGACTTCCGTGTGTAAGTCGCTATGTTCTACAGGTATCTCATCTTCAATAGGCTCACTCCCCAGTGCCTCACACATTTCAAAATAAGCGTCTTTAGTCATTCCTAAAGAGCTATTTTGAAAATATGAATCAAGTTGTTTAGTTACTTGGAGGTACTGGGCTTCGTGAAATTTGATAGCTCAGTAACAGTGTCACTAATAAAGCCGTCAAAATTGGCAGAATTTTGCATTAGGAACAACGCATTATCCTCTGAATAAGCAAGCTCTGCTTCCATGTCTTGACCCGCTAGATCAACAGGAGCAAGTTGCTCAAGGTAGCTCAATTTCAAACCAGTCCAACCCTTTACGCATGCATTAACATACAGTTGTAGGAATAACTTGTCATCAAGTTCTTCTACAGGTTGACGATTCTTGAAAGAAGTCTTTGTTGCTTTCTTTCTAATACCCACTAAAGTTTCTCTTGCTAGAAAAACTACATCGATTTTGAATCCAGGCATGCCGGGATATTCAGTTGAAACCGCTTTACTTGGTACTAGTAAAGATTTAAGACTTAAAACATCTGCCATTTTGTGTTCCTTTAATTTATTATAACACTGTTAAAAAGAGCTGGCGGGGATCAATCCGCCAGCGATACTAGGAAATCCCTAGAAAATTAGATAGAAATATAACGAATCAACAGATCGTTAGTGTTTTCAATATCGTAAACGTTGTCAGCTAAAATGTTGCCGTAACCTTGCGCAGTGAAGTTAATTGTAGTAGACATAACTGCTTGGGCGTCGATAGAAGGAATCTGCAGCATTGCGCCATCAGATACGATCTCTACACGAGTACCTGCAGTAATACCCCCAACTTCCACTTGCAACTTAAACTTAGGTTCAATACCTGCTGCAGTAGAAGCGGCTGCTAGAAGAGCGCTTAATAGACCCGCAGAATTAGTAGTACCAGTACGTAGATAAGCGGTTAAGCTACCTGTAATAGCACGTGTACCAGTAAAATAACCGATCGGAATATTAACAACACCAAGGTTAGCAGGCGTTACGTAAGTAATACCGTTAGCAATAGTAATTGATCCGCCTGTTAGTGCTAGCTTATAGTCAGTACCAGCCACACCACCAATATTACTCTTTAGGGTCAGAGTTGATAGCTTGTTAGTAATGAAGTTAGAGTCAACTTTCTTACCTGCAATAGTACCCGTTAGACCTCCGGTTAGTACTGGATCTGCAGCAGTACTAAATGTAACAACTGTAGCTAATTGACGTAATTCAGTACCTTTACCAGTCCAAGCAATAGTAGCAATACCATCTAGACCGAAGTCAATAACAGCTTGGTCCATTGCGCAGTTATCAATAACGTAAGTTACTGAGTCAACTGTGATAACCATACCAAAGGGCAGAAGCTTGTTTTTGTTAGATAGAGCGGTAGTTACAGTGCTGTAAGGAACCGGAGTAGTACCAGTTAGAACACCTGCAGTATCAGCAGCAACTACGGCGTTTTCATTCCAAGCAGTAGAAGCAAACTTAACTTTAGCAGCCCATTCTGTAGTGGCTGGAGCAGCTGCAGTAGGAGCGGTTAAGTATGTAGCGGTTAAACCAGTAACTGTAGAAGTAAGAATCTTGATAGGTGTGTTGTACTGAGAAGCACCTGCACCTGTCACACCTTTAACTACGTAAACTTCACCAACTGTTAGTAATGGGAAGGTTGTTCCGACTAGGGTTAATAGACCAGCAGCGTGAGTAGCAGTAGTACATGTAGCGGGTGACGTTAGTGTTTCACCAATAGCAGTTGCACTTAGTAATGCGTTCCATAAGCAAGACTCTTCTGCTTTAGCAGTAGTTGACAAGTATGGACGAACATAAGTAGAGAAGCTAAATTCAACGTTAGCTAAGCTAGTATTGAAAGAACGTTGACCGCGAACTGGAGTAGTACCTGCTTCGCTAATAGTTACTGTGTCAGCATTAGACGCCTGACTAAAAGTAAACCCGTCAAGAACTTGAATTTCTTGAGAGTTAGTAGCTAAAAAGCCTGAACTGTTAACAATTCCGGTTCCTGCGGCTACGTTGGTTGTGAAGAATACACGGCTATTTCTAACCAGATTAAATGTACTTGCCATATTTATTTCCTTAAATTGTGCATCTAAGCGCGTAGACTAGATATTTATCTGTTGTTGGCGCGTTGATACTTGTTAACCTACATGAGTTGATACCTTACTTGAAGGTTTATCTCCCCGACCGAATATGGGGCCAATAGGCCTTCATCAGTTGTGATTGAGGCAACCAATATTTCAGTTGTCTCATAGTTTTTTACAGTGTCATATACTAACACTCGGTTATCATCAATAACCTTCTCAACATCTTCAAGAAGCTGTTCTAGCTGTTCTTGAGAGTCTTCACCTTTACAATAAAGTTTAAGGCTTACACCTAGATAAGCCCAGGTAAATGCTCCAGGAAGGTATTCCCTTTGCTCGGATCCTGGGGACATATAGATAGACGGAAACTCATTGCATTCATCCCAGAACTTTAGCTTGGCTTCTACATTACCATAAACATTAGAAGCATGCTTTGTACCGTCTAATTCTTCTTTAAACTTAGCAGCTAAAGCCTTTAAGATACTTGTTCTTTTACTCATATTGATACAGATCTCAGTTTATTGCCTACTTTAGTAGCTGCTATTTCTCTTATTGACCCAGCTATTAGCAACCTAGGGTCCCTTGTTTTTGGAGAGCCTTGTTTGCCCGTAGGTTCAAAGGTTGCATAGGGATTTTTCATGTAGGAGTAGTAAGCAGTAATAGCACCTTCACGACTTTGAGACATTCTCTCGACTTGTGCACTTGCTGCGAAGCGGCCTGTACGATAGTTTAGGATTCTACGCTGTCCGCCGGGGTAACCCTCGTCTCCCATATTAGCTGAAATTACATCCTGCAAGTGCGTGTTTATTAGCATCTGTAGGTTAGCTAGGCTATAGAATTGGCCGCTGGTTGTGCGGATAGGAGAACCTAATATAGGTCTGCCTATATTAGGTTTACCATGTACGCTAGTTCGCTTCTTTTTAATAGGTACTTTTTTATCCAATAATGATATTGTCTTGGAAGCATTAGCTATATTAGTACCGAGCAATGTTGCTGCATAGTTATTACCAAATTTATCTAGTATACTAGGGGAAGATCTAATTCTTAATAAATTATTAACTAGCTCGCCTATACTACGTACACCGAAAACTTCAGATAATAGTACAGATTTGCTACTTAGTAAATTACCTAATTTCCACCTAGCTTCTGCTTGTGATAAATCTTCTTGGTTTTCTCGCCTATTCTGTACTATAGCAGTCTGATATACTCCCGAAGATATAACTAAACTTAATACATTAGGGTCCCCTTTAGTTAAAGATCCATGGTGTAGCTTAATAGTAGTATTTTCTTGCCCCGTAACTTGAACAAAATCTTTAGCTATTATAGAGTATACTTTATCCCTGTTATCTGTATTACTAAATAGTTTATCAGCAGACATTAGTTCTGCTATTAGTTTACCAGATATAAGTGTAGTATTACCTTCTTCATCTTCTGTAGCCGTATGCCCCCAATTAAATACTTTAGTAGTTAAATAGGTATCATCCGATAGTTTAGAATTGTATACTTTATTATCAGAAAGTATTTTAGTTAACTCTTTTTTAATTACTAGATTAACCTGTGAGCGAAGATTATTAAAACTATTAAAAGCTACCTTAATTGACCCAAACTTACTTTGGTCCCCTTTTACGTACTGTACTACTAATGGAGACTTAAAGTTACTTTTAATGTTATCTAAAGCTATATTTAATTTTTTAGATTTAATGCTATCTAAGGTATCAGTTCCGCCTTCATTAAATATATTTATAAACTCTTGTATACTAGCATCAATATTATAAAAATCCGCTTTAGTCATAACTTGGTACTTGGTAGCTAGTATCTCTATAGCGTTATTAAATGCTTGAGTTGCTAGTTCTTTAGCCCTGGGAGTGATATCTTTCTGGGATACGGCCCTAGTAAGGGCCATATTAATATCTAATCCATGTATAGAAAACATGGTTGGAAATAAGTTATCAAAAGAGTGTTTTCGTAGGCCACCTGCTTGTATTAGTTTTGCCACATCACTGGTTATACTAGTAGTCTCAAATCCTTTTATTTTTTCTTTAGGCGGTTTTAGTTTTACTGCATATGCCTGAAGAGCTCTTGCAAGGTCTACTGCTCTGGAGTAGCTCATATCTTAACTATAATTAGCTGCATACTGATCAAGCACGCGCTTGATATGTGCAGGAAGGTTAGTAGTAGTTACATACTCAATTTGAACCGTGTTAGTGCCAGGTGCTTTAGCACTATGTACTGCCATGTCATTTTTCATGTAATAGGTAATAAGATCAAATACTGCTAATTTTAAATCTTCTGGTAATACTTCGAAGCCTGCGGTATACGTTAGTCTATATCCATTAGGCATAGCGTTAAAACCTGCACTAGTTGACATAATATTGTGCGTCATTCTAGATAATGCGTAATCTTCAAACTCTACTAGTTCTGTATACGTCTTACCAAAATCTGCTGAGTATTCTAAAGAGCTAACGCTTAGTACAGGGTATTCCTCGGGTACTAAAAATGATGCTCCACCTTCGTGAATTTCTACTTTAGCGTCATTTACGTAATCTACGAAGCTACGACGGCAAATAGTTTTTACTAGCGCGCTTACTTTAGGAATAAGCGTATCAATCTTAGCGTCTTCATTAGGAGAAACGAGTCCCGCATACGCTTTATATTCTGCTTTTGTAACTAGAGAAATTCCCATGTTTATTCCTTTATTTTTAACAAAGGCTCATTAAGCCCTTGTTAAAAATAAGGGCCGAAGCCCTTATTTTAATTAATTACACTAACCAGCGGAATACGCTTACCCCTTGTCCCATGTTAGTAGTAAGTTGAGTCATACCTGTACGTAGTGAAGCAACTAGAACCTTACGTTGAGTTTCAACTAGATCCTGTGTATCAAAACGTAGACCACGTTGACTACCTACGATGAAGTTACGGCTAACTAGAGCCATAGCACCAACGTTAGCAACGTTACCACCAGTATTAGCACCAGCAGTCTTAACAGGAAGTTCTGCAGAAACTACAACAGGGCTACCACCAACGCTACCGATTTGACCCTTAAGGATAGTGGCTTTGTCACCAACTTTATCCATAGTTTGGAAGTTAGCATCTTCCATTAGGTCGTAGTAGAATTCAGTGTTAACAACGAAAGTAACATCAGCTGGGTCAAGACCCCAAGCGCCTAGGTCCTTACGTAGTGCACGTAGAAGAGCGATTGTACCAGGGTTAGCAACTTGAGCAGTTACAACAGATACGTCATCGTACTTAGCAAGACCCTTAACTGGGTCAGCACCAGAACCAGCACCTAGCAAGTAAGCCTTATCAACAGACTTAGATACACGACGAACCATAGCATCACGTACGATTGGCATTAAAGCAATCAGAGAATCTTCCTCTTCTTCATACATTAGATACTCGTTAGTAGCTAGTTTGTATGCGTTCAAGGTGATTTCAGATAGACGGTGAGTTTGGCTTGCACCTGCAGAAGCAGAAATACCAAACTGAGCGTTAGTAATCCAAGTACCATAACCAGCTTCTGGGTTCAGAGGCATAGTCATAACGTTGGTCTGCATGCTAATATTGCGCATTAAAGGAGCAATAACTAGATTACGACGAACTTCAGCTTCCATGTTTAGAGAAACTTCAAGTTCCCAAGTAGTAGACGCTTGGTGAGAAGGGTCCTTACCACCAACAGAAGCCTTAGTAGCTAGTTCTTTACCGAACTTAGTACCTTCAAGGGCTTTACCTGTCATCTTAGCTAAAAGAACAGCTTTTTCTTTGTCTTCGTAGCTAATATCGCTAGCGTTACCAGCGAAGCTCATTTTTGATTTCTGCATAGCTAGAAGCTCGGCAGACTTTTCAGCTAGAGCAGACTCTAGACCGCTAATTGCGCTCTTAGTGCTGTCGTTTGCTTCGTTGAGACGCTTTTCCAGATCAGCCATAAGCTTTTCTGCACCGGTAGTAGTACCAGCTAAAGCAGATTTAATTCTAGCGTCTAATTCAGCAGCAGATTTCTCAGCGGCTTCTTTTTCAGCTTTTTCTGCAGCTTGAGTAGCTAGCAGGGCTTTGGTAGCTTGTTCAGCAGCAGCTTTAGCAGCATTAGCAAGCATAAGTTCTAATTCTTTTGGATCCATATTCCATTCCTTTTTGATTGTGCTCTTTTTATCTGCAAGAGATTCTAGCCCTTTAGCTGATTCGCCTTTGGGTATAAATTGAGCTTTGAAACTATTATAATCTTCGGCATTAGAAAATGCTTTAGACAGGTTAAATAAAGTATTTTGATTCATAGGAACTGAAACTACCGAGATTTCGACAAGTTCTAATTCTTTGATCAAAAACACTTCTGCGGCTGCATTATATTCTGCATCTAGAATTCTGAATCCGATGCTGAAAGCTGTAAGGACTTCATCCTTAATTAGTTTGAAAACTTCAGCAGCCGCTGAAATTCTCGCCTTTACCCATAGCCCTTTTGCGTCTACCTTATGCTCAATCATTCGACCGATAGGGTCATCGTGATCGTGCTGGGCTAAAATAATAGGATTCTTAAGGTAGTTTTTAATACCTTCTTCCCATACGCTAGCTGGTACTACGTCGCCACCTCTATCAATGTCTACGGTACTAGCGTATCCTTCGATAAAGATTGACTCCATAGGGTCAGACTCAGAAGAGAGCTTTTTGGTAAAAGCACTATCGATATATAGTACTTTATTTTTATCTACCATTTTACTCCTTACGGTGGTTTTGGTGCCTTAGGGGCACCGCCTACACTAGGATTTGACGCCGATCCTGCAATATTAGCAGGGATTCTGATTTCATCAGCACCAGGTAGTTTAGGGTAACGCAGTTCTTCTCTTGCCTCATTTGGGGTCAAAATGCCTGCATTTACTAATGTTGAATGATACTGTGCAATATCCTTTAGCTCTGGCTGTAGCGCAGAGACTTCAGTAGTAATTGCTCCTATATCATATCCAAAATATCTTTCCATTGCCGATACGTACTTTGTAACGATTGGAAGAACTGTTTCTAAATAGAATAGTCTAAGATTAGGAGAGATATTAGCGTTATTGCCCCCATCTAAAAGTAGAGGCGGAACGCCTAAGGCTTTGAGAATCTTAGTGTCGTGTGTTTTGATGCTAACGTCAAAATCTAATTCTTGAAAAGTTGAACTAGCTATTGGGCTTGGCTTAAGCCCACTATCTAGGATCATAGGGCGACGGGCCCCATTTTTAGGGCTGTACTTAACAGACCATTCTGAGATTGTTTTATCTTTAGCTGTTTTACTTAGCGTGTTTTCTGTAGTAAGAACTATTCCAGCAACTGCTCCGTTTTGGAAAAATTGTTCTTGAAAATTTTGCATCGTTTTTAGTATACTTACACTTCTTGAAGCTGCTACTAAACGACTTGTTCCTCTATATATACTTCCGCTACTTACATCCTTGATATGAATTATCTCATCGGGTTTCATATCAATACTGCCATTGTAAGTATACTTCGCGACTAGGGTCTTAGTATCTGTTACAATTTGTACGCTAGCAGCAGGTAGATGATACAGAAATACACCATCAAAGTAAATAAATATATTACCTTCTAAAAGAAAGTCTGTAAATATATTTGTTCTAAAATCTTGTACTGACTGGTAAGGGTTAGGTCTGTAGTTTAAAAGATTGTGTAACCCTTTAACCCTAGTACCTGTAACGATTCCATCAATAACCTTGTCTCTAACATCATAATCTAAACTAGAGCAAGCATTAACAATCATGCTAACACCGCGGTTTACAGTCTCTAGTGTATCGAAAGCTGTTGCATAGGATACATTAGCATCGCTTCCGATGTTAGTTCCTTCTGCATAGCTAATATATTCTTGCGCTGGATTAGCCTTGCTACTCCACGTCCTAGGGTCGTACCATTTCATAGGCATCCTTAATAAAAACGACTAAAGAAGCCTAGACCCTTGGGTTTCTCCACAAAATCACTTGGAGTTTCCACGACCCTACCCTCAATCTTAGCCTTTTGTAATTCGATCCAGTTACGCTGCTTATCAGTAGATGTAGGAGATGGGGCTTTACCATATACACCGTGGAGTGCTACATGATGAGGGTTACAAAGTGTATAAACCATGTCATATAACTCTACGTTATGCTCTGCAATAAATTCGTCTCGTACCTCTAAAATTCCTTCGTCAGTAGAAATATCGTACCCTTTTCTAGCTGCCCAGGTATCTAATAGAACCGTAATGGAGTGTAGGTGGTGAAGTTCTAAATCTTGATCAGTGCCGCAAATATAACAACAGTCTTGCTTCTGGTAGGCAGCTTTAGCTTTATCCCTAATCCATTTTACAGGAATTCTTTTATTAGTATTTTTCGCCATTATTTTTATTAGCCTTATAACTTCATCGCCTCAATTATACAACTTTAGCAAACAAATGTCAAGGTAAATTTTTTATGACCAAGAAAAAGCCGCTATGCGTAATGCATAGCGGCTTTTTTAATTAAATATCTTCTTATACCAAGGTAACTGCTTATACAAAAATAATTGGTACGCTTCCTTAGTTAGTTTATTACACTCGGCCTCTAGTCTACCAATACTCCTAGCGTCTTCCTTTGCACGTTTTTCTAGTGTAGTAATTCTATTACTAACATCCGCAGCAATTTCCTCAGCGTCACGAGCTTTAACGGCTAAGGCTATGGCCTTTTCTAGTTCTTTTTGTGCAGCTTGGAGTGAGGCTATTACTTCTTTTTGCTCTTCTATAGCTTCTAGACCTTCTTCATATTGTTCTGCGGTCTTTTCTAGAGACTCTACGTATGCTTTGGCGGCAGTCTTGTAGTTCTCTAGTACTGCGACCCTATTCTTGCAATCTTCAAGCTCTAAAATATGATCAACTGTAGATCTATCAAAGTAGGAACAGATTAGGTCAAAAGATTCATTGTAGTAACCCTCAAGTCTATCAGCAGGAAAGGTGCCATTTAGTGTAGGACGAAGTCTAGAAATGAACGTTTCCTCAGCAATATCAATGTGATCTACGTGGCAATAAAAGATTACTTTGCATTTGTAATCTCCATACTTATTAAACTCAGCTTGCATATTAGCAGTATGCCTACCTTTGCTGAATTTATTCCAATGCTGTTCCCATCGTTTTTCGATGTCAACAGATTTGCCAATATAGAAGTTGCCACTAGGAAAGGTTAGTTGATAGATGCCAGAGGTCATGATGTTTAAATTGTAAAAGAGTAAAGACAGTAGCGTAATGCGTCTGCCATGTGTGAGTATTCGTCGTGTTGGGGTTTTTCAATGCCAGAAACTGAGTCTGTCTTCCAGCGGTATTGGTCAAGCATTGCTAATGTGCGAGTGCAATGGGGCGATACAAATAATCTGTTCTGTGCTATTAATGTCTGTACATACGCAATTCCTTCTAAAACCGCTTTACGGGCTTTGATGCTAGAAATGTTATAACTGTAAGATAAGTCTGCTGCAAACTGTGCTGCAGCCGAGTCAATAAAAAGTGAGCTAATAGAATATTTAGTTACAAATGAAGTGATTACAGTGGCATGATCAGCGGTTGTTGCTTGTGATTCTTCATACTCATCTACTACATGGAATGTATCAGCACTAGGATTATATGCAACTACTAAGAACGCTGTGGGATCTTTGTACCCTGGATCCAAGCCACTAATGTACTCGCAGCCGTATGAATGCTCAAAAGGAACTACCTGAGTTGTGGAGTCAAAGTCAGCGTAAATCTGCCCCTCGAATGTAGAAAATGACGCTAAATACTCTTGCTCAAACTCTGCTTTAGACATTGACCGACGAGCTTCAGCAACATCTGATTCTTTCATTCGCTTATTTTCAGTATAATCAGCAGTGATTGATACCCATTGCTTAAACTCAGGAGAGAAGCCACGCTGAAAGAAGCGCGAAAACCAATTATTCTTACCGCGGGGTGTACTAATAAAGATGGCTTTACTATTGGGCTTGTCTAAAGTAGGACGCAATGATACGTTGAACGCTTCTTCCGCATCGCTACCAAGGGCAGCTTCATCAAAAATGATGAGGTCGTAAGAGCGTCCAACGCAACTATCTACAGTTGATAACGATCCCATTCTAATAGTAGAGCCATTCGACAGCTCAATAATCCTATCTTTAGCATTATCGCGCTCAACTTCAAGATCGAATGCTTTGATAAGTTTGCGCTGTATTTCAAACGAAATAGACGAGAGATTATAATTGGGCGACATAATCAATATGTTGCAGCCAGGCACTAAAGCCACTAACTGTCCAACTATATTAGCTATGTATGTTTTCCCTAAACGGCGGGCAAGTGCGGCACATATAAACCTATACGCAGGGTTGTTGACTGCATTAATTAAAGCAAGCTGTGGGCCATTGATTTGGTCCCAAGCTGTAGACTTCTCGTAAGTACTAGGGTCTACAGCAGGTAGTAGTTTAAGATAAGACTCTACTGGCAGTTTAATGAACCGGCTAGAAAGTGGGAACTCTGTAATCTCTGTACTAGAAATATCAGGTCTAGAAATTGTTAGCATTACTCTAGAATCTCACCGCTGGAAGTGCTACCACGAATAAGCTGCTCAATTAGACTAGAATATTTGCTTCCACCCATGCCCTCGTTAATTTGCACATTAACCTGAGACTTGATACTATTCTTAGTACGCATCTCTTCTAGCTTAATCTCTTTATCAAGTGTCTCCATGTGAATCTTGTGAGATAGGGCTAAGATCTCTGTTATGTCTTTGGTGCTTCCGGTATCAGATTCATCGAGTTCTTGCAATTTCTTCTTAATCAGGGTATCCATAAGATCACGGACTTGAAACCTATTATTAAAGCCAGTATTGAAGAATACTGAATTAATGTAGGCTCGGACTTCTTTTCGATCTAAAATATCTGATACGACTTCTAAAGGCATTCCGAGTTGGTCGGCTACTTTAGTAATGTCTGGTGTTTGTAGGTAACAGTTGCTGACCTCTAATCCTTCAGGAGAGATAGCTAAGGTTTCGGCAGGGGTGGTTGTTGGTAACACGGCTTTCCTCTTTTTATTATACTTTTTCAATTATAGCACTTTAGGGTGCTTACGGCAAGTTAAAAATTTTTGTGGTTTATACGATTTGGGGAAATTATCACAAGTTTAACCTCACAAGTTTATACGAAGTATACAATTTGCTACACCCTAGGGTCAGAATAAATTTCGGCACCGAAAGTGGTATGTGGAAATCTCAAAAAGTGGCCGTGACAGTGGGTCCAGCTGCTATAGAAATGATAGTAGTTTCCGAACCGCCCCATTTACTCATATAAAGGGTGCAACCGTATTGTACCATACACCCGGCCCCCGCGCAAGCGGGGGAGCGATTGAATTTTCCTATCATGTCAATAGCTATTTTCAATCGCGACCCGGCAAAATCTGCTGTAGAATACCTACATGGACGAAGCAAACAGGAGTTGAAAATGTTAGAGATCAAGCGGATTAATTGGAATGGTTTTGTATCTTTTGCAGTTATTGATATTAGCATGAATGATGCAGAGATTGTCAGGTTTGAACATTATTATGATGCAGTTGATTTTATTCGCTGCATGGAAGGGTTATAAAATGGAATGGTTATATCTGCTGTTGGTTATTATTGTTTCACCAATCATATTGTGGGGTTAATATGGGTAATGTAGTATATATAAATCAAAAGGCTGCAAATAATGCAGCTTATGAATTAATATCAAAAGATATTGGCGCTTCCATTAACGGTATATATTACCGGGGTAATAATACATATGAGGTTTCATATGGGGTATGGAATGCTGCTGCCTATTATGTTATTATTGATGGAGTAATTGTTTCAACACAATTTGATTAGGAGTTAATATGATTAATAAACTGCAAGATAGAAAGCTATTTCGTGTAGCATACTACTATACTAAAGAGGCTTGTGAAGTTATTACTATTGGGGCAGATAAAGATACTTCTTACCTAATATTAAAGATTATGGCAGCTAAGATATTTAGAAAGAAATACCCTGTTAACATATTAACATTGAGAGATATGAGGTTACTATAATATGGATAATGAATTAGACTTAGTTGATGAAATGGAATGGGAGGACTCTGATAAGGTAGAATTTATTACCTTGGAGGAAGCAGGATTAGAATCTAATGATTATGATACTGTATCGGCTGCACAATCATTATATTATAATGAGGAAGGTAATAACTAAATGAAACTCACGCTGCCTATTATCAGCGTATATTACTAATAGCGTTATGACAGATACGATAATCTGTTAACCTTAATCTTTTAGGATATTATATGACTACCGAAAAAACTGTTAACTATACTGCCGAACAAACCGCTAAAATGGTTTCCGAATATACTGCAAACCCAACGCGTGAAACTGTAGAGAATCTCGCTAATGTTATGGGTAAGACTGTTAAATCTATTGTTGCGAAACTCTCGCGTGAAAAGGTTTATATTAAAGCAGAATATAAAACTAAATCGGGAGAATCTGTGCAAAAGAAGGATGAAACTGCTGACGCTATTGGCTTGGTATTGAAAATGACTGAGGGTGAAATTGAATCACTTACTAAAGCTAATAAGACTGCATTGGCTAAGATTTGGAAACTTATTTGTGAATCAAACCTATGGGCCAGGTTGCTATCATTTATTAGCTATCATTTTGATAGCGGGGGCGCCAAAATTATACCACATAATTTTGGCCCGTGTCAACAGGTTTCGTTGCTAAAAAGCAACGAAAGTAAAAATAAATAAATTTATTTTTAGTTGACACATATGCGCGGCGCGTGATAAAATTGTACTGTGGGCCTATCGGTTTTTGCTATGCTTTCGATAGCGAATTTTACTATCACGTTTTTAGCGGTTGTCAATAGGGGAAAACCTCTAGAAAATAATCCACATCTGGGCGCGTTGTTGGCCTATAATTCCTTATTGGTTCAAAAATGAGGCACAAAAAATGGCAACTACCCTAAAGTTTATCGGTTCTAAAGTTTCTCCAAGCGATGAAACTGGCGTGATTATGTTGAATGTATTGTTTCATGATGGCAAAGATACTATTATGGTTTCCCTGCCCCATTTATCATGGGCTAATACTAAAGCATTGTTTAACGATAAAGAAGTTGATTTTGCTGGGGAATATGATAATCGAGTTAATAAAGCAGTTAAACAAGCAAATAAATTGTTCCCTAATTGGAGTATTTAATATGATGTTAATAACTATTCCAATGGTTCTATTGTTGGCTTTTATGCCACTTATTATAGTAATTAATTCAAAGGTTTAATATGAGAAATATACAATTATTGGCTCATGATTATTGGAAACAATATAGTCTGATTTTCCCTAAGTTAATTAGATTTAAATGTCCTGATATTACATTATCTAATCGGCTTACTGCAACTGCGGGATATAATCGTAGCGAGCAAAATCTAATTGTATTATCTAATAAGCATTTAGCTAAGTTTCCTGATACTATGCTGAATACTACTTTGCCACATGAGTTAGCCCATCAAATAGATTATAATCTATATGGTTGGGAACTAGGGGAAAAGCATCATAGAAAATCATGGCAAGAAATAATGGTTATGATTGATCAAATTCCTAATATATATCACGATATGGGTAGAGTATGATTAAATGGCTTTCAACTATATTATCTATTATTGGTGCATTCTTGGTCGCTAATAGGTTTTACTTAATCGGGTATATTTGTTTTATACTAGGTTCGTTGGGATGGGGATATATCGGGCTAAAATCAAAAGATAATGCACTTTTGACAATGCAGGGTATATTTTTAATGGCAAATATAATGGGGCTATATCATGCAATTAATTAGGACTTATTTCTTTTTAGTTTCTAAAAAGATTAATGGAAAAGATTACCCAATAGTCGCTTTTGATACTGAGCAAAAGGCTTTGGAGTATGTTGGGGATAATGCGAAAGAGAATGGATATTATATAGATAATATCGATGTGGAATATGAAACTGATTAAAATAAAACCCGCTATCTATTCGATAGCGGGTTTTATTTTAACTGCGTGCTATCATTTTGATAGCGGTGGCGCCAATTATACTCGTATAATTGTGGTGGTGTCAAGAAATTTATTTTTATTTTGATGCGAAAATACAACGAATTTTTGTGATAAAATTGTACTGTGGGCCTATCGGTTTTTGCTATGAAAACTGTAGCTGATTTTCCTACCACGTTTTTAGCGTTTGTCAATAGGGGAAAACCCCTAGAAAATAATTCACATCTGGGCGCGTTTTGGTTGTAGAATGTAGGCTTACCAACGAAAAGAGGCACTATGAAAAAGATAGTTATTTATGATATGGATGGTACTATTGTGTGCAGTTTACATAGATATAAAACAATAGATAATAAAATTGATTTAGCATACTGGCGTGAAAATCAATATAAAGCATTCGATGATTCTTTACTACCATTGGCCGAACAATATAAGTCAGATTTAATTAATCCTGATGTATATGTAATTATTGCCACGGCTAGGGTATTAAATCAGCCTGATATTGATTTTATTAATATCAAATTAGGTAAGCCGGATTATATTATCTCTCGCAAAGATAATGATTCTAGGTCAGGTGGGCTACTAAAGATATTGGGTTTAAAGAAACTATTTTCTTTAAAACAGTTTCAAAAGGTAAAAGATATTATTTTCTATGAAGATAATACAAGTTACTTAAAGGCGGTTTGTGATTATTTCAGTATTACTGGAGTATATATTCCAAGTAAACAAGGACATTAACTAAAATAGTTTGGCAGATACTATATAAAATCTCCACGCGATTATCCGACGTTTTCGGTATATATTAAAGGGTATTAAATGGCTAAGAAACGATATTTTGCGATTCTCGATACTGAAACTACTATGGAAAATACTGTTGCAGATTTCGCAATTATTATCTGTGACCGAGAGGGTATTATTTATAATACTTGCGCAGTTTTAGTAAATGGACATTATGGTAACTTTGACCTGTTCCATGACAAAAATGCTAATGATATTTGGGGCTATGATGGATTAAATAAGCGTGAAGAAAATTACCTTAAAATGTTAGATACTGGTTCTAGAATGTTAGCATCAGTTAATGCTATTAATAACTGGATTACTCAAGCTATTGCAAAGTATAATCCGTCACTTACTGCGTATAATCTGGCATTCGATACTGACAAGTGCGCAAAAACTGGAATTGATATTACTGGATTTAGTAATAGTTTCTGTTTGTGGCAAGCGGCTGTAGGTAATATCTGTAACACTAAAAAGTATCGTCAATATGTATTAGATACTCATGGGTTTAATAAGCCTACAGAATTTGGTAATATGACCCTGAAAACTAATGCAGAGATTGTGTGTGGTTTTATTAAGGGAGAAACTATTGATGAGCCGCATACTGCTTTGGAAGATGCTAGAGATTTTGAGTTACCTATTCTCTGCGAGATTCTAAAAAAGAATAAATGGCGCGAGAAAATCACCCCATATAACTGGCGTGAGTTTCAAGTTAAGAATCATTATACTGCAAAATAATATAATAACCATTCGGGGTTATTATTAGAAAGGATACTATGGAATATATTGTACTATTTGGTGATACTATTGAAGTATTAGTTTCTAGGGTTAATAATATGGTTGAATTTGGGTTTAAACCTATAGGTGGAGTAGCAATTAGTTATTCACGTTCTGGTGGGTATACTACTGAAAAGTATTGTCAGGCTATGATTAAATAACTGGGTCATATTATGTACTTGTTATTTGTATTAACATACTCAATTTTGTATGTTATCGTCGGGGTTTACTTTGTAGAAACTCTTATTAATAAGATACTCGGAAAAGATTAACTGGAGAATATATTATGATACTAGCGGTTTATAATAATGAAAGTATTATTACCTATGGGGTAAATATGGATGAAGTAACCTACAATCTATCTATGATTGGTGCTTACAATAATGCCGATAATATTAATAAGGATATTACCTTCTATGATGCTAAAAAGTTGGTAACTAGGGCAGAAAATAAGGGGGTTACTATAGATATTCTGGAATAACTAATATAAAACCCGCTATCTAATAGATAGCGGGTTTTATTTTGCCAGGTTGCTATCATTTTGATAGCGCAGGCGCCAAATTATAGCATATAATTTGTGCTAGGGTCAATAGGGTGTGTAAAAAACAACGAAAATAAATAAGTATTTTTACCCAATTTTGTAAGGTTCGCGTAAGGATCCAGGCGTATCATAGGGTATAGGCGCCAAAACCTGCTATCATAATGATAGCAACCTGGCTACCTGGCTCATACCACAATTTTTGCGTTTGTCAATAGGGGTTTATCCCTAGAAAATAGTTCACACCTGGGCGCGTTTTCCATGTAGAATAGACAACATGGGAAGGAAACAAGGATAGCAACAAAAAAGCAGAATTTTAGCGGTTGTAAACAAAAAGCAACAACTAAAAAATAAATGTTGAAAAGTTGCAAAAAACGTGTATAATAGAGGCTTAGACAGTAGCGAAACTGGCAAAAATCGCAAACCTTAACTTTTTAGGATTTAATATGGCTACCGAAAAAACTGTGAACTATACTACTGAACAAGCTGCTCAAATGGTGGCGGATTATCAAACTGGCGTGACTGTTGAAACTATCGCGCAAAATCTTGGTAAAACTGTTCGTTCTGTCGTTGCGAAACTCTCGCGCGAAAAGGTATATGTTGCAAAAACATATAAAACCAAAACTGGCGAGTCGGTTGTAAAAAAAGATTCTCTCGCGGATAAGATTGGTTCTGCTTTGGGTTTGGCTGAAAATGATGTAGAATCTCTTACCAAAGCGACTAAACCCGCTTTGATGGCGATTCTGGCAGCTTTGCCAGTAACTGCCGAAGTTACTACCGAATAAAATTCGGGTATCCTAGGAAACTAGGATACATATTAAAGGGCGATTGCCCTTTAATATGTAGGCAGTGCGGGGAAACTGTTAAAAATCCCTAATTCTCTTATTGAAAGTTATTATGTCTAATTCTAAAGTTTCTAGTATGTTCGGTGTTTCTAAAGCTAAGGCTAAAAAAGATATTGGTAGTTTTATGGATCATAACCCTAATTCTTGTTTCTATTATAATGAGACTAATGGGGTTACTGCTTTGGTATTCCAAGAATTTGAGGGTTCTAATGTTATGCGGGTTTCAACTTCGGTTATGTCACCTGATGAAAATAAATTCCGGGTTACGTTGGGTAAGTATATTGCAATGAATAGTATGTTGGCAGGTCAATATATTAACCTGCCATTTTATGCTGTAGCTGATTTTATTGACTATGTGGTTTACAGCTAATGAGAATCTACGAAGTTATATTCCGAACAGGAATAACTAAAATAGAATTAGCGGATACTCGGTGGGCAATCTGGAAAAGATACCCGCCGGGGTATATTGCTAATATATATCGAATTGTGATTAACTAGGATTTAATATGGCCACCATTACTATGTCCGCTGCCCAGGCTATTGAGGCTTGCGAGAATGTTATTAATAATATCAATGCAGAACAAGTAAAACGTGATGAAGCTAAGATTAATAGGATTATGTCGGTTAAGCGGGGGATATTCAAAAAATACTACTTTAACCGTGAACAGGCTATTAATTACTTATATAAAAATGAATCAGATATGTTTAGTAGTTGGCGCAGTATGTATGCTCGGGGCCATTTAGACCACGCTAATAAGTTATTGAAACTGGCCAAACATGGTGACCCAGTAACTTTAAATGAAACAGATATTAACGTTTTATTTTAAAGAAACCCGCTATCTATTCGATAGCGGGTTTCTTTAAAATAAAACGTTAATATCTGTTTCATTTAAAGTTACTGG
>JFJP01037980.1_pt1 | contig 26779 bp, 24 predicted proteins | sample 431651 | NCBI WGS metagenome assembly JFJP01 (sample SAMN02602958, study PRJNA72255) | Microbial mat metagenome, whole genome shotgun sequencing project. | biome: fresh water; feature: sink hole; material: water; isolation source: purple microbial (photo- and chemosynthetic) mats found in...
GAAATTGAATATCAGCTGATTATTTTTTCTTAAAAATTGAATTACAAGGATGTAAATAGGATAAATTGAAGTCACACAAGGGACAAGCGACCCGCTCTTTGCGTTCAAAAAAATTAAATCGACTTATCAGCAGACTCAAATAAAAAAAGTACTTATTATGGAAAATAAGAAAGCGTTACTGCCCTCACAATATGAAGAACTTGTTGGAGTATTAAAAAATCGTTTTGAGAAAAACATGAATCGCCACAAAGGAATTGAGTGGTTAAAAATACAAGAAAAGTTTGAAGCGAAGAATGAAAAATTGTGGTCGTTAAATGAAATGGAACGTACTGGGGGCGAACCGGATGTGGTAGGACAAGACCAAGGGACTGGAGAATATATTTTTTATGATTGTTCGGCAGAAAGCCCAAAAGGTCGTAGAAGTATTTGCTACGACCTTGAAGCGTTGGAATCAAGGAAAGAAAATAAACCCCAAAATAGTGCTATAGAGATGGCAAATGAAATGGGGATTGAGATTTTAACGGAGCAAGACTACCGAAAATTTCAGCAGCTTGGAATCTTCGACACTAAAACGTCGAGTTGGGTAGAAACTCCATCAGAGATTAGACTATTGGGAGGCGCTCTATTTTGCGATCGTCGCTACAACGAGGTTTTCGTATATCACAACGGTGCTGAATCGTATTATGGAGTGAGAGGGTTTCGTGGTAAGTTGAGAGTATAAAATTGAGTTCTGTCGTTTTCAAAGAATCTAATCATTTCAATTTAAGCGAATAAATCATTAAATAAATCCATTTTACGAAAGCATCCAGTTCTTGTATTTTTAGGGTAAAATGAATTTCATTACTTATTTTATTGACAAAAAAAGCGTGTTATTTATCTTAAATACCTGTTAAAAATTGACTTGAAAAATCAAACAAACAATCCATTAAAATACATCCATATCACATATCGCACAAATTTTCCAACCAACATAGATAGTGCTACAACCCACCAACGGCATCTAAAAAAACCTGATGCAACGGCAATAATATCTCCTATGCCTGGCAAGAATGAGAAAAATGCAAACCAATCACCGTATTTGTGAATTTTGTCGGTAAATTTCTCAATTTTCTCTTTTTTTATACGAAAATACTTTTCAATCCATTCCATTTTGCCGAAAAGCCCTAAATAATAACAGGTCATGCCTCCCAGCCAATTACCTAAAGTAGCCACAAATACACATGACCAAGCATCGAAACCGCCAAATACCATTGCCGAAAAAACAACTTCGGAACTAAATGGCACAACGGTAGCCGCTAAAAAAGAAGCTATAAAAAGTCCAAGTAAGCCAAGCTCAGTAAATCCTAACATGTATTAAGAATAGTAATAAATAATAATGGATTGTTACCCCGAATAAGCATTGAAGGAAAAACTGGTAAATAAAAAAAAATGCAATTTTATATTTTGAAGAATTTTGAGGCGGCATAAAATATATTTAATACAAGAAATAGAATAAAAAGATATACATAAAAATTATTATTTTTTAAAGTAAATGCATGTGAAACTAATACTGAATATACAAATGCAATAATGGGCAAAAACACAGCAAACTGTTGGTTAAACACAAAAATCAGTATTAAGGTAGAAACCAATTGCAGAATTAAAAAATTGAGATTAACCCGAGTATTCATTGCATCGCTATAAGCGTTGGAATACATCCCCACTAAATTAACAATAGCTATTATTGTAAGTAAGGTATAATAAATTATTTGGGGTATAGAATAAGATGCTATATTAATACCAACATACAAATTCATTGAAAATAAAGTTGTCAAATCAAAATCAGATTGAAAAACAAATAGCCCACCAATATAGAGCAACCATGGAGCTAATGCACCAAATATAGATGCCAGAAAAGTACGAAGTGAAAAACTTTGAACCATTATAAACCCAGCCCAACATACTGGAATCAAGAAAATAATTGGCTGAATAAATAAACTTGCCAAACTTAACATTAAGCTACACATAAAAGCTTTTTCTGAAGCTTTTGGGTCTCGTGGCATTCCAAAAAAATAAAATAACGAGAAAATATAAAGCGTTAAAGAAATATGCGAACCATTTATTGAATGTGTGTCGCTCCAACTTCCCATTAAAAGTAAAAAAATAAGTATGGGCAAAAACGTTCGAGTACGGATGAGTGTGTATTTATTATTTAGCTGAGCCAATAAAAAGGCATTCAACAAGTTGAACGAAAAACTTAACAAATAAGAAACCAGTGAGTTTGGGATAAAAAGCAATAGTAAAAAATCAACAAAGATATTATTTGTATCTGGTGCTGCATGAATATTATGAATGAAAAAAGTGGACATCCACAATGCAAAACAAAACCCAACGGAGAGAACCGCTAAAGGAATACTTGGTACAATAATATTTTTTAAAGATATTTTCATTCTGCAATTAAATGATTAAAGTTGTTCATTTTTTTTCAATTACAACCAAACGCAAGCAACCGATTGTAAATAAGCTGCTTGCATTTTATTTTATCTAACAACCCTTACTTCAACCCTCTTTTATTCAACAAGGCATCGGGATTTGGCTCTGCGCCTCTAAAAGCACGATACAATTTCATTGGTTCGTCGGAGTCTCCACGTTCCAAAATGTTCTTTCGGAAAGCTTTTGCAACTGTGGGATTATAGATGTCACCTGTTTCTTTGAAGGCTTGAAATGCATCAGCATCGAGCACAGCCGCCCATGTATAACTATAATATCCAGCATTATAACCGCCACCAAACACATGATTGAAAATAGTACTGCGGTATCTCACAATAATTTCAGGAATCATTCCCATACGTGCCAACGATGCTTTTTCGAATGCATCCACGTCAAAATCTGCTGTATCTTTAATAACATGATAATCCATATCTAGCAATGAAGCGGATAGTAATTCGGTGTTTACAAAACCCTGATTGAAGGTACTAGCCAATTGAATTTTATCCATTAATGCTTTTGGCATCACTTCACCCGTTTTGTAATGCAGCGCGTAAGTTTTCATTACTTCAGGCTCCCAGCACCAGTTTTCCATAACTTGCGACGGCAGTTCCACAAAATCTCTCGAAACATTTGTACCCGAAAGACTTGGGTAGGTAACCTGCGTTAACAAACCATGCAATGCGTGACCATATTCGTGAAAAAGAGTTTCCACTTCGTCCATATTCAAAAGCGACGGTTTATCGGCTGTAGGTTTGGTGAAGTTACCCACGTTGCAAATGATAGGACGATGATTTACACCGTCTTTAATGTACTGCTCAGTAATATTATTCATCCATGCGCCAGCACGTTTTCCGGGGCGTGGAAAATAATCGGTATAAAGTACTCCAATAAAAGTTCCATCGGCATCTGTCACTTCAAATGCTTCCACATCTGGATGATAAACAGGCATATTGTCTAATTTCTTGTATTTAAGACCATACAATTTGGTTGATAAATCGAATACTCCCTGACGCACATTTTCAAGCTTAAAATATGGCTTCAGCACTTCTTCGTCTAAATCGAACTTTGCTTTGCGCAATTTTTCGGAATAATACCACCAATCCCATGCTTCAAGTTTCTGTCCTTTGGCGTCAACATCCATTAGTTTTTGTAATTCAGCAGCTTCTTCTTTTGCTTTGCTAAGTGAAGGTGTCCAAATTGTAGCCAAAAAATCATAAACAGTCTTTGGAGTTTTGGCCATTGTATCATCTAAAATAAAAGCAGCAGAGGTTTCAAATCCAAGCAATTGAGCCTTTTGGGTGCGGAGTTTCATAATGGTATTGATAACGGCTTTATTATCCTTATCGTTATCATGATTGGCACGTGTGGTATATGCCATTAGAAGTTCTTTGCGCAGCTCGCGATTTTCGCTGTATTGCAACACAGGTATAAAACTGGCCTTTTGAGTGTTAAATAGCCATTTGCCATCCATTTTAGCCGCTTTAGCCGCTTCAGCCGCAGCCTGACGTACACTTTCGGGCAGTCCAACAAGGTCTGATTCATTATCAATCACTTTTTTAAAGGCATTGGTTTCGTCCAATACATTTTGACCAAAAGTCAATTCTGCAAGGCTGAGTTTTTTATTTATCTCACGTAGCTGAATTTTTTGTTCAGCATTCAAAGCCGCGCCACTTCGTACAAAATTTCTGTGATATTTTTCCAGAAGCCTGTTTTGCTCAGGTGTTAAGTTTAGTTGTTCACGGCCATCAAAAAGTGCTTTTACACGAACGAATAGTTTTTCATTTAGGTAAATATTATCATTGTGATCTGACAATAATGGCGAAACTTCTGTGGCAATTTTACTCATTTCTTCATTCGTTTCGGCCGAATAAAGATTATAAAATACGGATGACACTTTTTTTAGCAACTCACCACTAAAATCCAATGCTTCTATGGTATTGGCAAATGTAGCTGGTTGAGCATTATCGACAATGGCATCAATTTCGGCTTGTTGTTGTTTTATTCCTTCGGCAAAGGCAGGCTTATAATGCTCATTTTTAATAAGTTCGAAAGGAGGTGCCCCATATTTATTTTTATAGGTTTCAAAAAAAGGATTATCGCTTTTTGCGCATCCCATAAGGATTATTCCTGTCATAAGGGTCAATGCTATTTTTTTCATTTGCTTGTTATGTGGAGAGAATTAGAAATTTAAAGCCACAAAGATACATGTTTTTTTGTATTAAAATACAAGTAATTGTACAATTTTGCACTTTATAACCCTTTATTATAGGCTGAATAATCCAACTTTATCACCTTCATTTTATCATTCTGCAGTTGTTCTATCAACTCATCTACGCCATTAAATTTTTTCTCATCTCGAATTTTGGTTATAAATTCAATCTCAACAGATTGATTGTAAATATCTTCGTTGAAATCCAATATATGAACTTCTATACTAATGCTGTTTTCACTGGTTAAAGTAGGACGAGTCCCGATATTCAACATTCCTTTAAAATGTTTTTTATTCCAATAAAACACGACAGCATAAACGCCTATAGCTGGAACAATTTTATTTTCATTGTCAGGAAAAATATTAGCAGTAGGAAATCCTATTTTCCTGCCAATTTTGAAGCCTCCCGTTACTTTGCCTTTTAAATGATAAGGGTAAGTAAGCATACGGTTGGCGAGCTGCACATTTCCATCTAACAAAGCTAATCTTATTTCAGAAGAACTAATAAAACGATCCAAATCCGTTTTATATCGCTTAGCTTCAACAAGTTTAATTCCTAAAGATTGACCATATTTTTCATATTCCAAAAAACCCTCCAATCTATTGTGACCAAATCTATGATCATGACCCACCAGTAAAGTGTGTACATTATACTGGTTTTTCAAAATAGTTTTAAGAAATTCGTAGGCCGATAATTGTGCTATTTCAGCATTAAAATCTAAAACAATACAAGTATCAACCCCTGTGGTTTCAATTAGCGATATTTTCTCCTCTAAAGTGGAAATTAAATCTGGTTTGAAATCTGGATTTATGACACTTCGAGGATGTTTTGCAAAAGTAATAACTGCACTTTCAATGCTTTGAGATTTTGCAATCCCCTTCAATTGTTCAATTAAAAACCGATGGCCAGCATGCACTCCATCAAAAATACCCACCGTAGCTACGCAGGGTGGAAGGCTAGAGGATGAAGATTGATAAACTATACGCATTGAATAACTGTTCAAATTTTTTCTGCAAAAGCGGGATTAACGACTGATAATTTAACTAATACAGAATACATATTCTTGGTTCAATAAAAAGTGCACTCTATTAAAACAGATTTTATCCCCCAAAAAACTTTATTGAACAATTTCATTAACAACTCCAAATCGATATTATTAAACATTCTGCTAATTTGCTATCAGAAAATGTACATATTAATCAAAATAGTTGCCATAACTTCTATAATGTAGTTCAGTATGTATAAATACCTTTTCTAGTTCACTAAATATTATTGGGCACAATAGGTAATTTTGGGTATAACTATTGGCAATGAATTAAAAAGGTCTTCCTATTTATAAAAAACTCAACATAATGAGCTATTTAAATGTGCAATTCATTGATCTTTAGATTAAAAAGAAACAACATTGATATAAAGAAACGGAGAAAAAAGTGAGTGTTTAGAACAAAAAAACCACTTACAAAATACATTGTAAGTGGTTGATTTTCATTGTGGGCCCAACTGGGCTTGAACCAGTGACCCCCTGATTATGAGTCAGGTGCTACTAACCAACTGAGCTATAGGCCCCACATCTTGTATCTTTGCAAAGCGAATGCAAAAGTAGTAAAATTTGTGTTACTGCAAAAATTATCTATCAATATTTTATCTCAAATGAAAGAATTTAGCAATATTTCCACCCTTATTTTTGATTTTGGAGGGGTGCTTATCAATTTAGATTTAAACCAGTGTATATTAAACCTCAAGAAGTTAGGTCTTGTGGAGGTAGAAAAATACTTAAGTAATTTTGGTCAAAAAGATTTTTTCCTACAATTTGAAAAAGGTCAAATTGGAACTGAAAAATTTAGAGAAGAGATACGCAAACTAACCCCAAAAACACTTACCGACTCTGAAATTGATGCAGCATGGTGCTCCTTTTTGTGCAATATACCAGTAGAAAAACTAGAAATGCTATTGGAATTGAAAAAAAAATACAGAATTATCATGTTAAGCAACAGCAACCCATTGCATATTGAAGTGAGTGCAGCTGGCGAATTTGAAAAAGCTGGAACAAAAATTACAGATTATTTCGATAAATGTTATTTTTCATATCAAATGAAAATGGCCAAACCTGATCCGGAGATTTTTACAACTTTACTTGCTAGCGAAAAAGTGGAAGCAATTAAATGTTTGTTTCTTGATGATGGACCCAAGAATATAGAACAAGCAGACAAATTGGGATTTCAAACTTATTTGGTGAGTGCAAACGAAGATTTAAGCTTTTTGTTGGAATTATAGCAACTCGTATTCAATCAGTTATATTCATTGTTCGATTTCTTTTTACGTTTATTCTATCATTTTACTACCGTACAATAATGATAGGTTTTACTACTTTATTTTTTGGAAAATATACTATGAGAATAACTTCCATTTTTCAGTTATTACTGTTAGTTTGCTTAAATTCAACGGCACAAAATCACGAGAAACGAAACTTCAAAGTAATGTGTTACAATGTTGAAAATTATTTTGATTGTGTTGACGATTCGCTCACAAATGACAGCGAATACTTACCCATGGGTATGCGTGGATGGAACAACACAAAATATCAAAAAAAGCAAAACAACATAGGCAAAGTGATTACTTACATTGGTGGCTGGGATGCTCCTGCATTGGTGGGATTGTGCGAAATTGAAAGCGAAAAAGGACTATATGATTTGACTCATTATTCGGGATTAAAAAATTTAAGATATAAATACTTACATCACGAATCGCCCGATGCTCGTGGCATTGATGTAGCTTTACTCTATCAGCCCCGTATGTTTAAACCAATTCATAATGAGGCAATAAACATCATATTTCCTCATGCGCCTGCCAGTAAAACCCGCGATATTTTATTTGCTTCAGGTGTAATTCCAACAGGTGATACTTTGCATATATTTGTTTGTCACTTTCCGTCGAGGTTAGGCGGCGAATTAGAATCGGAAGACCGACGTATGTATGTAGCCTCGGTGGTTCGGTTAAAAGTAGATAGTATTTTTGCAATTAATCAAAATTCCAATATTATAATAATGGGCGATTTTAACGATTATCCCAATAATAAGAGTATGGCTGAAGTATTGAAAGCGGAACCAATAACAGATGTAATCTCAACAAAAAGTCTATATAATTTGATGTATAAACTTCACGCCTCAGGAAAGGGATCTAACAAACATCAAGGCGAATGGGGTGCTTTGGACCAAATGATTGTGTCGGGTAGTTTGCTTAAAACCAACCACTCAATTTTCACAATTCAAAGCGATGTTCATTTTTTCGATGCAGATTTTTTGCTGGAAAACGACAAAACATTTTTGGGAAAACAACCGTTTAGAACTTACGTGGGCATGAAATATCAAGAAGGATTTTCAGACCATTTGCCCATTTATACCGATTTTTGGTATTAAATAGATAAAATGCACTCTTGATTTAAAAATTTATTTTTATGCATTAGAATTTATTTTTTTACTTGTGTGTTACATTACTCAAATTCATCAAAACATATCGCTCTTATGACAGACATTCAGCTATTTATCCCCTGCTATATCGATCAATTTTATCCTGAGACTGGATTCAACACCATTAAAATTTTGGAAAAAGCTGGATGCAAAGTACATTATAATACGGAACAGACTTGTTGCGGTCAGCCTGCCTATAACAGTGGCTATTGGAAAGAATCTGCTAGCTTGGCCGAAAAATTCCTCACCGACTTCCAGCCCAACATGCCAATTGTATCACCTTCAGGTTCCTGTTCAAGTTTTGTAATTCATCACTATCAAAAAGTGTTGGCAGAAAAACCTGAATTACTAGCTCGACATGCACAAATTAAAAATTCGGTGTATGAATTGTCCGATTTTTTGGTAAACAAATTAAAAACAGAAAAGCTGGGAGCTAAATTTCCACACAAAGTAACTTTTCACGATTCATGCTCTGCGCTACGAGAGTATGGCATTAAGGATGAACCACGGTTACTGCTAGCTCAAGTTGAAGGATTAGAACTTATAGAAATGGACGAATGCGAAACCTGCTGTGGATTTGGTGGCACTTTTGCGGTAAAAAACAATGCAGTTTCTGTAGCCATGGCCGAAAATAAAGTACGTAATGCTTTGGCTACTGGCGTTGAATATATTATTAGCACCGAAGCCTCCTGCTTGATGAATATAAACGGTTATATTGCAAAAAACAGATTGCCCATAAAAGGGGTGCATTTAGCCGATATCCTCGCAAGTGGATATTGAGAAGAAGTAGTTTTTAAATAAATTATTGATTGACATTTTACTTTTCATCAAAATGTATTCTGGTATTTCAATTTTTATAAACAACTCAAATTATGAAAAAAACAGCCTTGCTTGCTCCGTTTCTATTGTTTTGTATTCAACTGTATTCAATAAATCCAATTGATAGTTTTATCAATAACAAACTGCTGGAAAATGCGAGCATCAGTTTGTTGGTAAAGGATATGGATACAAATCAAAAGCTATTCGATTTTAAGTCAAAAACGAGTATAATTCCTGCTTCAACGGTTAAATTAATTACTACTGCTACTGCCCTAGAACTATTAGGATCTGATTTCAGTTTTGAAACCAAATTGGAAATTGATGGAAACATTCTGAATGATAGCACATTAACCGGCAATTTATATATCCGCGGTGGAGGTGATCCAACATTGGGTTCTGATTGTTTTGAGAACAATCAATTTATGGACGAATGGGTGAAAATGGTAAGAAAAGCTGGTATCAATAGAATAACTGGACGAATTATTGCCGATGCAAGTCTATTCGATGATGAAGGTGTAAACCCAAAATGGACGTGGGAGGACATTGGCAATTACTATGCAGCAGGTGTTTATGGAATTTCATATCTTGACAATAAGCTAAAAATAACATTACAATCGAATATACTTGGCTCGAAACCAGAAATTGTAAAAACTAGCCCCGTAATACCTGGCTTGATAATAGACAACCGCTTGACAAGTACGAATATTAGCTTTGATAGTGCTTATTTTTATGGTGCACCTCGCTCTAATAATCGAAGTATTTACGGAGAAATTCCAGCTTTTAAATCTGCATTTGTAATAAAAGGCGATATTCCAAACCCTGGATTGCTATTGGCACAAAACTTTAACGAAAAGCTCCAACAAGCAGGCATTAAAACGAGTCTTCCACCAATAGATAATATTGATGTATCTACCAAAAGAAGAATCATTTACACGCATTTTTCTCCACCATTAAGCGATATAATTACGGAAACAAACTTACATAGCAACAATTTGTATGCAGAACACATATTTAGATACTTATCTCTAAAAAACAGTAAGATAGCATCAACAAATGTAGCCATTAAAGTAATAAAATCTTTTTGGAAATCGAAAGGACTACCTGTAGATCAGCTATTTATGTATGATGGTTCTGGATTATCTCCAGTGAATGCTATTTCAGCTAACTTTTTTGTAGATTTACTTATGTACATGGGCACAAAAAGTAAAAATAAGGACGTATTTTATAATTCACTGCCTGTAGCTGGCGAAAGTGGCACCTTATCTACATTCCTAAAAAACAGCTCTTTGCAAGGGAAAGTATTTGCCAAAAGCGGAACGATTTCTCGTGTTAAATGCTATGCAGGTTACATTGATAAAAATGGAAAAAAATATGCTTTTGCTATAATGGTTAATAATGCCAACGGCAGTTCCAAAGCTGTTACAAAAAAAATGGAAGAGTTTTTGTTGTCAATATTCTTAAAATAAAAGGAAATATAGAACCAATAAACTGATGATTAAAAAGGGGAACTGGGGAACTGTAAATTAAGCAAATATGCAATATCGGTTTGTGGAATACACTCTTATCTAGCTCATTAAAAAGCAATCCAATGAATAGCCCACTTTATATAAAACAAACTGCATCAACCAACGGATTGTTGCGACAAATGATTCGGGAAAACAATTTACCTGAAGGTTTTGTGCTCTATACCGATTTTCAATCAGCCGGAAAAGGACAAATGGGGAATAGCTGGGAGTCGGACGAAGGTAAAAATCTTCTTTTCAGCATGGTGCTCTATCCAAAAAACATTGCTCCTTGGGAACAGTTTTTAATATCGCAATTGGTGAGTTTGGCTATAAAAAAAACACTTGACGAATATACTGACGGTATTACTATAAAATGGCCAAATGATATATATTGGCATGATAAAAAAATAGCTGGCATTTTAATTGAAAATTCGTTACAAGGTAAAAATATCAGCTACACTATACTTGGGATTGGGCTCAACGTGAACCAACTTGTATTTGAAAGCGATTCCCCAAACCCGATTTCACTTGGTCAGATTACCAAGAAACTTCATGACGTTAATTCTATCATGGAGGGCATTACACAAAATATTTTACACTTATATAATTACCTCGACAAACAAAAAATACGAGAAATGTACTGGGAAACAATGTATCGAAAAAATGGAATTTACACTTTCCGTGTTGATAATCAAGAATTTAAGGCCAAATTATTTAGCGTACATGCTGATGGGAAACTGGAGTTGGAAACAGTTGATGGTCAATACCAAGGATACTATTTTAAGGAAGTAAGTTTTATAATATAATTTCTTATAACTTAAAAATCTTGTGACATTATAATCCCACTTAAAATTTGTAATTTACAAATTCCATTTTTTAATAAAAAGAAATAGAATGTAAAAAAGATTATTTTGTTCCGATTCGTATTTAAATGCTTACATCAAAAAAAACATGAAACATGAAACCTACTATTTAATCTCTTCAAAATCTACATATTCCCCATCCTTTTTATCAAATATTTTTGTTTTAGAAACAGGCTTTTCAACGTTCTGCTCTTCATTACTGTGCATCGTATTTTTCTTTTTACCAAAACTAAAAATTGAACGTATAAATCCCAGTACGGCAATTATAATGAATAAGCCGACAAACAAAACAAAAATCAATATTGAAAACAGAAAACTCATAATTATTTAGAATTTAATCACTTAATAAAACAGCGAATGCTATAAATTTGACGAGTGATATCGGATTAAAATGTGAAATTAATTATCATCTTTCATTTAAAAAACATCTTTGGCTACACGTTTTACGCTTTGGGTAGCCATCATGCTATAGAAATGAATACTCGGCACACCATGAGCAATTAAATCTTTTGCTTGTTTTGTGCACCACTCCACTCCTACTTCTACAGCTTGTGCATCAGTTTCACATTTTCGCAATTCAATAGCAAATGCTTCTGGAATGTCTGTGTGAAAAATTTTAGGCAATACAGTTAATTGATTTGCAAGGGTAATAGGTTTTATACCTGGAATAATCGGTACGTTAATGTTGTTGGAACGACATTTATCTACAAAATCATAATACTTCTGATTATCAAAAAACATTTGAGTTACAAGGTATTCCGCACCAGCATCTACTTTTTGTTTGGCAAAGAATAAATCTGAGTCCAAATTTGGCGCTTCCTCGTGTTTTTCGGGATAACAGGCCATCCCGTAGGAAAACTTCTCAACAGGGAATTTCATTTTTGAGCCATCAAGAAAAGACCCTTGATTAAATTCATTAACTTGCAATTGCAGCTCTGTGGCATTTTTATGTCCAGTAGGTGCAAAATCACGTTCATGTTTGGCCTTATCGCCTCGTAAAAGTAGCAAATCAGTAATTCCCAAAAATTGCAAATCAATTAATGCATACTCAGTCTCCTCTCTCGAAAATCCGCTGCAAATAATGTGTGGCACTACAGCTATTTTGTACTTATTTTGTATAACAGCTGCAATAGCCACCGTACCAGGACGGTGACGCTCAGACACTTGCTCGAAAAGTCCTTGCGTGTTTTGTTTAAAAACCAACTCACTACGATGTGTAGTAATATTAATATATTTAGGGTCGAACTCACGCAAGGTATCAATGGTTTTAAAAACCGTTGCTATTCCATTGCCTTTTAACGGGGGCAATAACTCAAATGAAAAAGCGGTGGACTTGGCACTTTTAATTTTTTCTACAACACTCATCTACTATTTACATTTAATATTTCTCACTATATATTTGTCATCAAAATTCCAAAACACATGTGTTTTGAAATGCAAAAGTACAAAATAATTTTTAAACTCGTATTCGTTAAACTATTATTACTCCTGAGCCATATTCATCCTAATACTATTTGAAGGCATAAAAACAGAATGCATTATTAACTAAAAGGAAGCACTAGTTATAATTAACTCACAAAATAAAAGTCTTTTAATTCAAATATAATTGGACTGCTGGCGGATTACTTGACGTTAAAATTATCTCAAAAAAAAGAAGTGTTGCTAATCAATTAACTGAAGAGCAACACCTTCATTCAATATATTTATATATTTATGAACATTAAGATGATTAAGAAATAAAGTACTACCTACAAAGTTCGTTTAAAACTTTGATACCTTTTAAATTTTTCAATTTCTTCTTCATTGTCAATACAATCCTCATCATCTGAATTTTCATTATAAGGTTCTATACCAAAATATTTTGTGGCATGCACAAGTTCTTTAATTCTAGAAGGCTCTAATTCTAATATATTACCTACCACTACCAAGTCTGCACCGGCTTCAAATGCTTCAGTTAATTGCTCAGCCGTTTTAATACCACCTCCTACAATAATCGGAATATCAACTCCTCTCGAAACATATTCAATCATTTCACCTGGCACCGGTATATTAGCACCACTTCCAGCCTCTAGGTAAATAATTTTCATTCCCAGCAGCTCTGCAGCCACAGCAGTAGAAAGAGCTATTTCTTTTTTATCACGCGGAATTGGGCGGGTATTGGTCATATATTCAACCGAACTAGGCTTATCACCGTCAACTAAAATATATCCTGTAGGGATAACTTCGATTTCGGTTTTTTTAATTGCTACAGCAGAATTTACATGTTGACCAATTAAAAACTCAGCATTTCGGCCAGATACCAAAGATAAATAAAGCATTGCATCTGCTTTGGTAGATACCTGTGAAGAATTTCCAGGAAACAAAACAATATCCGTGGTAACCTCTTCTTTTAGTAAATCAATTAAAGAGTCGATTGACAATTCTGTGTGGCTTCCACCAACAAAAATAAAATCAGGGACATCACTTTTTAGTGCTGCAATAGTACCAGATAGAACTCTACCTTTACATTTGTCGGGGTCAAGAAGCACCGCCAACATTTTATTGTTTTTTTCTCGATTGACTTGAATCTTTTTGTACGTGTCTTTCATTGTGAATAATTTTTTTTAAGCCCTGCAATACACCAAGGTGTATTCAGCTGATTGAATATAAAATAGTGTGTATAGTGTTTTAGTATTGATGTGTTGAGCAAGCATAACTCCTTCATTTTTAACTTCAAAAGGAAATACTCTCAACTGTGCTGCAAAATCAACTGCTTGTTTTCCAATTATTTTGTATAATGCCTCTTTGGCAGACCATGCCAATTGCAATTGAGCAATATTATTTCCATTGGATAACTCCTCTTGTTCCGTTTTACTTAAAAAACGGGTAAATACATTTTTAATTTTATCGGTTGGACATTCAATGTCAATGCCCACTATAGCAGTGGGATGTGCCATTACTGCTATCCATTTGTTGCTATGCGAAATGCTAATATTACAACTTCCATCAGCTATAAAAGGCTTTCCATTAACATCATAGTTAATTACAATCTCCTTATTTAGCAATTTTCTTAATGCTAATCTAACGCCTAAATACTCACGTTTCCGTTTCTCTGAAGTTAGTTTTTCATACTCTTTGGTATCCAATCCAGCATAGTTCCATTTAGCAAATAGCGCATCTAAGGTTTCGTTTATTTGAAGAACGAATACTTTGGCGCCTTCATATTCAAATGTCAATTCAGCATTAATCATTGATGATACTCATTTATATAAAATCGATGATGAAAACTATTTTTTCCATTCAAAACTTTCCATAATCCGAATTACATCCTCCCGAATATATTCAGACATTGGCGCTATAGAATCTTTGTTGGGCACATTGTTAAAGTACAAAGCTCCACGAAAAAAGTGTTTCGTACTGTCGGTGAGCAAAAACTGAATTGAGGACGCAGTGTTACCTTTCAAGTCATACAATATGCCATGTACGTTATTTTGCTTATTTTCAAACACTTTTTCGCCAATACCATCGGCTCTGATACTGTGTTTATAAACTATTTTACGGGAGTCTTCGAGCATTTCAATCAAATTATTGTCTATTTGCATATAACTACAATAAATGCTCGCATTTAGCTGAGGATAATACAAATCAATCCAATAATTTTCGCCTTCAGTTTTACGTTCAATCAAATATGCATTTTTGGGCATATCAAACCGATAAGGCAAATTCAATGTGTCGATAAAACGATAAGAATGTTTAGGTAAATCAACTCTAAAATACCCATAAGGCTTTGGTATTGAGACATCTCCACACGACAAAAACAGGGTTATTGTAAAAATAAATATTGTATTTTTAGTGATTTGAAAAGGCATTATAAATTATATTATTGATTGCTAATTGACTGCAACTGTTTTTAACTTAAAATAGATATGTTATTTTACTCATTTTCTAGCGAAAAGTCGTCCTTAATATACAACTTGACTTTTTTAATTCTACGGTTGTCGGCAGCCAAAATTTCAAATACATACCTATCATATCCAATACGTTCGCCCTTCAACGGAAATTCACCTTTAAGTTCAAGTATCAGACCTGCTAGCGTTTCTACTTCATTAGTCAATTTCACAAAATCTTCCTCTTCTATCTCTGCAATTTTGAAAAAATCATTCAACAATATTTTCGCTTCAAAAACGAAAGTGTGATTATCAATTTTAGTAAATAAAACCTCCACATCGTCGTATTCATCTGTAATATCTCCTACAATTTCTTCTAAAATATCTTCGAGAGTAACTAGCCCAGAAGTGCCACCATATTCATCAACTACAATAGCTAGATGAACTTTGTTTTCTTGAAATTCATTCAATAAATCATCAATTTTTTTTGTTTCAGGCACATAATATGCCTGACGAACAAGGCTTTGCCATCTAAAATTAGCAGGTTTATCTAAATGAGGCAACAAGTCTTTGCCATAAAGTAATCCTTTAATATTATCTCTTGTGCCACTATAAACTGGAATACGCGAATATCCAGATTTGATAATTAAATCTAGTAATTGCTTATAATTCATCTTTATATCCAAATCCACAATATCCACTCTCGAAGTCATAATATCTACAACTTGAATGTTTCCAAATTTTATAATTCCTTCTAGTATATCAGTATCCTCATCTTTGCTGTTGGAAGTAAGTTCCAAAGCGTGAGACAATTCGTCCATTGAAATATTAGACCGATTATGCTTGGCAAGTTTACTATTAACAATAGAAGTTGAATTAACCAAAACACTAACAAAAGGGCCAAGTATTTTTTCTAAAAAAGACAAAAAGGGAACGGTATGAAGTGCTACTTTTTTGGGATACTGAGCTCCATATATTTTAGGAATAATTTCTCCAAACAATAAAAGGACAAAAGTAATGATTATGGTTTGGAAAATAAAACCCAAAATAGGTACTCTGGCAAAATCTAAAATTATATTTGTAAAATAGGTAATCGTTAAAATTACAGATACATTTACAAAATTATTTCCAATAAGTATGGTTGCCAAAAGTCGTTGTGGTATTTTCAGCAATCTAAGAATTTGAGTATCACCCTTAATATTGCTATCTTCGAGTTCGTTCACAATTTGTGGACTAAGGGAAAAAAAAGCAACCTCGGAGGCAGAAATAATAGCAGAACAGATTAACAATACAATGCTCAAAATAAGAGAAAAAATTGCAGGCAGGGTTATTGAGTTAACTGATATAGCATCGAGAGTGGAATAGAATAAGTCGGTTTTCAATGAAATGTGTTTTTATAAATAATTTGAAACATACAAATTTATTTTGAGAATACAAAAGTAGTAATTATTTTTAAATCAATGAAAGTGCATCTCTTAAACCTACAATTATATTGACATATAGCATCAACAACTTCATTTTTAGTTCACATTTAACTTTAAAACATTTTATTTTGTTTAACATTTTTACCTAGCAGACACTATGTCATCCACTACAAACTTATTAACTCCACGCCATGGCAATACTCCGAGGTACTCTTTGTAGTGCAGTTCCAACTGTTTGCCACTACATTTCATCAATGAATCGGCTATCAATTCATCTTCCACAGAAAAAGGAAATTCATAGGACTGTATTGCGCCTATACTTTGAGATTTAAAACCTGTTTGAATCATTTTTCCTTCGTAAGTTTTAAAGATATACCCTTTGCGAACAAAATAATTAAGTTCTCCAGCTTTCACTCCCTCTCCAAAAACAAAATAGTACTTGAAATATATAAATATTACAAACAATAAGCCAATGATTAGCGTTCCAATTGCAAAGGTTTTTTTCATACTAGGTTTCATAATTATTTTTTTGTAAACTAAAATGAAATTCGAAACACACATAAAATCTCTAATAAAGAGATTTGTGTGGTAATAAATTGCTTAATCAATTATTTTTAGAAATAAAACGCAAATATAAAAACTATTTTTCATTTCCAATAAAATAATTATTGAAAATAAGTAATTGTTCCGTTAAAGAAGCTATCTTTACAGCTTATAAATAAATTAAGATGATATTTTTCAAATTCGAGGCAAATATAGTTTTGTAAACATGCAAAATGTAGATTATTATGGAAGATAAATTGGTTACTTTAGCAATCCGCACGTATCAACGGGCGCAGATGATTAAAACGGTATTGGAAGAAAATGGTATTGAAACAGTGATTCATAATTTGAACTTGGAGCATCCAGAAATGGCAGTTGGCGTAAGGGTTAGAATTAAGGAAAGTGACTTACCACGGGCTTTAAAAATAGTGGAAGAAATGGAAAATGCATGGGAAAAAATAGATGAAAAGCCCAAAACAGCCATTCAGAAAGTACTTATTCCAATTGATTTTTCGGATCAAATTCCCAAAGCCATCGAGTTTGGATTTCATTTTGCTGAAGTAGTAAATGCCGAAGTAGTTTTTCTATACGTATATTTCAGTCCAGCATTTACTATATCATCAAGTAACGACATGAGTACATACAGTATAAGCGACAGTGAATTACTTCGTCGAATGATTAATTCTGCCAATGCCGATGTGGAAAACATGTCGAATTTAATTCAAAAACAGATAGATAAAAATTTGCTACCGGATATTCCATTTCGTTTTGAATTGAAAGAAGGTGTTCCCGAAGATCAAATTTTGGATTATTGTAAAAAAAACAAACCAGATTTGGTTGTTATGGGCACCCATGGTAAAAAGGAGTCAAACGAATTAATTGGCAGTGTTACGGCAGAAGTCATGGAATCTTGTGTATCGCCAGTTTTTGCAGTGCCTATGCAAATGCGTTTAGAAACACCAACTGACATACATCGGGTTGCATTTTTAACTAACTTCGATCAAAAAGATTTAATTGCAATTGACCGAGCCATTTCACTTTTTAAATCGGATAAACTTGAAATGTTTTTTTTACATGCTGCTGACAAAAATGAAGCTTGGACTGAAGTAATGTTGGCTGGAATAAAGACTTATTTTTCAAACCATTACCCCAATCTAACAACCAACTATGCGATGTTAGGTACAACGGATAATTTGGAAATACTGGATAATTTTATGTTAAATAATAAAATCGACATACTTTCTTTCAATACAAAAAAACGAAATATTTTTGCTAGATTATTTCATCCTGGTTTAGCCTATAAATTGGTGCTGCACTCAGATACACCTTTATTTGTAACGCATGTGTAAAAATAAATTTCAAATTAAATAATTATTTTTTTTAACTCCTTGTAGAAAAACTTCTACAAGGAGTTTTTTCTTGACAAAAAAAGTAAATGTAGAACAACCCTGTAGTTTAAAACACTTTAAGATACCTTTCGTTAACATTTAATTTAATATTTAAAGACAAAAAAGGGGGGTAATTTATGCAAAATCTTTTTTTATCAGCGTGTATCATTTTGGTATAATAATGTCATGTTTTTACATTTAATTCGTATTCAATTGCAAATTGCAAGAAATAACTTCATTTTTCTGTAAAATCAGTATGATAAGTAGCATATTTTCTGTAAATTTGCAGCTTGATTAAAAAAACGGTATCAAAATGAATAAAATTATCAGTAAAGAGTATTTTTCTGCCAATGTAATAAAGTTTGAAGTTGAAGCGCCTTTGATTGCCAAATCGAGAAAGGCGGGTCACTTTGTAATGGTAAAAGTTGGGTTAAAAGGGGAACGAATTCCGTTAACCATAGCCGATGCGGACTTGCAAAAAGGCACCATCACATTGGTAGTTCAAAAAATGGGTGTTTCGTCATCGAAATTATGTGCGCTTGAAGAAGGTGAGTATATTACCGACATGGTTGGTCCACTTGGCAAAGCAACTCATATTGAGAATTTTGGAACGGTGGTTTGTGCTTGTGGCGGCGTGGGTACTGCTCCCATGATGCCCATTGTGGCTGCATTAAAAAAAGCTGGAAACCGTGTAATTACGGTTATTGCTGCACGAACCAAAGATTTGATTATTTTGGAAGAGCAAATGCGACTTAATTCTGATGAGGTAATTGTAATGACCGATGATGGCTCGTATGGAAAACAAGGTTTGGTTACAAATGGAGTGGAATCTGTAATAAATCGCGAAAAAGTAGATTTGTGCGTAACAATTGGCCCCGCTATCATGATGAAATTTGTAAGTAAATTGACCAAACAATATGAAGTGCCAACGCTTGCTTCGCTCAACACTATTATGGTGGACGGTACCGGAATGTGCGGTGCTTGCCGTGTAAGTGTGGGTGGAAAAACCAAATTTGTATGCGTTGACGGCCCTGAATTTGATGCGCATCAAGTTGATTTTGATGAAATGCTGATGCGACTTGGTGGATACAAAGATATTGAGCGTGAGGAAAATGCTCATTATCAGTCTTTGGTGGGCGCAAAATAGTGAGTAGTAGGTAGTTTGTAGTAGGTAGTAAGACTCCAAAAAATCTTCACATATTAAAAAATTTCAAACTCTCAATTTTTCAAACTCTCAAACTCTTCAAATTTTCAAACTTTCAAACTTTCAAATCCTCAAATTTTCAAATATAACAATGGATATCCTCGAAGAAAGAGCCGAAACATGGCGTGTAGAATTGCGCAGCGCCATGAAAGCCAAAGAACGTACCGATTTAGCGCGGGTTCACATGCCCGAGTTGGATGCTGAATATCGCAGTCACAATAGAGTGGAAGAAGTAAATTTAGGCTTAACTCCCGAAATGGCGATGCTGGAAGCTCGTCGCTGCTTGGACTGTGCCAACCCCACTTGCATGGAAGGTTGCCCTGTAGGCATTCATATTCCAACATTTATTAAACACATCGAAAAAGGAGATTTCTTGGAAGCTGCCAAAACGCTGAAAGAAACCTCGGCACTTCCTGCGGTTTGTGGCCGCGTTTGTCCGCAAGAAAAGCAGTGTGAAGAGCGATGTGTGCATTTAAAAATGAAAAAAGAATCGGTGGCCATTGGTCATTTGGAACGATTTGCAGCTGATTACGAACGTGAAAGTGGCAATATTTCTGTTCCAAAAGTTGCTCCAGCCAATGATATAAAAATTGCTGCCGTTGGTTCTGGACCTGCCGGTTTGGCTTTTGCGGGCGATATGGCTAAGCTGGGCTACGAGGTGGTCGTTTTTGAAGCATTGCACGAAATTGGCGGTGTTTTGAAATACGGAATTCCCGAGTTCCGTTTGCCTAATGACATTGTGGATGTGGAAATACAAAACCTACAATCGATGGGCGTACATTTTGTAACCAACTGTGTGGTAGGCAAAACCATTAGCATAAAAGATTTGGAAGAGGATGGTTTCAAGGGCATATTTGTGGCCAGTGGCGCTGGACTACCCCGCTTTATGAATATCAAAGGTGAAAATCTGGTGGGCGTAATGTCGTCGAATGAATATCTGACACGAGTAAACCTGATGGATGCCGCCAGTCCTGATTCTGATACTCCAGTGTTTTTGGGCAAAAAAGTGGCGGTTATTGGTGGTGGAAATACGGCCATGGATTCCATTCGTACTGCCAAGAGATTGGGTGCCGAACGCGCCATGATTGTATATCGGAGGTCGGAACAAGAAATGCCTGCCCGTTTGGAAGAAGTAAAACATGCCAAAGAGGAGGGAATTGAATTTTGGACGTTGCACAATCCCATAGAATACCTTGGCAACGAGCAAGGCCGTGTAACGCATGTGTTGCTCCAAGTGATGGAACTGGGTGAACCTGATGCTTCAGGACGCCGCTCGCCAGTAGAAGTTGCGGGCAAAACGGAACTTGTAGAAGTGGATGAAGTAATTGTGAGCGTGGGTGTTTCGCCAAATCCATTAATTCCGCAGTCGGTTGAAGGACTGGAAGTTACCAAATGGGGAACGGTGGTGGTTGACAAAGATACTATGCAATCGGCGGTACCGATTATATTTGCTGGAGGCGATATTGTGCGTGGTGGTGCCACTGTTATTCTTGCCATGGGGGATGGACGACGAGCTGCCAAAGCCATGGATGAATGGGTGAAAAATAATTGATAAATTTTATAGTAAAAATATCTTTGATTTTATAAAGAATCAATTTATTCTTTGAATAAAAAAACCATTTCGAGAAAAATCGAAATGGTTTTTTTTTGAAACAAATTAACTAGGCAGCTAAAAAAGCAGAAAGAAACTGTGCCGACATTTATACTTATTCGAATTTTAAATCCTGTGTAATTTCATATCGACAAGTCATAAATTATACCTTAATAAGGTGACTTTTTTAGGAAAGTAGTGATTTTTTCTAAAAAAGGACTATCCTATTTTTAACAACTATGTGAATTGTGACCAAAAATTCGTCTGATTAATGAAACAATGAGTCCATACTTTTGATTGTCAACGACATAAAGCTTCTCTAACTTATTCGAAATTTATCTGCATCACGCCAAACCGAAAATTTAGTACGAAAGCTATGTAGCATTTCTAACTGTAAATCAGCAGTTTGTATTTGATTTTTATTAGTTGGAAAATTAATAATTACGTTGGCTTTATAATCTAGCAATACGGAATGTCCAACGTAGTTAATTCCAAGTCCGTCTACTCCTACCCGATTCACGCCACAGAGATAAGTCTGATTTTCTATAGCTCTAGCTTTCAGTAAATTATCCCAATCTGATATTCGGCTTTCGGGGAAATTAGCTACATAAATGAGCAAATCGTACTCGTTGTTTACATTGCGTGACCAAACGGGAAAGCGAACATCATAACAAACTAAAACACAGATATTGAATCCAAAATAATTGACTATCAGCTTTTTATCTCCTGCTGTAAAATAATTATGTTCACCTCCCATTGTGAATAAATGACGTTTATCGGCTGTTTGTATTTCGCCAGTTGGAAAAACAAAAAACACCCTGTTGTAATACTTCCCATTTTCAGTGGCAATAAAACTTCCAGCAATGCCCAATTGAAATTCAACAGCCCATTTACGAAGTGTTTGAACGGTTTCACCATTCATTGTTTCTGCCAAATCAAGATTTTGCACACAAAATCCAGTTGTAAACATTTCGGGCAAAAGTACCAAATCTGTCTTTCCTGCCAATAAAGCCAATTGAATGGCTGTTTTTTGTAGGTTCGCAGCTTTATCAGCCCAAACTATAGTATCTTGTATAAGTGAAATACGCATGTAAGAATTATATTAGTAAATAAATATTAAACAAATTTACTTTACACTTTCTTTGCAAACATTATAGAAATTCTCTGGACGACGTGGGGTTACATCTTTATAAAATGCTTGAATTTTGGCCAAATCAGCTGCTTCATCTCCGGTTGGATATATAATTTCTGTTATTCCCATTTCTTTTTTGGCATAATCGATATAGGCTAACTGAATGGGAACTTGTGCTTTAATGGCAATGTGATAAAAACCCATTTTCCATTTTTTCACCAATTTACGTGTTCCTTCAGGAGTTATTGCCAAATGAAAATACTCCCGTTTAGCAAATTCTTCGGCCATTTGATCGGTTACCGAAGTGCGCTTGGAGCGATCTACAGGCACTCCGCCTAATGAACGAAGCAAACTTCCCATTGGGAAAAAGAACCACGATTTCTTCATCAAAAAACTAGCATGACGTCCTACTGCCCAATAATAAAACTCGCCAATTGGAAAATCCCAATTGCTGGTGTGCGGGGCAATGCAAATGACACTTTTGGGTGGTTCGGGAAGTGCAACGATGAATTTCCAACCTAGCGCTTTGAATAAAAATTTACTGAATGCTTTCATTTTATTGATTATTGATAAGTGATTAATGTTTACTTAATACCAAAGTCATTGTCAAATTTACTGCAACAATTTGTTGGAAAAAAAAGTAATGTGAATCAATTTTTAGGATGCAAAGTTAGTGCTTTTTGACAAAAAACAAGTTGTTGAAAACTAATTTAGAAATAAACCAATCAATTTGCTAACTTTGCAGTAAAAAAAAATTAGATTTCGCTACTCATAAAAAGAGTTATATAGAAATCCGCTTGAGAATTAAGTTCTGAAGCGATTTATCTTCATCAATAATTTTACGTATGGAATTTTTAAAAGAACTCAACGAAAACCAACAAAAAGCGGTAAAATACACCGATGGTGCTTCTCTTGTAATTGCGGGTGCTGGCTCAGGTAAAACACGTGTATTGACATATAAAATAGCCTATTTACTTAAAATGGGCATGGCACCAGGCTCTATTTTGGCACTTACTTTTACCAATAAAGCGGCAAAAGAAATGAAAGAGCGGATTGCCCAAATGGTAGGTGCAAATATCGCTCGTTATCTTTGGATGGGTACTTTCCACGCCATTTTTTCGCGCATTCTTCGTTCGGAAGCCGAACACATTGGATTTACGAAAAGCTTTAGCATTTATGACTCGGCCGATTCTAAAAGTTTGATAAAAAGTATTGTGAAAGAAATGAAATTGGATGACAAAGTATATAAACATGGGTTCGTTCAGTCGCGTATTTCTTATGCAAAAAACAATTTGATTACACCCGATTCGTACTTGGCAAATACTGATTTACTTAAAGCCGATACAGCATCCCGCATTCCATTATTGAAAGACATTTACAAAATTTATTGCAACCGTTGCAAGCAGGCCGACGCTATGGATTTTGATGATTTATTGTTACAAACCAATGTATTATTTAGAAATCATCCTGCCATTTTACAAAAATACCAACAGATTTTTGGCTATATTTTGGTGGATGAGTACCAAGATACTAATTTTGCGCAGTATTTAATTGTGAAAAAACTGGCTGAAAAGCACGAAAAAATTTGCGTGGTAGGGGATGATGCACAAAGTATTTATTCGTTTCGAGGTGCTAATATTGACAACATTCTTCAATTTAAAAACACCTATCATAACGCTCAAATTTTTAAATTGGAACAAAATTACCGTTCCACCCAAACCATAGTAAATGCTGCCAATAGCCTTATTGACAAGAATTTACAACAAATTAAAAAGACTGTTTTTTCCGAAAAAGAAACGGGAAAACCCATCAAGGTTTTGAGCGTATTTACCGATTTTGAGGAAGGATTTGTGATTGCAAATAATATTACCGATTTGCGATACAGTTCTAATTATAGGTGTCAAGATATTGCTATTTTGTATCGCACCAACTCTCAGTCGCGGGTAATGGAAGAGGCATTGCGCAAGCAAAGTATTCCTTATCGAATTTATGGGGGGTTGTCGTTTTATCAACGAAAAGAAATTAAAGATGTAATTGCTTATTGTCGATTGATTTGCAACCAAAATGATGAGGAATCACTCAAACGAATTATCAATTATCCAGCACGTGGAATTGGTGATACTACTGTAAATAAGCTCATTGAATGCGCGCAATTGCATGCTGTGAGTGCCTGGGAAGTGCTGAATGATATGCTGAAATACAATTTGGCTGTAAATGCTGGAACGGCAAATAAATTGGCTCAGTTTCGAAGCATGATTGATGTTTTTGCACAACAAGTTCCGACTCAGAATGCTTATGATTTGGCAAATAGCATTGTAAAAACCACGGGAGTTATAAGCGACACATTTACAGATCATTCGCCAGAAAATTTGAGCAAACAAGATAACGTGCAAGAGCTGCTCAAAGCGGTACATGAATTTTGCGAAGCCAAGCAAAAAGAAGGAGAAACAATAACGATTCTGCCCGATTATTTGGCAGAAATATCGTTACTAACCGACCAGGACACCGACAAGGAAACCGACAAGGACAAAATCACGTTGATGACAGTTCATGCGGCTAAAGGACTAGAGTTTAAGGCTGTATTCATTGTCGGAATGGAAGAAGAGCTTTTCCCGTCACCATTTTGTATCACAGAAAGGGAATTGGAGGAGGAGCGTCGATTGTTTTACGTAGCTATAACGCGTGCCGAAGAACGCTGTTTTATTAGCTATTCAAAGTCACGATTTCGCAATGGAAAAACAAATTTTTCAAATCCAAGTCGATTTATTGAGGACATTGACAAAGAATTTTTAGAATTACCTGTTGAGAACAAACCGAATGGAAAACAATCGAGTATTGGCGATTGGGATGATGACATGGAAGTAGAGCGCAATCGATTTAACAATGCATCCTTCAGCAAGCCCGTATTTAAAGAACAAATAATTCAATCATCACCTAGGCATTTAGTGAAAGTGCAAGGTGTGAGTGAAGAAAGAAATCCGATAGAGAATAAGGCTTATCCAGTAGGTTCATTTGTGAAACATGCCATTTTTGGCATAGGAAAAATAATTGAAACTAGCCAAGTATCGGGTAACGATAAAGCAGACATTGACTTCGGTGAAAAAGGAATTAAATCTTTATTGCTGAAATTTGCAAAGTTAGAAGTATTAACATAGAAAAATGTATATCTTTGTAGGTCGAATAAATCATTTTTCAAGATTTTTTAGCTCAAAATTAAACTCTGAAAGTATTAAACAACAATATTGACCTAACATAACACTTAACCAGATGATTGAAGATTTTAAAGAAAAATATATCAATCCATTCACCGATTATGGCTTTAAAAGGCTATTTGGAGAAGAGCTAAACAAAGATTTGCTGCTCGATTTCCTCAATGAACTGCTACAGGCAGAACAAGGTAGAATTACAGAAATTACTTACCTCAAAACTGACAAACTAGGCACAAGTGAAGATGAACGAAAAGCAATTTTCGATTTGTATTGCGAAAACGAAAGGGGCGAAAAGTTTATTGTGGAATTGCAAAAAACCAAGCAGAAATTCTTTAAAGACAGAACAATTTATTATTCAAGTTTCCCAATTAGGGAATCAGCTTTGCGCGGTAGCGATTGGAATTTTGAACTAAAAGCAATATACACCATTGCCATTCTCGACTTTGTGTTTGATGAAGATAAAGACCAAAAAGACAAGTATTTATACAATGTAAAACTGTCTGACATTGAAACCAACAAGGTATTTTACGATAAGTTGACTTTTGTGTATTTAGAAATGCCTAAGTTCAACAAAACGATTTACGAGCTTGAAACTAGGTTTGACAAATGGCTGTATATTATACGCAACCTTAACAAACTAGATAGAATTCCTGAACAATTGAAAGAAAATACTTTTGAACGGTTATTTGAATTGGCCGAAATTGCAAAATTCAGCAATGAAGAAGTTCGAACTTACGAGGACAGTTTGAAAACTTACCGCGACTTAAAAAACTCAATTGATACCGCCAGAGAAGAGGGTGAATTGATAGGAAAAATTGAAGGAAAAAAAGAAGGAATTTTAGAGGGGAAGATTGAGGTTGTCAAAAACGCATTAAAAGAAAAAATGTCTGTTGATGTAATAATAAAACTTACAGGCCTAACAGAAAACGAGATAAACACGATAAAAAATGGATTATAAAAGACAAATTAAAAGTATAGACGATGTGTTTTTTGATGTAAAAAGTCCGAGATATGCTGACATTAAACTATTTTCTGAAATTTTCAAAATACTTGACAACCCCGATTTTAAGGAAAAACAACCCGATATAT
>JFJP01037512.1_pt1 | contig 26778 bp, 22 predicted proteins | sample 431651 | NCBI WGS metagenome assembly JFJP01 (sample SAMN02602958, study PRJNA72255) | Microbial mat metagenome, whole genome shotgun sequencing project. | biome: fresh water; feature: sink hole; material: water; isolation source: purple microbial (photo- and chemosynthetic) mats found in...
GTGAGTGCCTCCTGATCCTCTTTGCTTCGCGGGCTTAGCGCCTTGAGCCCAATGTAGGATATGCCGCCATCGGGCTTCCATTCCAGCCTTAGGGTATATTTCTCCCCCTGAACCAATTCTTTTGCAAATTTGTAGGTGTTCGGGTTCCATGCAGTCCTCCAGCGCTCGGGCACCACCAGCTCTTCGTTGATGTAGAGTTTCACATACCCTGCATAATAAAGCTTGAAATGGAAGCACCCTGTTTCAGCCGGCTCGAATTGCCCCTTCCAGACAATTGTTGAGTTATTGAAGGGGAAATTCTGAGGAAAATTGGCAACTGTAGTTAAGTTCTCATAATCGATCGAGGTTTCTTTCCGGTCGATAAATACCTGATTTGTATCGGAATTCTGGTAATAAATGGCAGAGAGTCCACCTTCTTCGCCCTTTGAATCAAAAAGCTTGAAAAGATCCATGTCCGAATAGTCGCGTGGATCGCCAAACCTCGTAAGGGAATAATTGTCCCAAAGAAGGCCATAGTTTTTATTCGATACGATAAAGGGAACCGATACTTTTGTGTTGTACTGGTAAAGTTCCTCATTGCGACCTTTGTAATTAAACTCATCCGACTGGTGCTGTCCCAGACCATAAAAAGCTTCGTTTTCGGGGGATTCGAATATCTGTGTCAGTTTATATCCATAGGTGCTGTCAACGGTTACCGGAACAAAAGACTTGCCCCCCGCATAGCGCTCCTGAAGTAAAACAGAACCGCTTTTATCAAGGAAAGACAACGTTCCTGTTTTAAGGCATACTCTTGCAATAATCTTTGCCGTTGAAAGGATCAGTGTATCATTGATTTCCTGCACATCGAATTCAGGTTTTGTAGTATCGGACGATAGTGCGCAAAGGCTCTTTTCGTTCGAAAATGTTCCGGTTGGCGAGGCTAGAACATGGATGATGCTCTTGTTTACAACCTCAAGTCTGATCGCCTGCGCGCTGTTTTCCCCGCTATTTTTCGGGAAAAGGAGAACGCCATTCGAAGTAGTTTCCCATGATTTTTTGGAACATCCGGCAGCGAATAGCAGGATGAATGAAAGGATAAGTAGTCTGCAGGTCATTATTATTTTTAGTTAGTCGATGGCAAATATACAAATATCAAACAAAAAGATCCGGCAATTTAAAACGGTATTTTATACTTAAACTTGGGATCGTCGATTACCAAAACCCAATCGTTTTCACATCCCAGACTAGGTGGTGTAAACTCCATGTTTACAGTTTTAGGAAGCTTTCCTATCTTAATTACCTCTGAGGTTCGGGGGTTTAACCACCATACAAATACTTTTCCAGACTTAATTGAAGCCGTGTTTACAATAATTTTTTTTCCGAAAGGGATATAAAACATGGCATAACTCCCAAGGACATCTCGGGTTGCTACAATGAATTCACCCTTCTCCCCCTGACCTTCCTGAATCAGGGTTTGATCCTGAATTCGGGATACCTGAGGTCTTGATTCAATAAGAGTTTTCAGATAGCCTACTTGGAAAGCTCCCGGCCTGTCCATTGCTTCGGTCCAGTATCTGTCGGCAAAATTGATTTTCTCCTCCCTTGGATTCCAGAACTGCCAAATGCTGTGATGTCCGTAGGTTACGCCGCATGCACCGGCAAAGACCGAACGATAGGTTTGCTTCCTGACATCATAATCTCTAAAGTATCCATTTTCGGGATTCCAAACCGGCCATGGGCTTACAGGGTGATCCTCGTAATTTGGCTCGGCATCCAAAACAGGTTTGGCCGGGATCATGTTCCAATCCCGGGTGATAAGGTCCCATACAGGGACATCGTGTCCTGCTCCATGTCCGGATTGAACCATATTCACATCCAGCCATTCTTCATTGTGAATGAACTGAGAGGTTGAAAAATCGCCACCAGCAGGATGGTATGTGATTAGTGCTTTATTTCCGGTTGCTTCTAGAATACCTTTTGCCATCGCCCGCCAGATTGGTCTCCAGTCGCTATTTTCATTAATGGCAGGCCTGTCTCCGCCCAGAATCCAAATAATGTTTGGAAGATCGGCATATCGATTCCCCAACCACAATCCGTATTTATAGCTATTTTCTTCATTAAAAACCACGGGGCCAGCCCCCCAGAGCATTGTTACCTTGTCTCCCCAGGTAGGTAGCAGGCCGATGTACAGTTCTTTTGATTGAGCCATTTTGAGCACACTATCAACAAGCTGGAAATATTTTTCATTGGGTTGGGTCGGATCCAGATTAACAAAAGGGACTTCCCCATATTGGTTTGGTTTTTTTAATCCGTCCATTTCAGCAAGAACCGCTGCCTGAATAACATTGAATCCTTTTTGTTGCCTGTTTTCGAGATACAGTTCAATTTCCTCAAGTGTCAACCGGTGAAACAACTCCCAACCGGTATCACCCAGCCAGAAAAATGGCGTTCCGTCATCATGAACCAGATAATGACCATTATTAGACACTTTCAACTGGCCATGCGACCATGGGCTCTGACAATCGGCTCCCACAGCAATGAAAGCTGCCATGAGAAAAAATAGAAATTTGTTTTGCATATGACAAATTGTTCTTTTGGAAACCCTGATAATAATGGGTTTACATAGTTACAAATATGTTGGGAATTATCCAAGAAAATCAATATCCAACAACGAAAACTATTTTTCCCCCATAGGCAATTTCGCATCGGGCCAGTTTTGTTTAAAGTCGACCCAATAATCCTTGATTGTAGTTTTAATGTCCTTATGCAAAATCCAAAGCCCAACCAGGTTGGGAATAGTCATAATTGCAATGGTAATATAGGAAAGATTCCAGATTATGGTTGTGTCGGTAAAGGAAGCCAGGAAAAATGCCAGGACATAGACTACTTTGAAATGAATATCGTACCTGGGACCCCAAAGATAGGTAACGGCGCGGCTGCCATAGTATGACCATGATATGGCTGTTGAAAAAGCAAAAAGAAGAATGCCAATAGCTACAATATACTTCCCGTAATCGCCAAGTATGCTGCGGTTAAAGGCTTCGGTAGTCAGGGCGGCACTGTGTAAAAGCGAATTTCCATAAAAGTATACCGAATTGGTTGTCACATCGCGGGTAAACCTACCGTTCTGAACAGCAAGACCCCCGGAAAATGGTGTATTGCCAGATTTAACAACAATTTCATCACCAATTGATTGAGCATGAATAAAGGTCACTTCATTCATTATCTTTCCTTCAACAATGTTGAGTGTTCCTGAAAAAAGTTGCACATCCCCCTTGCCCTTGCTTATATAAGTTCGGAGCAATGCAGCATCTTCCGGTGAAGAATCAGAGTAAACACCCTGAAGTACAAACATATCGGCATCCTCAAAACGGTTAGGGAGTTTTTCGTTCCATACCCCAGAAGATAAAAGTACCATGCCCGTTAGCATGCAAATAATAACTGTATCAATAAATGGCTCCAGAATTGCGACCACTCCCTCCGACACAGGCTCATGAGCTCTTGCGGCAGAGTGAGCAATTGGCGCTGAACCCTGGCCTGCTTCATTTGAAAAGAGTCCACGGTTTACTCCCCTGTTAAAAGAAAATGCAAAGCTTGCGCCCAGAAACCCACCTACTGCGGCACTTCCGGTAAACGCATCACTGAACACTGAAATAAAGGATGGTATAATATTCTGGTAATTGGTGGCAATAACAAGAAATGCTCCTAAAAAATAAATAATAGCCATTGCTGGAACCATGGCAGAGGTAACCTTGGCAATTCTCTTAATCCCACCGATTATTATAAGGCCGAGAAGAACCGCCAATACCCCACCCGTAAGCATTTTATTGATATTCCAGGTAGCAAACATGGCATCAGAAATACTGTTAATCTGAGGCAGACTGCCCGTTCCAAAAGAGGACAGGATTGTTGCAAAAGCAAAAAAAGCTCCCAGCCAAACCCCGGTTTTGATAACCTTTCCGCTCCGGGTTTTAATGTTCAGCCGTTTTTTCATGTAATACATGGGACCACCCGAGATAGAGCCATCGGGCAGGATATCCCGGTACTTATGAGAAATCAGCACCTCAACGAACTTGGTGCACATACCTAGGAGAGCAGTGACAAGCATCCAGAATAAAGCGGCTGGTCCCCCTAGATGAATGGCCAGTGCCACTCCAGCTATGTTACCGGTTCCAACAGTGCCCGACAAAGCAGTAGCCAGGGCCTGAAAATGGGAGGTGTCGCCAATGTCTGTTTTCTTGTCGAATTTCCCCAAAACTACTCTGAGAGCGTGCCTGAAATAACGGATTTGTGGAAAGCCCAGATAAATTGTAAAAAAAAGGCCCGTTCCCAATAGAAAATAAACAAACCAAGGGTGACCGCCAATATACTGATCGAGCCAAAGAATGAATTCGTTGATTTTATGCATCAGGGAGATTTTTTTATTATTGGGATAAATATAAGTAAAAAAATTACTTGGCACAGAAAACAACAAGGTTTGTAGACTGTCTGAGCCGGATAACATATATTGCAGAGAAATCACTAAGTTTACAGTCGATAAAAAATCAACCTGATGGAAGCAATTTATTCATTTGCGTTACTGGCAATCACCTCCTTTTTTACCATTATGAACCCTATTGGTACAATGCCGGTATTTATGTCGATGACCTCTGAACTGGACCCAATCCGGAAAAAAAGAACAGCCCGCAAAGCTGTGTTTGTTGCTTTCTTTACCGTATTGTTTTTTGCTTTTACCGGACAGGTACTTTTCAAATTTTTCGGGATATCGGTTAATAGTTTACGGGTAGTAGGGGGCATAATTTTCTTTGTAATCGGACAGGATATGCTTCATGCACGACTGGGTGCCATCAAATTCAGCGGGAAAGAATCCGAGATCAATGCTTATGTGGACGACATTTCAGTTACACCACTTGGAATACCTATGATCTGCGGTCCCGGGGCAATAACAAATGGCATTGTACTTATGGAGGATGCCAATTCCCTTCCAAAAAAGCTGGTTCTGATCCTTTCAGTTGCCCTGGTATTGTTTGCCACTTACGTTATTCTTGTCAGCTCGGCAAAAATCTCAAAGCGAATTGGCGATACCGGAAACAAAGTCCTGATGAGGCTAATGGGCTTAATTGTAATGGTAATTGCAGTGGAGTTCTTTTTCAGCGGATTAAAGCCAATTTTAGCCGACCTCTTCAAATAATATCGAACCCCATTTGGATGGTGTCAATTCAAAAATGATAACTATATCCGAACAAAAAATCAAATCCTGAACCATCTGGTTTGTAAATCTTTCTCTCGGTGCTAAAATGAGTACTGCCGACTTCGGTATAATCGTAACTAACATTGTAATATTTTATTCCCAGGCTCATAGATCCGCGATCTGAGAAATTCGATTCAAATATGAATGAGGCGTGTGGGCCTAGGGCAGGTTTATATTTATATGTGCTTTCCTCTCCCCCTGCATCCGAAGCATCTATATACATTTTGCCTAAACTGTAAAAGCCCAAGCCTCCGCCTAATTTGAATCTGTAATAATTTCCCCCTTTAATAGGAATAATCAACGCCGGGGTTAGATTTAACACCATTCGCCCATAGGTTGCCTCTGCATTTTTCAGAGCTGGTGTTAATGAGCTACCCTGATAAAGCCAATCTGCCGATAAGTCAAAGAATTTATTGAACTCATAGCCATACTTGGCTCCAATTGAAAATCCACCGCCTGTGCTCAATTTGACATCATTATTTCTATCATCAACAAATAATATAATTGACTCAATTCCAACACCTCCACCAAAGGATAATCCTATTCTGGATTTTGGCTTAATAGTTGAAATCGGCTCAAATTCCTGCAGTTTTAAAGCTCCTCCTTCAATAACAGATTTACCGATAATGGAATCGACCAGTTCAATCTGTGGATTGCCCGACCAATACCCCATTTGTATATAGGATTTGATGTAGTAATTTTTACCGGGTTCGACATTAATCTTTATTTTTGCTTTTGTGCCCATGTCGCATGATAAGAAATATTCACCAGCCGGAGTTTGATAACTATAGTAAGAAGCGTTTTTCAGCCTGACTATTGGTTGATCGTCAGCGAAAATTTTCATCCTTACTCCTGAACCCATATAACTATTCAAACGATAAAAATAGATTGTTGCCAGATTATCATTTGTTGCATTTGCAGGTTCGTCCTGAGCAACAGCACTGTTAATAAGAAAAAACGATAAAACTAAGGTTTGAAATAAACTTCTCATAAAACATTTTTTAGAGTTTCTTCGATATTTGCGAGACAAGGCTTTGACTTTCCCTTCAAATTAAATCCAACTATTCTTGTATCCGGGTTCCCGGCTTAAAATACGATCCGCTTATCAAATTTACTTTTTTTTTAAACGCGGCAGTGATAATGGATGAGATTTTTTTTAATCTTTTAAGGCAGGAGGGTGAAAGAATGTATCATGCTATAAATTTCTTAATTGAAAATCCTTAATTATATTTACTCACTGAAATACTGAAAAATGAAAATTACACTTCTGGCCTTTGCCGGAATTATCATACTTCTTTCCTGCGAAAAGAATGCCAAGGTATTCGATCCGATTGACTCCTTCCCTGTTTCGCCTGGGTGCGAATGGATCTACACCTCGGAATCGCTTATGAAAATATTTGAATCATCCTCATCCAACAAAGTCATCGATGTCGACACAGTTCGTTTTTCAGTAAGGGTAAAGATCGAAAAAGACACCCTCCTCAACGACACCATGAATGTTAAGCAATTCGTTTCAACCATCGATAAATACGGATATATCTCAAAGCAATACTATTACAGCGACGCTTCAGGGCTCAAAGCCTATGCATATTCGCATTCCTCCAGCCATTCCTTCGCAAGAAAAAATGTTCTTAGCTTTAATCCCGTCGATTTCCTTCCTATTGGTGAATCCCTTTCTACCTCACAAACCGAACCTTCGATTATTGTAATTCAACCTGCTCCACGGTTAAACCTGAAATTCCCTCTGGAAATAAATTCCGCCTGGACTTATGCTCAACCTTTTGAGCCCCTGAATCTTCAGATCGACAAGAAAGTCATTGGCTATGAGTTTCTTAGGATTAACAACCTCTCCTATCCATGCTACATCGTTACGTGGATTTATTTAAAAAACAGCCTGTTCGATGGCACCAAAATTTACGACTGGATATCGAAAGACGGGCTTATTAAAAGGCAGATTACATATGAAAGGACGAACATTGAATCAGCCATGGAGGAGGGCTTGGAGAGTGTCCAGATTACCGAGACTATTCTGCTCAATGAGCTTTCAATAATTGAGTGACAGGGAAACGGGACCGAGTGCCAACTGAATTTAGCCAGCTGCATTTTATCCTTTCCATTTTTCCTTTTCCTTTAAATGCTTTATTCCAAATATTTTTGTTTCTGATCTTTTTTCTTATCTTGCAATACAAGTAGTTTTACCTGAAAAGCCCCTGATGAAGCAAAAATTCGAATTGGAGTACTCATTGAATACATCACCCGGTGTATTGTTCAGCCGACTTAGCTCCGCAAGTGGTTTATCGGAGTGGTTTGCTGATAATGTAAACATTGACGGAAACCTCTTTACGTTCTTCTGGGAAGGCTCTGATCAGCAGGCTGAAATGATCCATATGAAAGAAAACAAATCCATTCGTTTTCGCTGGGTCAACGACGAGGACCCCAAGGCCTTTTTCGAATTCAGGATCGATCAGGATGAGATCACCGGAGACTCCTACCTTACCATTACCGATTTCACGGAAGACAGCGAAAAGATCGACGCTGTCGACCTTTGGGACTCGCAAGTGTCAGAACTCAAACATGTGCTTGGACTCTAAGCCCAAATCCGGAAAAAAAACTTAACTTTGACCCCGTTTCCTAGCATCGGTGCCAATATGTTTTTACGGGTGAAAAAATTACATAAGCTAATACTGCAATCCTTTCTTGGACCCTTCGTCCTTACGTTTGTAATTGTTGTGTTCGTGCTGCTGATGCAATTCCTCTGGAAATACATCGACGATCTTGTGGGTAAAGGCCTTGACACACATGTTATTGCCGAACTCCTTATGTACACCTCTGCCAGCCTTGTTCCCATGGCACTTCCCCTTGCCGTGCTGCTTGCTTCGATAATGTGCTTCGGTAATCTGGGCGAGCACAACGAACTTCTCGCATTCAAATCGGCAGGCATATCCCTCCAGACAATAATGTCGCCTGTGATCGTAATGGTCGGACTAATCACGATCGGAGCTTTTTTATTCAACAACAATGTCTTGCCTTTTACAAACCTTAAAATGCGGTCCCTGTTGTACGACATTCAAAAACAAAACCCTGAATTGCAAATCAAGCCCGGACTTTTCGACAACACCATCGAAGGTTATAGCATTCGGGTAGAGGACAAGGACTCGCGCACAAGCCTTCTTAAAGGAATACAGATATACGACCACTCAGAACACCTTGGGAACATTGTTGTCACCATTGCCGATTCAGGGTATATCCGGATGACAAGCGACGAACGCCACCTGTTGTTCACACTCTATAATGGCTATACCTATACAGAGATGCAGAAAAAATCGAGGAACAAAAGGCAAAAAACATATCCCGCCCGACGCGACAAGTTTGAGGTTCAGGAAATGCTCGTCCAACTTGTCGACTTCGGTCTGCAGCGTACCGATGAAAACCTTTTTAAGTCGTCGTACCAGATGATGAATCTCTCCCAGCTTAAAAATGTTACCGACTCGCTAATAAATGAGATTCTTGCAAACCAGGTCGAACTCAAAACAGTAATAAACACAACCAGCTACTACAAGAACAAAACTTTTCTTTACAAGCCCGAAAAGTCCGATACCCTAATTCCGGAGAAGAATATTCTCAGTTTTAATCTCGACACGGCAATCCTTGCTCAGAACAGGGAAGAGCAGATCAGAATCCTTACCCAGGCTATCGGTTCGGTGCGCAACACCACCAACTTCCTGAACAACTCCTACATCACCCAGGACAACAAGGTACGCAGGCTCAGAAAATACCAGATTGAAACGCATCGCAAGTATACACTTTCACTGGCTTGTATGCTGTTCTTTTTTATCGGTGCACCTCTCGGCGCAATCATTCGCAAGGGAGGTTTGGGAATGCCCGTTGTAATTTCAGTGTTGTTTTTTATAATTTATTATATCATCTCTCTCACGGGAGAGAAATTTTCAAGGGAAAGCGTTCTGTCGCCTTTTACAGGCATGTGGGTTTCGACCTTTATACTTGTTCCTTTGGGTGCATTTCTTACCTATAAGGCTTCCAAAGACAGTATCATTATGAATACCGAAACCTACCTTAACTTTTTCAAGAAATTATTCAAAATTAAACAAACTGCAGAGTAACTTTGCAACCATGAAAATTCTTATCCTAAGCTCAAAAGTCCCCTTCCCTCCCAAAGATGGTGGCGCCATTGCCACCCTTGGACTGGCAAACGGGCTGGCCGGTAACGGTAACGACATCACCATGCTTTGTTTGAATACCAGCAAGCATTTTATCTCAAACGATGATCTGCCCGAGCGTCTGACCTCAAAAATGAGGATCATTACTGTATTCCACAACACGGAAATCCGGTTTTTCAGAGCCTTTTACAACCTTCTTTTCTCGGGGGAGCCGTACAATGGCATCCGTTTTATCTCCCCTCTGTATGAATCTGGCCTTGTTCGCCTGTTGAAAAGCGAGACCTTCGACATCATCCAGATCGAAGGTCCATACATGGGGTATTATATCCCAACAATCAAAAAGCACAGCCATGCCCGTATCGCCTTAAGAGCCCATAATGTAGAGCATGAGATATGGGCCCGTAAATCGGTGAACGAAACAAACCCTTTTCGCGCTTATTATCTAAAGGTCTTAGCCGAACGCATTAAAAAACACGAGACAAAAATCCTGAATAGCATCGACCTGCTGGTCCCCATCTCAGAAAGAGACCAAAAACTCCTTCTGAAGCTTAATCCCAGTTTGCGTTCCATTGTTACACCCGCTGGAGTGGATGCAGAGAACTATCCTCCCCCGAGAGACCCTGAATACCCCTCGCTTTTCTTTATCGGATCGCTCGACTGGATGCCCAACCAGGAAGGACTTATCTGGTTTATCGACAATGTTTGGCCAGAAGTCCACAAAGAGGAGAAAATACGCTTTCATGTGGGGGGACGAAATGCTCCTGCATGGCTTGAGAAGAAACTGATTATGAACGATATCGACTTCCATGGGGAAGTTGACGATGCATATTCATTTATGAACCATTACGCAATAATGGTTTCACCCGTTTTTTCGGGAAGTGGCATTCGTATAAAGATTCTCGAAGCAATGATGATGGGAAAAGCTGTTATTTCAACCCGCATCGGCTCAGAAGGAATTTCTTACACTCATGGCGAAAACATCATGCTTGCCGACGATCCTTCTACCTTCGCACGTTTTATAAGAGACTATTCATCCAATCGAAAGAAATACGACAAAGTTGCAAGCAGTGGCAGAATATTCGTTATGGAAAACTTCAATAACCTTGTATTCTGTAAAAACCTTGGTGAATTTTATAGACACAACCTGAAATGATTTTCGAAATTGTATTTTGGTTTTCAGTGGCCTTAATCTTTCATTCCTATTTGCTATACCCATGGGTACTTAAGGTCTTGTCGCGCAACAAGAAAGAAAATACCCTATGCTATGAGGCTGGCGATGATCTGCCTTTTGTTTCTATAATTATGTCAGTTCATAATGAAGAAATGGTTATCACAGAGAAAATACGAAGCATCTATTACACTCTGTATCCCCTTTCCAAATTCGAGGTACTGGTAGGTTCAGACAATTCTACCGACGGAACCAACCTGATCTGCAAAGTGTACTCTGAAAACTACGAGCATTTTCGTTTTTTCCCGTTTAAGGAGCGGCAGGGTAAACCCACCGTGGTAAACCGGCTGGTGAGAGAAGCCCGCGGCGATATCCTTATCCTTACCGATGCAAAGGTGTTCTTTGAGATTAACACGATTCACGAATTGGTTAAACACTTCAAAAATCCGGATATTGATATAGTGGGAGGAAACATCCTGAATGAGAAGACAAATCCGGAAGGTATTTCGATACAGGAAAAGGCTTTTATGAATCGGGAAATCAGAATGAAATACATGGAAGGCCTGATATGGGGAAATACCATGGGGATTTACGGGGCAATCTATGCCATCCGCAATAAAGCCTTCACTGCAGTTCCTGTGAATTACTCTGTGGATGACTTCTTTATTACCATGAACGTACTCCACAAAAAAAGAAAAGCAGTTCTTAACCTTTCTGCCATCGCCATGGAAAATGTGCCTGATGAACTTTCGACTGAGTTCAGGAGAAAGGTGAGAATTTCGGCGGGTAATTTTCAGAACCTTATTCACTTTTTCTCATGCCTTTGGCCTCCTTACTCCCCACTCGCTTTTGTTTTCGCATCGCATAAGGTAATTCGATGGATTGGACCTTTTCTGCTGATTCTGGCTTTTGCAATGAATCTGGTTTTAGCATTTCAATCGGATTTTTACTTTATCCTATTCGCTTTACAAATCGTTTTAAGCACTTTCCCTTTAATCGACCTAATTCTAAGGAAATTTAACCTGCATTCTGTAATTTTGCGGTTCTTTACCCATTTTTATGCCATGAACCTGGCATTACTGGTAGGCTTTTTTAAAAACGCCTTCGGGATTAAAACTAACATTTGGCAACCAACAAGGAGATAACAACGTGGAAGATATTAAATTAAACAGTATTGAAGAAGCAATTGAAGAGATTAAAAAAGGGAAAATCATCATCGTGGTTGATGACGAAGACCGCGAAAACGAAGGTGATTTTGTAGCCGCTGCCGAACTTGTTACCCCCGAAACCATAAATTTCATGGCAAAAGAAGGCCGAGGTCTCATTTGCACAGCCCTCACCGAAGAACGCTGCGAGGAACTGGAACTTGAAATGATGGTCGGCCGCAACACCAGCCTCCACCATACCGCCTTCACTGTGTCTGTAGACCTTGAGGGTCAGGGCTGCACCACCGGAATTTCCGCCAGCGACCGTGCTCTCACCGTAAGAGCCCTCGTAGACCCAAAAACCCGACCCGACGATCTGGCAAGGCCCGGACATATTTTCCCCCTAAAAGCCAAACGAAACGGTGTACTGCGAAGATCCGGACATACAGAGGCTGTAGTAGACCTTACCCGGCTCGCCGGACTGAGTCCGGGAGGCGTGCTCGTGGAAATCATGAACGACGACGGCTCCATGGCACGACTTCCCCAGCTGGCAGTTATTGCAAAAAAATACGGGCTAAAAATAGTCACCATAAAAGATCTTATCGCCTACCGCCTTAAATCCCAAAGCATTATCATAAAAGGAACCGAAGTGGACCTGCCTACCGAATATGGGCATTTCAGGCTAATCCCTTTTATTCAGAAATCAAATGGAATGGAGCATGTTGCACTTATAAAAGGCAGTTGGACAAAAGACGAGTCGGTGGTTGTGCGCGTGCACTCCTCGTGCGTTACGGGAGATATCTTCGGATCCAATCGATGCGACTGCGGCCCCCAGCTTCACAAAGCCATGAAGATGATCGACGAACTTGGCAAAGGTGTTATTATATACCTCAACCAGGAGGGTCGTGGCATTGGTCTGTTTAATAAAATCAAAGCCTATAAGCTTCAGGAAAACGGTGTCGATACCGTCGACGCCAACCTCCAGCTGGGTTTTAACGAAGACGAGCGCGACTATGGCGTGGGTGCCAGCATGATGCACGCTCTGGGTCTGGGTAAAATCAAGCTCCTGAGCAACAATCCCGTCAAACGCGCAGGAATCCAGGGTTACGGTATCGAAATCGTAGAAAACATACCCCTTATTATCGAACCCAACGAGCACAACAAATTCTACCTTGAAACGAAAAGGGACAGGATGGGGCATTTCCTGAATATTGCGAGATACGAAAAAGGAGCAAAAGAATAAAAGGAAAGCGACTGATTGACTGCAATCTAACGCAATTGAGCGAGAAAAATTCAGACCCATTAGCCGACTCGTGTTTTGAGAATCAAACCCACATTATGAGCATCTACCCAACTTCCACTGAGCCTCGCCACCCGTTTCCAAGAATTGTCTACATGGGAACCCCTGAGTTCGCGGTTGAGCCTCTGAAAGCTCTTCTCGCTGAAGGATTCAATATCGTAGCTGTGATCACAGCCCCTGATAAACCCGCTGGAAGGGGAAAGAAGGTGCAATCGTCTGCTGTTAAGGTATTTGCGGTGGAACAGGGTATACAAGTGCTTCAGCCCGAAAAGCTTAAAGACCCTGGGTTTCTCGAACTGTTGCAGAATCTGAAGCCCGATTTGCAGGTGGTTGTCGCCTTCCGGATGCTCCCCGAAAGCGTATGGAAGATGCCCCCGCTAGGGACCTTTAACCTGCACGCCTCGCTTCTGCCCCAGTATAGAGGTGCAGCGCCCATAAACCACGCCATCATAAACGGCGAAACAGAATCGGGCGTGACAACCTTCTTTATCGACGACAAAATCGATACAGGTAAAATCCTGTTCCGGGAAAAAGTTGAAATCCCCCTAAATTATACTGCCGGAGACCTCCACGACAAACTCATGAATACCGGGGCAAAACTCGTGGTAAAAACCGTTGCCTCCATTATCTCGGGGGATTGGAAAGAAATACCTCAGGATGCACTTGTAAATCCCGGCGAAATCCTTCACGAAGCCCCAAAGATCTTCAAGGAAAACTGCCAAATAAACTGGAACCACAAGGGACAGCAGGTTCAGAATTTCATCAGGGGACTAAGTCCCGTGCCCACCGCCTATAGCTGGCTCACAACCGACGACGGCCCGCTCCTGAATGTTAAGATATTCTCCTCTTCCTATATTCCTGAAAACCATTCTTTTGCTCCCGGAACCATCGTGATCCCGGATAAGAAAACGCTCGCTGTAGCGGTCAAAGACGGGTATATTTCAATCCATTCCCTTCAGCTTCCCGGAAAGAATAAAGTTGATGCGCCCAGTTTTTTAAACGGGTACAAAGACATTTCCCGGTACCGTTTCGTTAATGAGTGATCTGGACATGGAAGTGCCTCGTTTGAAATTTATGAAAATAATCAGGAAATTCCTGTACGAATTAAGAAGATCAGCTGGTAATCGTTGCGCAATCTATTATATTTCAATAAAACTCTGAACCCTAAAGCTCTCCTAATGAAAAAATTCATCCTCCCTTTCCTTTTTACATTTGCCATTTGTGCGATATCCGGCTGCACCCAAAAAGACAATACCCCATCAGATCAGCTTGTTCAGGCCTATTCGCAGCAAATACCCCAACTGGTAAACGAGGGTGAGACCACCAGGCTTCTGGTAAACGGCAAGCCCTTTCTACTGATCTCCGGGGAACTCCACAATTCCACCGCAGGAGGGTTTGAGTCGATGAGGCCGGTATGGAAGAAACTGGCTGATAAAAACCTGAACACAGTTATCGCAACGGTTTCGTGGGAGCTTATCGAACCAGAAGAGGGTAAATTCGATTTCACTTTGGTCGACAGCACCCTTGCCGGAGCGCGGGAAGCCGATCTTAAGCTGGTATTGATCTGGTTTGGGAGCTGGAAAAATGCCAGTTCGGTCTACATCCCCTCATGGGTTAAGAAAGACTATGGGAAATATCCCCGGGTGAAAGATGAAAACGGGATTCCCCTGGAAATCGTATCAACTTTTGGAACCGCAACCTTAGAAAAAGACGCTGTTGCGTTTGCTGCGCTTATGCGGCATATCAGGGAAGTCGACAGCCAGGAACAAACCGTAATTATGATGCAGGTTCAGAATGAGGTTGGTATTCTCGATCATCTTGGGAAAACTCCCGGCAACGCGCGCAGGGATTTCTCCGAAGCGGCTAATGCAGCTTACCACGGGCCTGTTCCCGATAAGCTCATGCAATATATGGTTGAAAACAAATCCAATCTCTTCCCCGAGCTCCTAAAAGTATGGTCGGAAAACGGTAACAAAACTTCTGGAACCTGGGAGGAAGTTTTTGGCAAAAGCAAACTGAAAGTTGGGCAGGAAGATTGGAAATTCTACTCCTTCTATACAGAAGAGCTTTTTATGGCATGGAACTATGCGAGCTTCATAGGAAAGGTGGCTGCTGCAGGGAAGGAAATCTACCCCCTGCCGATGTACGCCAACGCCTGGCTGAAACAGCCATTCACCTATCTGCCCGGAAAATATCCATCAGGAGGACCTTTACCTCAGGTAATCGATGTATGGAGAGCTGCAGCACCTTCAATCGATTTCATTGCTCCCGATATCTATACCGACGAGTTCAAATGGGTTTGCGAGGAATACACCCGCAGCAATAATCCCCTTTTTATCCCTGAAATCCAGGGAGGGAAGCACAGCGGACCCAGGGCATTTTTTGCCTTCGGAGAACATGATGCGCTTTGCTTCTCGCCTTTTGGCATTGACAACGAACGCTATTCGGAAAACGATCCTTTTACTGAAACCTACGGGGTTTTAAGAAATATGACGCCTATTATTCTTGAAAATCAGGGCAAAGGTACTATGAGAGGAATATTGGTGGATCTAAACTCCCCGGTGCAGCAATTTGAATTAGGCGATTACCGGATTGAAGCCAAATTAAGAGCCGGCGAAAAGACGGATGTTGCAGGTGGCATTATCATCCAAACAGGTGAGAAGGAATATATATGTGCAGGCAGCGCGCTTGACATATTTTTCATTTCAAAAAACGACTCCATGCGCATTGGTGTGGATGCCGCTGACGAGGGAATCTTTGAAGACGGCATATGGGTTCATCAAAGGCGACTGAATGGCGATGAGGTGCATGCCAGTACCTGGGCGGGAACCGGAGTAATTCTTCCGGAGCATAAAGTCTCGATTCAAAAGGTTTCGATTTATGAATATAGATAAAGTGAATTTTTTGAAAGTGCTTGCTCAACACCCCATAGAAGCCAGAATGCACAAGCCATAATTAATACTTGAGTAAATATTATTTTGTACCTTTGAAAAAAGTTCAAAAATGACAGTCTCTGATCTAAAACTTAAAATCTTCCGACAAATAGATTCACTAGAAAAGAATCGCTTAGAAAAGCTATATGGAGTCCTATTAAATTACACTAATGAAAAAAAGGGCCTGGACGATTGGGAAAGATTGACAGAAGAACAGAAGCAAGGCATTTTTGATGCGATAGAGGAAATTGAGTTAGGCAAAGGTGTTACCAACCAAAATGTTATTTCCAAAATTCGCAAGAAGTATTCACATGCCTAAGCAAATTATTTGGTCTCCATTATCTGAGAATGACTTTGTGTCCATACTTGATTATCTTCAAAAAAATTGGGATAAAAAGGTTGTGGAAAATTTTATTGAGATTACTTTTTCGGCAGTTTCTCAAATTTCAATTAATCCAAAACAATTTCCATTAATTTATAAGAATAAAAAAATCAGGAAATGTGTTTTGACTAAACACAATACTTTATTTTATCGCGACAGAAATGATTTTGTCGACATATTAAGGATGTATGATAACCGACAAGATCCAAAAAAATTAACATTTTAATCTTTTCTGTGACTTGAACTTTAGATGTTTATAATTTTAATAATTGCATCAGCCCAATCATCTTTATCGTTCAGGCTTTCAACCAATAGTAGCTCAGCCCCACCCTCTTCCTTAAAGAGCTGTTGGTATTCATCGCCAATTTCAACAAGGGTTTCAAGGCAATCTGCCACAAAGGCCGGTGCCACAACTAACACTCTTTTGCTGCCCGAATGCGCAAGCTTTCTCAACGTGCTGTCGGTAAAGGGTGTCAGCCAGTTTTTGGAAAGTCGCGACTGGAAAGATGTGGAGAATTTTTCAGCCGGCAGCTCAAGCTTAGCCGCCAGTAACCGGCTTGTTTCATAGCAGGTGGCTTTGTAGCAAAAACCTCCGTGTTGGGGAAATTCATCCGAACATTTGCATTGGTAGCAATCCTGGTCGGGGTGAACCTTTTGAATCTGCCGCATTGGAAGCCCATGATACGAAAAAACGATATGGTCGTACGTTTGCGGCTCATATTTCCGGATCTGTTTCACAAAAGCATCGATGAATGCCGGATTTGAATAAAACTGCCCTACAAACCGGATCTCAGGAATTACATTCCAGCTTTTAACCTCGTTCAGAACATATTCGTGAATAGAGCCTGTGGTTGCCGAGGCGTAATGTGGGAATAGCGGGAAAACGACAATCTGCTCAGGGCTTTGGGCTTTTATCCCGGCTAATACCGATTGCAAGGATGGATTTCCGTAACGCATTGCTCCAACAACCTGGTAATCCTTACTTACCCTGGATTGGACCTTGTTAGCAAGGTTAATGAGGTTGTAAAGCAATGGCGAGCCTTTGGGAGTCCACAACTTCTTATACAACTTTGTTGATTTAGGAGCACGGAACGGAACAATAATGAGGTTAACAAGAATCTTACGCAGTAACCAGGGCAAGTCAATAACGCGCTTGTCGTTGAGAAATTCCGACAAATAGCGACGCACCTGAGGGACTTCGGGTTTGTCAGGTGTACCTGTGTTAATGAGTAAAATTATATTCTTCGCCATTTTTAAACTGGTTTAAACCCTATTTACTGTGAATCAGCATTTCAGCAATTTGCTTAGCCTGTTTCACCCGGTCGGCCATTCCAATGCCATCTCTGATATTCCCGGCAAGAATAAGTCCGGGATACTTTGCTTCAAGGGATTTGATGCAGTCGAGCCGTTCCCCGGTAGATATCTCATATTGCGGTATGGCTTTCGAGTATCGGAAAACGCGAAACAGATCGGGTTGAGTTTTCTGGAAGAGTGTTTCTTCGACTTCTTTTAAAACCAGCGCTTTAATCTCATCGTCGCTCTTAGAAATCGTGCCGGGATTTTTTACTCCCCCGAGAAAAACAGAAAGAAGCGCTCCCTTTTCGGGTGCTCTTCCGGTGAAAATCGCAGAAAGGAATAAAATGCCCAGCACGCCCCGTTTTTCTTTCGAGGGAACAAGTCCACCGAAAGCATCGAGGCTTGAGCCTTTCCAGTTTTTGTATCCCAATGCAACCTGTACCACACCGGCATACTCGAGACAGGTAATTGGCTTTAACGAATTTTCAGAAACAAAGGGCAAAAGCGCTGGCAACTCGTAACTTCCGATGGTTGATACAACCACAGGCGCATTTGCCTGATATCGGGTCCCGTTTGAGTTGGAATAAGAAACTGTAAATTCAGTGTTGGCCGTTTCCACACGGGTTTCAAGCGCACCCAAAACAATATTTTCCATGCCCGTCTTTTCAGCAATTGAAGTGGCAAGATTTCCCAATCCATCTTTAACCGAGAAAACCTCACGGGTAGCTTTTTTCTCCAACTCAGTTTTCACCTCGCCCTTTTTCTTGATGGAGCCTTTTATAAAACTGCCATAGTTCTGTTCCAAAGCGTAAAGTTTCGGAAGGGCATAACGGGTTACCAGTTTCTCGGGGTTTCCCGCATAAATACCCGAAATAAAGGGATCTACGGCATAATCGAGAAAACTGCGCCCCATTCTTCGAACCACCATTTCGGCAATGGATTCATCAGGGTTATTGCCAGGCTTACGCAATGGCTCTGCCAAAATCCTGAATTTGTCTTTAAGGCTGAAAAGCGGGGTTTTCACGGCTGAAACCAATCCGGCAGGCAATGCATGCCATTTCCCGTTTTTAAGGATGTAACGCTTTTGCGCTTTGGGATTAGCCGTTTCAAGGGTGCAATGGTCTTCCATATCGGCGAAGAGCTCCACCAACTCGGGAGTAGAAAGCACCCCGGTATTTGGACCCGTCTCATAAATAAAGCCCTGCTCCGAAACAGTTTCAATTACGCCACCTACTTTGTCAGCTTTTTCAATCACAAGTACTTTCTTCCCGCTTTTCTTCAGGTAAAAAGCCATCGTTAATCCGGTAAGTCCTGCTCCAATAATTATAACATCAACATTTCGGGTATCCATCTTACTAAACTGTTTTGGAATAGGTTTGTGTCTTTATCTTGTACTCTTTATCGAGGGAGGCGGCTATATTACGGATGAAAAGCGTGCCTGTCTCGGTAACCTCAATGCCATCAGAGGTATATGCAATAAGACCATCATTGACAAATCCGTTTAAAACACCCTCGTCGAATTTAACCGAATTTTTCAGCTCTTCGGCTGGTAGGTTCATCGATCCTGCGATTTGCGAAAAGCTGATTCTTTTGTTGCACATTAACTCGGTAATAAGTTCGCGGGTATGGATCTGTTCGGCGGAAAGGATGTATCCTCTCTCCACAGGCAGATTTCCCTGTTCAATGCAAGCGATGTAATCGTTGTTCTCCTTCATGTTCTGGCAATACCCCTGCTCCAGCTGACTGATCGCAGAAACCCCGAAAGCATATACCTGTCCGGTTGTGCGACGGGTGCAGTAACCCTGGAAATTCCTGTGCAGACTTCCTGCTTTTTCGGCGAGGTACAGGTCATCGCTGGGCAAAACGAAGTGATCGAGACCGATGGGCTGGTAACCCGCATCTTTAAGCATCTGGTATCCTGTGAGGAACATTTGCATTTTATCTTCGGGGGATGGGAGTCCTCTCTTTTCAAGAATTATCTGATGCTTTTTCACCCAGGGGACGTGCGCGTAGGAGAATGTTACCAGTCGGTCGGGCCTGATCGCAATAGCCTGTTCGATGGTTCTTGAAAAAGATTCTACCGTTTGTCCGGGGAGTCCAAAAATAAAATCGAAATTCACGTTTATGTCACCTCCTGATTTCTTAAGGTAACTGAACAGCTCTGCTGCGGGAATTGCTGAAGGCTCGCGGTTAACGAGTTTAAGAATTGCATTGTCAAAATCCTGGATCCCCAGACTAAAGCGGTTGAACCCTGCAGCTAAAAGCGCATCGATATATTTGTAATCGAGGTAGGCTGGATTGCACTCGATAGCAATCTCCGGCTTGTCGACAAAGGAAAACTCTGAGAACAGATACTCGTTCAAACCTTTGATATATCTAACATCCAACGAATTTGGGGTTCCTCCCCCGTAATGAATCTGGGTTACTTTCCGGCTTTTGTCGATATGTTTGGAAACCATCTCTATTTCCTTGTGCAAGGCATCCATGTAGGGCTTAACCAAATCCCCCTTACCAATGGAGCATGCATTGCACCCGCAATAGTGGCAAATCTTTTTACAAAAGGGGATATGTATATAAAGTGCAATATTCTCGGGCTGTCGGTTGTTCGACTCTTTAAGCATGCCGAGGTAATCGGCTTTAGTAAAAGCTTCGGTAAACTGGTTTGCCGGGGGATAACTGGTATATCTCGGCACCGGCACATTGTATTTATTTAATAACTCATCAGAGATTTGCATACTCTTTTTCTTTTGGAAGTGAATAAAAAAGGATTGCGAAGGTCAACAGACAAAGAACTATTTCAATGGCAAAAAGCCCGTTGTAACCCACAGCATCCCCTATTTTGCCGCTTAAAACGGCGATAATAAGACTACTGAGGTGCGTAATCACGATCTGAACCGTAAAATCGGTTCCCTCCCTGCCCTTTCGCACAATATCCATTGAGGTAGTAAAAATCGCAACCGTTGATAAGCCATAAGCTCCCCAGAGCAGCCCAATCCCTATATAAACCATAAGCAAGGTAGAGACCGCCAGCGTCATGAAATAAAACCAAGATGCTGCGGACAAGCTTACGAGCAAAAAGATATGCATCGAGAGTGTCCTGCCAACTTTCTTCACAATCAATCCTCCTGCCAGTGCGGAAAGTGCACCGATAGAAGTTCCGAAAACCCCCGACATCAGGCCTATCTGTTTTACATTGTATCCCAGATCAACCATATAAGGTTTGAGCATTGTAAGGATACCAATGATACCTGAATAGTAGAAAACAAGTATTAAAACCCGCTTGTGTTTTCCTCTCTCGGCGAAAAACCTGTATATATCCGTAAGACTTACCCGGGGCCGGACCTCGCCCTCGTTTTGAATGGGTTTGCGGTAAAGCAATAAAGGCAGTATGGCAAAAACCACAAAAGCTGCCAACAAAATCAGCAAGTTTGTCCAGCCGAAATAATGGTAAGCAATCAACAACAATCCGGTTCCCACAAGGCTGCCCACAAAGCTTCCCGCCGATTGCATGCTGTTGCCGAGGCTTCGTTCCTCAGGCTTAAGCTGTAAAATAGCATAAATATCAACCGCGATATCCTGGGTAGCCGATGCAGTGAAAGCAACTACCATAAGGATGATTATCAGTTTGAAATCGGTCTGCAGATCAAAAACCCCAATGCTGAGAATTACCAGCGCGTAGAATATCTCAGAAACGATTATAAGTCTTCTGAGTTGCTTTGTGCTTCTTGCGTTGTTGTCGACAAGCGGAGCCCAGAGAAACTTAAAGATCCAGGGTAACTTAATCAGCTGAAGCAAGCCAATCGATTCGAGTGAATAATTCTCCTGCCGCATAATAACCGGAATTACGGTGGAGAAAAAGCTCATCGGAATCGACTGAGCAATGTACAGACTGAATAACACCGGAAACTTATGCCAGGCCCTTTCTTTCATTTACTAAAATTTTAACGACAGGTTCACACCCACCTGAGCAGGTCTGCCGGTCTGAACATATTTATTACCCAATGCCTCAAAATAAAAGGATGCATATTCGGTGTTAAGCAGATTTTTCGACCAGATGTCGAATTGAAAGGACTTTCTTCCAAACGAAATCTTCGCATCGAGCAATCCATAAAACTCTTGCTTATGGGAATTTTCCTCGTCCCAGAAAATCTCGCCGGCACCACGGTACAAAAGATTCAGCCTTATATTATCGAGGACGGAGTTATCCTTTAGCTTTATTGATCTGGAAGCCTGCAAAGATATTGTATTGCGCGGAACATAAGGTAAATAATTGTTATTATGATTGGTTAACGAATCAACAACATACGAAAGGAAGGTTGCATGGGTGTAACCATAGGCTGCTGTAAATTCATATCCTCTCAGGGGAATTGTTTTTAACGACACTTCGAGTCCCTTGCTGGCTGAATGTCCGGCATTTTTGAGCATTGATCCCCTGCCACTTGGAACCGTTTGGTAAATCTGCTGATTTTTCCAGTCTATATAAAAAAGGGCAACATCGGCATACAGATGGCTTTTGAGCAAAGGGGTCTTCACTCCAAATTCGTAGTTCCAGGAATATTCAGGGTCAAAAGAAAGATCTTCCGGCCTTTCGAAGGTCGTGTTGAAGCCACCGGTCTTATATCCCCGGGCAATGACAAGATAATAATTGCTGTTTTTTACTTTGTAATTTATAGCAAGTCGAGGAATTACTTCAACCGATTTCAAAGCGGGATAAACTGTATCCGCCAGATTTGCCTGAACTCCCTTGAGATTCCTGTCGTACTGATAATCGAGGAGATCCTGCTCCGTATCAAGCCTTATGCCGCCTGTAATGGCAAGGTTTCTTACAAGAAAATCAGAAATCGTAGATTGATGAAACGCTGCCATTCCTTTGATTACATGATCATACGACTTCACATAACTCATTTTTGACGCATAAACATCCACATCCACAACATTATCAAAACCCTGGTAAAAACCATATCCTCCAAAGAGCCACTTGTATTTCGGGTCACCGCTGGAACGCATTACGATCTCTTGTGAGAGCATGTTTTGGTTTTGAGTCTGGGAAATAAAATAAAGAGAGTCGGGGGTGAAATCCTGATCAATATCCTGAATATCGTCCAGATATTGAAAGGAGGTTGTTGCAACCATCTCATATTTGTTTCCGGAATATTTTACCAGCAAGGCATCCGAAAACAAGGTTCTGTTATAGGAACTGTATTGGTTATAGTTGATTTTTTCGGCCACATCGAGTGAATCGTTGTAGATTGCATAAGGGTACCCCCCTTGTTTGCTGAGTTCGGAGCCAAGGATGTTTTCAACGCTCAACTTGTCGGAAAACTTATAAATCAACCGGTTGCGTAAACCATAGGAATTAAGTTTGTCAACCTGATTGCCCGAGTACTGGTTTGTGAAGAAACCATCGTTGTGTAAAAAATTCAATGCAAGGGAATATCCGAACTTGTCGTTGATTTTATTGTAGTGGCCTACATTTGCAAGGTAGCTTCCATAATTTCCGGCTGAAAGATTCAAGTGGGTTCCCTGGTATTCCAATGGGGAAAGGGTGACGATATTCACAATGCCGCCCATCGTGTTTCGGCCAAAAAGGGTTCCCTGTGGGCCCCGGAGTACCTCAATACGCTTGATATCAAAAAAGTCGAAATCGAATGCAGCCTTTTCGAAATAGGGTACATAATCGACATACAAACCAACAGATGGTGAATTTATTCGTGAGCCGATTCCCCTAATGTACACAGGGGATGTAAGCTTGGAGCCATAATCGGGCATAAAGAAGTTGGGTGCAGTGGAGGATATATCGCTAAGGGTCTGGATCTCATTGTCGCTTATGCTGCCGGAGGAAATTATGGAAACCGAGGCGGGTATCGACTTAAATGTTGTATTTTCTTTGGAACCGCTAATAACAAGCTCTCCCAGGTCTATACGCCTTGTGGTTATGCTGTCGTTAGCAAAGGTAAATTCCTGCGCTCCTGCTTTTACATTGATAAGCATCAATAAAACAAAAAGATATCTGCTATGCTTTCTCATAAAAAAATGATTTATTTATTTGCCTGTAAAACTTCAGTTTTAATGGGACAACGAAACCGCAATAAATCCTAAGGGATAAAATCGCAAGCTATGTCCGACGAAAGGTATTCCAGAATAGCAGCCTGCAAAAATCAGAACTTCTTCTTCCCAGTTTTGGGAATATGGAGAAAGATTTTTTAGGTAAGCGCAAATCATGCAATGATCCACGTATAGAAGCTGCCTCAGCAAATAACAGGAGGGGGGCGGGAGTATAGCTTATTTGGAAAGCAGTGGGAACAAGGTTCCCTTTCGGCAATATTATGGGGAGAAATTATGAAATGTTCCTGAAAATCAATAATTGGCTCAGCAATGTAAGTGGTTTGCTGGTGGGATTTATAATAATCCTCATAATTGAATGTGTCGTCCCCGATTGTTTCATTCAGATCCTCAGCAAACTCCTGCACAATATCAGGTACAATGTCATTTTCAATGTCTCGCGGCTTATTCAGGGCATAAACACCAAAATACAACATATACATGAATGCCATGATCAAAATCGGCAGTCCTGTGAAAAATGAACTAAAAAAAAACATTCATTTAAAATTATGTCGCAAATTAAAGCAATAAATCCTAATAATGGAAATATATACGACAATAATACAACGTAAAGCGAATACTCAATAAGATCGGAATCAGACTTGTCATACTTTCGCAAAATACTGATTTCTACTATTTCCCATTCAGGAATGGCATCTACTCATCAAACTCAAACCTAAGTTCGCCTTCCTCCTCATCCGGCAAAAATTTGCTTTCCTTTTCTACCATTGGTTTTACGCCAGGGAGTTGTTTTCGAAGTGAAATTTTATCTCCGGCTTTAATTTCAGTACCTGGAGCCAAAAGGTTTTTTCTGTATAGCTTCTCTGTTTTCACTGCATACTTCTGCGATATATCAGCCATGGTCTCCCCTTCCTTCACTGTGTGCCAGTCGTTACCAACTTCTGCCTTGTTTCTTTTGGGCTGCAGGTAAACAATTTGTCCGGTTTTCAACTCCTGATCTCTTGCAAAATCGTTGTATTTATAGATTTCAAAAGGCAATAGATCAAACCGTTCCTGAAGGCTACTGAAGTTTTCCTCCGGCTTGACGATAATGTATTTCACCCGGTTTCTGGTCAGAATTTCACTTTCTTCGCGCACCCCGCTATTTTGAAGCTTTTCTTTCCTTCGTGCTTTCCGCGTTTCGGCCTCCTCTGCACCCTCAAGGTCGTACTGATGAAGTCCATTGTCCTCGATGATCTTGATAAGTTTGACTGCATAGCTTGTGCTGGTTGCATATCCTGCCTTTTGCAGTCCCCGGGCCCAAGCCTTATAATCTGTTTTCTCAAGCTCAAACAAAAAGCTGTATCGGGAACCACTCATCAGGAAATCCGAATGATCCTGGTACGACTCATATACCGACTTGTACTTTCTGAAACATTCTCCTTTATGGTCATCGTCGTGGTAAACTGTGCCTCCTTTCCAGTTGCTGTGGCACTTGATCCCAAAGTGGTTATTGGCCTTTTTTGCCAGGGAGGAATTCCCATTGTTCGATTCGAGCATCCCCTGTGCCAGAGTGATACTTGCCGGTACTCCGCTCCTAAGCATCTCCTTTATGGCTAAATCTTTATATTCCTCGATATACAATTTCCTCACATTAACCGCAGGACTTTGAGCACTTGCAGGACTTCCTGAAAATACTGCGATCATGAATATGCCTGCTATTTTCTTCCAAATCATAAGTTCCATAATTACTTCACAAATTTAAAGTAACAAACGTGATGTTTTGGATAAAATTACTAACATTATAAACCTAGGGGCAATGGGGGTGTGAGACTGACTCTCACCGAGCTTTGATTTTAAAGAATGCTTACATATACCTCATCTCATAAGTTAGAAAGCTTTTCTGCTGATCTTTTAACTGCGTTATCCCCTGAAAAGGGAAAATCCCTAAACATTTTGATAAGTCCCAAAGTTTTGCTTATTTGGTTGAAGAATAAAAGCCGATGACAAAAAGACAACTCATAATTGAATTCAGCGAATTCAAAAGCCTTTCAGAACTTTCTCAAGCCGATCAGGAATTGGTAGCAAAGGCAAAGGAAATCCTCACGAATGCTTATGCCCCATATTCCGGTTTTAGCGTGGGGGCAGCGGTTTTGCTTGCAAACGGCAACGTTATAACTGGTAATAATCAGGAAAATGCAGCTTACCCTTCTGGCATTTGCGCCGAAAGAACCGCGATCTTTTATGCTAACGCACAGTTTCCGGGCATGGAAGTAAAGGCTATCGCCATTACGGCAAGTGTTAACGGAAAAATCATAAATCAACCCGCTTACCCTTGCGGCGCTTGTCGGCAAGTGTTGTTGGAAGCCCGCAACAGAACAGGCAAACCCATGAAGGTGATCCTGGCAGGAAGTGAAAAAATTGAAGTTGTAGGCGATGCGAGAGATCTTCTCCCGATGCCTTTTGAGAATCTTGATTAATTTATGAGTCAGCAAAAACATTCGAAATTTCCTGAGCAACTTATTTTGTCAGAAAAACCCCAAAGAGGTCGGACTCCGGAATCGGGGCTTCGATGTAAATCTCTTCTTTTTTAACGGGATGCACGAACCGAATGCTTCGCGAATGCAGGCTAATTCCTCCATTTCGGTTGGACCGGGCGAACCCGTATTTCAAATCTCCCTTGATTGGGCAGCCGATATGTGCCAACTGGGCTCGAATCTGGTGATGCCGGCCGGTGTGGAGTTCAATTTCAAGCAGGTAATAGTTGTCAGATTTCCCAATAACTTTGTAAGAAAGGATTGCTTTTTTTGAATCCTTTACTTCCTTATTGTGAATAAAGGCTTTGTTTTTTTTGTTGTTGCGACTGATGTAATGTTCAAGTAAGCCCTCATCGGCTTGAGGTTTCTCCTTAACGATAGCCCAATAGATCTTGTGTATTTCCCGACTTTGAAACATCTCGTTCATGCGTGCCAAAGCTTTGCTTGTTTTGGCAAATACGACCACCCCACTTACAGGACGGTCAATCCGGTGAGCCACCCCGAGGAAAACCTGACCAGGCTTCATATCCCTCTCTTTTATAAAGGCTTTTACCTGCTGCTCAAGGG
>JFJP01037513.1_pt1 | contig 26766 bp, 22 predicted proteins | sample 431651 | NCBI WGS metagenome assembly JFJP01 (sample SAMN02602958, study PRJNA72255) | Microbial mat metagenome, whole genome shotgun sequencing project. | biome: fresh water; feature: sink hole; material: water; isolation source: purple microbial (photo- and chemosynthetic) mats found in...
AGCTCGCGTAACTTTTTAATTGGCGAACAGCCAAACCCTTGGGACCTTCTCCAGCCCCAGGATAAGTTGAGCCGACATCGAGGTGCCGAACACTGCCGTCGATATGAACTCTTAGGCAGTACCAGCCTGTTATCCCCAGGGTAACTTTTATCTGTTAATCTCGAGCTACATCTAATGTAAACTCTCGGTTCACTATGTTCTGCTTTCGCACCTGCTTGACATATACGTCTTGCAGTCAAGCTAGCTTGTGCCATTACACTATCGGCACGGTTTCCATTCGCGCCTAGCTAACCTTTAAGCTCCTCCGTTACTCTTTAGGAGGAGAGCGCCCCACTCAAACTACCCGCCAGATACTGTCCCTGTTTGTTTTTTCCAAACGGGTTAGACTGCATACTTCTTAAGAGTGGTATTTCACTGATGACTCCACTTCCCCCGAAAGGAAAGTCTCAAAGTCTCCCACCTATGCTACGCATAAGAAACATGCAGCCAATATCAAGTTGTAGTAAAGCTCCTGGGGTCTTTTCGTCTAACTGTAGGTAAGCGGCATCTTCACCGCTACTGTATTTTCACCGAGCAAGTCCTCGAGACAGTTTCCCAGTCGTTACACCATTCGTGCGCGTCTGAACTTACCAGACAAGGAATTTCGCTACCTTAGGACCGTTATAGTTACGGCCGACATTCACCAGGGCTTATATCAGTCAGCACTAAACATTTTGAGCTCGATATAATCAAACGCAAAATGTTTAGCACCACCGATATTTGACCTTCTGGCATTGGTCAGGTGTCACCCCCTATACATCCTCTTACGAGTTCGCAGGGAGCTGTGTTTTTGATAAACAGTCGCCAGGAATACTTTAGCTGCGGCCTATGTTAATAGGCAGATCTTATCGCTAACTTACGATCGCTTTTTTGCCGAGTTCCTTGAGGACCTCTCACTCGTTCGCCTTGGTCTACTCGACCTGACTACCTGTGTTGGTTTTGGTACGGATTATTTAAAATTAAGCTTAGAAGATTTTCTCGGAGGCGTTTTTTGCAAAATTTCCCTTGACGAATCGCAGGATTTTCTCTCCAAATCGGTCTTGTGTCATCCGGATTTACCTGGACAACAACCTTTTGGCAACAACCCAAATCCAATAATGGGCTTTGCATAATACCCCTCGTCCCTCCATCGCATTTTAAATAAGTCATGGAATATTAACCATGTGTCCATCGGGTTCGGTTTTCACCATCCCCTTAGGCCCGACTAACCCTTCGCTGATCTTCATTGCGAAGGAAACCTTAGTCTTTCGGCGTGCGAGAATCTCACTCGCATTGTGGTTACTTGTGCCAACATTCTTACTTCCTGACGCTCCACCATGGGTTACCCCTTTGGCTTCGGTGCAGACAGGAACACTCTCCTACCGCTTGTAAATAAATTTACAAACCCTCAGTTTCGGTATTACATTTAGCCCCGATCATCTTCGGCGCATAGTCTCTGAGTGAGTGAGCTGTTACGCTATCTTTAAAGGATGGCTGCTTCTAAGCCAACCTCCTCACTGTCAGAGAAACTTCACAACCTTAAGCGCACTTAATGTAAATTTTGGGACCTTAACTTGAGATCTGGGCTGTTTCCCTTTTGACCACCGGAGCTTAGCCCCCGGAGTCTAACTGCCATGCTTTTATTCTGAGTATTCGGAGTTTGATAGGTTTAGTGAGATTTCTCCCTGTCTAAACCTTCCAGTGCTCTACCCCTCAGAGGAACACATGACGCTAACCCTAAAGCTATTTCGGAGAGAACCAGCTATTACCAAGTTCGATTAGCTTTTCACTACTTACCACAAGTCATCCCAATGAATTGAACGACATACGGGTTCGGGCCTCCAGAATTCTTTCGAATCCCTTCACCCTGCTCATGGCAAGATCACTTGGCTTCGGGTTTAATCCCATATCTAAACGCCCTATTCAGACTCGCTTTCGCTAGGCCTTCGGGGGATCGCCCCTTAGACACAGATATAAAATTAACTCGTTGGCTCATTCTTCAATAGGCACGCCGTGACCGTTTAAAAAAACGGCTCCGACTCCTTGTAAGCATATGGTTTCAGGTCTATTTCACTGCCCTTACCGGGCTTCTTTTCACCTTTCCCTCACGGTACTAGTTCACTATCGGTCTTCAAGTATATTTAGCCTTACCGGTTAGTTCCGGCAGATTCGCTCAAGCTATTCATGTCTTGAGTTACTCAAGAGCAATAACAAGAGAGTTAATTTATTTTCAGTTACAGGACTATTACCGCCTAGGGTTCTACTTTCCAGTAGATTCACTTAATAAATTAATTTTTGACTCTCCTAGTATAAATACTACATTATTGTCTTACTACCCCGAATATGTAAACACATTCGGTTTGGGCTCTTTCCTTTTCGCTCGCCGCTACTAAGGAAATGTTTCCTACATTCGTAGGATTGTTTTCTTTTCCTCCAGGTACTGAGATGTTTCACTTCCCTGGGTGCGCAGATCTAGGTCAAGCCTAGAAATGGCTGGCATAACCAGCCGGGTTCCCCCATTCAGAAATTTCCGGATCGAAGGTTGTTAGGCACCTCCCCGAAACTTATCGCAGCCGTACTACGTCTTTCATCGCTACTTGAAGCCAAGGCATCCACCATATGCTCTTAAATTTCCTATTAGGAAATTTAAAAACCACAACATTATATTTTTGTTGTTTTGTTTTAAAAAACAAAACGAAAATACAGTTTTTACCTATCACAATTAAATTATGATAATTTGGCTCACACATATAATGATCCTAGTCATATATGTGTGTTTATTTAGTTGTCGAAGAACTTTTGAAAAGACCACAACTTTTTCGTTGTGGCCAAAATCGTTTTACAAAAATTTGTATCACTTTAACGCAGCTTTTGAGCCGCATTTTTTGGCCTTCGAATTAAAAGTTCCTGAATCATTTTCAATGCAAGCTATTATACGCGAATCGGTTTTTTTGTCAAGAAAAAAACCCGACTATTTATTAAGTAAAATAAATCGGACTTTTTTCTTTTATTTTCCCCCCAATTTTATAGATAAAAATAAAATTAAAGAGAGAGTTTTAAAGAAATTATTCGTGAGAAATTTCTTTTTTCATTTTTTCAATCGTGTCTTTAGCAGCTTCTTTTCCGCCCAAACCAAAAGCTAAACCAAAAGCAATTGATAGAGATGCTACTACTCCTGTAAACAATGTTTGAATCAACATGACTCCGATTCCTAATTGAACCAAAGCAATCAAGATACCAAAAATCCAAATAGTCCATTTTGTCAACAATCCAATCAAATTAGCTGATTTGATACCTGCGGCTTTAGCACTTGCTGTAATTGTTTTGTGCAAAAAGTCCGCAATTAAAACAGAGGCTAGCAAAATAAAGACTGCAGCAAAAACATTTGGCAAGTAACCCAAAACTGTTCCTGTCAAAAATGCGTTGACATCTGTCAGTTTCAAAATGTCAAAAGTTGCAATCAAGAAAACGATGATAGTAAACCATTTTACTAGTTCACCAATGAATTTTCCTGAATTCAATTTCATATTTGCTTTTTCTAGAAGTTCTTCTAGGCCAGCAGCTCTTAAAGCTTTATCTAACTTGATTGAACGAATAAGTTGTTCAATAACTTTAGAAAAGGCAGCGGCAATTAATAAACCAAACAATAACAGCAAAATAGCTGTCACGAAATTCGGTAAGTAGCTGACAACTCCTACCCACACTTTTTCAAATGAATATCGTAGAATGTCGACTTGTGATTGTAATTCCATATTTTTAAAAATTAAACTGATAATAAAGTACTTTAATAACGATTCATAAATCGCTCATATAATTATAGCACTTATATAATAAATCGAAAATATTTTAACTAGCTCTTGCTATTTATCTAGAATTAATTTAAACCAATCTTATCAAGGACTATTTCGTGTTGGTAATCAAAAATATCTCGGAGTAGTCGGTCGCAAACACTGTTTCGGTATTTGAAATCTTCGGTTTCTAAAAATGAAAATCGTAATTCCTTGCCAATCTCTGATTCCATAATTTTAATAATATTTTTAAGACTTTTTTCCTTGATTTGTTCCCCTACCACCAAAATATCGACTCGACTGTCCTCGCACTGGATAAAAACACCGGAAATTACTATCAATTTAATTTTGCCGACTTTATTCAATCTTTTTTGAATATCAGCGTGCTGAAGCGGTTCATTATTAATTAACAAGTTCTTCAAATGCTTCATCAAAGGAAAATTTGGATTTAAAATATAGGAATCAACTTTCTTTTTAGAGATTTTGCCGGTTTTAGTTTCACTTTTTTTAGTAGTAGCTCTTTTTTTAAGTAATTTAATATCCTCGAGGATTTTTAATTCTCTCGCAGCTTCAGTCGGAGAAACTTTTGATCTATCAATAATGGCTTCTTTGTCGAAAAGAGTAGCTTCGTTGAAAAGGAAGAGTTTCATAATTTTAACCCGCGAAGCTGAACCAAAAATTTTTTCTAGAATATTGTAAGCCATAATCTGTACAGGATTTAATTAAATAAAACAATGATTAATTGATGAAGTTCATAAAGATGAACGAAACCGCCAAAATTAAAATAAACAGCCCGACTGATTTTAAAAATGTTTTATTAATCATTTGATCCTTTAATTATAACTAATTTATAAATAAATGCTATTTAAATAGATTGTTATGACGATTTTAATTATCGGAGTATTTATTCAAAATAATTTTTGATACTGCTTCAAGTTTTGATTTTTTGTCTCCATCGACAAATTTTTGTAAATTTAGGAATGTCGCAATAATTTCATCCTTTTTTAGAGAATCCGCTAAAATAAGGGTTTTCTTAGCCAGAAATTTGCCATTAGGATAGTACATTTTTACAACGTTTTCAGAATTACCCGACTTTTTATCATCCCCTACCAGATCATTAGTTATAAATCCTGAAATTTCCCCACTAATAGTGATTTCGCTACCAGCATTTAAAATAGTGTCTTTTGGGATCTCGAAATAACTTTCTGTGCCAAATTTAAAGTAAAAGCCACCAAAATTAACCTCGAATTTACTGCCGTTTTTCAACAGAATATCCACATGTTTTCCACTGGTTATTAGACTAAATGCAATTTCTGGTTCCCTAATTACAACTTTTGTCCTAGTGGTGGCATTCTCAACCGAATTTCGATCTGCTTGATATTCAGCATTTAAAACAACATTATATTCTCCTGGCGCATAATAAGTGTATTCTGGAGAAAACCCCTTGCCAGAACCTGCGTCCCCAAAAGCCCAGTCAAATTGCAAATTTCGATGATCTTTTGCTTGTAGATTAGAAATAGCCAGAAAGTCGATTGGTGAATTAATGATCCCATATCTAGTCCGTCCAGCCCCAATTTTTAAGCTAGCTTTTGCAACCTCATTAGAAAGGCTATTTTGCCCAGAATGGCTTGATTCTGCATCATTTGACGGTGTAGATGTAGAGTTACCACCTGAACCATTTACCGAGGAATCAGAGTCATTGGCGCCTTCATTGGAAGCAGATTCATCTATTGAATCAGAACTGTTTAGAGCTCCAGGGGTCGGTATGGCGGGGATCCAGTTATCATCTAGAAACTGCAGGCTGTTGCCCGTTCCGAGTCCTCCCCAATCTGGCAAATAATTAACATTATGTATAACATTATTTTCCGAATCAACGACAGCTAAATTTTCACCTTGATTATTCAATGAAAAGGCACTATCGAGCAAAATCCCGTTATAATTAGGGTAGTCAATTTTAAATTTTTCAATATTATCTGCAATCACTGCATATTTCCCAGATTCCAAAATTTGGCTACCGGTATAGCTTTCTGGAAAAGCAATTTTATGATTGACTTGATTTTCTAGAAATTTAAAGTCGGTTGGGTTAATATTCTCCGAGCCAGAATTATGAATTTCAATCCATTCTCTACCAGTATCGGTCCCTGGCACATCGTACATAATTTCAGTAATCTGAATCTGAGCAAGAATAACCCCTGGGTTCAAATAAATCACACTTAAAAATATTAAAATTAGACCAGTTTTAAAATATTGCATACCACAAACCATAACAGAAACATCATGAAGAATAATTAAAAATAATATGAAATTTCAGTGAATAATGGCTACCAAGGAAATTTAAAAGAATTTCATCAAAATTTCGAAAATATTTTAGCTAAATTTTAGGTGGGGTAAGTTAAATTTAATGGATGCACAAGGATTTTGACCGGTGGAATAAAGTTAAAAAAGCAATAGAAACTAATTCTAAAAATAAAAATGTTCATGACGGGAGATTTTACTGGTGTACAATTGGGTTAAACATCGGCTCAGAGGAAAATGGAAAAGATTTATTTTTTAGAAGACCTATTTTTTTGTTTAAAAAAATTGACTATTTCAAATGTCTGGTAATTCCGTTAACAACTTCTAGTAGAAAATATAAAAACAAAAAAAGACTTGGATTTATTAAGGGTAGAAAAAACTTTATGTTGCTAGATCAAATCAGAATAATTGATACAAAAAGGATTCTAAATGAAATAATATCTCACGAAAGTCAAAGCCGGAAAGCAACAAAGACCGTACTAGAATTTCTAGACGGTCTTCGTAAATCCCTATAAATATAGGGTGGGCCTTTCAAAGGCGATGATTAAATATTATCAAATCATTGATTAAAGTCAAACCGAGAAATTCACAGAAATTTCACAAAAAATTCATCACACCTTACTAGGTTTCAAATGAATTAGAGAATATTAATTCTATTTCTTGGCTGGCATTAAAACCCCCAACTTATCGGACTGCATCCATCGATTATTACTATCGAAGGCTCTAAATTTAATTTATCTCCAAGTAAATCTTTCAGTTTCAGTATGTAGCCAGTCTCCATGACTATCGTAGGCTTTTAGTTTAAGGGAAAATTTAACAGGCTTATCTTCTTTGTTATTATTTCTGAAGACAACAAAGAAAATATCTTGATTTAGGAAATTAACGAAACTGATAACTTCATTGCAGTTATTTTCAATGATTCCTTCGGGAATCCATAAATCAATCCCCTCCTCACATGTGGTCCTTATTTTCCAAGAAGCTATACCCGAATCATTATTCATACCAGAAATTTTAAAAGTAAAAATACTTAAGTTTTCTACAGATGGAATTTCAGCGGCTTCTATATTTTGCAAATCAAATAATTTAGGTTCTGGTAATTCAGCAGAGTGTGCAAATAGCCAAACAGGCATTACTAAAATAACAATAGCAATTAAAACAATATTTTTCATATTCATATTAACTAGTATTATATTCCATAACCACATTTTAAGCAAAACAAAAAACCACCCTTACGAGTGGTTTTTTGTTTTACATATTCAGAATTTATTCTAAATATTCAATAAATTAAACTAGTTAACTTGTGAGTATTTAGTTCTGAAGTCTGAGTTTTCAACGTCTCTAGTATCTAGACTTGATACACCGTCTGAATTTTTTGTGTATTTAACACTATCCAAACCAACACGGTATTGTCCTGAAACTGCGTTTGAAAGAACAACTGTAACTGTAAATGTTTCAGTTTCTCCTTCTTCAACTGTGAATACACCTGTTGTGTCTTCGTCTCCTGTTGAATCAACAGTTACACTTGATGAAGCTGCACCTGCACCTTCAAAGAAAGTTATAACTGATGAAGTAGCAACATAGAAATCTTCTTCAAATGCTGATACTTCGAATTCAAATGAGAATTCAACAATATCACCGTCGTCATTTGATTTAACTGCACCTTCATCTGAGAATCCAGATTTTGGAACAACAATTCCTTCTGTTACTAATATGTGTTCTGTACCTGATGCTGTACCGTCTGATTCTAAGTCATCAGCACCTTCAGCTTCGATAGCTTCATCAGCGATTGAAGCTTCAATTGTAGCGCCTGAAGAGTAGTTAGTATCGTTAGCTGATTTAAAGCTTGCTGACAATACAACTTCTACTTCTTCATCTGCATCCAATGTAAAGTCTCCATCGATATCGAATTCAACTGATCTTGTTGAAGTACCTCCTGCTACAAATGACCAGTCGTCAAATTCTTCTCCGTCAATTGTTAACATTAGGTCATCAACCATATCTGATGTTGTTGCACTTGTTGTAAGAACTAGTGTAACTTTATCAAATTCAATATCTGATTCTTCAGATTCTACATCAAAGGCAAAGATATCATACCAATCTGATTTAGCATCATCTTCTACTTTCAATGTTTCTGAGTCTGGATCATTTTTTGATGATGAAACATTCAATTCTTCTCCTTCTCCTGCCTCAACAACTTCAAAGTCTACTGAGTCTGAAGCTTGTGATGGTGTAACTAGGTATTGTTGAATACCTTCACCATCTGTTGCTCTAATACCGTCTTCTACAACGCTAACTTCGAAAGTATCTAGGTCATCGCTATCAACGTTATCTTGAGCTGTTACTTCGATTACGATTTTTACAGTTTCACCTTCTTTGGCTACATAACCAATTTTTGAAAGTCTTACTGTTCCTTCGTCTTCGTCTAGATATTCATCTTCGTCACCTAGATCTGCTGAAGCAACCTCATCACCATCAATTAATAATTTAACTGATTCTAGAACATCCCAAACATCAGTTGAATCTGTTGATGAAGCGTTAGCAAATTTCAAATCGATTCGATCGATCATAGCATCTGCATCTTCAACGTCAAATTCAATTTCAGCAACTTCTGCGGAAGTTCCTTCTTCAACTTCGTCTTCATCACCAGATGAAAGATCGTAGTCTTCTAATGAAGTTTCTCCTCCAGAAAGATCTGAAGAATCATCTTCATCTTCTACTACATCTTCATCTTCTTCAACTGTTGAACAGCTAATTGATGAACGTGTAACTGGTCCAAAGTATCCTGAAGCTGGAGTAATTCCCATTGCTCTTTGGTATGAAGCCAAAGCAGTTTGAGTTAATCCTCCGAAGTATCCGTAAGCAACACCAGCTGGCATTGATAGGTATCCTCCTTCTTGCAAGAACATTTGAAGTTCTGTTACGTTAGCTCCTGATGCTCCTACAGTCATATCAGGTGCTGTTGATAATGCACAGCTACTTGTTGATGAATCTGATCCACCGATAGCTGCTTCTACTACATCTACTTGGTCAGAAGAGATTACTCCCATACTAACTAACAAGTCGATAAGTTCGCTCGTTGTTAAGGCGCTAGCTGATACTACTCCAGAAAAAACTAGAGTAAGAGCAACTAAAGCTCCTGTAAATTTTGTTTTTAACATAATAATTATTATTTTTCTTTAAAGTTAAAAATATTTTCGTTACTAATAAAAGATTTGAAAATATTTAGAAAATCACTAATAAACGTTTGTTAATAATTTTCGAATTAGTCTGACACCTAATTCCAATCGTATCGTTACTGTTCGGCAGGATACCGCGTACCAGCGCGGGACTACTAATAATTTCACCATATCTTTTTTGCGATTTCGACAAACAGCAAAAAAGCTTTAGGCTTCTATTTTGTAATAGAAGTTATCTAATCAGTCGTTCTTTCAGACTTTTCTATATTCATTTTTCAATGATCGTATCGTACTGCAAAAACTGTCCAACCGATATACACATATTATAACCGAGCTTTTATAAGACACGAAATTTTATATGTGGATAACCTCACGGATATCACTAGTAATTATAGCTGATATCGGGTTAATGTCAACGTAAACATCATGTTTTAAGCCTGATTTGCTGGAAAATATTTCGACCACCTTCTCTCCCCTTTTTTAATAATTTGTCCTTGATCAATTAAATCAATCAAATCTCTTTGCAAAGTTTTTTCACTACAGTCGCGAATGAGTTTTGAAATGTCTTTAACAGAGACATTCCCCTGTCTTTTTATTTCCTCAAGGATTCTTTGCTGTCTTAGAGAACTGTCCTTTTTGTTTTTTGTCTTTTTTGGTTGAACAGGATTTTGTCCTTTACTGAATTTTGTCCTTGAGATATTTTGTCCTTGAGATTTTCTGTTTTGGTTAAATGTTTGAATGTCTGGGTTTATGAAGTTTGACAAATTGGACTTCTGAAAAGTGTCTTTTATATATTTATCATCCTGGTAAGTTTCGTTCTGTGTGTCTTTTTGGTTAGTTTGATTGAAGTTGTCCTTTTGAAAATGGTTCGGATTTCTGTCTTTTAGATTTATAAAAGACTCTACTTTGAAATAGTCAGTATCGAAAAGTCCTTTATTAGAACTGATTGTCCCATTGTAATAATCATCAATGTTCGCGGCTAGTTTACTAATTTCAAAATTAATAATTTCATAATTCATCTGTGATATGAAGCCTGAATAATAAGCCAAGTCAAAACTAGATGATATTTTTAAGAGCGCTGAATTTAAATTATAGAAATTTTTTTCTTTGTCTGATAAAGGACTTTGCCCGAAATCAGTTAGTGTCTTTAATAGATTATTTAGGCTATTTCTTAAGGACCATTTAAGCGGTTCCTGAGGATCAAAAAAATTAGTCACTAGGTAGATAGCTGTGATTATTTTTTCTGTCTTTTTAAATATAAATTGAAAACTTGTGTCTTTTATAAAGACTTTGTCTAATAGATAATGTTCTTTATTTTCAACGATATTTATAATGTCTTTTTGATTTATGTTCATTTTTGTCTTTTAAGTTTCTAATAGTTTTATTAACTATTATGTCTTTTAATTTAGATTTTGTGTCTTTGAAATGTCTTTTTTAATTTTTAAAAGAAAATGAGATAAAGGACAACTTTTAAGCCCATAATATGTCTTTTTGTTATAAAAGTCAATATATAAAAGTAATTATCAAAATTCAGCGATTGTTTTGTAAATAAAAACAATTCGAGCTTTCGAGTTGCCCCGCAGATTTCAGAGTCAATGCCCGAAGTAAGCTTCTCGCAAGAAAGTTGAGGACCAGCAACGAGAAAGTTTGGTGATTGTTTTTATTTATTTTAATTATTTTATTTAATTGTTTTATTTAATTGTTTTATTTAATTTAATTATTTTGCAGACTTTATGAAATGTAAGAATATACGAATAAAGTTAAGAAAAATGAATGAAATATGTTAAAATATCATCATAATTTACAATTTGTATTTAAGAAATTATTAGAAGTTTTATCAATATTAAATAATTATTAAAATGGCCAAGAAGAAAAAGAAGGAGGAGAAAGTAAGTAAGAAGCAAGATGAAAGCGGAATTGGATCATCTATTATCAATTCCCTTAAAAACGAAACTATCGAAGCGATTTTGGCGATCGTGTTTATTGTAATTTCCATTTTTATGTTACTCTCCCCTTTTGAAAAGGCTGGTCCTGTTGGGAATTTTACTTTCAATATACTGACCAAACTATTGGGTGTTGGTTACTATTTATTGCCGGCTGTTTTGATCACGCTTGGTGTCTATTATATCAAGTCAACCGAGAGAGATTTAACTTGGCCAAAAAGCATCGGTGCGATTCTATTTGTCATTTCTGGAATCGGAATTATCGATTTGATTTTTGAGCAAGGAGGATTTATTGGTGGAATTATTTCTACACCCTTAATGAAACTTTTTGACTTCTGGGTTTCTCTAATTATTTTAGCGAGCACTATGGTGATTGCATTTTTGATGACATTTAATTGCGCCATCCGTTTTGAAAAAATTGCAGGAATGTTTCGAAGAAAATCTGACGAGGAAGATGAGGATGAGGACGTCGAAATTTCTATGGGCGTCGGCAGTGAATCTGAAACAGAAAATCAGAAAACAGAAAAAGATGGAGCAGGCAAAACTGATGCAAACCAAGATGCTCCGATCAAAATCAATAACAACGAATCGAAAGATAAAAAGGATAGTGGCGGCCTAGTATTCTTCTCTAAAAAAAATGACTGGAATATTCCTTACAAAAACCCTCCCCTTTCTCTTCTGCAAAAGGATAGCGGAAAACCAGGAGTTGGTGATATTAAAGCTAGTGCAAATATTATTAAAAGAACTTTGAGTAATTTCGGAATCCAAGTAGAAATGGACGAAGTTTCTGTTGGACCTTCTGTGACTAGGTATGCCTTGAAGCCGGCCGAGGGTGTGAAGCTGTCTAAAATCGTAGCGTTGCAAAATGATTTATCTTTGGCGCTTGCGGCTCACCCATTACGAATCGAGGCTCCGATCCCTGGAAAATCATTGGTCGGGATCGAAATTCCTAACACAACCAAAACTAGAGTTGGTCTTGGTTCAATGTTTAATGAAGAAGAATACCAGTCTTCCGACAAGTCCTTGATACTTGGTATGGGAAAAGGTGTCACTGGAAAATCTTATTTCACAAATCTTGGAAAGGCTCCTCACATGTTGATTGCTGGAGCAACTGGTTCTGGAAAATCTGTCACAATTCACGCTTTGATTGCTTCCCTTTTGTACAGAAATTCTCCAGAGATGTTGAAATTTATTATGGTTGATCCAAAAAGAGTTGAATTGACTTTATATAACAGAATTCCTCATTTATTAACTCCTGTTATTACTGATCCGAAGAAAACAATTCTCGCCTTGAAATGGGCAGCCAAGGAAATGAATCGCCGATATGACATCTTGCAGGAAAAAGGTGTTCGAGACATTGATTCTTATCATAAAAACGTTGTGGATCCGGCTTATAAAAAAGCTAAGGGTGTGGACAATGAAAAATTACCAGAAAGAATGCCTTTCATTGTGATTATTATTGATGAACTGGCTGATATTATGCAAGCCTACCCTCGCGAATTGGAGGCTGGGATTGTTAAATTGGCGCAGATGTCTAGGGCTGTCGGAATTCACTTAATTATTTCTACTCAGAGACCTTCTGTAAACGTGATCACTGGTTTGATCAAAGCTAACATTCCTACTAGAGTAGCGTTGCAAGTTTCTTCTCAAATCGATTCGAGAACTATTTTGGATAAACCTGGAGCTGAAAAATTGCTTGGTCAAGGTGACATGCTGTTTATGGGTGGCGAAATGTCACAACCGGTTCGTGTGCAGTCTGCCTTTATTTCAGAAGAAGAAGTCAAAGGAGTAGTTGAATTTCTAGCTAATAGTTACGCTGATGAATTACCTGAAACTGATATCGATTTGGAAGGTGTGAATGATAGGAACAATATTTTTGATGCAATAGATGGTGGTGATTCCTCATCTGATGAAGATGATATGTATCCAGAGGCTAAGGCAGTGGTGATGGAAGCCGGAAAAGCATCGACTTCATATTTACAAAGAAAACTTGGGATTGGCTATTCTAGGGCGGCGAAGATTATTGATTTACTAGAAGAAAATGGCGTAGTTGGACCGGCTAATGGGTCAAAGCCTCGCGAAATTTTAGCCGAAGGGTCGAGTGATGGTTCAACTGCCGGGTCTAATAGTAATTCCGGCGCAGGATTAAATGTTGGCGACTCTGTTAATATTACACGATCTGGTGGATACAACGAAGATGACGAAATGGATGAGGAAAATATTTACGACGGGTCTGATGAAGAATAAATATGTTTTACAGAAATTCGACTTTAGTTAAAACTATAATTTCAATCCTGGCGATTGGTTCTATCTTGCTGTACATATTTTTGAATAGTAGAGTTTTTATCAAAGGGCCACAAATTTCTATCAGCTTCCCTGTTAATGGCCAGCTAATCGAGGAAAAATTGATTTATTTGACTGGTCAAACTATCAATTCTGATTTCATTACTGTCAATGAACGGGTAATCACCATTGATCCTAAAGGATATTTTGAGGTTCCCTATTTAATGATTGATGGGAAAAATGTGATCGAATTTAAAGTCAGAGATAGATTTAATCGTCAAGTTACTAAAAAAATAGAAGTTGTTTATAATGAAAGTGAGGATTTTCTTAGGAAAATTGAGGACATTACAAATAGTGAATTTATTCTAACTGAGGAAAATGAGGCCGAGGCTGATTTAGATGAGGTGTTCGGGAGCGATACTGTTGATAACGACACCAGTTCTTCGACTGCGAATGAATTTTAGACGGATTTTAATAAAATTTTATTAAAATTTCATAGTAAAAGAGATATAATCAATTCAATTATTAGTTAATTTTAAAAATATGCCAAAGAAAAGCACAGTTTCAAAAAGTAAGGAAGTTAAGGAAATAAAAAAGGAACCAAAAAAGAATGACGAGAAAATTATGAAAATAAATTCAGGTGTCAGAAAAAATCCTGGACAGAGTCAGAAATCAGCCGACAGAGATTTAGTAAAAAGTAAAATCGAGGAAACAATGGAAGTGATAAAAAGTAAGTTCGGAGAAGATGCGATGATGAAATTAGGAGACTCCAAAAAAGTTGATGTGGATGCAATTCCAACTGGCTCTATGGGTCTTGATCTCGCCCTGGGTATCGGCGGAGTGCCACGTGGACGAATCATTGAAATATTTGGACCAGAATCATCTGGTAAGACTACCCTTTCCTTACATATTGTCGCTGAGGCTCAAAAGAAAAACGGGGTTTGTGCTTTTGTGGACGCAGAACACGCTCTTGATCCAGAATATGCTAAAAAAATTGGTGTTAAAACTGATGAACTTTTAATATCCCAACCAGACACAGGTGAACAGGCCCTGGAAATCGTAGAGAGTTTAGTTAGGACTGGCAAAATTGATGTGGTAGTGATCGACTCTGTGGCAGCCTTAACTCCAAAGGATGAAATCGAAGGTGAAATGGGAGCTCACCACGTTGGAAAGCAGGCTCGTTTAATGTCCCAAGCCTTGAGAAAATTAACAGCTATCACAGCAAAATCTAAAACTGTCGTAATTTTTATAAATCAAATTAGAATGAAAATTGGAGTAATGTTTGGTAGTCCAGAAACCACTCCAGGGGGAAAAGCCTTGAAATTTTACACATCTGTTCGACTAGATATCAGAAGAATTGCCCAAATTAAAAAAGGAGAAGAAGTTATGGGTGGTCGAGTTAAAGTTAAAGTTGTTAAAAATAAGGTCGCTGCCCCATTCAAAGTGACTGAGTTTGATTTATTATATAACGAAGGAATTTCCCGCGAAGGTGAAATTATCGCACTTGGTGAAAAATATGGAATCGTTCAAAAGGCAGGAGCCAGTTATGCATTCGGTGATATTAAATTGGCCCATGGATATGACAAAACTAGAATTTTTCTAAAAGAAAATAAAGATATTACAAAGCAAATTATTGCCAAAATTAACGAGGCTCAAAAGCTCGAAAGCTAGGTTGCTGAAGATTTGACGCTTTGAAAGTCAATCTTTATGGAAATAACTTTATAGCAGTAACGGAATTACCGTGATCCAAGTTCCATTGTAAAACACCATCTGAGTTATATTTTCTAGTAGTCACGTTTCCGACACGGCCTCCTCCTGCGTAGACGTTGCCGTCTGGGTCAACTGCTAAACCCCAAACAGAATCTCCGTGATCAACACTCCACTGCAAAACACCTGCTGAGTTGTATTTTCTGGTAGTTACATTTCCTATAGGACTACCTCCAGTATAAACATTTCCGTCTGAATCAACAGTTACAGCTGCAACAGCTGTACCATGATCAACACTCCACTGTAAAACACCTGCTGAGTTGTATTTTCTAGTGGTCATATTCCCCGTACGACCTCCTCCTGTGTAGACATTTCCGTCTGAATCAACTGCTATAGCTGCAACATAGGTGCCATGATCCACACTCCACTGCAAAACTCCAGATGTATTGTATTTTCTGGTAGAAATATTACCAGTAAAACTTGAACGATTTCCTCCTGTATATACATTACCATTTGCATCGACGGCAACAGCCCTAACAGTACCGGCATGATTTACGTTCCATTGTAGAACACCTGCTGAGTTATATTTTTTAGTGCTCATCGGTACGCCAGGATCGATAACTCCACCGGTGTAAACATTTCCACTTAAATCAACTGCTACACTAAGAACAGTCGCGCCATGATCAATACTCCATTGTAAAACACCATCTGAGTTATATTTTCTAGTAGTCACGTTTCCGACACGACTTCCAACAGTAACAACATTTTCATCTGAGTCAATCGCAATGGCGTATACTAAAGCACCATGATCGACGCTCCAGTCGAGAACACCATCTGAGTTGTATTTTCTAGTAGTAAGATTCCCGGAGCGATCCCCAGCCGTGTAGACATTACCCGTTATCAAATTTGGTCCAGCAATATTACCGTCACCAATCCTCACTAGTGGTAAATCGTATTCAGTTGAAGAAGGTGCTGTCAAAGATAGACTTTGAGAACTTCCATTGAGAGCAATAAAGTATCCTGTGCCAACGGCTTGTGCGTGCGCAGTTTTTAAGAATGAATTAAATGCAATCCCGTTATTAGGGTCTGCGGGTACAGCAGATATGTAAGTTGGAACAAGAATTGATAAGTCGACTAGATCCGTGCAATCAATTCCGGATGAATCCGGGGCGCTACCCGTATCGCATATTTCTGTTAAGGTTTCAGGTATTGTTGTGGGCCATTCTTTATTATCTATATAGTACTGATTCACGGCTGAATAAATTGACCTCAAATCACTTGTCCGACCAGAATTTCTGGCTTGAGCTAATTGCCTTCCTGGATTAATGGCTACAATGACTACTGCAGTCAAAATTGCAATGATAGCGATTATTAAAAGCACTTCTAGTAGAGTGAATCCGAGATTATGGGTTTTTAATTTCATAAATTAATTCAGGCTTTTTATAGAAAAATAATAACACTAATTTTAGAAATATAGAAATAATTATAATTATTTCTATATTTCTAAAATTACTTTGATTACTGAGTTGCACAATACAAAAACCACCTACAATGAGGTGGTTTTTGATTTAATCTATTTAATTAATTATTAACCCTTTCAACGTATTCTCCTGTTTCAGTGTTAATTCTTAGAATTTCACCTTCTGTGATGAAAATTGGAACGTTAACGACTGCACCAGTTTCCAAAACAACTTGTTTGGTAGCACCTCCAGATGTATTACCTTTGACTGCTGGCGGAGCTTCAACTACTTTTAATTCAACTTTAACGGGCACAGTAACACCGATAATTTTTTCATCAAAAAGTAAAGCATCGACTTCTGAATTTGATTTTATGTAAACAGCACTGCTCCCTATCATTGCTTGATCTAGAGAAAATCTGTCAGCAGCATTATCTATTTGGCAAAACCAATATTCTGTTGTGTTCTGTTGTTTGTTATCTTTTTTATAAAGAAATTTAATTTTTTTCCTTTCGATTTCAGCCGGTTCTACATTGTCGGCACTATGAAAAGTGTGGTTTTTAATTCCACCTGTTATCAAATTTCGTAGTTTAGTCTGGTTAACCGGTTTTCTTTGTTGTTTACGAAATACGTGAGTACTGATAACTTCGTACGGATCACCATCTACGATGATATAACCCCTTTCTTTTACTTCATTGTAACTAAGCATATTTTTTTTGTAATTGGATAAATTAGATACTTAAGGTAATATAAGCAACTAAGCAATACCTACAAAAGCCCGAAAATATTTGAAATTTTCAAATATTTTCGGGCTTTTCTGTAGAGCCTAACTCTATCGTTTAATATAAGGTATCAAGGCCATAAATCTAGCTCTTTTGATAGCTTCTGCTAATTGTCTTTGACTTTTAGCTGAAACATTAGTTCTTCTCGCTGAAAAAATACGACCGTTTGGATTTATAAATTTATTCAAAATTGAAATATCTTTATAATCGATATGGGTCACTCCATTTTTCTTGAAATAACAATCTTTTGACATATTTTTAATCAATTAATAATTTAATAATATAGTAAATTATTTGATTTTATTACCCTTAAATTCAAACTAGAAAGGGATATCTTCTGGATTAATTTCATCCTCTGGATATTCAATGGAATCAATATTTGAGTTCCCTGAGTCCTGAGACTGTTCATCTGAAGATTTACTGGTATCCTGATTAAATTCGCCACCTGGGGCTGATTTTGGTCCAAATTGAACCCTATCAGCAATGATTTCAGTTCGGTATTTTTTAACACCATCCTGTTCCCAACTGCGAGTTTGCATTCTACCTTCGATTAATACACTTTGACCTTTTTTCAAGTATTGACCAGCAGTTTCGGCTTGTCGGCCAAAAACCACAATGTTGTGATAATCTGCTTGTTCTTGTTTTTTACCATCCTTGTCTTTATAAACCCGATTTGTTGCAACACTGAAAGAAGTAACAGAAACCCCTGATGGTAAAGACTTTTGTTCAGGGTCCCTAGTTAAATTCCCAATGATAATTGCTTTGTTCAAATACATGCTTATATCTTGTCAAAATAGTAGCTAATCGTCAATCAAATATTTTACTTTTAATTTACAACTTTTTTAGAATAATTTTATCTTTCAAAAAAGATGTTTATTCCCCATCAATCAACCCATCGATAGCTTCATCAATTTTTTGATTTTTATCTGCTTCGGTTTCTGTTTTTGCAGTTTCAGATTTTACTTCTGATTCTTCAATTTCAGTTTTTACTTTTTCTGTTTTTTCAGATACAGCTTTTTTAGATACTGTTTTTTTAGATCTAACAACTTTTTCTTCACTAACAGATTTAGCTTTTTTAGAATCATCTTCTTTTTTTGAATCACCATCTTCCTCCTCTCCTTCTGAAGATTCTGATTCTTCTGCAGCTAATTTAGCAGTGCTATGTTCAAAGTCATCTACTGTTTTAACTATTAAATATCTAACGATTCTTTCATCAGCCTTTGCTTCGGCTTTGATTTTTTCTACAGCTTCTGAACTTGCATTAAAAATAATCCAAGCGAAATAAGCGCTAGAAAACCTTTGATTCTGTCCTCCAATCTTTTTTATAATTGTATAAGCTAATTCAATAGCTTTCGGTTCAGCAGATTTAACTACTTCACCTCCATTCTTGCTAATAATGCCTGTAATGTCAGCAAACACATCAGTAACTTTGTCTTCGGTTACTGTAGGAATAATGTGGAATCCCAGCTCGTAGAGCTTTGCATCTTCTGACATATGGGTTTCTTTTTTCACCATAGAAGACAGATTAACAGGATTTTAGTGAAAAGTAAAGGGGAATTAATTAAAAATATGGTTCTATATTATTCCTTATTTACTACAACTTTACTTATTCTACCTATAGGCTTTTGCCATATAAAATTTCCATCAAAGTCATATTTCACTAGAGCATAATCTGATACTGAATCATTACCTCCTGAGTATACATATCCATCATCGTCTAGTGCTAATGAATATCTCCATTTCGTGCTTGCTAATGTCTTTGTCCATAAAATACTACCATTAGGATCATATTTTCTAGTAATATAGCCTCCAGCAACATAAATATTATTATCTTGATCTATATCTAAACCAAACATATTCGCACCATCATCCCTACTCCATATTAAATTCCCATTTGGGCCATACTTTCTAGTCGTAATACCACCAATCCTTGTTCCGACAGTATATACATTACCATTAGAATCTACTTTCACTTCATTAACACCATCTCCACCACCATGATTAACACTCCATTGTAGGATGCCATTTGAATTATATTTTCTTGTTGTAATATAACCTGATGCAGCATTAGAATAACCACCAATATAAACATTTAGATCATCATCCACAAATATTGTACCAACTATTGAACCATAGTTAGCAGTCCAAATAACATTGCCGTTAGGATCTAGTTTTAAAATTGTAGGATATTGTGGTGATGTACTCCATCTAGTTAAACCAATATAAATATTTCCTAGATTATCTGTTACTAATGGATAAATAGAAGTTAAACTATAAAAAGAATAAGGGTAATTTAATATATCTATATTAAAAATTTCGTTACCCATTACATCGTATTTTTTTAACATTTTTCCGTCACCTATAATTAAATTTCCGTTATTATCAACGTCAAAACCCCTAACATAGGTGCTAACTGGTGTTGTGCTAATTAAATTACCATCATCATCAATTTTTTTAATTTTCCCAGATGAATTATCAGTAATATATATAAATGTAGCCACCGCCGCCTCCCAAACCGCAGTATGTGTCTCGTTACTAGCTGGCATATTACCTGGTATTGCAGGTGACCACTCAACAAATGTATATCCTGATTTTGTTGGATCAGCTGGTGGTGTAATAGTTGTACCGTAATCTTGTGTGATAAAACTAACTGAGCTTCCTCCGTCTGTATTAAAGGTTAAAGTATACTGATTGATAGACCAGATGGCATGCAGGGTTGCATTACTTGAAGGCATAGTAAATGATTGACCTGGATTATAAGATACGCCAGAATCATCATTTTCTGTGTTCCAGTGTAAAAATGAATACCCTGTTCTTGTTGGCTCATTTGGTGATAGTGGGTCGTTATTTTGATATTGTCTGTTTTCAGGATTTGGTGCATCTTGCCCTTCGTTTGGATCGTAGGTTAGTAAATAATTTTCTGCATTCCAACTAGCATAAACTGTGATGGTTTGTGTGACTACTGTTGTGTCCGCAAGTTGTATACCTTGTCCATCTTGTTCTGTGTACCATCCATTGAAAATAAAACCCTCTCTGGATGGTTCTGCTGGTAGCGTAACTGTGGTGTTATATGGAATATCAGTAATAGTGTTTGATGATGGTGTGCCACCCTGATTATCGAAATTAATAGTGTAGGTTGATACTTCTTGAATATTTCCAATATGTACTTGTGCTAAACCATATTCTTCAGACCATGTGGCCAAAAGAGCTACTGATCGGTTAAATGAATTAATTGAAATCATGTAGCCTGTGCCGTTAGCAGCTGTTTGAGCATAAACATTATTAGTAAATGGTAGTGATGCCGTAACCAGTGGATCGGTAGGAATTGCAGATATATAGTTTGGAACTAAGGGTGATAGGTCTACTAGGCTATCTGTTGCACAGTCTATTGAATGACCTATTCCCTCTGCACCTGTATTACATATTTCGGTTAACGTGGTAACTGTTTCTAAATTAGATGGCCAGACTTTGTTATCTATATAGTATTGGTTAACTGCAGAGTGTAGGGCTCGTAGGTCGCTTGCTCTTTGGGCGTTTCTTGCTTGGGCAAGTTGCCTACCTGGGTTAATGGCGACAATGACAATTCCAGCGAGGATTGCAATGACCGCGATAACTAGAAGAATTTCTAGTAACGTAAATCCATGATTGTGATTTTTTAATTTCATATATTTACTAATGTTTTTTTAATAAATATATTTTAGCATTAACGCAAAAAAAATAATATTTATTTCCTTTATAAAAAATAATCTAGATATTAAATAATTCCTTGGCGTTTTTTAAAAGCTGTTCCTCTAATTCCTGCTGGTCAATTTTTTTGATTTTGGCAATTTTTTGAATAACTTCTAGAACGTAAACCGGTTCGTTTCTTTGGCCGCGGTATTTAGTTGGGGCGACAAATGGTGAATCTGTCTCAGCATGGATTCTATCGATTGGGGTAGCTTTTATTAATTTTTCAAATTGACTAGCAAAAGTGATGACGCCCGTATAGGAAACTGTGAAGCCTAATTTTAGGACTTTTTCCAGGACATCCAGGTCGCCTGCGAAAAAGTGAAAGTTCCCTTTCAAGGTTGTCTGGTAAAGTTCATCATTTTTATCAGCAGATTTTTGCTGATATCTTTCGAGAATTTCGAGCGTGTCGGAATAGGCGTCGCGACAGTGAATCATAACAGGTAAATTATTTTTCATCGCTAATTCGATTTGCATTTCAAAAATAATTTTTTGCTGTTCTTTCAATTTTTCAATTTCTGATTGGTCGAGGCTTGGGTCGAAATGATAATAGTCGAGACCGCATTCACCAATTGAGACGATTTTACGGCCAAGGTTTAATTCGCTACCTTCGCTACCCCCCTTTTTATCGAGGTCAATCATCATCTGAATTTTCCCAGCGATTTCTTGCTTTGTTAATTCAAAATCAAAACCCGCTCTATTAACAATGGTCGGGTGGAAACCCACACTACAAAAATTTAAATTGTTTTCGGCTGCTAGATTATAAACCTGTTCAGAAGTTTCCAGATCAGTTCCAATATTAATAACAGCAAGACCAGCCTCCTGATTTTTGGCAATTATTTCTGCACGATCAATATCAAAATCCTTAAAATTTAAATGCGCATGAATATCGATATATTTCATAGATAATTAATTAAAAAGTTTAAATTAAAATTATTTTGATTTCAATAAAATAATTAGATTCGAGCGAACAATGATTCTGGTTTTTCGCCAGCGATAACGGCGTTTCTAATTTTTAAAGCAGTTACAGGCAGCAATGGTTCAAGTAGAATTCCCAATTTCCAGATTTCCCAAACTAATTCCTCGACAATTTTTGTTGCTGCATCTTTATCGGTTTTGATTAATTTAAATGGCTCTGTTTCGGTAATTTTTTGATCAATTCGAGCAATGATAGCCCATAAAGAATCTGCGGCTTTTTGTAGGCTGAAATCAGCCACGCTTTGATGGAAATCTTTTTCTCCTTGCCAAATTTCTTTAGTTTTAGAAATCAACAATTCCTGATCAATTTTAATTTCATTATTTTCAGCCATTTTCAAAACACGAGAAACCACATTCCCAAGACCGTTCGCAAGGTTTGCATTGTAGCCTTCGATAAATTTTTCCTCTGTAAAATCAGAATCTTCGTATGGGTGCAATTCTCTAATTGTGAAATAGCGCAAGGCTTCGGCACCATATTTTTCAACATATTCCATTGGGTCCACAACATTACCAATAGTTTTAGACATTTTTTGTCCATCGCTTAAAATGAAGCCGTTTACTAAAAGATGATCGGTGTTTTTTATTCCAACCGATAAAAGCATTGCCTGCCACCTAGCAGCCTGGAATTGTAAATTATCTTTTCCACAAATTTGAATAACCTTGGCCCCGTTCCAAAATTTTTCAAATTTTTCTGTATCATGCGGCCAACCTAAAGTCGAAATATAATTCACCAAAGCATCAAACCAGACGTACATCACCTGATCACTATCATTTGGGACATCTATTCCCCATGGCATTTTTGTCTTGAGTCTCGAGATACTAAAATCCTCTAAACCTTGAGCGACGAGACTGGTAATTTCTTTATGTCTTGATTCAGGAATGACAAAGTTTGGATTATTTTTATACAAGTCCAACAATTTTTCTGCCAAGGCTGAGTATTTGAAAAAATAATTTTCTTCAGAAATTAATTCTGGTTTTCTACCTGGATGAAATGGACATTCCCCGTTTACTAAATCTTTTTCCTTAACAAATAATTCACAACCGACACAATACAACCCTTCGTAATTTTTTTTATAAATATAACCCGCTTCATCGCATTTTTTCCAGAAATCCTGAGCGGCTTTCACATGATCGGGGTCAGTAGTTCGAATAAATCGATCATAGGAAATATTTAATGATTCTTTCAGTGAGCTAAAAGTTTTTGATTTTTCATCGACAAATTCCTGAGGATCCTGATTATTTTCCAACGCTTTTTGATAAATTTTTAAACCATGCTCATCAGTCCCAGTGTTAAAAAAAACATTCTCAGAAAAATAGGAATCGATTTTATGGCCATTTTCAATTTGGTAATTTATTCTGTAATAACGTGCCAAAAAATCCGCCTTGATGAATTCCATCACATGGCCAACATGGGGGTTTGCATTCACGTATGGCAAAGTTGTGGTGATGTAGACATTTTCTGATTTCATATCGTTATTATTAATTATTTAATAAATTACTGACTTTCCTTTATTTGTTGCAATTTACTTTTTTCAATATCATTGATGTATTCCATGATAGCAGCTGTCACCGGTACGGAAATTAAAATTCCTAAAAATCCTGCAAGCTGTGATCCAATAATCAAAGCTAGGATCGCAATCAAGGCTGGAATTCCGACGATTTTCTTTACTACTAGTGGGTGAATTAATTGACTTTCAAATTGTTGAATGATTACGTAAATAAATAGAATGATTAGAGCCAAAGGAATTCCACCTTGCAATAAGGCAAAAATAATAGCGGGAATAGAAGCCAAAATCGGTCCAAAGATCGGAATTAATTCGAACATTCCAGCGATCAGTGCTAGGAATAAGGCATTTTGGATTCCAAAAATACTTAGGCTGAGATATGTTAAAACTCCAATCAAAACGCTCAGCAATAATTGTCCTTGCATCCATAGGCCAATTTTTTTCTGTGATCTTTTCCATAGGTCGATGGTATACTTTTCGTTTTTAACAGGTACCACAAGACGAATCAAATTCGAAACTCCGTCTTCCTGAACAGAAAGGTAAAATGAAAAAACAATGATCAAAATCGTACTCATCAACCCTCCAAAGATAAGACTGAAAGTGGCGATAATATTGGCTGTAGCACTTCCTGCCCCTTTACTAATCATGGAGAAGAATTCTGGGTTAGAAGTATCAGCTGTAATTTTGTTCACTAATTCTGAAAAAATTGGTATGTTGTTTAATCTTTCTGATTCAGTAATTTCGGTTAGATAGGCTGGTAAAGTGTTTAGAATTGAACTGATGTCTTTGACTAGCGGTGGGACGAATACGTAAAATAAAAGACCAAGACATGCAACGGTAGAGGTATAGATGATGACCACTGAAATAATTCTAGGAATCTTTTTACTTATAAAAAACTTTGTAATCGGCTCTATGGCTGATGCTAAGATAACGGCAGTTAATAAAATCAAAAATAACTCTCTTAGAACGAAAATAAAATAAAAAATCAAAATCGCAACAAGTACTTTAAAAATCGCTCCAAACGTAATGCTAATAATAATTGGTTGATCAAATTTTTTGTTCATTAAATATAATATACCACGATTTTGTCTGTCTATAAAGATTATTTGGCGAATTAAATTTTTAGATATTTTTCAATTTTTTTAGAGTCTTTTTGAGGTCCGTGGACAATTAAGTTCAAATTATTATCATTGAAAAATTCCTGGGCCATTTTTTGCACGTCTCCCGCTGTAACTTTGGTTATTTCTTTAATAACCTCACTAGGTTTCAAGATTTTTTCAAGCATTATTTCCTGAGAAACGTAGAAAGTGGCAAAATCCTCTGAATTTTCCAGTTTCATTTTGGACTTATTCACTATCATGTTTTTGACTTTCTTTAATTCTGCTTCAGAAACTCCGTTTTCCTTGATATCTTTTAGAATTTCCAGGATCCCAACAATGGCTTCATCCAACCTAGCGTTTGCAACACCAGCAAAAATGCCCATTAAACCAACATCAAATGAGTAGCTGTTCATAGCGTATGAATAATAGCAAATTCCTAATTCCTCCCTCATTTTAGAGAAAAGTCGAGAACTCATGCCAGCTGACAAAATCCCTTTCAATAAATCCAAGGCGGGGACTTTTTTATCATACAAGTCGACTGTTCGAAAAACTAAAGCTAGGTGAGTTTGGTCGCTTTTTTTATAATGTAATTTAATTTGTGATTTTAGATTATCTGTCACTTTTGATGGCTTGACCAGTTTCCCCTTTCGAAGAGTGCCGAGGTTTTTTTCAACTATTTTTTTAGCTTCAGCAAGCGTTATATCACCAGCGATTACTACAGTGGTCGCGGCTCCGTTATAAAATTTCTCTTTGTAATTTAGAAAGTCCTCTCTTTTTAAATTCTTGATATTTTTTTTACTACCAATTATTGGCATGCCGAAAGTAGTGCCGGGATATAAATCTTCATATATAAAATCGTGCAATCTCCGCGCAGGGTCGTCTTCGTACATATTGATTTCTTCTAGAATGACTCCTCTTTCCTTTTCAATTTCTTCGGCCGGGAAAATAGAGCCAAGGTAAATATCAGAAAGAATTTCTGCACCTTTTTCAAAACTATTTTTACTAACTCGAAACCAATAAGCAGTTTTTTCAAAATCTGTGAAGGCATTGTAGTCCGCCCCAATTTGGTCCAATTTTAAAGTAATTTCTTTGGAAGTGTTTTTATTAGTACCTTTAAAATGCAAGTGTTCTAAAAAATGACTGATGCCATTTATCTCCTCGTTTTCATATCTTGAACCGACATTCGCCCCAATGACCATAGTAGTAGTTGGGCTATTTTTCATAGGTACCACAATCAATCTGATGCCGTTGTCTAGAACTGTTTTTTTGAAATTCATATTTGCCTTGCGGTTAGTTGGTAAAGTTTAATTAATAAATTAGTTGACCTTAGTTGATTTTAGCTGATTTTAATTGATTTTAATTGATTTTCTGGCGGAAATAATTTTTTAATTCGTTGATAGCAATTCGATCTTGTGCGCCGGTGTCTCGATTTCTGATTGTGACTGTGTCTATTAATGGATTAGCCACGCCATCTTTTTCGGCTTCAACAGTGTCAAAATCAATAGTCACACAAAACGGTGTTCCGATTTCATCCTGTCTTCGATATCTTTTTCCAATATTTCCATTATCATCGAAAGCGACTCTTAAATTATCCTGATTTAAAAATTCAAAAACTTCTTTAGCTTTAGTAACTAGAATTTCCTTATTTTTTAATAATGGGAAAACGGCAATTTGATAAGGTGCGATTTCTGGATTAAATCTCATCACCACTCTTTCTTCTCCACCAACAGAGTCTTTATCATAAGCAGAAGCCATGATCGCTAAAATTAATCTATCCACCCCAATTGATGGTTCGATTACATGCGGAATAAATCTTTCTCCAGTTTGATCGTCAAAATATTCTAATTTTTGACTGCTCGCTTCTGAATGTTTTGATAAGTCATAATCTGTTCGATAAGCTAGACCATATAATTCTTTTTGGCCGAACGGATAATTAAATTCGAAGTCAACAGTCCTTTTTGAATAGTGAGCGCGGTCTTCGGCCGGAACTTCAATTTCAAAAATATCT